>Ga0265316_10001012_pt1 | contig 30488 bp, 29 predicted proteins | sample 4522metaG_FD_202092 | JGI IMG/M metagenome (GOLD analysis project Ga0265316, IMG submission 202092) | Rhizosphere microbial communities from Carex aquatilis grown in University of Washington, Seatle, WA, United States - 4-5-22 metaG | ecosystem: Host-associated > Plants > Roots > Rhizosphere >...
CCGGCCTCGCCCGCGTGCTCCGCGGCAACGCCGTCGCCGCGCTCGAAAACGTCGCCCTGTGGCACGAGCGCGACATCAGCCACAGCAGCGTCGAGCGCATCATTTTCCCTGATTCCTGCACGCTGCTCGACTACATGTTCGGCCTGCTCACGCGCCTGATGGATGGACTCAACGTTTATCCGGAGAACATGAAACGCAACCTCGGCCTGAGCTTGGGCATGTGGAATTCGCAGACCGTGCTGCTGGCGCTCATCAAAAAAGGCCTGACGCGGGAAGCCGCCTACAAACTGGTCCAGGACGCGGCCATGAAAACGTGGGAAGTGAAGCACGCCGGTCGCGACGACGCAGATTTCGTCGAGCAATTGAAAGCCGACCCGGCGGTGGCGAAGCACTTTAAGACAGGTGAATTGGAGAAGCTATGTTCTTTGGATTTTCACTTTAAAGAAGTAAAAAACCGATTTAAGAAACTGGGGCTTTAGACAGGATTAACAAGATGCACAGGATAAAGAAATAAGCCCCTTTTTTTAAAGATCCTGTAAATCCTGTCATAAATATGGAACACGAAAAACTTACGGAAATAATCATTGGGTGCGCAATGAAAGTTCATCGCACGCTCGGCCGGGGGTTTTGGAAACCGAAATAAGTCGGGCAAAGTGAGGTTCACCCGTCCACTGATTCGGGGGGAACCTCACAAGTTCGGGGCAGCTCTAAAAAGTACACCGAATATGCTGCCAATCACCATCTTGAGAAATGATCGTCTATTTAGCAAAAAAGACTGAGTTCATTGAAGATGTGTTCTCAAATCAGATTGAGGACAAGATACTTGCCGCATTCAAAAATCGCTTGCGGACATCTGTTGGAGCCTCTGAAATACAGTCATGGAAAAACTCCATGGGTTACATGCACCATATACTGGTGGACGATGCGATACCAAATGACGCTGGCGTCGCCATCGAGTTCAACATTCCTCAGACTTCAAAGCGAATTGATTTTATTTTGACCGGCACAGACGGCGCTCACCAGAAAACTGCCGTCATCATTGAATTAAAACAATGGACAAAAGCCAAAGCCACCAATAAAGACGCCGTTGTAGAAACGTTTTTGGGTGGTTGCGAAAGGGAAACAGCACACCCCTCCTATCAAGCCTGGTCTTATGCCGCTCTTTTGGAAGATTTTAATGAGGCGGTTAGAAACGAGCCAATTTTTTTGAAGCCGTGCGCCTACCTTCACAATTGCATTACCGATTCCACGGTCAACAGCCCATTCTATCGAGAGCATACAAGCAAAGCCCCCGCCTTCCTAAAGGACGACGCATTAAGGCTTAAGAATTTCATCAAGCAACACGTCAAATATGGAGATTCCGGGGACGCCATGTATCGGATTAGGGATGGAAAAATCAGCCCTTCCAAGAGCCTTGCCGATAGCCTGCTGTCTCTGCTCCAGGGAAACAAAGAATTCCTGATGATCGACGACCAGAAGCTGGTTTATGAGACGGCATTGCATCTTGCGCAGACGTCAACCAAGGATAGAAAGAACGTTTTGATCGTTGACGGCGGACCTGGCACTGGAAAATCCGTCGTCGCGGTGAATCTCCTTGTTGAACTGACAGCGAAAGAGCAGTTGGTGCAGTATGTCACGAAAAATGCCGCACCGCGAGATGTATACCAAAGCAAGTTGACCGGTGCATTCACGAAGACCCGAATCAGCAACCTCTTCACCGGTTCAGGATCCTACACGGAAACTGAAGCGAACAGCTTTGACTCGCTGATCGTCGACGAAGCCCACCGATTGAATGAAAAATCGGGAATGTTCCAAAATCTTGGGGAGAACCAGATCAAAGAAATCATCGCATCTGCCAAATTTAGTGTGTTTTTCATCGACGAGAATCAACGCGTTACTTTCAAGGATATCGGCGAGAAGGCCGAGATTAGGAAATGGGCAGAGGCTTGTGGCGCGAATGTGCAGGAGACGGTGCTTGAGTCGCAATTTCGGTGCAACGGATCCGATGGTTACCTCGCATGGGTCGACAATGTTTTGGATATCCGGGAAACGGCTAATCCAACGCTCGAGGGCGTTGACTATGAGTTCTCCGTCTGTGAATCACCAAATGCGCTGCGTGAACTCATTTTGGAGAGAAACAAAATCAACAACAGGAGCAGAATGGTGGCAGGCTATTGCTGGGACTGGGTTAGCCAGAAGGCCCCAGGTCTCATGGACATTGAGATTCCTGTAGGAAACTTCAGAGCGAAATGGAATTTGCAGACTGATGGCAATCTTTGGATCCTCAAACCTGAATCTGTCACAGAGATTGGGTGTATCCATACCTGCCAGGGGCTGGAACTGGACTATATTGGCGTCATTCTGGGTCCTGATCTCATTGTGAGGAATGGTGTTCTCCAGACGCACGCAGACAAGCGTTCGAAAATGGATTCCTCGATTAAGGGATACAAGAAACTGCTCAAAGAAGATGCTGTAGAGGCCCAAAAAAGGGCGGCTGAAATCATCAAGAATACCTATCGCACCTTGATGACTCGGGGGCGAAAAGGGTGTTTTGTCTACTCTGTCGATCCAGAAACCAATCGTTACCTCAGAGACGCAGCGTTGGGGGCAACCTTGGGCGAAGCCGCACCTGTCAAAGAGCTGGTTCCACCTCTGCCTTTCCACATTTTGGAAGAGTACGAGTTGGAACGTTTTGTAAACGCCATTCCCATCTTTGATTTAGAAATCGCGGCAGGAGCTTTCAGCGAGGAGCAATGGATTGACGAATGCAAGTGGGCTGAGTTGCCGGAGCCGTTTGTAGCAAAGAAGGGATTTTTCCTGGCGAAAGTAGTGGGTGAATCGATGAACAAGAGGATTCCAAACGGGTCGTGGTGCGTTTTCAAGGCGTCACCGGAAGGCAGTCGGCAGGGCAGGGTTGTTCTGGTGCAGCATCGCAAGATTCAAGATCCGGACAGCGGGCAGTTTACCGTAAAAATTTACGACAGTAAGAAAATCGCCTTTGAGGATTCGTGGGTGCATGAACGCATCATATTAAGGCCTGATTCACGCGAAAGCGGTTTTAAAGAGATCGTCCTGCATCGAGATGACGCTGCTGAATTGAGGATTATTGGCGAATTTGTAGCTGTTGTGGGCTAATTTCCTAGGTTTCGTAGTGGATAGCAGCCGAAGCTACGCGAAATGATTTTGGCTAAATTTTGGTTCTGGTCGTTTGGTTTTTCTGAACCCGGCGAGTGTGCGCCGGAAATTTGGCGGAGGCAAGAAACAGATGAGGGCTGAACTCGACACCTCACCTTTAATTCCTCTCCCCGGTCGAGGCGGAGAGGAAAAGAATCCGTGTTCATCCGTGGTTTCCGTCTCCGCTTCCGTTTTCCAAGCCAATCACGGCGTTTCACCGAGCAGGAGGGTCGGCTCCATGACGGGACCGCCCGTCGGTGGCCGGGTGGTGCCCAAATATTTTCCGTGATACGCAGCCATGAAGTAAACCATGACGCCCCCCACCGCCATCGTCACTCCACTCCAGAAGAGCGGCCATTGCATGCCATGGGGTTGCTTGCAGGCGTTGAACCACCAACCGGTGCCCAGATAACCGATGAGATTGCCGACGCCATTGATCATCAATGACATCATGGCCTGCGCCCGCGCCCGCCACTCGGGGCCCACGCGTTCATTGATGTAAATCTGCGCGGTAATGAAATACAGGGTAAAGGACAAACCGTGCAGACTCGTGCCGGCCAGCACCCACAATTTCCCGTTCACCGCGCACAGGGCGAAACGCACCAGACCGAAGCCCAGCCCCGCGACAAAGATCCATTTCAAGCGCCACTTCAAGAACAGCCCGGCCAGCGAGAACATGGCGATCAACTCCGTGGTTTGCGCGAGCGTCATCCAGGCGGACGTGTGTCGAAATCCGAGTTGTTGCAGGTGCAGCGGCGTGAACGGATAAAACGCCGCCAGCGGAACACTGAACAGCGCCGCGGTGATAAAGACCGCGCGATGATCGCGGTTCTTCAACAGCACGACCGCGTCCCAGCCCAGCCGCTGCAGCAGGGTCGGATGTCCGGTGGGTTTGGGCGGAGGCACGGCAGGCAACAGGAAGGTGAACGCCGCCAGCACCAGCCAGGTCGCCGCGCAGGTGTATTCCGACAGGGTGGACGCATCGGCATTCAGCGCGCTGACCAGCCAGCAGCCGGCCATCCAGCCCACGGTGGCCCCGGCGCGAATCGGCCCGAACTGGCGCTGGGAATCGTGCAGGCGCGAGAAAATGATGGCGCTCACAATGCTGCCTGAGGGCGCGGAGCAGAGCGCGTAAATTTGAACCACCAGCAGCACCCATCCCGGCGACCAGCCGGATTTGATGCTCCAGGCAGCGAGGGACATGGCGGCGGCGCTCGCCACGGCCAGCCCGCGCAACACTTTGACGGGTGAGGCATGACGATCCGCCATCGCGCCGAAAATCAGCGGGGAAACAAGGGCGGCGAGGGCGGAGGTGGCAAAGGCATAGGGCGCGATGCCCTGCAAACCGTGAGCCTTGAGCACCACACTCAAGGGCACCATCCAAATACCCACAGCCATGGACTGCAGAAAGAACAGCGCCGTCAATTCACCGTATTCCGCCCAACGGATGGTTCTCACGCGTAAAACTCCTTGGCCAGCAAAACCGTAAACCGGTGCATCGCCAGTTGCAGATCGGCCAGACAGCCGAGTTGCGTCTTCGCCAGCTTCCCGTTTTCGGCAGCGCGCTGGCAGCGTTGAAAGCGGCGGTTGAACGGCAGCCGCACGTCGTTGAAACCCAGTTCAGCGAGCAACTTTTCAACTTCGGCGGCCAGTCCGCGGGCCGCGCGGATTTGACGCAGGGCCTTTTCCGCTGTGGTCGTTCCCTGGCGCACGCCGAGGAGCTGGCGGCATTCAAATTTCCGGCAACGCCGCGGCCGGTCGGCATAGATGGCGCAGGCGCAGGTGGCGGCGGTGAACGCAGGACACGGCTGCGGGACACGCGAACGGTTGCCGTTGAAAAGCGGCGAAGGGTCGCCCGGCTCGGGCCGAACGTCGGCAAACAGAACCCCGTTACAGCACATGCCGCATTGCAGGCACAGCGCGTCAATGAACTTGTCCATCGTCGAAATAAGACGGCGCCATCCTACAGACAGCAGACCGGATCGGCAATAAAGTCAGCTCCGTTCCCCTGGTTCGCCCGGCTCATCCTTCCCGGAAGCAGTGTCATTTTGATGTCGATGACCGCCGCAATTTTCCATAAAAACAAAAGAAATGCGGCGCTCACAGAGCGCCGTCACCATCCCCAGGCAGCTCATCATTTCCAAAACCCTGCCTTGACAGAAGGCGTTTCAATGCTAATCTCGGCGCTCCGTCAAACGGAGTTTTCCCGCGCAAACGGCGCGAATCAAACTTGATTTATGAAACGCCAGTATCAGCCATCAAAAATCCGGCGCAAACGGCAGCACGGATTCCTCGCCCGCAACTCCACGAAGAGCGGCCGCGCCATCCTGCGCAACCGCCGCCGCGTGGGGCGCAAGCGTCTGACCCCCGTTTAATCCGCCTGCTCATGCCCGCCGCAATGCCGAAACGACTGAGGCTGCGCCGCCCGGCGCGGCTTCAACATCAGCGCGATTTCGCGCGCGTGCGGCAGGACGGGCAGCGGCTTGTGCTGGGCTGTCTCATCGCCAACTGGCATCCGTTGCCGGACGGCGCCACCCCGCGATTGGGCGTGGTCACCAGCCGGAAGATTGGCGGCGCCGTGGTGCGCAGCCGCGCGCGACGGTTGCTGCGCGAAAGTTTCCGGCAGCATCAAAATGAGTTTGCACAACCGGTCGAACTGGTGCTCGTCGCGCGAAATTCAATCGCCGGGAAAAAATTTGACGATGTCGAAAAGGATTTTCTGGCGACATTGCGGCGCGCGGGTTTGCTGAAACCAACATGAATTTGGCGCAAACGATTTTGATTTTTGCGGTCCGCGTTTATCGCTGGACGGTTTCGCCCGCGCTCGTTTTCCTGTTCGGACCGGGCGGCGGCTGCCGTTTTACGCCGAGTTGTTCACAATACGCGATGGACGCCATTCGTTCGCAGGGCGCGCTGGCGGGCGGCGGGCGGGCGGCGGGACGGATTTGCCGCTGCCATCCGTGGGGTGATTGCGGGCATGACCCGGCACCTGAAAAAGAATTCAGAATTCGCCCGTCTGCGCTGCGCTTCGACGCGGCCTATGTTGAGGCTTGCCGCGCCGGAGCCAAGGGCGAAGGCGGGAATTCAGAATTCAGAATTTAATCATGGACCGCACCGGCATCATCGTCGTCTCGCTTTGCGCCATCCTCCTGGTCGCGTGGTTTGCCATGGAGCAAAAGTATGCCTCGCAGACGGTCCAGTCACCCACGGACACCAACGCGCTGGTCACGGCCCAAACTCAAACCGCGACCGGGGCGGCAAACGCCGTGCCCACGACCGCAACGATCACCCCGGGCGCAACTCCCGTTGCTTCCTTCGACACCAACATGCCGGAACAAACCGTGTTATTCACCAACGCGCACGCACGTTACACGTTCACCTCGCGCGGCGGCGGATTAAAATCGGTCGAGTTGCTGGATTATCCCGAAACCGTCTCGCTGCGCTGGAAAACGACCGCGACAACCCAGGCCGTGGCCACGTTGAACACCCGTGCGTCCGTGCCGGTGCTGGCGATTCTGGGTGAAGCGAGCCTGATTGGCGATGGCAACTTCATTCTGATCAAAACCGGCGATGGCGTCCGCACGGAAAAGGTGTTCTCCAACGGCTTGCGCATGGTGAAGGAATTTCACGTCGGCTCGAATTATCTGGTGAACGTGACGGTGCGGCTGGACAACATCTCCGACAAATCGCTTCCGCTGCCGACACAGGAATGGGTGGTGGGCACGGCGACCCCGATGGGGCCGGACGACAACGGCTACAACGTCGGAATGATGTGGTACAACGGCATGAAAGACGGACAGATCAGCCTGTCCTATTTCAGCACCAACACCACCTCTCTCTTTTTCTTTTCCCGCACCCCAAAAACCGAATATCGCGAGGGCGCGAGCAATGTGGTTTGGGCAGCGGCACACAACCAGTTTTTCGCGCTGATGGCGATGCCGGAAGCGCCGGCCGCTCAAATCATCGCGCGCCCGGTTTATTTGCCGCAGTTCCCCGGCGTCGAGCAGGTACCCGGGGCGCCCCCCCCCGAAGGCATTCAGACCGCCTTGGTTTATCCGGCGCAAACCCTGGGAACCAACCAGGTGGTCGAGCGGAAAATTGTTCTGTTTGCAGGGCCCAAAGAATACCGGACGCTGGCGCGCATCGGCGAGGAATTTCAAAATCACGCCGACCTTGTGATGAATTACGGAGGCGTCTGGGGATTTTTTGCCAAGGCATTACTGGTGGGGATGAACTGGCTGCATGATGTCACTCACGCTGGTTATGGTCTGGTCATCGTGCTGTTCACGGTCATCATCAAGGTGGTGTTCTGGCCGTTGACGGCCAAGAGCACGCGCTCGATGAAACGGATGCAGGCGCTCGCGCCGGAATTGAAGGCGCTTCAGGAAAAGTACAAGGACGACGTGCAAAAGCTCACCCAGAAGCAGTGGGAGATGTACCGCAAACACAAGGTCAGCCCCATGAGCGGCTGTCTGCCGATGCTGATTCAAATGCCCGTGTTCATCGGATTTTTCACTATGATTCGCAGCGCGATTGAGTTGCGCGGCGCGCATTTCCTGTGGGTGGCGGATTTGGCGAAGCCGGACACGCTGTTCATGATTCCGGGGCTGACGTTCGTTCCGTTTATCAGCACACCGGAGGGCCTGCCGTTCAACCTGCTGCCGCTGTTGATGGGCGGGGCCATGCTGTGGCAATCGCATCTGACGCCGCCGTCACCCGGCATGGATGCTTCGCAGGCAAAAATCATGCGCTATATGCCATTATTGTTTCTGGCATTCCTTTACAACTACTCATCCGGCTTGACGCTTTACTGGACGGTCAACAATCTGTTGACCATTGCGCAGACAAAACTTACAAAAAATCTTCAGAACCCGGTCGTTCCGGCATTGACTCCGCCGCTAAAAAAGAAAAAATGACGGGGCGCGACGTTTTTAATTCATCATTTTATGCCTGCTCAACCAAAAGAAACACTGGAGAAAGTTCTGGCAACCCTCGGCTTCCCCGTAGCCATCGAGGAACACAAACTGGAAGAAGGTCTTTTACTTGAAGTAAAAACCGAGGACGCCGGGCGGCTGATTGGACGCCAGGGACAGACGCTGGCCGACCTGCAATACATCACCAACCGCCTGCTTTTTCAGCAGGACGCCACCGCGCCGAAGGTGATGGTGGACGTGGGCGGTTATCGCGCGCAGGTGCGCGAAGCGCTCGTGAAAAAGGCAAGGAACGCCGCGGAAAAAGTCCGGCGCTGGGGTGACACAGTGGAACTGGAGCCCCTGTCGGCGTTTGACCGCCGCGTGGTGCATCAAGCACTCAAGGATGACCCCGACGTGGAAACCCACAGCGTCGAAGTCGAAGGCTCGGAGAAAAAGGCCATTCTTCTCCGGCCAAGGCAATGAGCGGCGTTACTGGCCGAGAATATTCAACTTGTACGCCGGCGAATAGGTGCTGGTGGGCTTGGGCGACTTGCTGAAACTGTTGTAAAGATAGTCAAATTTGTAGCGGTAGGTGACGTCGCCCGCTCCAGCCGGCACGGGCACAAAACCCTCCCAGCGGTTGGTGATGAGCGGCGTCGGGCGCATGTCATAGAGCTGGCCATTGGCGAGCACGTAAGGATGGACGGAGTCCCACCGCAACGATTGCTGTTGCGACTTGAAGGAGACTTCGACGGGGTAGAGGTTGTTCGCGTTACGCGGTTGTTCCAGCGGCGTCAGATTGGTAAACGTCGAGGCACAACCCGTCAGCAACAACACAGGCAGAACCGGTAGAATTTTCTTCCACATAATGCGAGCAGCTTTACACAAGTGCCAATGACTTGTAAAGTTGGATTTTAACACTTGAGTCGCCCGTATTTTCCCGGATATTTTTGCCCGTCGCATGAATCCCCCCGGTCACCCCCCCTCGGTTGTTCGTAATTATCGCTGGGTCATTTGTGCGTTGCTGTTCTTTTCGACCACCTTTAATTACCTGGACCGGCAGGTCATCAGCTACCTGCACGAATTCTTCTGCCGGCCGGCGGCCCAGGGCGGATTTGGCTGGTCCAATACCGACTTCGCCTGGTTGACCTCCTTCTTCACGGCCTTTTACGGCGGCATGACCCTCGGGATGGGCTGGGTCATTGATCGCATTGGAACCAGGCTGGGCCTGGCCCTGTCGCTCATCGTCTGGTCATTGTGTGGGATTGCCAATGCCTTTGTTGGACGGCTGCTGTTGATGCACATCATGATCCGCAGCGTTTTTGCCGCGGGAGAAGCGGGCAATTTCCCGGCATCCATCAAAACGGTCGCCGAGTGGTTCCCGAAACGCGAACGCGCCCTGGCCACGGCCTTCTTCAACAGCGGTTCGAATTTTGGCGCCATGATCGCGGCGCTGTTTGTTCCCTGGTGCCTGATCCATTTCGGGGACGAGCGGGGATGGAAGATGGCCTTCATTCTTACCGGTGCGTCGGGCTTTCTCTGGCTGATTTTCTGGTTTTGGCTCTACGATACGCCCCACCAACAAAAGCGGCTTTCCACGGCGGAATACGACCATATTCACATTGACGACGAGGCGGCCACCGGCGGCGCCGATGGCGACCGGGGAAATCTTTCCTGGTGGAGGCTCTTCGGCTATCGTCAGGCGTGGGCCTTCTTTTTCGGGAAATTCATGACCGACGGCATCTGGTGGTTTTACCTGTTCTGGCTGCCGGATTATTTGATCAAACAATTTCACATGACCACGCAACAGATCATGCTGCCGACGTTCACGGTGTATGGCGTTGCCATCATTGGCAGCATTTATGGGGGAAGCATTCCGCTGACGCTCATCAAAAAAGGGATGCCGGTCTATCAGGCCCGCACGACGGCGATGTTTCTGATTGCCCTGGCGCCGCTGATGGTGCTGGCCACCCAATACTTTGGCAATGTCGCCCGTTTCGGGCAAATGGCCCCGGTGCTGGCCGTGGCCATGATCGGCATCGGCGCCTCGGCCCACCAGGCGTGGTCGGCGAACCTGTATACGACGGTTTCCGACATGTTCCCGAAGAAAGCCGTCGGGTCCATGATCGGCATCGGCACCACGGCCGGGGCCATGGGCGGCGTCATTGTGCAACTGCTGGCAGGCAGGCTTACGGATATATTCAAACAAACCCCGCAAACCGCTTACCTGATCATGTTCATCGTCTGTGCCTTCAGTTATCTGATTGCATGGACGGTCATGAAAATGCTCGTACCCCGGCACCAACCGATTACCGACCTGTAATCAAAAAAATATAAACTGCTTAAATCGTCATCACGTCGAAGCCGCCATCCACGACCAGTTCGGCGCCGGTGATGAAGCTGCCCGCTTCGGACGCCAACAGCAATGCCGCCCCCACGAGTTCATGGGCCCCGCCAAACCGCGCCATCGGCGTTTTGGCCATGATCATGGCCACCCGGTCGGGGCTCAGCACCTTGCGGTTTTGTTCGGTGGGAAAAAATCCCGGCACCAGCACGTTCACGCGCACCCCTTTGGCGGCCCACTCGCGCGCGAGATTTTTTGAAAGGTTGTGCACGGCAGCCTTCGACGCCGAATAGGTGAACACGCGCGACAAGGGCGTCAGGCCGGAGGTTGAGCCGAGGTTGATGATGCTGCCTGAACCCTGCGCGACCATGTGTTTGCCGAAAACCTGGCACGCCAGCATGAGTCCCTTCAAATTCACGGTGAGGATGCGCTCCATTTCCTCCTCGGAAATGTCGAAAAACGGCGTCGGCGAATTCACACCCGCGCCGTTAACCAGGATGTCCACGCGATTGAATCGGGCGAGCACGTCGGCCAGCAGCTGTTGCAGGCCGGCTTTGGAAGTCGTATCGCACGGGAAAAACTCCGCTATGCCGCTGCATTTTGAAATTTTATCAAGCCGGGCTTTCGCCTTGACCGCGTCCCGGCCAACCAGGGCAATGGCCGCTCCCGCCGCCGCAAAGCCCTCGGCCATTTCGCCGCACAACATGCCGGTGCCGCCAATGACCACCCCCACCTTGCCTTTTAGGGAAAACAATTCCGCCGGTGACTTCATGCCGCCAGTATTGAGATGACCGTCATTCATTACAAGCGCAAGTGGCGCCGCCGGGTCGTCACTTTGCCCGAAAGCATCGGGCAGGCTTTTTAGTTTTGGAAACGGCCACGGTACGCCCACAGTCCGAGCGCCGGATTTGAAATGTAAAAGATTTTTCCGCCATCCGGCATGACGTTCCGGCCGTCCTTGAGCCTGGCCGGGTCATAACGTGCCATCATTGGTTTCAAATCGGCATAACGGAAATTGACACTTTCGATTTCCTTTCGCGTGAGGTGGCCGGGACAATAGGTGATGTTAAACCGGCCTTCGGAGGAACCGTGGATGAGATGCGCCGCCGCGCCAAGATTATTGCGCAATTCGGCGTCGGCCTTCACGGCCGCCAGCGCCGCTGGCGTGCCGCGGTAACCATATTTGCGGATCAGCCGGTCAATTTCCGGGTCCTCGCCAAATTCCTTCACGCCCGGCGCGAGCACGATCAATTCGCCGCCGTCGGCCAGGGCCATGCGCGTGCGATAGATGCTCTTGTTGCCCAGCCACAGACTTTTGAACTCACCGGGATCCAGGTAAACCACCACTTTCTTGAGTGGTTCATCGAGCATTTCGAAATTCACCTTGAGTGAAAGGGCCGCGCCTTGGTCGAAACCCGAACCGTCGTCGCTGACGAACAAGCCGCGCACGCTCAATTTTCCCCCGGCGTCGTTTCCCACCACCGTGTGCACGTACACGATGGGCAGATGCTTCGTGAAATGTTCGGACGCGTAGTTGAGAATGCGCCGCACCGGCGTGTCCGCGCGCCCCATCATCCGTTCCATGCCGCAGGCCGCGCCGACAAAATGGCTCCGATTGATGCTTTCCGCGCCGCCCGTGCCCACGAAGATGTTTTTGTTGTAACTGGCCATGCCAACCACTTCATGCGGAACAATCTGGCCGACGGACAAGATCAAATCATGTTTGCCCGTCCAGATGAGACCGGCCAATTGTGCCGGCCAGGGGAAATCCACCGCGCCCCCGGACGCCTGCCGCACGAACTCCGCCGGCACTTCGCCGACGGTGACGACGCCCGTGCGCCAGTGGTGCACCCGGAACAGCGCCGGGGGCACGCCGGCGTACATTTCGGCAATCTGCCCCGGCGTCATCGGCGTGTGTGTGCCCAGCGCGGGCAACACGTCCGTCAAACGCGGCCCGTAATAATCGTGGATGAGCCTGGTTAAAATGCCCGCCTGCGAATGAAGCCGCGTGAAATCCGGCGGCACGACCAGCACCCGCTGGCGCGGGCCGAGGCGGTCCAGCGCCTGGAACAGGCCTGCCCGCAAATCGTCCACCGACAATTTGGCTTTGGGGGAGCCGCGTTCAAAGTACAGCATGATTTCCAGCCCAAGTTACCCTACGGCCGCCAGGGTTGGCAACGCCGCGCAAGAGTCGGAAATTTCGGTGGATCAGGATAAAAAAAAGCCTCCGATCAATCATGGAGGCTGATGAAAAAGCGCCGCCGGGTTAAAAAATGGCGTTTAACCCGCGCCCAAATCTGAATAGGCCATGGAATGCAGCCGCGACTGCGCCTGTTTGGACATGCCGGTAAAAAGGAGCGAAACGTGGTAACCCGCGTGCTTGTTGCCGGAACAGGCGATGACCACCCCGCTGCACTGGATGGGGCTTTCGTCGCGCGACGATTGCAGGGCAACCGTCATTTCCGTCCACAGATTGAACGGCCCCGGGCTGCGAAATTCAACGCCGCTCTTGTGGATGACGACTGAATCGGAGGAAAGTTCAAGGCGGGTTTGGCGCGCTTCGACCGTGATTTGTTGTTGGAATGAATCAACGTTTCCGAGTTTTCTTGCACTCATAAGGGCATCATAAAATAGCACGCGAAACTAAAACGTCAAATTAGCGCCCGCAATCAAATGAATTAGGCCTCACCACTCAATAACCGCCGCGCCCCAGGTCAGGCCGGCGCCAAAAACGACCAGCAAAACCAGATCGCCCCGCTGGACTTTCCCCGAGGCAACGGCTTCGTCCAGGGCAATGGCCACCGACGCCGCCGACGTGTTGCCATAACGGTTCACATTGATGAACAACTGCTCCGGCGTCGCGCCGAGGCGTTCGCCCACCGCGTCAATGATGCGGCGGTTGGCCTGGTGGGGGATGATGCATTTGACCTTGGCAATATCGAGTTCGCAACGTTGCAACGCCTCCCGCGCCGCCGTGCACATCGCCTGCACGGCATTCTTGAACGTCTCGCGCCCTTCCATTCGCAAATAGTGCCGCTTCGCCACCACGGTTTCCATCGTGGCGGGATAACGGCTGCCGCCACCGGGCATGTAGAGCAAATCCGCCTTTTCCCCGTCGGCGCCCATTACCGCGGTCAACAAACCGTGGGCGTTGGGACGGTTTTGCAGAATCGCCGCGCCGGCGCCATCGCCGAACAGGACGCAGGTGTTGCGGTCCTCCCAATCCACAATCGAAGAAAGTTTTTCCGCGCCGATGACGAGCACCGTGTCATAGGTGCGCGACATGATGAATTGCTGCCCGATTTCCAGACCGTAAATGAAACCCGAGCAGGCCGCCTCCAGGTCAAACGCCGCCGAGCGCCGAGCGCCGAGCTTCTGCTGCACCAGGCACGCCGTGGCGGGAAACGGCATGTCCGGGGTGATGGTCGCCACGATAATGAGATCGAGTTGTTCGGCGGTGACGCCGGCCATCTTCATCGCCCGTTGCGCCGCTTTTACCGCCATGTCCGACGTGAACTCGTTCTTCGCCGCCACCCGCCGCTCCTGGATGCCGGTGCGCGTGGTGATCCATTCGTCCGATGTATCCACCATTTTTTCCAGATCCGCATTGGTCAGGATCTTGGCCGGCAAATACGAGCCAACACCGGTGATGGAGCAGGTGCGCCCTTGGAAATTGAACCGGGCGCGCGGGTTTTTGAATTTTGGGCTCATGCGGAAACTGGAACGGAAACTTCGGCGGCATCCAATTTTTCATTCGCGCGCGCGATTTCGCAGGCGATGGTTTCATTGACGCGATGCTGCAACGCCTCGGCGGTGACCTGCAACGCGCTGGCCACGGCTCGTTCGCGCGCCGAACCGTGCGCCTTGAACACCATGCCATTGAATCCGAGCAGTGGCGCGCCCCCGTAAACTTCCGGGTCCATGCGCCGGCGAATCGCTTGAAAGGCGCTTTGCGCCAGCAGCGCGCCGAGCTTGCGCTTGGTGTTCTGCGTCAATTCACGTTTGAGCATCGAAAACATGGCCACCGCCAGGCTTTCGCACGTTTTCAAAACGATATTGCCGACAAAGCCGTCGCAAACCACCACGTCCACGTGGTCCTTGAACAAATCGTGTCCTTCGACGTTGCCGATAAAATTCAAATCCAGCCGCTGGCAGAGTTTGAAGGCTCCGAGCGTCAATTCGTTGCCTTTGGAATCCTCCCGGCCAATGCTCAAAATGCCCACGCGAGGATTTTTGCGCCGCAGCACCTCACGCGAATAAATGCTGCCCATCACAGCAAATTGCGCGAGGTGAATGGGTTTGCATTCGATGTTGGCGCCGGCGTCCAGCAGGACAAATTCATTTCCCTGCCGGGGAATGACCGTCGCAATGCAACCGCGATCCACTCCGGGTATCCGTCCGACCTTGAACGTGGCCGCGGCGAAGATGCCGCCGGTGTTGCCGAGCGAAACCAGGGCATCCGCCTTGCCCTCGTGAACCAGTTCAGCGGCACGAGCGATGGAACTGTCGCGCTTTTTGCGGAGCGAACTGGCCGGTTTGTCCTCCATCTCCACGACTTCACTGGTGTGGACGACCCGCACCCGGTGATCGCGAAAACCCCGCGGCGGCAGGGCAGCATGAATTTTGTCCTGATTGCCAACCAGGTAAAGGGCGCTGATTTTCTTGTTCCCTTTCAGAGCCCGTCGGGCGCCTTCGATGACGACTCCGCATCCGTGGTCGCCGCCCATGACATCCAACGCTATTCGCATAGATGAAAGAACGCGGAAATTTCCCGCAAACGGACGGCCAATCAAGTACCGGCCGTGACGCTTAACACCTGACGGCCTTTATAATAACCGCACGCCGGGCAAACCCGGTGCGGCACATAAGGCGCGGCACATTGCGGGCAGGTGCTCAGTTGCGGCAGCTTTAATACGCTGTTGTAAGCGCGGCGCATGCGCTGCCGGCTGTGGGATGGTTTGCGTTTTGGGACACCCATAATAAAAATTCACAATTTCAATTTATCCAATTCGGCCCACGCGGACGGAGTATTTTCATCAGCGGTTTCACGGGCCTTGCCAGTCTTTGTTTTCAGTCCGCCACAATCCGGTTTGCACAACGGATGCTGCGGAAACTCCAAGAGCATATCTTCGCGCGCAAAGGGCGTCAAGTCCACACAATCGTTGTTCACGGCCACCCGGTCTTCGCCTTCAAACGGCAAATGGCACGTCCACGCCTTCAATTCCAGTTCGCGCGTGAAGGATTTCAGGCACCGCACGCAACCGCAGGCCAGAGTGAGCCGCAGCGAGCCGCGAACCAACAGACTGTCCTCCAATTTTTGAACCTCGATTTCATACCGCAACGGCTGTGCGACGCGAACCATTTCATCGCCCGTATCCAAGTCCAGCTCGTCCACGGACAGTTCGCCGCACAAGGTCACATTGTGCTCCTCCAGGTGACGCAGATTGACAATCAGCGGCATGATTTGCTCCATTCAAATCGTTTTGGCTCCGGAAAATTTTTTAATCAGGGCGGCCCGCACGTGCGCAGGCACAAACGCGCCCACATCACCGCCCAGTCGCGCGATTTCCTTCACAATGCGTGAACTTAAAAACGTGTAAGTGTCTTTCGGCATCATGAAAATCGTTTCGATGTTTTCGTTCAGCTTGCGGTTCATCAGCGCCAGCTGAAACTCAAATTCAAAATCCGACACCGCCCGCAACCCGCGCACAATCGCCTGTGCTTTCCGGCTCACCACATACTCAATGAGCAGACCGTCAAACGCGTCGGCTTCAACGCCCGGCACATTTTGCACCGCCTGTTTCATCAGGGCGAGCCGCTCGTCCAGCGTGAACAGCGGGTGTTTGTCCTCATTTTTCGCCACGGCCACGACGACGCGGTCGGACAATTTGGCCGCACGCTGAATCACGTCCAAATGGCCGTTGGTCAGCGGATCAAAACTGCCGGGGTAAATCACCGTGCGCATCACCGTCACTCTAGCACGGGCGTCAAAATTGACGAGGAAGAAAAATCACCTTGTCTCCGGCATCTGCCAGGGCACTTCGTAAACCCTCACGGCGGCACGAATGCCCCGGATCGTGACCGGGAACATTTCGATGCACGTGGCCGCCAGCGCCGGGTCGTCGCGGAGCAGATGACGATACGTGGTATCGCTGATGATGATGCGGCCGCTGCCGGAAAAGTTTTCCAGGCGGCTGGTGACATTCACTTCGCGGCCAAAGACCGTATAGTTCAAAATATGCGCATCCGAACCCATCAAGCCGACGGTGACCAGACCGGTATTGATGCCCGTGCCAAGCTGGAGCGGGGTCAATTGCGGCAGGGGTGGCAGGCTGGCGGAAATCCGCATGCGATTTTCGGCTTCGCGCGCGGGATTTTCGGCCAGACGTCTTTGGTTCAATTCATGAATGGAACGTTGCGTGTCAATGGCCGCGCGCACGCAGGCCAGGGCATGCTTTTCATTCGGGGTCGGCGCGCCCCAGAACGCCATGACGCAGTCACCGATGTATTTGTCCAGGGTGCCGCCGTGTTTTTTCACCGCGTCAGCCACGACCGCGAGATAAAGATTCACGGTGTTTAGTATTTCACGGGCGGATTCGTCAAAATAGGCCTCTTCCGTCGCGGTATCCCAATGATGCTTGTGGATGAATTCCGCCACGCGTTCCTGGGTTTCGTCCGTCAGTGAGGTGAAACCACGGATGTCCGCAAAAAAAACGGTCAACTCACGGCGGGCGCCGCCCAGCGAAATTTTTTTGGCGCCGAGCAATTCGTTTACCACGTCCGGTGAAACGATTTTGGAGAAGACGGATTTGACGCGTCGTTGTTCCCGCTCTTCAAACACAACGCGATAGGTGACCAGGCTCAGATGCTCGACCAACATTGCGCCCACCACCGGAAACACCAGCGGCAACCAATAACGGAATTCCGTAAAAACCAAAAACCCGGCGGCAACATAAGCCAGTAACAACAGCAAAACCGCCAGGGAAGCCATTACCGCACGCAATTGCCAGGTGAGAAACGCCGTCAATGCGCCCAGCAAGACAACGAGCGCCAGTTCCGTTTTCAGCGAAGCGCGGCGTATAAACCGGTCGTTGATGACGGAGTTGGCGACATTCCAGTGTTTGCTGACCAGCAACGTGTCTCTTTCCAGCGGCGTCGCGCCACGGTCGGTAAGATCATTGCCCTGCGCCGCGGAACCAATCACAACCAGCTTGCCCCGAAAAGCATCACTAAGCCCATTGGTTTTGCCCAGCAAACGCATTTTGTCCTGCCAGAGCAGGTTTTCAACCGGAGCAAAGGCAAGATGCGGGTCGTCCGGCTCCAACCGCCAATCGACATAAAAATAGCCGTTCTCGTCCACGGGAATGACCCTTACCAGGCCTTGGGGACCCTGCAGAGTGATGCGGCCATGCGCCAAATCCACGTCGGCCTGGGTCAGATCAAGGTTTAATTCCTCGGCGGCCAGGACAATGCCCATATGCCAGACGCGTTCATCGGTAAAAGCCCTGGCCTTGGGCGCGGCACCGGGCCGGAGTTTGTCGCCAACAAAATCGGCGAGTTCAAAATTGGTTTGGACGTCAATCGGCACCCGAATTTCACCGCCATTCGCCTGCGGCAGTATGATTTGTCCTGGTTTGATCCGCGCCTTGCGAAGGTCCACTCCGAATCCGGGATCGGCCTCGAGTTCCAGGAAAATGGGATGCCAATGGCGATAGATCCGAAAAGCTTTGGCGCGACGCAGCACACCATCGGGATCCTTCTCCGTTGAAATGTCTCCGAGCGCCAGCGCGTTGGTGGCGAACAAATCCGGCGGCATCACGTCGGACGTGGCGGCCAGGATGACATTGCCGGCCAGCCGGGACTGCAGCGCAAAAAAAACGTCGGACTCAATCAACCGGCCGTCGGCCATCTGCACCGGGGGATGATCCGGTCGCAATTCGCCGAACTGCACATCGAACGCAGCGGCTTTGGCGCCTTGCGCCGAGAGTTCCTCGGCCAGCCGGCCATAAACCTGGCGCGGCCAGTAAAGGCCAAAACGGTAACCCAGCCGGCCGCTCTGCACAGCCGCGATGCTGGAATCTTGAATGGCTACGAAGGCGAGGTTGGTCGCGACGGGTGCGGGAAAATGCAAAGCCGTCCGCACGCGCAAATCATAGGTCATCCGTTCCAATCGCTCGAAAAAATCAATTTGCAGCAAACAAACGAAACAAACGACTAGAACCACTGCCACCGCCAAAAGGGCCGGCGCGCGTTGGATGGGTTTCAGCTGCACCCCGCCGGATTAAACGAAAAACCAGAGCAACTCAAGGCTGCTCTGGTTTTACCTTTCGCCACCCGGGCGAAAAACTCAGAACTGGATTGACAAAACCCGGGACCCGCAATTTTGCGTGCTGTCCGAGCCGCTGGGAGGAGAACCACCGGGGGCTTGATACAAGGTTATAAGCGACGCAAGCGTGGTTCTAAAATTATTCAAAATAAGCTGCGATATCGGCGTGACATCTCCGCCATTGCCGCCCTGCGAATTGAATTGAAACCCTGCATTGACAACATGGACCATCGCTCCAATCGCAATCACCCCTGAGCCTTCACCCATCGCCAGATCACCGGTCGAGTCAAGAACGCCCCAGGAACCGCGAATGCCCGCGACGCCACTGGGAATTTTTATCAGGAATTGCGACGTGGCCGACATCTTCTTGACGTTAAAGAAAATGCGACCCGCGCGTAAATCGAGTTCCGTGTCGCTGACGGTGTCCACGCCCGTGTCATACTGGGTCAGCTTGTCAATCGCCAGCACCGTGTCACCCCACATGCGAATGACGTTTTGTTGAACCATGGGTTTGTATGAAACCAACCCGCGGACATTGGGGTCGGGGGCGAACTGAATCGTATTCGGAGACGGTTCGGCTTGTGGCATGCCCACCGGATCTCCACTCAGCACGATGTCCACCGATGAGTTGGCAGCACTTTGAATGATGGCCCCGGATCTTAATATCTTGCCGACAACCAAGGGATGCCAGGCATTGTCGCCCAAAGAATAGCGCGCCTGTCCCTGGACACGCACGACCATCACCAAACAAGATTTGGTGGATTGTGCGACCGCACTGCCACCCAGTGCCAATACGGCGCCGCCAACCGCCACAGTAATCATCGTCTGCAAATATTTCATAAAGCCACCCTTTCAGAATGTTTTGCTTCTGTCAAACTATAAAGCCCGGTCTTCAAATGTCAAATTATAATTTTTCTGCAGGCAATTGTTAAAAGCCTGCCGGTAAAGGACTTTGGTCAAAGGCGTTTTCAACCAGTTTGCGCTCGGCTATTTCCAAATAGGAACGGCCAATCACGTTTTCCTGCCAGTGTAGACGCATGGATCGTGCCAGCCAAAATCGGGCGGCGGCATAATCCTCCACTTGCACGTAATGCCAACCCACATTGGCAATCGTATAATTGCCATTCGGGTCAAGTGCTTCGGCCCGGCTGAAATACGGCCCGGCCTCAGCGTGGCGCCCCAGCCAGTCAAGGCACATGCCGCAGCGCATATCATCATAGCCATCATACCGGTCGAGCTTCATGCCGCGGGCATACCATGCCATCGCCGTCCTGGCCAGGTCCTCGTAATCCGGTCCGCCTTTGAAACTTTGCGTGCGATACCCTTCGCCGATGTTGTAAGCCGTTTCGAAATTCTTTCGCTCGACGGCAAACGCCCTGATCAAGGCCGCGGTACGGGCAGATGAAAATTCCGGCAGTTGGTGTGCGCGCAACAGCCAGAGCTGTTCGCGACCCAGGCGGCATTCCTGATAACCCAAATACCCGACACCGGCCACCAACGCCAGGGTCATCAGCGTTTTGACGGGAAGCCGCGCCGGCAACCAATGACGTTCCGTCGCAAATCGCAGGTTGCTGCTCAGCAACGCCAGCCATGTCACTCCGAGCAGCGCATTGGCCGGAATGTGCAGGTTGAAATCCACCACCGAATGAACCGCCAGCGCGAGCAAACCGGCGGAGGCACCCAGAAAAAAGGCGGAACGATTGCCCAAACCGCGGCCAAAGTCATTTTCGGGAGGGCGGACATATTTCCAGGTTCTCACCAATCCCGCGCCAAAAACCACCATGCCAGCCAGAACCACAACGCCGCCGACCGTGCCCCAATCAGCCAGCAAATTCAGATAATCATTGTGCGCCCATCGGGGACGCATCTGCATGCTTTCGGGCCGATATTCACGGAAGCGGTAATCGTAATGCCCCGGCCCAACTCCCCACCAGAAATGATCCCGCCACATTTGCACGGCGGCGCCCCACATATCGCGCCGCATCTCCCAATCAAGTTGCGTGAGCGACCCCGGTTTTTTTACCCGCTCGGCATAGCTGGATGTCTTCTCCAGGTAATTGGTGACGAAAATCGTTCCACTCACCAGCAGCATGAACAACAAGCCCAGGGCCGGCAAACGATGATTGCGATGGCGGAATAAAAACACCAAAAGGACCAGCAACCCCGCCGCGGCCGCCACCCAGCCACCGCGCGAAAACGTCAACGCCAGCCCCGCCAGCATGCCCGCCGTTGCGTAGATGAGCAGGGCGCGCACCAGGGGTTTAACGCGCCCCATCAGCGCATAGGCGACCGTCAGCGGCAAAAGCATTTCCAGAAACCCGGCAAAATCATTTGGCGAAATGTAGGTGCCCGATGCCCGCCCCGGATACGGCGAGATGAAATTCCACACGTGATTCGAGTGTGCCAGAAATTGATAAACCGCGTAGCCCGAAATTCCTGCCGCCAGAAAAATCAGCGTAAAGCTGACGATTTGCGCCGATTCCTGACGGTGCAAATTATTGACGATGGCGAAAAACAAAAACGCGTACATCAGCACCTGGATCATCTCCAGCCGCGCCACGTATTCGATGTCCGCCGTGAGATAGCGTCCGATGGCATAAAGGGTGAATGCCAGCACCACCCAGCCAATCGGCGGCCAGAGCAATTGCGGGCGCGGACTGATCCACAATCGCAACGCCCACAGCAGCAGCACGCCCGTCGCCAGTCCTTGGACAACCAGAAATGCCCACGCATCCACGGCGCCCATCGCCAGCGGGCCGAAAACCAGAATGCCGAGCACAAGCAACAGAATGCCCCCCTCGCACCAACGATCCAATGCTTCACGATTCATTGCCGGTTCGGCGGCAAAATGAATCGCGCCCGACGGCGAGTAAAGCGGATTTACCGCTTATCTTGTCCAAGACGGCGGCCATTTGCCTTTGCGCTCAGCGTCTTTGGGCCCTTGTGTAAAATCAAACCGGCTCGACAACCGGAAAATCTAAATTAACCTGCTGAAAATTTATGACCGACCCGCGTTACAAAAAACTGGCGAAGCTGCTGGTGGAATATTCGACCGAATTAAAAAAGGGCGACCGCATCCTGCTGGACATGATTGATGTGCCCGATGAATTCACCATTGAACTCATCCGCACCGTGCGCGCGGCGGGGGCGACCCCGTTGGCCGAGGTCCGGCACACGCGGGTTTCCCGCGAGCTGTTGCTCGGCACCAATGAACAACACGCCGCGCAGGTGCGGGACATCGAGTTGTTCCGCATGAAAAAGATGCAGGCGTACATCGCCATTCGCGGCAGCGAGAACGCGAGTGAAAATTCCGACGTGCCCGGCAGCCGCATGGCGCTTTACTCGCGGATCACCCGGCCGGTGCTGGACTGGCGCGTCAATAAAACCCGCTGGTGCGTGCTGCGCTGGCCCACGCCGAGCATGGCCCAGGCGGCAGGCATGAGCACCGAGGCGTTCGAGAATCTCTATTTCGACGTCTGCACGATGGATTACGCCAGAATGGCGCGCGCCATGGTCCCGCTCGAACGCCGGATGAAACGCGCCGACCGCGTTCACCTCAAGGCGCCCGGCACCGACCTCACCTTCAGCATCAAGGGCATCGGGTCCCAAATGTGCAAGGGCGACCGCAACATCCCCGACGGCGAGGTATTTTCGTGCCCGGTGAAAAATTCCGTGAACGGCGTGATTCAATTCAACACACCGACGATTTATTCGGGCACAAAATTCGAAAACGTGCGGCTCGGGTTCAAGGATGGCAAAATCACCAGCGCGACGGCAAACAATCCAAAACGCTTGAATGAAATTTTGAACACGGACGCCGGGGCGCGCTACGTCGGAGAATTTTCGCTCGGCTTCAATCCGTACATTTTAAGCCCGATGTGCGATATTTTATTCGATGAAAAGATCGCCGGTTCGCTGCACTTTACGCCCGGCCAGGCCTACGAGGAGTGCGACAATGGCAACCGCTCGGCGGTGCACTGGGACATGGTGCTGATTCAACGCAAGGAATGGGGCGGCGGCGAGGTGTGGTTCGACGGCGAACTCATCCGCAAGGACGGGGTGTTTGTCCCGAAGGATTTGCAGGGGCTGAATCCGTCGAACCTGAAATAATTTTAAATCACGTCCTTAAGAATGGTCAGAAACTGCTTCATCGCGGGCGAAAGGACCTTGTTCTTCTTGTAAATGGTGGCCAGCGGCCGGAAGAACGCACCGTCTTCCAGCGTTACGGCGGCAAGGGTCTGCTTGGCGACTTCCTGCGCAACGGTGCCTTCCGGCACAATCGAAACGCCCGCATCAATCTCCACCGCGCGTTTCACCGTTTCGATGTTGTCGAACTCCATGACGTTGTTCACGTCCACATCGTACTCCTTCAAAATTTTGTCCAGCGCCTTGCGCGTCGGAATGTCAGGCTCGAAGCCGATGAATTTCTGGCCGGCGAGCGTTTTGAGCTTGATGTTCTTCAGTTTGGCAAACGGATGTTGCGGATGGCAGATGAGCACCAGCGGTTCCTTGCGCAGGGGGGTGATTTCCAGCTTGGCGTCTTTCACCGGATACGCAACCAGCCCCAAATCCACGACGTTGCCCAGCACATCTTCATAAACCTGATTGGCGCGGCGGTATTCGACGTGGACGTTCACCGTCGGATAAACCTTCATGAACTTTTTGATATAGGGCGGCAAATCGTGCAGACCGATGCTGTAAATCGTCGCCAGGCGGATCGTGCCGGAAATGATGTCCTTCAATTCCTGCAGTTTGCTGTGCAGCGATTCGTAGGTCTGGATGACCTGCTTGCTGTAATCATAAAGCACCTGGCCCTCGCGCGTGAGGCGAAACTTCTTTTTGCTGCGCTCGATGAGCAGGGATTTGAACGTGCGTTCGAGCGAGCTGATTTGCTGGCTCACAGCTGACTGGGTCACGCCGTTGATTTGCGCGGCCTTGGTAAAACTCTCGGTTTCAGCCAGGTCACAGAATACTTTCAGGCTTTCGATTTGCATGGGTTATTTGTTTAGCAGAAAGTCTAAACATCAGTCAACATTATGTTGAGAAGTTTCGGCGGCCAGTGCCTGGCGCACTTTGCTCAGCAATTCACGACTGGTATAGGGTTTTTGCAGGAACAGCAGGCCGATTTGCTGGTCCGGCGGCAGGATGCAGCCGCTCGCGCACAAAATGCGTATCTTCGGCGAGAGCTGGCGGATCCGTTCGACCAGTTCGCGGCCGCCCATCGTCGGCATCACCAAATCCGTCACCACCAAATCCACGTGCGCGTCGTCGCGCGATAATATTGCCAGGGCTTTCTGGGCGCTGTTGGCCATCAACACGTGATAACCGTATTCAGACAGAATCGTCTCCGCCATCGTCAGCAAAATATCCTCGTCGTCCACCACCAAAATGGTCTCCGTGCCGTTCAGGTTTTCCTCCGCGTCCGCGCTTTCCCGGACGAACTGTTTTTCCGCCGCCAGGTAAACGCGCGCGGACGTGCCCGTGCCCGGCTGGCTCGACACCGCCACGCCGCCCCCGTGATTGGTGATGATGCCGTAAACCAGCGCCAGTCCCAGCCCGCGATGAACGCCGCCCTTGGTTGAAAAAAACGGCTCAAAAATCCGCGGCAACACGTCGGCATCAATGCCTTTGCCATTGTCCACGATCTCAACGCAGACATACGTGCCGGCATTCAGATGCACGTTGCGATCCTGCGTCGCTTCGGTCAATTCCATGTTCCGCGTCTGGACGGCGATTTGCCCCATGCCCTCAATGGCCTCCACCGCATTCTCCAGAATCTTGGTCAAAGCCTGCTGCACTTTGGCCTCATCAAAGCGCACGGCAAACAATTCCCGTTCAAACTGGGTGTGCCAGATGATTTGTCCGGCGTTGGCGTTGCGGAAAAATTCAACGCAGCGCTGCGTGACGTCATTCAAGTTGCCCGGCGGCACGCGGCGCGCCTGCTGTTTTTCCTGCTGGCTGAACACGGCGAGTTCATTTGCGATTTCCGCCGCCCGGGACGCCGACTTCTCCACCTCCATCAATGAATGCCGCCAGGGATGTCCCGGTTCGGCCTTGGTCAACAAAAATGATGTATGACCGAGAATGCTCGTGAGCGCGTTGTTGAAATCCAGCGACATCGTCCGCGCCAGTTGCAGGGCGCAATCCAGCTTCTGCTTGAGCGCCATCCCCGCATCCTGTTCGGTTTTGTTTGCCGCCAGAGGCGAGGCGGGCGCGGCGGTCGGCGCGGTTGCCGGTATGTTCGCGGGTGTGCCCGTGGATGGCGGCGGTGCGCTGATGGGCAATAATTGGAAAACAAACCATTTCCGGCCGTCTTTGGCAAAGGTGCAGATGGAAACGGTACAGACGGCCATCGGACCGTTCGGCGCGCGAAATTTCAAATTCACCACCGGCAACGGAGCTTGCTGCCACTTCGTGAGGAAATCCAATGCCGTCGTGCCGTTTTCCGCCGGCCAGATCGCCGACAACAACGGCGCGTCGCCCGACAGCGCCCCGCCGAACGCGGTTGCCGCCGCCGAATTGGCGCGCATCACCACGCCATTGCCGTCCACCAGCAACGCCGGCCACGGCGCGCTCTCCAGACCAAATATGATTTCCGGCTTCATTCCCCTGCGAAAACTTTAGACTACGTCTCCCGCCAAAAATTTCAAGGCGCGTTCCTGAATACTGACGGTAAAAGTTTTCGCCCCGTAAACCGCTGATGCGCGATCAACGTGCGGCCGTTTCCGCCCGCCATCGCCGCGCCTTATCAGTTTTGCCATAATATTCCATGAGATTTTTCAGCAATTCCACTGCCAAAACCTCCACTTGGCCCGATAGACGTCACGCAGCGGATTACGCCCATCAAATTGATCTGCCACTCACATTGGAACCGGAAAGCCGGGATTTCGGCGTTGGGGAAAAGCCCACCCGCGCCCCGGCCAGGCGGTGACGAAATGTCGGATTTCATTTATAGGCCTCTCATGAAAGCCACAGTGACCGCCAAACAAATGGCGAAAACAGTCAAAAGGCCGAATGCCGCCGAGAAATGGCCGAAAAACAGACACACGCCAAAAGCTGAAATGATCAGTTGAAACAGCAAAAGCAAAAAAATTTCGTAGTGGCTCCAGTCTTCAAGGTGCGTAACTTTGTAAATCAATCCAACGATGAGGGCCGGGCCGAACAGCGCACGGCCACCAAGCGGAATGAATGTTACAACCACCCAGACGCCCGCACCTTCAATCAGCGCGGCCACGGCAGCGATCACCGCCTCCCTGCCAAGGCTGTGCCAGGTGAGGTCATTTTCAATCAAAGCGAAAAAGATGTTCAACAACAGAAGCGCAAGGCAAAGCGTCACGAAAGCCAGCACCCAAAATTCCAAAATGTGTAATGCGGATTGCACAGCTTGATTTATTCACTTTTTGCCATATGATGGCTTGCTCGATTTATGGAATTGAACAATGACGAAATCCGCCGTTACTCGCGGCACTTGATTTTGCCCGAAGTCGGTCTGGCCGGCCAAAAGAAAATCAAGGGCACCAGCGTCCTGTGCATCGGCGCCGGCGGCCTCGGCTCGCCCATCGCCATGTACCTCGCCGCCGCCGGGGTGGGAAAAATAGCTATCGTGGATTTCGACACCGTGGATTATTCAAATCTCCAACGCCAGCTTCTGCACACGGATGCCGACGTGGGCCGGCCCAAGGCACAATCGGCCAAGGAAACGCTGCACGGCATCAATCCGAATTGCGAGGTCGTCCTTCACAACACGCGCATCACCAGCGAAAACGCGCTCGACCTCATCCGGCCCTACGACATCGTCGTGGACGGCACGGACAATTTCCCGACCCGCTACCTGACCAACGACGCCTGCGTGCTGCTGAAAAAGCCGAATGTTTACGGCTCCATCTTCCGGTTCGAAGGACAGGCCAGCGTGTTCGCGCCGCATCTCGGCGGGCCGTGTTACCGCTGTCTTTATCCCGAACCGCCGCCGCCCGGCATGGTGCCGAGTTGCGCCGAAGGCGGCGTGCTCGGCGTGCTGCCTGGCATCATCGGCTGCATCCAGGCCACGGAAATTTTGAAGCTCGCCATCGGCAAAGGCAGTTCGCTCGTCGGCCGGTTGCTGCTGTTCAACGCGCTCGACATGAAGTTCCGCGAACTGAAATTGCGCCGCGACCCGTCGTGCCCCGTTTGCGGCGAGCATCCGACCATCAAGGAATTGATTGATTATGAAATGTTCTGCGGCATTGTGCCCGAGCCGGAGTCGGCAAACCCCGACGAAGTGACGGTCCAGGAGATGAAGAAGGCGCTCGATGATCCGAAGCTCGGCATCAAGGTCATTGATGTGCGCGAGCCGGACGAATACGAGATTGCGCACATCGACGGCGTGCCGCTGCTGCCCTTGAGCCAGCTCCAGCAACGCTTCACCGAGCTCGACCCGAACCAGCAGTATTATATTCATTGCAAGGTGGGCGCCCGTTCGATGCAGGCGCTGAAATTTTTGCGGCAGCAGGGATTCAAATACCTGAAAAACGTCAAGGGCGGCATCAACGCCTGGGCGGAGGAAATTGATTCCAACGTGCCAAGGTATTGAAATCGTGAACGACGATTTGCAGAAACGCATTCAGGCCGCGCTCGCCAATCCGCAAAACATGGGCGAGCTGGCCGGTGCCGACGCCGTCGGCACGGTCGGCAACGCCGATTGCGGCGAGATGCTGCGCCTATGGGTGAAGTTCAAGGAGCAGAACGGCAAAAAAGTCATTGACCGCGCCACGTTCCAATCTTTCGGCTGCGAGACCGCCATTGCCGTCGCCAGCCTGGCCACGGAATTGATTCGCGGCAAGACCGCCGAGGAGGCACTCGCGCTCAAGACAGAGGAATTGGCCGGCGAACTCGGCCCGCTGCCGCCCATGAAAATTCATTGCGCCCAGCTGGTCGAAGGCGCCTTGCGGTCCGCGCTCGAGCCCGGTGGTGCGGAAATAAAATCCGGTTCGCCGTCAAATGCCCCGACGTTGCTCGACAGTTTTTCCAAACCGAAGGAAGGCGTGAAGTTGACTTTTCTGGACGGGGGAAATAAAAGTTAATCGCGAAAGGAAACCAATTGTGAAAACTGTGAAAATACCCATTTTGGAGGAGTTCAGAGAGTTCGCGCTGCGCGGCAATGTTGCCGACCTCGCCGTCGGCGTCATCATCGGCGCGGCGTTTGGGAAAATTGTCAGCGCGCTGGTTGCGGACGTCATCATGCCACCCATCGCCCGGCTCGTCGGCAATATTGATTTCACCAACATTTACCTTCCATTATCCGAGAAAGTGCGGCAGGCGCAGGCCGCTTACGAGGCAGCTCCGACGACCATCGGCCAGCATTTGCCGCTGGATTTGGCGCAGAAAGCCGGTCCGGTGCTCGCCTGGGGCGATTTCGTCACCATCACGCTGAATTTTCTCATCACGGCGTTTTGCATTTTTCTGCTGGTGAAAGGCATGAACGCGCTCAAGCGCCATGAAGAAGCGAAACCCACGCTGCCGCCCGAACCGACCGCGCAGGAAAAACTCCTGACCGAAATCCGCGACCTGCTCAAGACCCGGCCGGTTTGATTTTTTCCTCCCGCAACGTTTTCAATGCCGCCAGGGCCGCGTCGGTCTCGGCGGCTTTTTTGCTTTTGCCGGAACCGCGCGCCAGTTCCACGCCGTCGTGCTGCACGATGCATTCAAACACGCGGTCATGGTCCGGGCCGGTGGCGGCGACGACGTGATATTGCGGCGATTCGGGCGAGCGCGCCTGCAACAACTCCTGCAGTTCGCCCTTCGGATTTTCAATCGTCGGCAACACGCTCAATTTGCCGAATGCCGCGCTGAACTCGCGCAGGATGAATTCCCGGGCCGCAGCGAAACCGCCGTCCAGAAAAATTGCGCCGAGCAGGGCCTCAAACGCATCCGCCAGCGCGGACGCGCGTTCCCGTCCGCCGCTGGTCTCCTCACCGCGGCTGAGAATCAAGTGCGTGCCGACACCCAGTTCACGGGCATGCTCGGCCAGCGTGCGGCGGTTGACCAGCTTGGCGCGCGCCTTGGTCAATGGACCTTCATCGAACGCGGAAAATTTGTCATATAATTCGTGCGTTAAAACAAGTTGCAGCACCGCGTCGCCGAGAAATTCCAGCCGCTGATTGTGCGCGGGTCTCTGCGGCGCCTCGTCCCCGCCGGACGCCGGCGCGCCGTGTTCGTGCGCGACGGACGGATGCGTCAGCGCCAGTCGCAGCAGGCCCTCGTCGCGAAACGGGTAGCCAAGGCGGGTTTGAAGTTCGGCGAAGTCAGACATGAATCAGGTCGGAAACATCCAGCATTCAATCCCGCATAGCGGGACCGACCATTCAACGGACTCACGTCGGCCCGCGCATTGGATGTTGGATGTTGGATGTTGAATGTTCGATGTTTTCAATTTTGAACAATCGGCTGATTTTCCGGCGCGGGCGCGGAAGTTTCGCCAGCCGGCTGTGGCGTCGGCGGATTCAATCCCTGTTCGAGCAGCGCAGCCACGTCGCGTTGAACATCCTCCAGTTGATCCAGCCGCAGGGCCGGGTCGGTGATGGTGAACACGTCGCCGGTCCCGGACTGTTCGTAGATGAACACGCGTTTGCCGTCGCGGACGACCTCCTCCTTCACCTTGAGCACGCGCTTGCGTTCGAGCATGACGGCGAGAATGTATCCGGCGGGCGCGTAACGCGGATCGTTTTGTTCGATGAGCTTCCGCAGCAGCGTTTCGGCGGTGTCCTTGTGAATCGCATCCGCCGCCGGCGCGGGCGCTTCGTAAATGCCCTGCCAGTGGGAAATGAATCCTTTGCGCTCGCGCGCACCGTCGCTGAACTGGCTTTGCCAGCAGGCCTCGCAAATGTCCGACCGGCGCAAAAACTCCGACCGATCGTCGAAGAGCAGCGTATGGAACGCCTCGCGGTCGGCAAACGGTTTGCCGCACGCCTCGCACGCCGCCGCGCGGGATTGAATGTTCCAATCGTTCATGAACCCGGAAATTTAACCACGAAGCGCACCGATGAACACGAAGAAAATAATCCGCGAATTTCGCCAATGAACGCGAATTTTCCGGAAAATTGGTTTGATTCGCGGAAATTCGTGTAATTCGCGGATTCAACTTCAGCCTGCGAAATCGAAATCCGAGCAGCTCATGAAATAATGGCAGCGCGGACAACGCAGCTTGCACTTCTCATTGATCAACTCATGCCCGCACTGCGGACAAAACCGCCAGTGCTCGCCGGAAGAATCTTTGGATGGCACGGGGTTGGCATCCATTCCAGCCTGAGCTTTTGCGGTATTCCGTCTTGCACTTTGCATGACTGGATGTGCGTTACTGCGTTCGCCCAAACTTTTTCTCCAGTTCGCGGTAGTTCATCTCAATCAGCGTCGGGCGGCCGTGCGGACAGGTGTACGGCATGGCACAATGGCGCAAATCCTCGACCAGATTCTCCAGTTCCGGCCCGGCGAGCGGGTCGTTGGCCTTCACCGCGTGACGGCAGACGGTCTTGGCCACGGTGTGCTCGCCCAGCCGCGCCAGGTTCACCTCGCGGCCGGCGGCGCGCAGTTCGTCCACGAGATCGAACACGAACCGGCGCGGGTCGGCGGACTTCACGAACGGCGGCAAGGCATCCAGCAGGAACGTCCGCTCGCCGAATTCGCTCAAGCCGACGCCGAGCCGGGTCAACACGACCAGTTGCTCGCGCAGGAATTGCGCGTCACGCGGCGGCAGTTC
>Ga0265316_10001013_pt1 | contig 30483 bp, 22 predicted proteins | sample 4522metaG_FD_202092 | JGI IMG/M metagenome (GOLD analysis project Ga0265316, IMG submission 202092) | Rhizosphere microbial communities from Carex aquatilis grown in University of Washington, Seatle, WA, United States - 4-5-22 metaG | ecosystem: Host-associated > Plants > Roots > Rhizosphere >...
TGGCGCCGCTGGTTTGAAGATGCGGCCGCCCTGGTGATGGAATGCACGGTCGACGAGGGCGTGGCCATCTTTTTCCAAAGCGACGTCAAGCACGGCGGTCTGTGGATCGACAAGGGCGCCATGGTCGGCCGCGCCGCTGAACGGGCGCGCATGAATTGTCTATTTCACCAGATCGTCTGTCGCAAACCGCCGGGCACGTCCAGCTTTGGCCGGGCCACCTATGCGCACATGCTGGGTTTTGGCCGCGGGTCCGTGCGCGGGCAGCGGGCGCGGGTGGACGTGTTGCCCGACGGGGGATTCAAACCCGGCCCGAAATCGATGGGCGTGGCGGCGTGCCTGCAGGCCTGCCAATTCGTTCAAGGCGAAACGATCACGCGCACTGTGGTCGATCCCTTCTGTGGCTGGGGCACAGTCCTGGCCGTGGCCAATGCCCTGGGCCTTGATGCTCTGGGCGTGGACATCGCCCCCCGCATGTGCCGCCGGGCGCGTATGCTGCACATTGAACTCGAGTCCACGGGCACCTCTGTGCCAGACGCACGCAATCCCTCGGGATCGCCCTTGTTTCCCGCGGGTATGGGGAATAGGTGACCAGGCTGTCAAACCCAATTGCGGAGCCGGGTCCACCCTTCGAGCAAAGGCACGTCCGGCGCGCCGAGGTAGTCGCGTGCTTGCCCCACTGTGAATTCGTTGGGATACTCGCGCCTCACAGCGCCGAAGAAATCGGCGTGGATTGGAATGTGAATGACCCCTCCCCGCTCAGCCTGCTTCAAACCAGACAAGTACGACGACGTGGCTCTCATCGCGAACCGCGATCGCGAGCGCGAAGATCTGGCGGCGACGCTGGCGAGCTTCGTCGCCCCGGGCGGACCCGGCGAGGGCCGTGTGCTCATCCGGGGCGATCGCGGCGTCGGCAAGTCGATTCTCACGCGTGCGGTTTTGGCTGACATCGTCAGCGAATACGGCCCCCTGTGCGTGATCGTGGACGGCGGCAAGGCCCAGCATGGCCAAGACGCCTTCCTGCGAAATCTGTGCAGGGATCTGGCCAAGGAGGTATCGGAGAACACGACGGATGCAAACCTTGCCACAGCCGCAGAAGTCCTTCGCCGCCTGGCGAGGGCAAGCAAGGTGGCGGCGAAAGAGGTGCGCCAGTGGTCGACCACTCTCAAGTTTGGAGTCAACCTCAAGTCGCAACTTCTGAATTCTGTGCAGTTTGAATTCGGCCTGGAAAGGGCAAAGGGTCACTCGGCCATGGTGGAAGAGAGCTATGAGCGAGACATCGATGCTCCATTTCTCGCCGAGCTGTTGCAACAAATGCTGACCGATTGCCACAACGCGGATCAGTTCGTGGTGATCTTCGCCGACAACCTCGATCAGGTGGGCTATGGCGAGCTGGACGAGGACGTGAAACGAGTCAGCGATCTTGCTCGCCAGATCTTTGGCCTGGACCATGCGGTCCTCGTGGCCAACCTCCGCACCGAGTTCGTTTCAGCCGACCTTCGCAAACTCTATTCGGTGGAGAGGTGGATCAAGGGATTGGAGCCCCAAGGACTCCTTGCCATCGCGAAAAAGCGCATGGAACTGGCTGGAGAGAAGCAGCGGGAAGCCCTGGTCAGCGCCGGGTTCGATACCTTCACCCGCGAATTGAGTCAGCGTACCGAGAATGCCTGGGCCTTTCTGTCCTGGTTGGCGTTCCTCGACTACGAGCCCATTGATTTCGTCAAGGGAGAAGAGGTGGCTGCCTTGCAGCGCTCACTCCCCCGCTTCGCGGTGACCCGCTTCGGCGGGCTGACCCAGGCCGAGATTGAACGCCTTTGTGCCTGCTTTCGCGAGAACCCGAACCAAACCGCTACTGTCGCTGACCTTGAGTCCAAAGGTGTCGACCAGGGGCTACTGACTCGGGCTGCCCGCTATGGCGCGCTCATTCCGGACTTGTTGCTATCGCCAAGCACCTATGCACTCTGTCCAGGGCTGCATTTCTGCCGTGGACCGGCGGCCCCCTGATGAAGCTTTTCGTCGATGATCGGCCGCCGGGTCTCGGGCTTTCGCCCTCTGCCCTGCCCACACCATGGGTTCTGCCTTCAGAATTCAGCCCAAGTCACCGCGAACGACTGGTCAGGCTGCTGGCAGGCGCCCTTCGCTCCGATCTGCCCGACCTTGTGGTCATGAAGCTCGCCTGGCGTGACCGGGGATTGGTTGAGCAAGGACGCCTGACCCCAACCGCGCCGTTTCTCCTGTGGTGGCAGATCGACCGTCGGAGCGACGCGGATCCGCGCGACGTGCTCAAGCTTGGGGCCAGCGGGTTGAATCTCTTTGATTTCGAGGCGGCGAACGATCTGCCGGCGCAAAGCTGGCTGGGGCCGTTGAAACTGGAATTGCTCCGCAGCCTCATCGATCTGCTTTCCGATCGGGCGCCCGTGCGCGAAAGCGAAGCCGCGCTGGCGGTGCTGCGGGGCCTGGCCGAAAAAATCATCAGCCCGATCGATCTGCTGGATGCCGCCGAGTGGCTGATTGAGGGTCTGGCCCTTGCAATGCCCATTGACCTGGCGCGCGCGCGAGCATGCGGACGACTGATTGTTGGTCGCATTCTGCCCGCGCCCGATGATGGCGATCGGATCGTTGGGGCTTTGCGAGCCATGGCTGGTGGTCAGGCGGTCGCCGATCCCGAGAGCTCCCTGCTTGCCACTTCCGGTTTGCTGGAGAGCGGAGTCCCTGTCCCGCTCGCTTCGCTTCTTGCCGAGTCGGAAATTCTGCGTTGGGCGATTCAAGAGGTTGCCGAGCAGCGGGGGGTGTCCCGGCCGCTGGAGGAACTCGCGCCCGACCTGTTCAAATCGGAGGAACGATCATCCCCATCCTCCGCCATGACCGATTTTTTTGCCAGCCCCAACCTGGTTGAACTACCGGAAGTCGACCTTGCGGGGTTGGTCACCGATGACCTGGAATTGCGCCGAGCGATTGAGACTCTGCGCGGGGGCGCAACAACCCGTGCCGTAGATCAGCTCGATCGGATGGAGCACCAACGACGAGCCTGGTCCGCGGAAGCTCACACCATCGTCGCCCGGCTCTACACAGAGATCGCAAGACGGACACAGAATCAGGCCGAGACTTCTGTGGTCTCGCAGTACGAGAAGGTCGCCTCGTTTCTGGAACGCGCGGCCGCGCATGCTACGGAGGCTGGCAATGACGAGCTGGCCGCTGACAATTGCCTCCGTGCTGCCCGCGCCCACTTGAACGCGTTTCAATACGAACCATCGAACACCCTGTTCGCGCGTGGGGCCTTGCTTGCGGACCATGTCAACAATCCGCGGCTCGCCGCGCTTTGCAGAAGTGGACAAGCGGACGTCTTCAAGGCGCAGGGCAAGTTGGAGGAGGCGCTGCGGATACAGCGGGAGGAGACGCTTCCGGTCTTCGAGAGACTCGGCGACATCAGCGCCCGCGCCATTACCCTAGGGAAGATCTCCAACCTTCTCTCGGACCTTGGGCGGCGTGAGGAGGCCCTGCAGGCCGCATCTGAGGCAGTCGACATCCACCGTGGCTTGGCCAAGGCGCGCCCCGATGCCTTCCTCCCTGCCCTTGCCGGCAGCCTCCACAACCTGGGCAACAAGCTTTCTGCCCTCGGACGGCGCGAAGAGGCCCTGCAGGTCACCTCTGAGGCAGTCGACATCCGACGTGGCTTGGCCAAGGCGCGCCCCGATGCCTTCCTCCCTGCCCTTGCCGGCAGCCTCAACAACCTGGGAGGTAGTCTCTCGGACCTCGATCGGCGTGAGGAGGCCCTGCAGGTCACATCAGAGGCAGTCGATATCCGACGTGGCTTGGCCAAGGCACGCCCCGATGCCTTCCTCCCTGACCTGGCCGGCAGCCTCAACAACCTGGGCATCAGTCTCTCGGACCTCGGGCGGCGCGAGGAGGCCCTGCAGGCCGCATCAGAGGCCGCTGACATCTTCCGTGGCTTGGTCAGGGCGCGCCCCGATGCCTTTCTCCCTGACCTGGCCGGCAGCCTCAACAATCTGGGCAACAGGCTCTCGGCCCTCGGGCGGCGCGAGGAGGCCCTGCAGGTCACATCAGAGGCCGCTGACATCTTCCGTGGCTTGGCCAAGGCGCGCCCCGATGCCTTCCTCCCTGACCTTGCCACCAGCCTCAACAACCTGGGCATCAGGCTCTCGGCCCTCGGGCGGCGCGAGGAGGCCCTAATCGCCGCATCAGAGGCCGCTGACATCCGGCGTGGCTTGGCCAAGGCGCGCCCAGATGTCTTCCTGCCTGACCTTGCCAGGAGCCTCAACAACCTGGGCATCAGGCTCTCGGCCCTCGGGCGGCGCGAGGAAGCCCTGCAGGCGAAACGCGAAGCAGAAGAAGCTCAGGCCGCGTTCGATCGTCGCCGCTGAACTGCTGAGGCGATCACGGGGATTGGGCACGCGGCCGAACAGCGTGCGAAACAGCCACGCGCACAGTGGTCGATCCCCCCCCCGCACGTGCCGCCGGGCGCGTACGCTGCAAATTGGACTCGATCCCTCAGGAGAAGACGGTTTCGCACTATCCCGACAGCTCAAGTCACTTTCTTGACCACGCGAGCCAGAAATGTGGTTCTATGCGGACGAGAGGGAGATGCCATGTTTCAGAAACTGCATCAGGGATATCGGCGCACAGGTGGCGCCTCGGCTGCGCAGCCCTACCTGGCTCCGCCAATTGAGGTGACGGGGAGGAAATTCGTATTCGAGCCCATCCCCATTGACACGAATACCTCCGATTACCATCAACCGTGGGACGGATTTGTTCCGCCTTGCACGCTGAAAGAACGAAACAACTGTCAATATTTTCCCGTCCAAACCGCCAACATCAAGGTGCAGGACATCTACACGGGAATTGAGGTGGAAGGCGATGATTGGATGCGAATGGCGTGCGACGCCGCCAAGAATTCTATTGGACAACAAGGCGGCCCGTTCGGCGCGGTGATTGTGCAGATCGATGACTCCACCAATCAGATCCTGAGATACTGGTCCAATCACAACCAGGTGACGTCCACAAACGATCCCACCGCGCATGCCGAGGTCATGACCATCCGCAGTGCGTGCGCATCCCTCGGCGTGTTCAACCTGGGTTGCATCAAGAAGGACGAGGCGAAGCTGCCACAGCCAGGGGATGTATCTCGTTGCGTGGTCTACAGCAGCGCAGAGCCATGCCCGATGTGCTATTCCGCGATCTGCTGGGCCAACCTGCGCATGTTGTTTTTTGCGGCCACGCGCTTTGACGCGGCCGTCCAGGGCGTCAACTTTTCCGACGAAGCCATCTATGAAGAGCTGTCCAAGCCGTACTCTGGGCGTCATTTGAAGGTCTATCAGTGCACAGTTGACAATTCACTTGACGCATTCAATCTCTGGAAACGGTCCGAGAAGACGCCGTACTGACCCACGTGCGAGGAACAACATGAACACGCCAACCAGAATCCTGATTGTGGTGAACAAGTATTGGGAATGCGATCCAGTGTGCTGGGTGCTGACGAACGAATACCTAAACGAGACATGCGGCGTCGAACTGCCTTGGCCAAACATGGTGACCTACCCATGGTACGGACCCGTACCCAAGCAGCCGTCGAACCCGCGCATGGTATACGCCGTGGGAAATGTGATTGTGGAAGTGTGGTGCATCTCCGATCTGCTGACCCAGTTTCCGAATACGCCCGCCTACCAATCGAGCTCGCAGCGAAAGATGGACGTGCTCGGCCGAATATTCGACTACAGTTCGTTGCCTGTCGGACTGGTGGTGGCCGTGGGCACGGCATCGTCCGGCCCGTTCTGCCCGACATTTCAAGGCGCGGCGCAGACGAATATCAACGGTTCGGTCGTCGTGGGCAGCAAGATCTTCATGCACGATGGCCACCCGGCCAGCGATCCGAACCCCGACAGCCAGTGGCGCTGCGATTACTTCGACCAGCTCATGGATTCTTCCCTTGGCGAAAAGTCGGTCCTGGCGAATCTGGCCGCGAGCAGTCTGGAAACCGCGCTGCTTTGTCCGCCCACCAATCCCGCGACCAATGGACAGCATATCTATGTGGACGGCACCAATGTCGCCATTGGCGATGTCAATGTGACGAACTACACCGAGTACGCGACAAAGGACAAGGAGGCGGGAAATTCCTTTGTGGCGAACTGTCCTGGCAACGCCCATGGCGTTTCGCTCGAAACGACGCACGGGCTGATCTACGCCACCGCACGGCAGCGCTTCGGTGGCGATCCGCCGTTCTTGTTCGTCAGCGGCGTGGTGGACCGCTTCACCATGTTCGCCGTGGATGTGTCACCCAAGGTGTACGCGCAAAACGTGACCGGCGCGCACAACGCCGGCGTGGTTGTGGCCTGTCTGGTGGCGGGGGTCTGTCTCGGGCAGTGACCTGACGCAGATTGGGCGCGGGGTGGGCTTGGCCGAGTGCGAGCCTCGCGCGAGAATCAAGGCACGACTAGGCGCACATCGGTGTCGCCCGTGGTCACCTCCCTGGACGGCTTTCCAAAGACGTGAACGGTCCAGGTGCCGGGGGCAAGGTGCCGCAACACGAAGCGACCTTCGCTGTCGGTTCGCATGGTGACGCTGTCCGGGTGACCTTCATTTTGCAGCTCGCGGGCGCCCTTGGGAAGGGCCACGACGTAGACATTCGCAACCGGCTTTCCAGTCTCTTCCGAGACTACCTGGCCCGCAATAGTGGCGCCTGCAGGCCAGTGGATGTCCTGGTGGCGCTGCTCTTGGGGTTGGAGCACGACTTCTAGCTTCAACGAGCGCCGTCCCAGTTTGGATTGATCGGGGAGGCCCACGTCCAATTCCATCTTGCCTTCCGGCAATGCCTTGAGCGTGAAGGCATCGGAGAAACTGCCGCCGCCCATTCCGACAATCTGACCTTTTTTCTTCATCCAAATCCGGCACCGCGAGAGAACCGCACCGTCGGGGTCGAGTACCCGTCCGGTCCAGGTCCCGCCGCGCTCGAGCACGAGGTCTTGATTCGGCGCGGGTAGGTTCACCTCGAATTCGAGGTCCGGATACCAACGGTGGCGCACGAGCATCGTGTAGCGGCCGTGCGGAATTGCCGGCAGCGCAAACGTGCCGTCGGCCGCCGTTACGCCGTCCCCACCGCCGTCCACGCTGCACGATTTGAATCTGAGGGGCACGACCTGGGCATCCGCAACCGGGATGCCTTCTGTCGACACAACCCTTCCGTGCCAGCCCGAGCGGCGGAACGAGTGCATCTTGAGCGTGACCTGGATCATCTGAGACTGTCCCGAGGAACGACGCCATGGTTTCTGATACCAGGTTCTGTTCCCCGCGCACCATCCACCGAGGGCCGCTGGCGGATAGACCGACACGAAGCCTCCATCCAGCAGTTCGTCGGTACAGACCCGGCCGCGCCGATCGGTTTCTCGACTGATGCCAGCGCTGCCATTCTGGTTGGGATCGGAATACCACAGGGTGACGTCGGCGGCCTGCACGGGTCTGCCACGAGGGTCCATAACCGTGATGCCACTGTCACAACGCCTTTCTTCTTCGTTGCTGCCCAGTCCTCCCCCTTCGTCGCTACTGAGTCCCCAATCGGGATGGTAGGACCATCGGGTGCTGGGCAGTCCCGCACGTTTGCACTTAATGATGGCCTGTTGATTCGGCACGTTCTTCCACGTGAAATTGCCGTTCCCGTCGGCGAGCATGCGCAAGGGGTAATGAAAAGGAGACTCCCAGGTCACGGTGGCTCTGGCCATGTTGTTCTTCTTCCCCGAATCCGCAGTGTATGAACAGTTGCCTGCGATCGTGGTGCGCGATCGCACGGGCAACGTCAATTCAGATTCGCGAGGATAGAAGACCTGGTGTGCTTCCGGGGTCAGCCCTGGTCCATCAACCACCAGAATCAGATCGCGATTGGGGTCCAGCGGAACCGACGTTGCCGGCGCCCAGACGTCCTGCTCGTGTACGAGCGGGACGCAGTGGCCGTCCTCGAACATCAAGCCAGTCCGCAAGTCAGGCAGGTCGCGGCCGGGCTCTTTGCTGGGACGAGAGAAGCGCACGCGCGGCTTAGCGCTCGCTTGCAGGTCAAGCACGACGTCGGCCTTTGTCTGGGGCAGGGGCATCCAGCGCATGCCGTGAGCACTCTCGACTTCGAGTGCATTGCCTCCCTTCGCCAGCGGCAGCTCGAACCGGCCATGGGCATCGCTGCGGACGTGGCGCAGAGCAGGTGCGGGCGTGCAGTGGGCCAAGCGGCGCTGCCAGTTCTCCATCGCTTTCGCACAGGTACAGTCGGGAAGATCGCCAAAGTCTTCCGATTTCTTCGAGCATGGGCACGGATCGGGCGCCATCGACACGAGCCGAATCTCGCTATCAGCCACTGGGCCATCGACGTCCATGACCCAGCCTGAGAGGCAAGCGGCGGCGCAACTTGGGACGGCTGCAGGGGGATCGGCGCCCCCGTCTTGTGCAGACGCCGCCCCGGACATGCACAACGACGCGCACGCGAGCGCCATGGAGAGCAAGTTCCGTGTAGTCGAAAGTCTCATGGCGGAAACGAATCCTATCACTCCGGGAAGGAACGGCCCCTTGCCAGCGCCAACCCATGAGGACGTCGCGCCAACAGCACGTGCCGTGCACCGCAAGGTCAGTCGCCATTTTCGCCCCCGCATGGGCGTGGACAGCGGGCGAGATGCTCTGCTCCGGGTGCGCCAGGGCAGGGGCCAAACGCTGCTTTCGGCCGAGAGCTCGGGGAAAAGAAGGGGATCGGCCACGAAAATCGGCGCTGGGCGCGGCCTGTGGATCTATACTTGCCGTTGCAGATGGCGCCAAACTCATCTCCTGCCCGCGCGTTTCCCGGATATTCCGTCGTGGCACGCGTCCGCCCGAGGACGATCTCGTGCCCGGAACTGCTGCCGAGCGCATGCAGATGATATGGCTACTGACGCTTGATGCGTGGGCCTTTCGTGGAGAGCCGATTGAACCGCGACTACAACGACATACTGTCCGCATTAGGCGCGGAGGGCGCTGAATTCCTGGTTGTCGGGTCGACCAGGTTTCGCGTGGTAGCTTCCAGCGATGCCGAACGACGATTTCAGCGATGCCAATGCTCTGGTCACTCTGACCCGCGTGCCTGATTTGGCGGCCGCGCGTCTGATGCAAGGACTGCTGCAGTCGGCTGGTGTCGACTGCTTTCTCCCCGACGAGAGACTCCTGTCGCAGGCGTCGTGCATGAGCGGCATTGCGGGCGGCCTGCGCGTGCAGGTGCGGGCGGCTGACCGCGAACGGGCGCAAGCCACGCTCGACGACTATCGCACGTCGGACGCTCCGACTGACGACGAAGAGGCGCCGGCAAACCCAAAGGCCGTCGCTGAGTCAAAACGCCTGGCCCAGCGGGCGTTGCGGGCGGCCGTGCTGGGTTTTGTGCTGTGGCCGCTGCCCCATCCCTACGCGCTGGTCCTGGCGATTTCCGCACTGGCGCGCAAGGATCTGACTGGGCCCGCGCGCCGTCAGGCCCGCGTGGCAGCGGTCATCAGTCTGCTCGCGCTTGCGGTTTTTCTGGTGGTGCTGTGGAAAGTGCTCAGATCCTAGCTTTTCAGTGGTCGGGGACGCTCGCCAGTGGCGACAAAATAGATTCCCGCGATTATCAATGACCCGCCCAGAAGTCCCACTGGGCGGAGCGGTTCACCCAGCAACCAGGCTGCGGCAAAGGGCGTGACCACTTGCTGAAGACCGAGCGCCAGGGCACCGAGGGCAATCGGAATGTGGCCAAGCCCGGTGTTGATCATCAACCAGGCCACCAACTGCACCAGCAGCGCCAATGCGACAAGGCCAATCCATGCGAGCGGGGAATAGCCGGTCAGGGGTTGGCCCTCGAACGCCTCCAGAACGACGAAAGAAACCAGGCTGCCGACGCTCATCCAGAATAGGGCCTGGCGCGCCGATATTCGCCGCCGACTGCGCGAAATGGCGATACTGAAAGCCGCGTAGCAGAAGCTTGCGGTAATGGCCAGGGCTTCGCCGCGACCGGTGCCCACGCGCGCCCCGCGCGCCAGCGCGATGACCAAAGCCCCGAAAACGCCGAGCGCCTGCCCCAGCCAGCCTGACCAGCGATACCGGGTGTGGTAGACGGCGACGGAAAAAAGCGCGACCCATACTGGAGTCAATCCACAGACAAGGAAGGTCGCGTTGGCGGCGCTGGTGTGTTCCATAGAACTGTGCCAGCAAGTCAGATCAGCGGCAAAGGCCACGCCGGCAACCAGGCCCCACACGGCGCCCTTGCCGAATCCTAGTCTTCCATCGCGCCGCACGAGCCAATACACGCCGGGCAGGGCGATGAGCATGCGGTACAGGCCAATGGTCAACGGCGAAGCACCTCCCGCCAGCCCCCACTTCACAAACACCGCCCCGACGCCGAGCAGACTGGCCCCAAGGACAACGGCCAGAAGGTCCCGAGGGGATGGCGCGGGCATCGCTGATTGGGCCATGGAGCGCTGAGGGTTAGATCAGACAGTCGCCAGAAGCCAGGAAAGTCCGGCGTGCACCGCGCGGTTGCTTTTGCGTGTAGCAAACCCCAGACTCTTCTGACGAGGGATCACCATGCGAAAGCAACTTGTCACGCCGGCCGTTCTTGCCGTTCTTCTGGCCGCGGTTTCGTGCACCCGCGACGGCCTGCTGGTGTATCCCCGAAACGAGAACGACGCCAGTTTGCCGGGTGGCGCCGGTGGGTCGCAGGGCGGCCCGCCTGGTACGGGGGGCGTTTTGGGATCGGCTGGAGGCCGGGGTGGTCTTCCCGGTTTGGGCGGTGGCGGCGTATCCTTTCAGATTCCCGACGCCGGACTGGCAGCCCTGCTAGGCGACGGCGGTCTGCTGGGCGGCCTTCTGGATTCCGGCGTGCTCAGCCAGGCGCTCTGTGGGCCCGAGGTGCGGTTGGGCGCGTCGTGCTCGGGCGCTATACCGGCTTGTCTCCTTCCGAGCTTGGGTGGCGTTTGTGCCTGCGTGTCCGGTACCTATCTCTGTCCGCTCTCCACTGCAGCGCCCAAGCCGTGTCCGCCCGGGGCCGCCACGGGCGGGGTCTGCCTGTCACCGCTTTCCACCTGCACCAATGGAACCACAGGCGGCTGTTTTTGCGGGATGGGCACCTACACCTGTCTGTAACTACTTCCCCGCGTTCTGGCGCCGCTTCGCCTCGGCGAACGATTGGTCGGCCAGGGTGCTGTTGCCCAGCTTGGCCGCCAGATCGCCAATGTTCTGCGCCACCCACCAGCGGCCCGGGAGGATTTGGTCGATCTCTTGGTAGAAATTGAGGCCCGCCTGATACCGGTCGGGCATTTCCCAGAACGGCGCAGAGATGGAGGCGATCTGCAATTCGGTCTGCTGCGGGTCGAGGGCGCGGCATAGCGCCACATAGTCGAGGCTGGTGCGCCAGTTGCCGAGTCCGGCCGCTGCGGTCGCGACCCCCTTGTAGATGGCGAACATCTCCCGGCTGAGCGGGATGCTGGCTTCAAAGTCGCGCTGCGCGGCCGCGTAGTCCCTACGCTTGAGAAAGTACTCGCCGCGATAGACCAGCGACTGGGCCGAGTATTGTTCGGTCTGCACCGCCCGATCCAGGTGATACCGGGCCCGCTCCCAGTCTCCGAGTTGCTGATAGACGATACCCAGATTGATGTGGATGATGTGCCAGTTGGGGGCCAGGTCCAACGCCAGCCGGTAGTACTTGAGCGCCTCGTCGTTCTGTCCGCGCCGCATGAAAGTCAGCCCGTAGTTGACATAGGCGCGGGTCGAGGGGGCCTTCTTGATGATGTCGCTGTAGTAGGCTTCCTCGGTGGCAAATACCCGGTTGCGCTGGAACGTCAGAAGAAAGAATGCCGCCAAAAGAACAGTCAACCCGCCGACGGCGGACACCCGGGCCACCGTGTTCGACCGTCCGGCGCGGAAGGCGAAAAGCGACGCGGGAATGGTCCAGGCCAGCGACAGAATAGCCAGTGGCAGATAGGGACGGTGCTCGTTCACCATCTCGGCCAGCGGCATGATCGAGGAGGTGGGCGAAATGAGGGCCAGTGCCGAAAGCGCGACAAAGGCAAGATAGGCGTAACGCGGGTACAGCCAACGAGTGAGGCCAGCGACCAGGACCCAGCCCGCAATGGCCAGCAGCACCTCGGGCGCAAACAAAGAGCGGAATATCGGATAGACCAGGTCGTCGGCCACCAGTTGCACAGGCGCAAACCAGGTCAGAACATAGTGCCACCACGCGGTGGTCTGAGTGAACAGATAGGCCGCCGACGTCATGTCGGCCGCATGCCGCGCCGCCTGCTGGTAGCCGGTCATGGCGTGCCGGTAGCACAGAAGATAGAGCCCAGTTACCACCAGGAAAGGCCACAGTCGCTTCAAGGTTGGCGTGCCGAGTGTGGCCGCGACGTCGCGCCAGAGGTCACCCGCTGCGGTCCCCGCGGTGTCTTTCGCCCGGCGCTGTGAGGTCACAACGACGTCGTAGAAGAAGTACACCGGCAAGGCGCCGATGGCCTCAATCTTGGAAAACAGGGCCAAAGCGTAGAGTACCGCCGCCGCAACCGGGGTCACCGAAGGCGAATCGTGATGCCGGGGTCGCATGTACAGTACGATGGAAGGAAGCAGAAATGCGGCCACCAGCAGTGACGATCGCGCCGAAAGGTAGTTGATCACGCCCGACGTTGTCGGGTGCACGGCAAACAGCAGCGCCGAAACCAGCGGGACGTTGGCACGTTCCAGAAGCGGCGAGTCAGGATGGAACTGCTGCAGAATGCGCCGGCAAAGGAAATACAACCCCAACACGCAAACCAGATGCAGCAGGATTTGCGTCAGATGCCACGACCAAGTGTCGTAGCCGCTGATTGCATAGTTGATCGCGTAGGTCACCTGCAGCACGGGCCGGTAGTCGGCATTGGCGGGCAAGCTGGTCAGGGTGCGGCCGTCGACAAAGTACTGAGGGATGAACTTCAGACTCCGGACATAGGAGTTTTCGAGCAGGAGGTGGCCGCAATCGAGCGGATAGTCGTGCCGATAGTTGTTGGAAAAGACGGCAAAGACGGCTGCCGTCAGCACAGCGGCGTGCAGGAGAATAGGGTATCGGAGGGAGATTTTCTTCATGGACCGACCGCAATGGCCGCTAGCGGACCCGGAAATCGTTGCCATTCTGCACGCGCGCGCCGGATCCCGCAATCCTTGGGAAAGGCTGTTCCCGCCCCTTCAAGGGGAGGATCCACTGTGCGTCCAGTTTTCGTGTCGGATTTGGTTGCCGATTGCCCATTTGCCACATACCATTGCGGCGCAGGAGACACCAAGGAGACCCAATGCCCAACACCGACCCGAACATTGCAGAACAGATCGAGACCTTCACCGCCCAGCTCGTGGCCACAGTCGAAGCCGCGGTCGCTCAGCGAATCCAGGCTGCCCTCGCGGGAGCCCTGGGTGTTCCGCAGAAGCGCGGACCCGGCCGACCGCCGAAGAATCTGGCGGTCTCGGCTCCTTTGGCCCCGGCCCCGGCGGCCAAGTCGGCACGCCCCAAGCAGCTTTGCCCAGTGCCCGGCTGCAATAATTTGGCGGCGCCAGTCTTCGGCATGGTCTGCAAGGACCACAAGAAGGTCGCCAAGTCCAAGATCAAGAAGTACCGATTGGAGCGGCGCGAGGGCAAGGGCGCCGAGCCAGTAGGCGCCGTTGCGGCCGAGCCCAAGAAGGTGCGGAAGACGACCCCGAAGGTCGCCAAGGCGCGCAAACTGCAAGGGCAGTACCTCGGCGCTTTGAAGTCGCTCGTTGGCGCGGATCGCGCCCGGGTGAAGCAGGTGGCGGCGGAGAAGGGCGTTGCGGATGCCGTGAAGCTCGCGTTGTCGCTCAAGAAGTAGTGAAGACCTGTCCATCAATTGGACGGGTCTTCAGCAGCCGAGCCAAGGGCTCGGCCGCAGGTGGGGTGAAGTCCGCGAATTTACTTCGCGGACGAGGGGCGGGCCGCGGCCCGCCCTTTCAAAATGTTCAAGACGGGGCCATCTATGGACACGTCTTGAGAGCTGGCAAGCCGGCATAGGCATTGGCCGGCACCTTTCGGATTAGGGGCGGGGTTGAAACCCGCCCCTGCGGTTGGTTGCGGATCCAACTCGCACCATCGCGCCGATGAAGGGGTTCATGCCAATGCCTGGGGTTGCGGCTCACTCAGTTGCGTCGCGGTGGAAATGGCGACGTTGCCGACGGAAATTGTTCCGCCCATGGCTGCGCCATTTCAAACCGTGATTTGCGAGGCCAGTACGCAACCATGCGTTCGATGCACCAAGTTCGCTCTGCTGATGGGACCGAGATCGCCTACGAACGGCGTGGTTACGGGCCGCCGATGGTCATGGTGCATGGCTCATCGCTGGATCACACACGCTGGGGACCCAGCATTGCGTATCTGGCCGAGCGATTCACGCTGTTGATGATTGATCGGCGTGGCCGCGGCGCCAGCGGCGATGGTCCCGTCTACGCCATTGAGCGCGAGTTCGAGGATGTGGCGGCCGTGGCCGACGCTGCGGGCGGGCCGGTCCATTTGCTCGGCCACTCGTTCGGCGCTGTGTGTGCCATGGAGGGGGCCTGCCTGACTGCGGCCATCGACAAGCTGGTGCTGTATGAACCGCCCTTTCCCGTTGGTGGCTCAAAACCGCTCTTCGGCCCGGACATGCCCGAGCGGCTGGAAGAGTTGCTCCGGCGCGGTGAGCGCGATGCCTTGGTGGAACTGTTCCTGCGCGAGGTGGTCGGGGTCACTGACCTGGAGTTGCAGGCGTTGCGCCGTTCATCCTCGTGGCCGGTGCGTGTGAAGGCCGCGCATACCCTGCCGCGCGAGGTGCGAATGGCGGAGACCTACCGTTTTGACCCGGCTCGCTTTGCGAAGGTGCGGGCCAAGACCTTGCTTCTCCTCGGTACGGAAAGCCCGCGCCTCATGCACGATTCGACCAAAGCTGCGCATGCGGCCCTGCCGGACAGCCGCGTGGAACTGCTGCTAGGCCAGGGCCATGCCGCCATGACCACGGCGCCGAAGATGTTCCTCGCCAAGGTGCTGGCGTTTCTCGAAGACTGATCGCACCCCCTTGCCGAGTGCCTATCGACGGCACTACCATGTCTTCCATGCAGTCCTCCTATGCTCATGGAATTGCGTCTGTTCCTCTGCTGGGCGACACCATCGGCGAAAACCTGCGTCGCACAGTGGAACGATTCGGCGATCGCGAGGCCCTGGTATCGCGCCACCAGAACTATCGCGCGACCTACCGTCAGTTCTGGGAAGAGACGGGCGCCGTCGGGCGTGGATTGATGGCACGTGGGGTGAAAAAGGGCGATCGGGTTGGCCTGTGGTCGCCCAATCGCTACGAGTGGGCGGTCACCCAGTACGCGACATCGCGCATCGGCGCCATCATGGTGAACATCAACCCGGCCTACCGCAGCCACGAGCTGGAGCATGTGCTCAGGCAATCGGGTTGTTCCTTGCTGATCATGGCGCGTGCCTTCCGCCAGACCGACTATGTGTCGATGTTCAGGGAGGTGGAAGAGCGGCTGCCCGCGCACATCCAGGCCTTGGTTATCGACGACGAATGGGGGGCGCTGCGCGAGGACGCCACACAGGTTTCCGAGGAAGACCTGCACCACCGCGAGCAGAGCCTCGACTGCGACGACCCCATCGACATCCAGTACACGAGTGGCACCACCGGCTTCCCCAAGGGCGCCACCCTGTCGCACCATAATATCCTGAACAACGGCTATTTCGTCGGCCGCACCCTGGCCTACAGTGAGGCAGACCGCATCTGCATTGCGGTGCCGCTCTATCACTGTTTCGGCCAAGTCATGGGCAACCTGGCGGCTACCAGCCACGGCGCTTGCATGATCTATCCTGGTGAAGGCTTCGACGCGGGCGCCGTGTTGGCCACGGTTGAGAAAGAGCGCTGCACCTCGCTCTACGGTGTGCCGACCATGTTCATTGCTGAACTGGAGCACGCGAACTTCAGCAAGACCGATTTCGCCAGTCTGCGCACCGGCATCATGGCAGGATCGCCCTGTCCTATCGAGGTCATGAAGCGCGTGCAGAAGGACATGCACATGCCGGAGATCACCATTTGCTACGGCATGACCGAGACATCGCCGGTGTCGACCCAAAGCAAGGTGGACGATCCGCTCGACAAGCGCGTGGCCACCGTGGGCTGCGTGCATCCGAATCTAGAGGTCAAGATTGTGGAACCGTCGAGCGGTCACGTGGTGCCCCGGGGCACTGTGGGCGAACTGTGTACCCGCGGCTACTCGGTCATGCTGGGCTACTGGGACGATCTGCATTCCACCCGCCAGGCCATCGACAACGCGCGCTGGATGCACACGGGTGACTTGGCCACCATGGACAGCGACGGCTACATCAACATCGTCGGCCGCATCAAGGACATGGTCATGCGCGGGGGCGAGAATATCTATCCGCGCGAAGTGGAGGAGTTCCTCTACACCAAATCCGAGATTGCCGACGTTCAGGTCATCGGCGTACCCGACGCCAAGTACGGCGAAGAATTGATGGCGTGGATCAAGCTACGGCCAGGCGTCGAGCTGACGGGCGACGAATTGCGCGCCTTCTGCAAGGGCAAGATCGCGACCTACAAAATCCCGCGCTACTGGAAGTTCGTTGATGCCTTCCCTATGACGGTCACCGGGAAGGTTCAGAAGTACAAGATGCGCGAAATTGCGGTGGAAGAGCTACAGCTGCAGACTGCCGCCAATATCAAGACGGCCTAGGATCCTCTCAGAATGGAACGTCGTCGGTCTGAGGTGGCGCTCCGTCGTCGGGCGCGCCCTCGGACCCTTCGCTAACGACCTGAACGGTGTTCGCCACGATATCGCCGTAGACCTTGCCCTGCCAGTCACGACCGCCTAGCCGACCGCTCACCGACAACACCGAGCCGGGCTTCCACGAAGCAGCTTGCTCGGCCAGTCGCCCGAACACCTTGATGGGCACAAGCTGGGGATACTGCCCCTGGGTTTCGCAAATAAGGGTCAATATCGTCTTGCCAGCCTTGGATACGAACGTGTCGATGCGTTGAAGAGTTCCCTGTCCTTGGAAAGTGAATTCGCCCATGGTGTCCTTCCGCTTTTCTTGGAGGCAACTCTTCTGCGGGGTTGGGCGCCTGTCAAGGCGAACCGTGGCGGCGAAGGGCGCTTGCCGATCGCGCAAGTGTCACGGTGGTGGCGAGAGCCCGTGGAACTCGGCAAACTACCGGTCATGCGCACCGGCTCGTTTCCCAAGATCCCTGGGCTTCCCATCTCGACGCTCGGTTTCGGATGCATGCGTCTGCCCACCGCAGGCGACCACTCGGGACGCATCGACGAAGAAGTGGCCACGCGCCTGGTCCGCCAGGCCATTGATGCGGGTGTGAACTACTTCGACACCGCGTGGCCCTATCACGGCCAACAGAGCGAGCCCTTTCTGGGGCGCGCCGTGAAGGGCCGGCGCCACCAGGTGCAATTGGCGACCAAGCTGCCGGTGTGGCTGGTCGAAAAGGAGAGCGACTGGGAACGCTTCATTGACCAACAACTGGTTCGGCTGGGCACGGATCGCATCGATTTCTATATGCTGCACGGCCTGGCCGCGACGTCGTGGGAAAAGGTCAGGAACTTGCACGGTCTACGCGCTTTGGAACGCGCCAAGGCCGACGGCCGCATCGGTCACCTCGGCTTTTCGTTTCATGGCTCGCCCGACGACTTCCGCGCCATCATCGACGTTTTCGACTGGGAATTCTGCCTCATCCAGCTCAACTACCTGGACCAGCAGTACCAGGCCGGTCTCGAAGGCCTGCGCTACGCCGAAAGCCGCAAGGTGGGCGTGGTGGTCATGGAGGCCCTGCGTGGTGGGGCGCTGGCCAGGGTGCCACCCGCCGTGGAGCGCATCTTCGCGCGCTCGCCGCGGGGCTGGTCGCCGGCAGAATGGGCTTTGCGCTGGGTGTGGAATTTGCCGGGCGTGGTGAGCGTGATCTCGGGAATGAACGCTGCCAGCCAGCTTGAAGAAAACCTGCGCGTGGCAAACGATCCGGTCGCGCTTGACCCCGACGATCGCGCCGTGGCCGACGAGGCGGCGCGCTTCTTCCACGCGCGCATGCCCGTGGCTTGCACCACCTGCGGTTACTGCCTGCCTTGCCCCGCTGGCGTCTTCATCCCCGAGGTGCTGTCGACCTACAACACGGCCTCAATGTTCGACAACCAGGCAGGCCCTCGCTTCACCTACGACGCCTTCCTGGTCAAGGCCGGCGCCGGCGCCGACCAATGCGCCGAATGCGCCGACTGTGAGCCCAAGTGCCCACAGAACATTCCCATCATCGAGATGTTGGCCAAGGCCCACGCCCACCTCACGCGCTAGCAGCCACAAATAGTACACAATGGACTCAGTCTCCTCCTGCGTGACCCCTGCAAGCGGCCGACACGCGCGGTGTGGCTTCGTGGGAATCTTGCTCGCGTTGGGCGCCTGCGGAACCGATGCTCGGTCACAGACCGGATTGGACGCTGGCACGTCGCTGCCCGATGCCTGCCCGGGGAACTGTACCGCAGCCACCCCGGCCTATCCCGAGGTGCAGGCGACCAGCGGGCAGGGCAACGTGACCATGTACGACACGACGCCGAGCAGCGGCGGCGCATGCAACTACGGCACAACCAGCGTTGCCTACTACGCCGCCATGAGCGTCAATGTGCAGCCGGGCGACGGAAAGGCGCAATGGCGAAATGGCCGGATCTGCGGCCAGTGTGTCGAAGTCACGGCGCTGACGTCGCAAGGCCCACAGTCGGTGATCGTGCGCATTATGGACAAATGCCCCGACGGTTACTGTGGGGTGGACCTCGGGGGCTTGGCGCCCGCAGCGATCATGCTGGATGGTTTTGGTCGCTATGATGGAGCGTGGCGTTTCGTTTCGTGCGCCGGCCACCCAGAGGTGTCGGACGGACCGCCCAGCCTGTTCGTGTTCGCCGGGAGCAACCCGTTCTGGTCGCGCCTGCAGGTCCGCAATCCCCCATCGGCGGTAGATTCAATCGACTGGCAAGACGCGACGGGCACAGCCCGAGGATCGTTCCCCTATGCCGCCGATCCGGAAAACGCGTTCGAGGTTCCGGCAGACGTGTTGCAGTCTGGTGCCGCATGGCTGCAGATCACGGTGCGCTACAGGGACGGCAACGCGGCGACGGTGCAGGTCGCTCCCGCACAGCTCGCGGCCCCCAGCACCTCGTACCCGCTTGCCGGTGGGTAGTGTGGCGCTGGCTGCTTCGCCCAACACACGGGCTCAAGACCCAATATTCGTACCGGAGGGATGGATGCCTTTCCCACCTCCCAGGGCGCGACACTTCTCCCGCTGATTTGAAGTCCTTGCCCGTGTGAAACCGCTGGAGACCCTGGCGGGCACGAGCAACCCGGGCTGACCTGCAGAAGCCCAGAACCACAAGACAGCGTGGCGTGACAAGTACCTTGCAGGACGCCGCCCGCGTATGGGAACCTCATCCCTGCAATGTATATTCGTCACCTGAGCATCGACCATCTCAAGAGGTTCTGTGACTTCAAGATCGACTTCACCCATCACGGCAAGCCGCGCATGTGGACCGTGCTCATCGGCGAAAACGGTACGGCGAAGACGACATTGTTGCAGGCAATCGCGCTCGCGGCAGCGGGTTCAAAACACGTCAACGAACTTGCGGGTAGTTCGGTCAAGCATTTGCGGGACCGTCGCGACGACGCCCACGAAATGACCATAGAGGCAACTTTTGACTTCACGCCGCGGTCCCTAAGCGGGGGGAGGCTGATCCACCCCACTGTGCCAAAGTCGGAAGGACTCGCGGATCTGCAGCTCCTTTCATGCGTTTCGCTCGAACGCAATTCCACCGCAATGGACGCGTGGGCGCGATACACAAAGCCAGGAGCCTCGTCCCTCCCTGGCAATGGGGACGCGCAGGCGCAACCCAACAGGCATCGAGATCCTCTCGACATCGCGCGCGACGGGAATGTTCCGCTTTGGTTTGTTGCTGGCTACGGCATCTCCCGAGTCCTTCCCGACGCTTCGTTTACTCCGTCTCTGGCTCGCCCAGCACTTGAGCGTTTGCAACCGCTCTTTGGCGGGGCCGGTATTGTTGGAACCGCGTTCGCAAACCACTTCCTCCAGAAGGACGCCGAGGAACGGAGAAAGCGAGGCGAGACTTCTCGGATGTTCGCCACGCTTCTCAACAAGGCGGTCAAACTGGGGGGACGCGAGTTGTTTCCGGATCTGGCGAAGCTCGAATTGCGCGGACAGGGGGGGACAAGCACAAGCCGAACGCTCATCGAAGCGGATCGATTTTACCAACACATCGAGGGATCAGCGAAATCTCCGGTCGCGATTGCCGGTGTTGCGCTTTCCCATGGCTATCAGTCGACCTTCGCCTGGATTTCCGATCTCATCGGCCACATCCTTCTCGAAGCCAAGAGCCCCGTAAGCACGGTGGAGATGGAGGGTCTCGTCCTCCTCGACGAAATCGATCTCTACCTTCATCCAACCTGGCAAGCCCAATTTGTCGGGGCACTTCGGCGCGTCTTTCCCAAAATGCAGTTCGTGGCAACGACGCACTCGCCAGTCGTATTGTCAGAACTGGCACCGCACGAAGTCGTGCGGCTCATCGTCGACCAGGAGAGCGGCAACGTTGTACAGGGGGGATGGGATCGCGCGACTGGTGAACTTGGACCGCGCTCAACCCGTCCGGAAGTGCAGCCAGATCCTCGCCTCATGACGGGTAGCGACCTATATCGAACGTGGTTCGGCTTGGATCGCTTGACGCCGAATCCGCTCGGCGAAAAGCTCCGGCGCCTAAAGGTTCTTCTTGCAGACCCGATTCGTACGTCGACACAGAAGAAAGAACTGGCAGGGTTGCGCGTCGAACTTGAGAAGGACTTGGGACCGGCGACATACGCGGATTTTGTCAATTCGCCTGATAGGGACGGAACATGATTCTGATCGTCCGAGGAAGTGAGCCAGCCGGCCGCGAGAAGAAGCGGGACGCCAGGACTAATGAAGCTATTGCAGCCTTCAATCGGCATGGTGCTCCATCGAAGGAACTGACGTCGTGCCTAGAGGAGCGCGGCGACAGACTTACAAAGATGGCTCTCTATAGAGCCCAACAGAAGAAGTGCGCGTGGTGCGAGCGGATAACTGACTTCAGCAGCTCGCCTGTGGACCACATTCGACCGAAGAACGGTGCGTGGCGAAACCTTCCTGACCAACCTCGCGTTGAGGATCCGGGCCACTACTGGTGGTTGACGTGGACCTGGTCCAACCTCGTCTTTTCCTGCGTCCGCTGCAACGACGCCGGTCACAAGGCAAACTATTTTCCGTTGTTTGCCCATACCAAGGGAATTCCAACTCCCACACGACGTCCGCCCTTAGTGGCACCCCTGCCTCAAACAGTGATCGATACATCTGCCGAAAGCCCCCTGCTAATTGATCCTACGGCTGGCGTCGATCCCCTCGATCATATCGAATGGATGCCCATAGACGAAAGGCTGCCTCCGCGTCTCTGGAATTGGGAGCCCGTTGAAAAGACTCCGCAAGGGGCAGCGACGATTGCTATCTTGAAGTTCAAGGAACTGGCGGATGACGTCACGGATCACGTGAAGACTCGCCTGCTTCCGAGCATTGAAGAAATCGACGATCATCTGAGTTCTGAGCGCTGGCAAGCGGCGCAGGCACGCTGGACGCAACTTGTCGAGGATTCGTTGTCGCCAACGAGTCCCCTTTCAGGTCCGACATGGCACGCGTTATCGCGCCTTATGCCAACCGCGAAGAGAGCGAAATTCGGCCTCGCGGAGCCACCGAAACCCGGTCGCCGATAGCCATCGATCTGCCCGAAGCCATTGCATTTGCGCGGCGGAACGTGCTAGGCGCTTGCCATGCCTTGGCTCCCACGCTTTCTTCGATCACAGCGACCCGTCGTCGAGACGGACGGCGGCGCTGGCCCGGCCCCGGATGGCACAGCCGATCTGGTGCAGAAGATCGCGCGGGCGCAGGCGCGGCAGGGAATGCGACTGGAGGAAATTGAATCCAAGCTGGAGGCGGGGTTTTCCGACCTGCGCAGCGCGATCGAATCGGCTCCGGTGACCGGCGACTCGGGCTTGTCCTTCGATGAGTGTTTCGACGCCATGGATGCCCTGGAAGAGGCCGCGCGTCTCGATCCGGATGGGGCGCGGGTGCAGGGATTGCGGGGTGTGCTCGAACGGCTGAACCGTTTTCTGGTGCGCGCCGGTTTCACGCGCCAGGCGCCATCCGGGCAGGCGCCCGATGCTCGCCAGTTTCGCGTGGTGGGCACCGTTGCCAGTGATTCGCTTCCGGTTGGGCACGTCGTGCGCGTGGCGCGCGCGGCGATCTTGCGCCAGGGCAAGCTGATTCGCGAGGGAGAAGTCATCGTAAGCGTGAGGACAACATGAGTCGCGCATCCGAGCTGCACATTGGCATTGATCTAGGCACCACCAATTCCGTCATCACCTATCTGAAGGACGGACGGCCGATTCCCATCGCCATTGATGGCGACGCCATTGTGCCGTCCGTGGTGTATGTCGACAAACAGGGCAAGTTTCGCGTGGGTCGCGAGGCGCGCAATCTGCAGCTTTCCGAGCCGGAACGCACTGTGCGTTCAGTGAAGCGCAAGATGGGACTCGACCATCGCTACGAGATCGACGGCCGTTCGTTCAGCCCCGAGGAGATCTCCGCCGCCATTTTGTCCGCGCTCAAGGCCGGCGCCGAACAGGCGTTGGGACAGCCCATTTCCGACGCCATTGTGACAGTGCCCGCGTATTTCGACGACGCCCAACGCCGGGCCACTTTGCGCGCCGGGGAACTGGCGCACCTCAATGTCCTGCGCTTGCTCAACGAGCCCACTAGTGCCTCGCTGGTGTACGACCAGGTTCGCCAGGCGCAGGCGGATGCAGAGGTCGTGGTCGTCTTTGATTTGGGCGGCGGGACCTTCGACGTGTCAGTGCTGGATGTGGCGGGCTCGATTCGCGAAGTGCGCGCCACCGCCGGCAACACTGCGCTCGGCGGCGACGACTTCGACGATCGCCTGCTGCAGCTGTTTCTCGACGATCTGAAGGCAAAGCACGGGGTGGATCCGCGCGAAGATGCGCGCGCCATGGCCAAGCTGCGCCGCCTGGCCGAGGACACCAAGATCAAGCTGTCGCTCGAAACCCAGGTCGAGGTGCGCGAGGAGTTTCTCACCAGCGTGGCAGGGACGCCGATCCACCTGCAGCTCGTGGTCACGCGCCGACAGTTCGAGGATTTGATTCGGACGCTGCTGGAAAGCACGATCGAGCTTTCGCGCAAGGCCTTGGTCGACGCCAAGGTCGAGGTTGGGCAGATTGGGCGCATTTGCCTGGTTGGTGGCTCTACCCGCATACCTCTCGTGCGGTCCTTGCTTGAAGAGGCATTCAATGCGCCGATTCACGAAGACGTGGATCCTGATCTGGCGGTCGGACTGGGGGCGTCTCTGCAGGCCGGATTGCTGCGCGGGGCGGCCGTGGAACGAATCCTGGTGGATGTGTCGGCCCACAGTCTCGGCATGCGCGTGATTGGGCAAGACGATGCCTTGGGAGATCTGCCCGACACCTTTGCCCCCGTGCTCAGACGCAATACCGTGCTGCCCGCCCAACGCGCCGAGGAGTTCTATACGGTCTTCCCCGACCAGGAAAAGCTGGAGGTGGAGGTCTTTCAGGGTGAGGCGCGGCTTTGTTCGCAGAACACGCGCGTCGGCTCGTTCATTTTCAATCTCGCGCCCGTGCCCGCCCATTCGCCGGTGCGGGTCGAGTTCGCCTACGACCTGAATGGTGTGATCCGGGTCGAGGTGTCGCAGCCTGGAAAAGACAATGCCAAGGTGGTGGCCTTGAAAGTGGCGGACGCCGGCAAGAAGGCCCAGCGCAAGAAGACGCCGGCGGCTGCGCGGGGCGCGCCCACCAGTCGAGCGGACAGCGCCATTCTGAAGAAGGCGCGCGCTATTTCGCTGTCCCTGACCGAGGCTGAGCGACAGAAAGTGGATGGCTTGCTGGCCAGGCTGGAGGCCGCCGTCGATGCGAAAGAGCAAGAGAGCGTGGAAGACGAGTTGCTCGATGTCTTCCTCGAACACGAATCCAAGATCGGCGGCGACGATCCGCCCGATGGACCCTGAACGCCATGGGACAGGGCCACGAAGACAAGCGGGTAAGGCGGGCGCGCGAGCAGATTGACAAGGCCCTTGCCCGCCAAGACGTGGATCTGGCGGTAGAGGCCGTGATGGCCTTGGACAAGGCTGCGCGTCCGCCATTTTTCACCCAGGTGTCGCCCTTCTTCCGTCGGAAATTGGCTGACTTGCAGACGACGAATACCTGGGCGCGGCTGCACACGCTGGCGGCGCGCGCTGAGCAGGAACCGCGCCTGCTCACCCACGAGGCCGACGATGCGCAGCAGGCGGCGGCGCGCTGGCCACTCTTTCTCGCGTGCATGCGGGCGCGCGATTTCGGGCGCGCCGGCCGCTATTGGCAGTCACTTCATGCCGGTGTGGCGGCGCGTGCGCCTGGCTTGGCGCCGGCCCTGTGCGCCTGGGTGCAGGGACAGGGTCAGATTGATTCGTCTTGCCTCGCCGATCTTGACCTCGATCGATTGCCTGGCTCTGTCGCGCTCGATTCGTCCGGCGCGAGCCACGCGCGCCCGCGCTCCCGCCCGGCTGTGCCTGCGGCGCCCGCTTTGGTCGAAGAAGTTGAGGACGCGCTTCACACGCTCTTCGCCACGCAACTGCTGTCCGTGGCGAGCGACACAGTTCGTGCTTGGCTCGACGGGGCTTCCCCGGCACTGGCCAACACCCTGCGAAGCCAGGCGGGCAGCCTTGCCACGCGTGAATTGCTTATCGCCGCCAGCGCCGGAACATCGCTGGCCGAGGCCGGACAGGCCCTGGCGCGAATGGCTGAAGGGGCAGCGGATGACGTAGCGGAAGATCTACTATTGGCCACGCGACTGTTTTTGGAGACAGCCGCCACCAAGCAACTGCGACTGGTCGAGGCCGCGGCACTGGACGCCCTTGTCGCTGCGTTGGTCACAACCACCCAAATGGAAAGTGTTGCCGACGTCCTGGCTATCGATCTGGCAGGCCAACCCGGCCTCGCTTCTGCGGCCCTCCGCATCTGCCAGGGGATTCTGACAAGGGCCGAGACATTGCCCGACCCGCGCCTGTTTGCGATTTGGATACTGGCCCTGGACTTGAACGGGCCCGCGGACGATGTCGACCAGGAAGACCTGCACAATGTCCCTGGCCCCACCTGGTTGCAGGCCGCCACGCGTGCGGTGTGCGGACGGGCCAAGGCCCTGGCCGCGTGTCTCGACCAGCTTGATCCCAAGGTCCGGGATGATCGGCTTGACGATCTGGTTTGGGGGCAGCCGGTCGATCTCGTGGCGGATCTCATTGATGCCGTCTGGACCGCTGCCAGCGAGGACACGCGCCGCAGCCTCGCGTCCATCATCCCCGCCCTGATCACGAGCGCCGAAGATCTCAGTTTGGACCGGATGGCGTCCGGCCGGTCTTTGGGTCACATGGCAATCTTCGATCGAATTGCGGCGGCTGCTGACACAGCCGACCCGGACTTGCCTTTCTTTGGCGCGGGCGGATTGGTCATGTGGAACCGGCTCGGGATTCGTGCACTCCCGTACCACGAGTGGCTGCTGCCCTTCGCGTTTTCCCAGGCCCACAATGTCGGCCAACAAATCGAGGTCGTGAAGGCCTACGTCGCGGACAAGGCCGACATTCATGCCTACCTTGAGGTCATGCGTGAGCTGGGCCAAGGCGACTCAAAAATTCTGCCACCCCTGGTTGACGAAACCTGCCGGCTGATGATCGAGCGCTTCCGAGATGATCGCGTCGCCCTGGCACGCGGATTGATCCATGCGGCGAAACTCGGGGCCCCATGGCTGTACCAGAAGAGGCTGGCCCATGCCTACCAGCGTGCGGTCCTTGTGGGTGAGGATGCGGCGGTCACGCCCGACGACCGGCGGGCGGTGAAGATCATGGCCAGTATTCTCGGCGAGCAAGATCGGTCCCCGCGCAAATCGCAAACCGGCAAGGGCAGGAAAGCCAATCAGCGACGCAAGCCCAAGCAGAGCAAGGGACAGCTTCCGTTGCCGCTCGACGAGGAAGAGCCATGACCAGCGGCCCTTCCGACAAGAGCCCGTTTGCCCTGCTGGGAATCGCGCCGACCCTCGACGTCGCGGCGATCAAGCGTGCCTACTTCGCGGCGCTGGCCAAGCATCCCCCGCACAGCGATCCTGATGGATTCAAGCGGATCCGCTCAGCCTACGAGGCGTTGGCCTCTCAAGGACAGGCGGCCTCGCATATCCTGCACTCCGCTGTCGACGTCGCGGCCGAGCTGGCCCGCTATCGCGCGCGCCACGACGCCAGTCTGGCCCGTGCCGACCAGGCCCGAACCGCGGCCGCGGCCGAAGGTGATCGCATCGCCCGCTTCGTCGACGGGATCGCCCGTCTTGACCTCTCCCAGGCGCTGGCCCTGTTTGGTTCTGGGAGCGCGAGATAGAACGGGATCCCCGCCGCTCCATCTATTCGGAAAACTGCCGATTTCAACCTGGGCGAGTTGTACCTATCTCACCCTTATTGGTCGGAGGACATTTCGATGTGCAACGAGGGAGCCTGCGCTGGACCAGTTCGATTCGGCTCTTTCCTGCTCGGCTCAAGCCTGGTCTTCCTGGCGATGGCCTGTTCGGGAGCGGCAAGCAGTGGGACGTCAAAGCCGAGGGATGACTTGTCTGCGGACAGCGGGATCGGTGTGCCAACTGGCGGAGACGGCGGCGGTGTAGCGGGCGAGACTGGCTCAGGTAGCTTGGCCGCCGGCGGCGCTGCAGAAAGCGTTGGTTCTGCCGGGGCGGGTGGGGTGGTTGAGAATGGCGGCTCGCGCGGCGTGTCCGGGGGCGGTTCGGCGAGTTCAGGCGGCCTAACCGACGGCGGCAGTGCAAACGGAGCGGCCGGCGGGGCCGCAGGCAGTGGCCAAGTCGGCGCGAGCGGCGGAGCTGGAATACTCGGCTCGGGCGGCGTGCCCGGCGTCGTGGGAGGCGGTGGCTCGACCGGCGCGAGCGGCGGAGCCGAAAAACTCGGCTCGGGCGGCGTGTCCGGAAGCGGCAGCCTGGGCGGCGCGACCGGCGGGCTGGGAGGCGGTGGCTCGACCGGCGCGAGCAGCACAATCGGAGTAGTCAACTCAGGCGGCATAGCCGGAGGCGGTGTTTCGGGCAGCTCGACCGCCGTGGCGGGAGCGGGAGGCTCAGCCGGAGCAGGTGGCGCGGGATCGCCGAGTGGTCAACTGTATGTGATCAATGCCGGGTCGAACCGCGACAACGCTATTTTACGGTTCGCGGGTCCCGCCACTGTGAATGGCGATGTCGCCCCGGCTGCAAAGATCAGCGGTCCCGCATCCACTTTGCGCTGCGCGCATTTTGGCTACCTCAATGTGCCGCGAGATCGGATGTACGTCGCCGATCCGTGCCCACCCGCCGGGGTTGACGTCTTTGACAACATCAGCACGCTCAATGGTGCGGTCGCTCCCTCGCGCCGAATCAGCGGGAGCAACACGACCCTTGCCGTCGGCACCTTGGTCGGAAACGACACAATGATGACTGTGGCCTTGGATGCCGTGCGCGACATTCTCTACGTGTCGACCGCGAAGCAGGACAACTCTGTCGCCGAGGTTGCCGTCTTCGCCAACGCATCGACGGCAACCGGCAACATCGCACCGACCCACATCATCACGACTCCGCCGATCCCAGGACGGATGTTCAATTTCAATCACGGCATCATGGCCGACTCCGCCAATGATCGCCTGTATGTCGCGAGCATCGCGGACAGCTCGATACTTGTTTTCGACTCGGCGAGTACGGCCGATGGCCAGACAAGCCCCACGCGCTGGTTGAGCGGTTCGAATACGGGACTCGCCGGGCAGTCTCCCCTGTTCGTGAAGTTCGACAGCGCCGGAAATCTGATCGTAACCTGCCGCACGCCCAGAATACCGCCATCCGCCGGAGCGATTGCGGTGTTCGCCGCCGCCAATTTCGTCTCGGGCGTGACCGGCAACATCAACGTGGCTCCCATGCGTACGATCGCGGGAACGGCGACGACGCTGCTTGGTCCCCACATGACCGACTACGCGGCGGAAACGGACGAGCTGTTCGTGGGCAACGCCTGGACAGGAGATGTGGTCGTGTTCTCGGCGTTCGGAACCGCCACAGGAAACGTGGCGCCGAGCAGGATATTGGCGGGGCCGGCCACGGGCTTGGACATTGTCGCCGGTGCCGCCGTACCGCGGACAGCCACTGGCGTGATGCTGGATTTGACCCGATAGGGGTCTGTGGAAGACGCGGTGTCGCGTGCGTTTTTTCGATCTACACGCCCCTCTGCTGCCCGCGCAGGGTCTCCCACAGGCGCGAATGGTTGAGCAAGATATCTTTGATTCCCGCCAGCACCGCCGCGGAATTCAGCACCTTGGTGCTCATGGTGTTGTTCGCTTCCTGCGCGTCCATCACGGCGTTCATCAGTTCGCTGTTCAGGTCCGGGGAATTGCCGAACTGTTCCTTGGTGTTGCTCGTCGCTTGCTGCCTCAGGGTTTCCGATTCCATCAGCTTGCCCATGAGGACGTGATTCACGTAGACCAGTTGGTCGTTGATGCTGGTGTCATCGCCGAACACCTCGTTCAGCTTGGCGATGACCTCGGCCATGTAGACCTTCTCGGGCTCTCGCACCATGCCGCTGCCCGATTCCTTGATCGGGTCGAGCAAGGGCTTGTCGCCGACCTGCAACGGCAGCGTGCGCTTGCCGAGGTTGCGCAGGTTGTGGTGGGTCAGCACGACCTTCGACAGGTCGATGCCCTCGCGCTCGCGGCCGAACTCTAGCAGGGGTATCAGGCGCTTGTAGAAGATGGCGCGCTTCTCGATGGCGGTGTTGCCGTAGTTGAAAATCTGGGACAGGAACGTGTACAGGCGCACGAAGGCGCCCATGTCCGACTTGAACAAGGTCAGCGCGGCCTGTTCGTCACGGGCGGCCTTGGCGGCTGATTCGTCCTTTCGATCTCCGGCAGCTCGTAGCGCCTCCTGCGCAGCCTTGTAGCGCTTCATCAGGCGGTCGACGACCGGTTCTAGCGCTTTCAGCAGTTCACCCTGGGTCGCGTCCGGCTTCAGCTCGACCGCCACCACGCGATCGACCTCGAAGTCGTCGTAGTGGCCAGCGGCGTCCAGCTTGGCGCGCAGGTTGAAGACGATGTTCGGGTCGGTGGCCGCCGCCAGCTCGGCCGTCGCGTGGTAGGTCTTGAAGGCCGCCAGGACTTCCTCGGGGTCGTTCACGAAATCCACCACGTAGGTTTCGTTCTTGCCCGGATAGGCGCGGTTCAGGCGGGACAGCGTTTGCACGGCTTGAATACCGGCCAGGCGACGGTCCACGTACATGCCGCACAAAAGCGGCTGGTCGAAGCCGGTCTGGAACTTGTTCGCCACCAGCAAGATTTGGTAGTCGTCGCCTTCGAAGGCTTTGCGGATTTCGCGGCCATTTAAACGTGGGTTCAAGTCGCGGCTGGTTTCCGTGAAGGGCTCGGGGCCGGATTCCTTGTCGCTCACCTCGCCCGAGAAAGCCACCATGGTGCCAATCGTGTAGCCGCACGCCTTGATGTACTTTTCGATGGCCAGCTTCCAGCGCACGGCCTCGATACGGCTGCCCACCACGACCATCGCCTTGGCCTTGCCATTCAATAGCGGCGCCACGAAGGTCCGGAAGTGTTCGACCACAACCTGCACCTTCTGCGCGATGTTGTACGGGTGCAGGCGGACCCAGCCCATGATGCTCTTCACGGCGGCGCTGCGCTCGACGGTGCCTTCGTCGTAGTCCTTACCTTCATGAGCAAGGCGGAATGCCAGCCGGTACGGCGTGTAGTTGGCAAGCACGTCGAGGATGAACTTCTCCTCGATGGCCTGCCTCATCGAGTACACGTGAAAGGGCGTGGGCAGGTTGCCTGGGCCAGCGGGGTTTGCGGGGTCGGGGCGCGTGCCGAACAGCTCCATGGTCTTCGCCTTGGGCGTGGCCGTGAAGGCGACGTAGGTGATGCCAGACTCGCTCGCCCGCGCCGACATTTGCGCCGCCAGGATGTCTTCCGCGCTTACCTCGCCGCCGTCTTCCAGATCCGCCAGCTCCTCGGGGCTTAGGACTGCCTTCAGCCTCGCGGCGGCGTCGCCGGCCTGCGAGCTGTGCGCCTCGTCGGCGATGACGGCGAATCGCTTGCCTTGGGTGGCGGCCAGCTTGCGCACCTCCTCGATGGCAAAGGGAAAGGTCTGGATGGTGCAGACCACGATCTTCTTGTCGCCCGACAGCGCCTCGGCCAGCTTGCTGCTCTTGCTGCCTTCCTTCTTGGTAATATTGGCCACCACGCCGGTGGTGCGCTGGAAATCAAACAGGGCATCCTGAAGCTGCGAATCGATGACGTTGCGATCCGAC
>Ga0265316_10001014_pt1 | contig 30476 bp, 24 predicted proteins | sample 4522metaG_FD_202092 | JGI IMG/M metagenome (GOLD analysis project Ga0265316, IMG submission 202092) | Rhizosphere microbial communities from Carex aquatilis grown in University of Washington, Seatle, WA, United States - 4-5-22 metaG | ecosystem: Host-associated > Plants > Roots > Rhizosphere >...
TTAACCCCTCCTATCCTACTCTTTGCGCTTTGATTTTAATATCATTAATCATATTTTGTGAATATTATTTTAAAAAATTCCCATCTGTTCAATTCGCCGGAATTAATTTTAAAAAACGAAACATTTTTCGACAACTGTCAACTTCTTATTTTTTACCAATTATTTCTATTCAGGATAAAAAAAAACCCGCACCCTTCGAAATATCTGAAGCAAGAATTTATGAAAGTTTTTTTAATAGTTCTCCAATTGGTTTTATTAGAACAGATTCAAAAGGGAAAATATTATATTGTAATCAGGCAGTATTAAATATATTGGGTTTTCTTTCCCAGAATGAATTATTAAACTTTAATTATTTCAAAAATCCTTTCAGGATTAAAAATACTATTGAATCTTTCTTTAAAAATTTAGAAAACGAACCTCAATTCATACATGAAGAAGAATGGCTAAAGCAATCCGGAAATCATATATTTATAAAAGAAAATATTAAGTCAATTATAAATGAGGATGGCAGGTTATTATTTTTCGATATTTCCATAGAGAATATTACGGAAAGATTTAGATTGGAAAGGTCGCTGGAAATAACCGAAGAAAAATACAAAACTATTTTAGACCAATTACCTATTGGCATTTACAGGATTATTTCTACAGGTGAAATTGTATTCTCCAATCTTTGTTTTGCAAAATTGTTAGGATTTAGTTCAAAACAAGAGTTAATAGGAAAAAATATTTCGGAATTTTTGTCAAATCCACAGGAATATGAAAGTATATTAAAAGAAAAAAGCGACCAACATCTTTCCATATTTATAAGTGAATTTGTCTTAAACAAACAAGATAAGAATAAAATTTGGGTTCAAAATACATCAAATATTTTTTATGATACGAGTGATGAGATACTTTATCTCGATGGCGTAATTGAAGATATTACAGAAAGAAAAAAGTCCGAAAATGACTTAAAAAAGCTGGTTACTGCAATTAATCATATTTCTGAGGGGATACTTGTTACAGATTTTGATGGAAATATTCTTTTTGTAAACCCTGCATATGAAAAAATGACATTATTCCAAATCAACGAATTAATTGGAACAAACCTTAGATTTTTGAATAATAATCCATTATTTAATGAGCTAAATGAAAAAGCCTGGAGCACAATGTTATCAGATAAAACCTGGTCGGGAATGATGTTTGATAAGAAAAAAAACGGTGAAAACATTGAAGTTCTTACAATAATTACTCCAATTAAGGACAACGATGGAAATATAATCAATCGTGTCGTTGTTAAGCACGACGTAACTGAAGAAAGAAAATTAGAGCAAAATCTCAGACATTCACAAAAACTACAGGCAATAGGGACTTTGGCCGGAGGCATCGCCCATGATTTTAATAACATAATAATGGGAATGCAGATATACACTGAAATTTTGCTTAAGAAAATACCTGAAAATAAAAATGAATACGGTCTTTTACAAAAAATATATTCAGCACAGAACCGCGCGAAAGACTTAATTAAGCAAATTCTCTCCTTTAGCCGGCAAACAGATGATGAACGTAAACCTCTGCAAATTCACCTCATAATCAAAGAAGCTTTAAAACTTATTAAAACTACATTTCCTGTTTCAATAAAACTGGTAGACAAAATAAAAGACTGCGGATATGCTTTGGCTAATCCTGCTCAAATTGAACAAATTTTAATTAACTTATGCACCAATGCGAATTATGCCGTGAACGGACATGGTACAATTTCGGTTGAGTTAAAAAGTTCAAAATATATTAAATATCCAGATGGAAAAATAATTAAAAATAAATACTCCTGGATTCTTTTAAAAGTTAAAGACACAGGTTGTGGAATTGAGCAAAAAATCCGGGATAGAATTTTTGAACCCTTTTTCACAACTAAATCAGTTGGTCAGGGAACAGGATTAGGACTTTCAACTGTACATGGCATTGTTAAACAATATGGTGGAGAAATATTTTTTGACAGTGAAATTGGAAAGGGAACAGTTTTTTATATATATTTACCCGCCGTGGAATAATAAATATTTTATGATGGAGATGTACGATATACTTGTGGTAGATGATGAGCCGATGATCAGGGAAGGATTAAAAACGGCACTGGAAATTGAAGGGCATAGAACTTTTACAGCTTCAGATGGAAATGAAGCCATAAGAATGGTGAATGAAAACAAACCTCAATTGATTATTACCGATATAATTATGCCCGAAAGTGATGGCATTGAGGTAATATGTAATGTTAAAGTAAATAATCCCGAAATAAAAATTTTAGCAATTTCAGGAGGTGGACGGATTAGTGCTCAGGATCATTTGAAAATTGCTCAACAGTTAGGTGCTACAGGAATAATGACAAAGCCGTTTTCTACGGAAGACTTAATATGCCAGATAAACAAACTTTTTCTGGATTGTAAATCTTAAAAAATTTTTCATCTTAAATAAGATTACTTGCCTTCACTGACAAAGCGAGGACATTATGCCGTACCCGGAGAAAACTCAATTTTTGAAAATTGAGTTGACAGTCGGTTTATTCTAAATCCCTTACAGTCTGCAGTCTAAACAAACTAAATGACTAAGGTCATTTTTTAAGCACTGAATAATTCATCTCTACAGTAATTTCCATCTTATTGGCAAATTTCTCTTTTACTACACCCGGGATTACTATATTATATTCCTGTGGATCGAGAAGAAATTTTGATTTTCCAATTATATTTTCACCCTTAATTTCAAGTGTTCCGGTTTCTTTCATTGGGTTTGTTACGCCATGAATTGTCATATCGCCCTCAATGGTTACATTGTAAATGCCATCTTTCTTAAAATTAACATCTTCCAGGTTTGTAATTTTCCCTTTGAAATTTGCTTTGGGAAATTTGTCGGATTCTACATAATTTTCGTTGAAATGTTCCTCCATAAGCGATCGGTCGAATTTAAACGATTTCATCAATACAACAAAAATAATTTCTCCCGATCCGATATCAAGTATGCTTGCAACCTGGTTGTTGGTTGCCTTGATATCTTCCATCGAAGTATGAGAATAAAACTCTATGTTTCCGTTTTTAGTAATGAATTTTGTTTGCGCCGAAAGTATTATTGAAGCAAACAATAAAACTGACAAAAAAGATAATTTTTTCATGATATAATTTTTTCGTTAATAATTTTTGAATTTTTATTTTTTATGGTTTATATCAAAAACCCTTGAAATATTGAAGCCAAAATGAATATCCCCGGTTTTCCATTTTCCGGTAGTTCTGCCTATAAAGTCTTTTTCAATCATCCCGTCTGAATTGGTAAGAACGAGTTGGAATACATGTCCTCCGGTTTCAATATCAAAGCCAATAGTGAAAGAGTTCGTCATATTTTGAACATCAACGCTCTTAACTCCAGGTTTAACTATATAAAAATATTCAGCATTGAATGAAGTTCTTGTTGTAAATTTAAACCTGCCGCCAATGCCCATTGCATAAACATTATTTGGATCTATTTCAGTAGAAACCATATTATAATGAACTAATGAAGGAGAAAGTTGCATTGATAACCGGTCATTGAACTTACGGGCAACCAGAAGTTGGTTTACAAATGATAAACGTGTACTGTAGGGAAATAATTTATTATTTGTCTGATAATCCAATGTTCTGTCGGCAACAGAAGAAAACCATGAAATGCTTACAGGCATTTTCTTCGCCCCCGTCGATTGCCGCCACAAGCTGAATTTATAGAACCCGTCAAATGTTTTTTCCGAAGTGCCTCTTCCCGCACCAACCATTAACCAATTTGTTATACCATATTCGAGGCTGAAATGTGTATTTGCCCCATCAAGCCCCCATAAATTATAATAACCCTGGTTTAAAGTACCGAACCTGTGATGAATTCGAAAATCGAGCTGGCCCTGGGGCATCCTTTCGATCGATTGGCCATTCATGATTCGTGTAGCCTTGAAAGTAGCTGTTGCATAATTTGTTTCTTCAGGCACTTCATTGTTAAGTATATTTTCCAAATCATCCTGGGCCAGAATTTTATTTGAAAATATGAATGCTGATGATAGAATTATTAGTAGTGTGAGTTTCATTTTAATTATAAATATTATTTTCAATAATAAATTAGCATGGTTTTAATTAATCAATTTTCCGGGGTACCCATTCTTATCCAGATTGCAAATTGCTTAATTGAACATGAATCGAGCATTTGTGAACCTTTAGGCATAGGAAATGAATTTGTATGAGTGATACAACCATAGATCAAACTAGCCTGGCTTTTTATATCAGTATAATCCTGTAACTTAAATCCGCCACCACTTGTAACTGCATTACTATTACTATGGCATGCAAGACAATTTGAACTTAAAATAGAAATAATCGTTACACCATATGTTACTTTGGTTGTATCGCATGATTGTTTTGTAACATTTGGTAATAAAAGTTCTTCACTATCATTATAACAGGCTGATACAAAAAAAATCAGAACCAATACAGAGAATAAAACCTTCTTCATAAAGACTTGTATAATTCAAAACAATATTTTCTAAAAAATTAATCTTTTATTGATTGTAATATTTAATTATTCTTTTCCCCGTTATTTATCCAGTTTTTAATAACCGCAACCTGGCAATCTGTAAGCGAACCGGTGAGCGGCATTTTTGGATATCCCTGTCCTGTAATGGCGCCAATTAATTCAGCCGAAGGAACATTAGTAATTGTAGTATAATCTTCAAGATGTATTCCTCCTCCGGCGTTGCTTCCCGAATGACAGCCCTTGCAATAATTGTTAAAAACAGGAAACACATTCGCAGAGAATGCAAACTTTGAAGAATCACAAATAGCCGGACAGGATGGATTTGATGCACCTGCAGTAATCCAAACCCTTATACTATCTATGTTTGCACTGGAAAGCTGGTTGTAACCTGATGGGGGCATTTTATTTTCGCCGCCATTGGTTATTACCCTGTAAAGGGTACAATTGCCCGGATTACCAGGCTGTTCAACTATTTGCATTACATCGCTATAGTTATTAAGTGGGTTTAATTCACCATTTGAACCATTATGACATCCGGTCATAGCGCAATTCGATTGAATTACAGGTAAAATATCGCGTGAAAAACATACCGGATAATTTTCAACAGGAATAACCGGTTTAATGTACCTCAGCCAAATCCCAAACTGGGTAATACTGCATGTATCCATTTTAGGTCCATTTTTAGGCATTGAATAATATGTTGGTTTCTGTTCAATAGCTCCCATTATTCTGTTGTACATGGCTGCAACTTCGGTAGAATCTTCTAATAATATACCTGCCCCAAGATTTGCAGCGTTGGCACTACTATGACATGAAATGCAATTGTTATTTGAAAGAATATTATTTATTGTTCCCGAGAAAGTAATATGGTTAGTATCGCAAAGGATATTAACGGGCTTCGATTTCCTTAGCCAGATAGAAAATTGAATTATTTTACATGTGTCTAATTTCATTCCTCCCTTAGGCATTGCAAAATATCCTGGCTTGTGTTCGATGGCTCCCAGAAATCTGTCATGTTTAGCAACCACTTCAACAGAATCCTCTAATTTTATGTTAAAACCAAAAATGGGAGCATTGGCATTGCTATGACAGGTAAGGCAATTGTCGTTAAGGATTTGATTTAAAGTTCCTGAAAATGTGATATGATTTGTATCGCAACCGGATGCATTTGGTTTCACTTTGCGCAACCAGATAGCAAACTGAGTTATTTTACACGTATCTAATTTTAAACCTCCCAATGGCATTGCAAAATATCCAGGTTTGTGTTCAATAGATCCCAGCAATCGGTAATATTTGGCAACAACTGAAGAAGAATCCTCCAATTTTATATTGTTGCCTGAACTTGGAGCACTTGCATTGCTATGACAGGCAAAGCAATTATCGTTAAGTATTTTTTTGATGGTTCCTGAAAATGTTATATGTGTTGTATCACAATTGGAAATGTGTTTAGTAGTGTCATTCTTGGTTGTATCATGATTGTTCTTTGCCCCCTGTTCAATCCAAACCCTTATAAGAGTTCTTTGTTTTTCTACGAGCGGGTTTTTAGGTGGCATGGGATTACCCCAAATAGTTACAATCCTGGTATATAAATTACTGGAATAAGGTTTACCCGGTACAACATCTCTAATTATTCCATTATATGTCGAGAAATTGCTGCGGACCCTACCCGATCCATTATGACAACCGGGAATTGCACAATTTGTTTGAAAAATAGGAAGAATTTCGGTATCGAAGTATACGGTTCGTATTTGATTATTATTTACAATATCATGCCTGCACGAGTTAATTAGCAGTATGGTAATGATTATTGAAATTAATATTAAAAAAGGTATGACTATCCTCGGTTTCATTCAAAACTATTTTATTAATTAACGACCATTCACTTATTTGATTGTACTAACTCAATAAATTCCCCAGTTCCTGTTTCCTATTTTTAGTATATCCTAATTTAGAAGATGCTTGAAAAATTAAAATTTTCTTACTTATTTACTTTTAAATTCTGCCAGTAAAATTCTAAAAAGAAAAATTAAAATCCTTGAATTTTAAATACTATATAAATTGCCATTGAATTTGTAATTTTAATAAATTCATCAAATCAATATGGAAATATATCAAAAATTTTGGTTTATAAAAGTTTTTTTATCTGGTTAACAAATCCGTGGATATCTTCTTCGGTTATATCGAATGAACACATCCAGCGTACTTCATTTACTGTCTCATCCCACGTATAAAAAAAATATTTCTCTTTCAAAGGTTCGGTTATATGCCGTGGAATCCTGGCAAATATTCCATTTGCTTCAACCGGCTGTATAATTTCAATTCCGGGCAGGTTTCTGATTTCATTCTCGAGGATTTTAGCCATTGCATTAGCCTGCTGCGCATTTTTAAGCCAGAGTTGGTCATCGAGATATGCAAAAAACTGAGCCGAAACAAATCTCATTTTTGAATACAATTGCATTCCTTGTTTCCTGATATATTTAAAGTTCTTTGAGAGCCCTTTGTTAAAGAATATCACCGCTTCGCCAAACATCAGGCCATTTTTAGTACCACCAAACGAAAGCACGTCTATACCTGCATCGTGTGCAATGTCATTTACTTCGCACTTAAGATGTGCTACTGCATTTGAAAATCGTGCCCCATCAACATGAAGGAACATTCCATATTTGTGTGCAAGCTCAGAAATGGATTTTATTTCTGATGGTTGGTACACAGTTCCAAATTCAGTTGATTGAGTAATTGAAATTAATCCCGGTTGCGAATGGTGTTCAAAACCAAAACCTGTAAGATGTGTTTCAATATTTTCCACCGTAAGCTTTCCGTTAGAAGTATGGACCGGAATTATTTTAATGCCGGCAAATCTTTCAGGAGCTGAGCATTCATCAATGTTCAGGTGTGCACTTTCTGCACAAATAACAGATTGAAAAGGCTGAATAAGGGTTGCAACAGATAATACATTGGCAGCTGTTCCGGTAAGAACAAAATACACATCAGTATCCTGTCCAAAAAGCCCCTTCATTTTTAGAATGGCTTTTTCAGTATATTCATCATCCCCATAACCTTTAACATGTCCAGTATTGGCTTTATTTATCGCTTCTAATATTTTTGGATGAACTCCGGAATTATTATCGCTTGCAAAACTTTTCTTTATAGTTTTAGAATTTTTTATATCCATTTTATATCAAATTTTTGAATTACAAACTTAATGATATTGAATTTTAAATGACAAATAATCATATAATTCAATTAATACTAAAATAAATTGATACCGGAAATATCAAAATGAAAATGAGGGAAATTAATATTAATCTTTTGGCTGATGTTCTTTTCTCAGAAGATCTTCAATTGTTTTAACAGGATTAAAAGTCTCCAAAGGAACTTCAACGAAAAGAGTTATCCAGTGTGACATTCCACCATTCCATAATCCGGGTAATTCCTGTGCCTTAATTTTTTGCCCATTGTATGTTTTTTCTGTGATAAACCCGGAATACGGATCCCTGTATTTTAAAAGATTGAATTTGTGCCCGGTATAATCTTTTGTATAGCAAACCAAATCGACCGGATTAAAATGAGTAGCACTTTTTAAAATTTCCTGCTGTTTTTTATTAGAAGGGTCGACTTGTGACGATTCAATTATCTGTAAGCTTAATTCACCTTTTCGGTTGATTACCCAGAATGGCCCTCCGCCAGGTTCACCTGCATTTTTTACAATTCCACATATCCTGATAGGTTTATCAATTTTCGATTTAATATAACCCGCATAAATAGTATTATCTATACCATCCGGTACTTTTATCCCAAGGTAGGTTTCCATAAACGATCCGATTTCATGCCTTTTCTTTTCTGTATAGGAATCATGCCACTCCAGATAAGCTAAAGTATCGGTTATTTGTTGTTTAATATGTAATAATAAACCGGCCAATGTCTTTTTATATCGTACCGTCAGAGGTTTTAAATAATCGGGAACCACATTATCGATATTTTTAATAAAAATTACATCGGCATCAATTTCATTAAGGTTTTCAAGTAATGCACCATGACCACCCGGTCGGAATACCAATAATCCATTCTCATCAATAACAGGATTGTTATTCATATCCACAGCAATGGTATCGGTTGATTTTTTTTGAAACGAATAATTTATCTCAATTTTAGCTTTTTGAAGCTTTTCATATTTATCAATCAGAGTTTTAAACTCATTTTTAAATATATTTTCATATTCAGGAGAAATAGAAAAATGTAATTTCAATGAACCCTTAGAAATGGCATATAACAAGCCTTCAACAACATGCTCTTCTAAAGCAGTTCGAGCATCATTCCCATATTTATGAAAACATATCAGTCCCTTAGGGAAATTACCATAATTGAGTCCGTTTTTGTTAATAATTTTATTTAAGATTTCTTTATTGTCGGCATTTTGAATATTTTTCCCATCTTTAGTAAATGAAGTATTTAAAAGATCGTAAAAAGCAAATTTCTTAATGTTTTTAAGTATATTTTCAACTTCATCTTTTGAACCATCATTTTCAATGTACTTGTAAAAAGTTTTAAACATTCTGGTTGCAGCTCCCGATGCAGGCACAAATTTTTCTATCCTTGAATTTACAGCAAATTCATCATATATTTTGGTCCATTTTTCAATATCCTTGTCTGAAGCTTTTATTATTCCATCGCCAAGAGTGGCCGGTTTTGAAAGGTTAGCATAATTAAATCCATCTTTAAAGATCTTAACCTGGGAATTAATCATTTCTTCATCAATGCCCAGATTACGTATTTGTTCTAATTGTTTTTGATTAAGCATGATTTCAATTTTATATATTATTATAAATTTAATAAAATTATTAATTCAATGTCATTTGAGCGAATAATTATTAATTTTTAAAAGGGTAATTTCGCGCGCCGATCTAAATGCTGCTAAATTAATATTCACTACCCTATCACCTTTCTTTATAAACAAATCGATTATTCCCTGTTCAAAGCGATTAGCCGGTATCTCAATAAATGGTGATGCTGCGCCCAACATTGCCATATTCGATGCTTTAGATGAACCGGCTTCTTCAGCAATTTGATCAGCATTGAAAATAATATAAAAAGGTAGTTTTTCAATTTCATCTTTTATTTTTTCAGGTTCCGGATAATTTGGAATATTAATGAATGATACAGAATTAGTCACCAACCATCCTTTTTTTGAAAGAAAAGGAAGATAGCGAAGGCCTTCCATCGGTTCAACTGAAATAATAAGTTCTGCATAGTTTATTGGAATTAAATCTGAAGCGATTTCCTTGTCGGATATTCGTAAATGTGATTGCACCGCTCCTCCCCTTTGGCTCATTCCATGAACTTCAGATTGTTTTATATAAAGGTTGCTTTGCAAAGCAGCCAAACCTATTGACCCAGCAATAGATAATATTCCCTGTCCACCTACTCCTGCAATAATAATATCTGTTTTCATTAAATTAAAAAAAAATTAACTATTCCTGTTTTTCCTTGAAAGTGTCTGAATGCATTCTCTCTGTCCAATAATAACTGAAACTCCATTATATTCGATTTCATTTCGGATTAATCTTGCATTTTCAGCATGATTCTTTTTTAATGGAACAATAATAATTAAATGTTCCTTTTCGACCCCAATACCGAGGCAAATTTGCTGTAATTTTCCTGTTGCAGATGATCTCTGGCCTCCTGTCATGCCAGTTGTAGAATTATCACAGATAATTATGGTAATCCCTGATTTATCGTTAACAGCATCGAGAAGGCCTGTCATTCCGGAATGGGTAAACGTTGAATCGCCAATTACGGCAATAGAAGGAAATAAACCCGCATCATAAGCTCCCTTGGCCATAGTAATGGAAGCTCCCATATCGACACATGAATTAATTGCATTGAAAGGAGGCAAAGCGCCTAAGGTATAGCATCCGATATCTGAAAATACATGACCGTATGAGAATTTGTCCATTGCTTCATTCAAATCGTTGAAAATGTCAATATGAGCACAACCTTTGCACAATGAAGGTGGACGATTGACAACAACTGATGGTATTGTTTTAGGAATTTCTTTTTTTAAACCCAATGCAAAAGCTACTAAATCCGGATTCAACTCTCCATCGCGGGGCAAGGCTCCATCCAAGCGTCCTGAAATTGTTTTTTCATTTTTTAATATTCCTTTCAATTGTTCTTCAACAAAAGGATAACCTTCTTCCAATACTATTAATTTTTTACAATTATTATAAATATTAAAAACAAGTTCATATGGTAAAGGATATTGTGAGATTTTTAAAACCGGATAATTAGTTTTCCTGTTTTCAAAGTTTTCATACAAATAATTAATTGCTATTCCACAAGCAATAATCCCAATTGATTTATCTTTCCCGTCAATAAATTTATTGTATTTGGAATTTTCAGCGTCAATCCCAATGGCATTTTGCTTATTTAAAAGCAATTTATATTTACTTCGTGCCATGGCAGGTAATAAAATAAATTGAGTCGGGTCATCAGGAACAGATAGCTTATTTTGTATTTGATTCGTTTTACGAATAATAATTGCGCGGGAATGTGCAAGTCGCGTAGTAATTCTGACTAATACCGGCAAATTGTATTTTTCAGATATATTAAAGGATTCATAAACGATATCATAAGCTTCCTGTTGACTGGATGGTTCGAAAAAAGGTACCTGGGCAAATTTTCCATAATATCTTGAATCCTGTTCGTTCTGGGAAGAATGCATGGAAGGATCATCTGCAACAACAAGAACGAGTCCTCCATTGACTCCTGTAATCGCAGAGTTAATAAAGGCATCAGAAGCAACGTTTAACCCAACATGTTTCATGCAAACCAATGAGCGTTTCCCTGCATAAGACATACCAAGAGAAGCTTCATACGCTGTTTTTTCATTTACCGACCATTCGCACCTGATTATATTATTTTTACTTTGTTCAGATTCCTGTATATATTCTGCAATTTCTGTGGAAGGAGTTCCCGGATAAGCATAGACACCTGAAATTCCGGCATCCATTGCTGCCTGCGCAATTGCTTCATCGGTCAATAATAATAATTTGTCAACCATATTCATTCAATTATTCAAGGATCAAAAATAAATATTCCGATTGTTTTTATTATAGAATTTTTCGTGACATTGTCAGAATTCATAAGTATTTGTAGTTTTACATGAATTGAAAAATGGACAAATTTAATGAAAAGATATCGTTGCACTGTTTGTGGATATGTATATGATCCTGAAGAAGGGGATCCTGATGGCAATATACCTCCGGGTACACCTTTTGAATCAATTCCAGACGATTGGTGCTGCCCGGTATGTGGGGTTACGAAAGCTGATTTTGAAGAAATTCTATTTTAGATTATTTCAAATAAACTAATATAATCAGAAATATAACGGCTCTTTATTTGATTTATTGAATGGCCTGATTTATCTGGTAATTTATTTAATATTTTTAAAATAATTATTAAATTTCAATTTGAATTTTATTATAAGTTTTACTACATTTGTACTTAAACGTTTGCTTTATTTAAACACAATTCTTATAATTATTGTTAATAACCGATAATTAATAATCTAATTTTTTGATTGATGAAAGTGACGATAGAAAAGGAAAGGAAATTGAGAAAAATTGAAGATGAAGAATGGAAGGAACTTCCTGGCTCAAAAGGCCGATATCTGATCAGCAATTATGGGCGCATTAAGTCTTATGTTTATGATAAGGTTAATGGAAAACTGATGAGGTATTCTCAAATAAAAGGTTTTTATACCATTAACATGCGTTTAAACGGCATTCAAAAAACACATTTAGTACATAAACTTACAGCAAAAGCTTTTGTTAATCAGCCCTCAGAAAACCATACCCACGTTATACATCTCGACTGGAATGTAAAAAATAACTATTACAAAAATCTCGAGTGGGTTACCCGTGAAGTAAGTTATTTAAGGGTCACAAATTTTCTTCGGGAAAAAAACAAAAACAATCCGCAAAAGATTATTACTTATTCCAAGCTTAAAGCTGATGACGTTAAATTGGTTAAATCGATGCTTTTAAGGGGAATTACCCAAAAAATTATTGCAAAAATGTTTTGTATTAGCGAAATGCAGGTCTCAAGAATTAAAAGAGGAGAAAACTGGGGCGATGTAAAAGTGGAGGCCGAACAAATTGCTTAGATTAAAAGCTAACTGATAATTTAATATTAAATCTTCTGGAAGTTAAATAATTCGGAACTGCAAAATATCCCGGAATATTCTCATTATTATTTACTGTTTTTACCCACAAATAAGACACAGTATTGTTTATATCAATCAAATTAAAAATTTCAGCGCTTAGCCACACTTCTTTACAAAATCTAAAAATATTTCCTGAGGATAAAACAGATTCAGGACCTTTAATCATTTTTGAAAAGCCTATATCTACACGTTTATAAGAAGGAAGTATTCTATAAACCTTATCCCATCTTGTTATGGTGGGAATAGATACAGGTAATTTACTTCCATAATGCAAACTTAAATGAACCTTATAAGAAGGGTTTCTTGGCAAATAATCCTGAAAAAACAGGCTTAGATTAAATAACTGGTCCGTAGGGCGAGGATAATAAAATGGCCTGATTGAATCCAAATAATAACTGCTGTTCAGTTTTTGCCTGGTTTGAAGTAATGATAAACTAATCCACGATTCAGTCCCTTTAACAAATTCCCCGTTTAACTTTAGATCCAATCCTGTTGCATATCCTACAGCTAAGTTTTGTCCGGCATAAATGGTCTGAACATTATCAATTTTATAGGGTACGAGATTATTGAAATCCTTATAATATAGTTCTGAAGTTAATTTAAAAGGTTTAGTAAAAGCAAAAAAAGTATAATTCGCACCAAGTACATAATGAATAGAATTTTGTGCTTTTAAGTTTCTATTAATATCTCCTTGCGGATTTCGTAATTCTTTATAAAATGGAGGTTGATTATAGAACCCGGTTGCAAAATAAATTAAAATATTTTGTTGCCAATGAGGTTTATATAATATCGAAAACCTTGGATTAAAAACAGTCTGATGATTAAGGTCCCAATAATGAACCCGGATTCCAGCATTTATTGAAATTTTATCATCAGCAGTTACCAGATCAATTTTATTCATCAAATATCCAAATACTCTGTTTGAAGACAAGGTATTTTTTGAATGGCTCACATTCATTAAATCTATTTCATTAGTTGAATAAGGTACGGAATAACCTGCCGAATCTATAAGGTTCCATTCATTCATCTTATCCTGGATGATTTCCCTTTGTAAAGAAATTCCCCATTTGATTTTATTTATATTTATATTAAAATTTCCAATATGTGAAACAGTAAATACATTCGCATTCAAATAATTTCGTGCATGATTGATCATAGATCCTATTCCTATTCTCAGTGCACTATCAGATTTTTGGTTTGTATAATCTAATTGATTTATTAAATATTCACCCAGTATATCATACGTTACCGATTCAGAAGTATTATAAGCAGATGTAATCAGCTTCAATGAAAAGTTTTCGTTTCTATGATAGTTTAACGTTATTGCTCCAAGGGCATTCACAAAAATATCGTTCTCTTTTCCCTCGTAATATACCTTTAGTTGAAGTGGAATTTGATAAGTTCCAAAATCAGTAGTTCTGTCAGTGGGAACAAAGTCATATTTATTTTGTCCGTAATTTCCAAGAAAACTTATTTCAAATTTTGGTGTAAGGTCATAAGAAAGAAAATTTTGAAAATCAATAAAAGATGGATTATACTCTCCTTTAGTATCCGTACTGGTTAACAGGTATTTCGAGGTTTTATAACGAATACCGGTTAAATATTTAAAATGTTGATCTTTCGATATTCCTTCATAATGAAAACTTCCTCCTAATACACTCGCATCGAATGAACCGGTATTTTCGGAAGGATGTTTATAAGTTATATCCAAAACCGAGGCCATTTTGTCTCCATAACTGGCATCGAAACCTCCTGCAGAAAACTTTATTGAACCTACCAGGTCGGGGTTGACAAAACTTAAACCTTCCTGTTGCCCGCTTTGAATAAGAAAAGATCGGTAGATCTCTATATCATTTACATAAACAAGATTTTCATCAAAACTGCCTCCCCGAACAGAGTATTGTGAACTCAGTTCGTTATTGGACGCTACTCCTGGCATCTGTTTTATAATGTTTTCAAAGTTTCCGCTAGGATTTGGGATGGATTTCATTGAATGTGCATCTATTCGATGAATTGTCCCTGTTTGATCGATGTTTTTACTTACTGTGACTTCCTGTAAATTTTCAATTGCTTCTGAGAGTGTAATATCAAATTTATTTTTTTTACCTGATTCTGCAATAAATTGGATTTTTTTTGTTTGATAGCCAACACAGGTTATTACAATATTTTGAGTACCCGCAGGAATTTGAAGTTCATATTTGCCATATTTATCCGCAGTGGTGCCATATCTAGTCCCCAGAACGGCAACGTTTGCAAAGCCGACCGAATATCCTGCTGTATCGGAAACTACACCATAAAGAGTTGACATTTCCTGCCCAGGCAAATTGTATGACAAGAGAAAGAAAATTATATGTAAACCAAATATTTTTTTATACATTAAAAAAATTTCCTATTAAACTGAATATTCCAATTGAAATTGTGGTTGAAGATGGATATTTTTTTTGACATATAAATAAAAGTGGGCGTCTCAAAAGTAAATCAAAATGTCATTGCGAGCAAAGCGAAGCAACTTTTCTCATGACCGAAGGGAATAATCTGTTACTTTTAATTATCAGCAGATTACTTTGGTCGTTCCTCCCTCGTAATGACGGATATAATGACTTTTGAGACATCCACTATAAAAATAATTAAAGTTACAGGTAGTTAAAACAATACCGGATAAGATTGAAAAGTCAATATTCAGGCTTTGTTAATACTTCCAAGTACATTTTCAACTTTGTGTTTGTATAGTTCTTTTAATTGATCGCGTGCCGGACCTAAATATTTCCGTGGATCAAATTCAGCTGGATTATCGACAAATGATTTTCTGATAGCAGCAGTCATTGCCAAACGGCCATCAGAATCGATATTAATTTTGCAAACTGCCGATTTTGCTGCCCTCCTTAGTTGTTCTTCAGGAATGCCAACTGCATCCTTTAATTTTCCTCCATTAGAATTAATAATTTTAACAAGATCGGCCGGAACTGATGAAGCGCCATGAAGAACAATCGGGAATCCTGGAATCCTCTTTTCAATTTCTTCAAGGATTTCGAATTTAAGCGGGGGTGGAATTAAAATTCCATCTGCGTTTCGTGTACATTGTTCGGGTTTAAATTTATTTGCACCATGGGAAGTACCAATAGAAATTGCAAGCGAATCGACACCTGTTTTCTTTACAAAATCTTCGACTTCCTGCGGACGTGTATAAGAAGAATGTTCAGCTACTACTTCATCTTCAATGCCGGCTAAAACGCCTAATTCACCTTCCACAGATACATCATATTTATGAGCGAATTCAACCACTTGTTTTGTGAGTTCAACATTTTTTTCATATGGATGATGCGAACCATCAATCATTACTGAAGAAAAACCATAATCAATGCAAGATTTACATAAATCCAAGGTATCACCATGATCGAGATGAAGAACAATTGGTATTTCATAACCAAGTTCTTTAGCATATTGTACTGCGCCCTGAGCCAGGAAGCGAAGCAATGTTTGATTGGCATACTTTCTTGCACCGCTTGAAACCTGAAGTATAACAGGAGATTTAGTTTCAACACATGCGCTGATAATTGCCTGCAATTGTTCAAGATTATTAAAATTAAAAGCTGGAATTGCATATCCTCCTTTTACAGCTTTTTGAAATAATTCTTTTGAATTTACAAGTCCTAGTTCCTTATAATGAATCATAATTATAAAATTTATATTTATTAATGAAGTGGCAAAGATAATAAAAATGACTTTAGTTCAAATTTGATCTGAATGATTTATATAGAAATCAAAAATTCTATCTCAGACAGCCAATAAAGATATTAGTTTACAAAATTACTTTTGTTCTTCCTTTTGTGGAGGTGCAGGAATATCCTTTGAATTTACTAGTGTCCCGTCTTTAATCGATTTTATAAATGCAGCCCAAGCAAATGGGTTTAAAACGCTCCATGTCGGAGCCATTCCTAAATGGGAAGCTTTATCATTTTGTTGTTCCATAACCTGTCGATAATTCATATTTGGGTCAGAGTTATTATATAAAAAAATTTGAGATTGAATAATTGCTATATTCTGAACCGCATTCTCATTATCCTTTTTACTTGAAGGGTCATAAGAAAGAAAAGCCTGCTTAAAATCTGCATAAGTCTTCCATGGAAAAAGGGTGACAGCATCAATAACTATTGTGTCAGTAATTAAAATAAAATCAACTGAATAAAAAACAGTATGTATGGTATCTGATAAATAGATGCAGCCTTTTTTATAACCGGGATAGGTTAGAATAATGCTATCCCCTGTTTCTGCAATCAGGTTGAACATTCCACGGTTATCAGTAATAAAATTCTTTGGTTTGTTCTTAATTCTAAGCTTTACTCCCGCCAGAAATTCATTATAAGAATTTTTTACAGTGCCTGAAATATCTATCAGGCGATTATCCTGGCCGAGGATTTTGGAAACAAAAAATATCTCACTATTTAATGTGAAGAAAATACAAAATAATATACACTTTGAAGATAAATTCAAATTATATTTATTTAGATATCAAAATTACTAAAACATAGGCCAATATCATTGTTCATTTTTTCTGTTTTCAAACGTTAATTATATAAATTTGTTTTTTATATCATCAAATACTTTCCATTATTATGTTAATACAAAAAGAAATTTTATTGACTGGATACAACCAGGGTTTTCATTTAATTACAAATATTATTCTTAAAAACTTACCGGAATTACCAGCGAATGGACTATTAAATATTTTCATTAAACATACTTCTGCAGCCATTGCAATTAATGAGAATGCCGATCCTTCTGTACGTTTCGACTTTAATACCTTTATTAATAAACTTGTGCCTTTCGGAAATTATTTTAAACATACTTTGGAAGGAGTTGATGATATGCCTGCACACATTAAATCATCTTTATTTGGTCAATCTTTAAACATACCTATTACAAATCATAAGTTAAATCTGGGTACCTGGCAGGGAATTTATCTTTGTGAATTTCGAGAATATCCAGGTTCTCGAAATATTATTTTAACAGTTATTTGAAATTAACTTCAGAAATTTAATTTTTTAATATATAAAGTATGGTTGCCTAACTTGATTTGATATTAACTAATTTTGACAATGTGTATATTGCTAAAAAAATGAATTATGCTTCAAAAAATTTGTGCTTCAATTTTGTTAATTTGTTTAACTGGCAAAGTAAGTTTTTCGACGGACAATTTTCCTGAACCACCGTATCATGCAAAAAAAACAAACACTCCACCAGTCATTGATGGGTTGCCTATTGACACATGTTGGTCGCTGGTTGACTGGGCACCTATAGACCAGGTTTGGATTGGTCAACCTACAACACCTGACGATTATACAGGTATGTTTAAAGTTGTATGGACTCCTGACCGGTTATATGTTTTGATGAAATTTATCAGAAAAATTGTGATAGATAATTATCCTGCAAACGGCAATAACATTTATAATTATGATTGTGCAGAAATATTTATAGATGAGGACCATTCAGGAGGAGCATATTCAAGCGGTCCAAACTGTTATAATGCATTTGCCTATCATTTATCGGATAAAAATAACGTTTATGATTTTGGAGCAAATGGACAGGGATGGTACACATTTAACCAGGATATTAAACTTATTGTGGACAGCAGCATTGGTAATCACACCTATTACTGGGAAGTGGAAATGAAAGTATTTACTGATAAATATGTTTTTAACGGAAATAACACACCAGTAAACCTTTTTGAAGGTAAAGTAATCGGATTTTCAACAGCTTATAACACAAATGATGGTGGCCCGACGAGAAAAAACATGTTTGGTTCGCATTATTTACCGGGTCCTGATAAAAATACAAGTTGGGATAATGCTTCGGATTTAGGTGAATTAATTTTAGATGGCGATTCAGTTACAACAATACCTTCAGAGAATAATTCTGATTTTTTTAGATGTTATCCAAATCCTGCAAAAGATAAAATCAATATCTATTTTGAAGATCCTTCAATTGGAATAGTAAAAATTAAAATATTCAATATTCTTGGAATTGAATTAAAAAGATTAGAATTAAGTAAGAACCTGAATAATTTTCACAAAGAATTAAATATTTCATATTTGCCAAAAGGCATTTATTTCCTGAAAATTTCAGATCAGCAAAAGCAATATTTACAAAAAATCAGTATTCAGTAAATAGTGTCTATTTCAAAGTAATTACCATATGAATTTATAATTAAATATGAATATGGATTTTTATGAAAATTTTAATTCTTTTTTTGAAAAGCATTTAAACAAAATCTTTTACTTATCGCTTATTCTGACAATATTATTTAGTTTTTTGCTTTTTGATGTAAGGGTAAGTTTATCAGGGGACGATTCAGCTTATATCGTTCGTGCCTTTGATTTTATTAAAGACTTTAAATATCCTGGCTTTCAGGGCCCGTTATATCCGATAATTTTAAGCCCGTTCGTCCTTTTATTTGGCATAAATTTAATATTACTCAAAAGCCTGTCCGTAGTTTTTATGGTAGGTTTTATGTGGTTTTTCTTTAAAACTTTTGTTAAACGTGTACCTGCTTTTGTATTATCTGCAACTTTGATTCTGCTTTCGATAAATAATTATCTTCTTTATTATTCAAGCCAAACATACAGCGAGGCATTTTTTATGTTTATCCAGGTATTATTTTTTTATAATTTTTTTAAATATTTTATTGACAATACTGAAATTCTAAATGTAAAACAAAATATAAAAAGGCATTTGGTTCTTGCTTCATTCCTAATGTTACTGTTTTTGACGAAGAATATTGGAATCGTTGCATTTGTTATAGTAATAATATATTTTTTAATTGAACATCGATGGAAAGATATTGCATACGCAGTATCCGCATTTCTTGTTTTGTTTATTTTATTTCATACCTTAAAAATTATTTTATGGAACGATAACGTATTACAATTTTCATCACAAGGCAATAGCTTAATGCTTAAGGATTATTACAAGCCTTTATTAGGAAAAGAAGATTTGCCCGGTTTTATTCATCGTTTATTTCAAAACTCAAATATTTATCTTTCGTCCGTTTTTTGTACATTTCTTGGTTTTTGGTCTGATATCAGGATTGAGAATCAATTCACAATAATAACTGTAATTTTCTATTTCATTTTATCTGCAGGAATTTATTCAGTTTATAAAAAAAACAAATTCCTTTTATTTACCGGAATTTATATATTATTTTTTCTAATTGCTACTTTTATTATTCTTCAGACCATATGGCATCAAGGCAGGTTAATTATTCCTGTTTTTCCATATATAATAATTTTTTTCTTAAGCATTTTCTATTATTTCCTGCAAAAATTGAAAATAAGGTTATTTCTAATAATAGTTATCATTATCCCTTTAATCATTTTAACAACTTCAATTATAAATACTGAGAAAAAAGTAGAAATATCTTTAGATACTTATGATATTTATGACGGACTTAGTCCTGGCTGGATCAATTATATTAAAGTAAGTAAATGGGCAGCAGAAAATATACCAACTGACCAGATTATCGCCTGCAGAAAACCCACAATATCATTTATATATGGGAAGGGCCGACAATTTTATGGAATTTATTATGTGCCATCCTATCCTTTAGATTCAATTTTAAAAATTTGGAAAAATAATAATCAAAAGTTTATAGCAGTCAAATATGGTGACTTGAAACAAAAAAGTTTTAATTTTTTTGTGAAATTAAATATGGCTTCATATTTTAATGCTTTGGTAAATGATGGGAAAAGGCAGATTCTTATATTCAATGTCCCTACTGAAAATAAGGATACTTTTTTTCTGAAATTAAATAGTTATACCAATAAATTTATACAAAATCCTGACTCTTTGAAAAAGATTGTTTCTGCAAAAGCAGAGGTATTTTTCCCTGATTCATTATTAAATAATTTGGTCAATAATAATGTTCGCTATATTATTTCAGAAAATTTTCAGTTTAACCCCGAACAAAAAGAACATATAATTAACACCATGTATCGTTATGTAACATATGTAATGCTTAAATACCCTTTGTTATTTACCGATGTAATAAAATTTGGAAACGTAGAAACTATAAAACTTCAAAAAATTAATTATGAAATTTATAATATTCAGATTGGTAAATCAGTAAAAAAAATAAAGTGAGTTGAAAAATGGAATATTTGTGATCTGATTTTTCAAAAAAAAAATATTAATAAATAATTTTTAAAAAATTACTTTCAAATTATATTATCTATTAAGTTTTTTACACAAAAAAAATCTTTTATTATCTTGCATCATATATAACAATAAATTATAAAAATAACCCTAACATTTACTTATAATACATATGAAATTTACACGTGACGATTATAACAGGCGGATTATCGATAATGAAGGAAGGATACCGATTGATGAGCCTGTATTTTTATTACGGGCTCAGGATAAGCATGCGCCCGATACGCTTAGGTTTTATGCAAATCTTCTTAAAGAAGACGGTAATATTCCAATGTCAAAAGAATTGCTTTTGCATGCTAAAGCAATGCTATTATGGCAAAAGAGTGTTCGTGTTAAATCACCTGATAAATAAAAATTAAAAATCAAAATTTATGAGTAAATCTTTAGTATATCATACCGACCTTCATACAACCCCAAATCAGAATTTACTTTCCAAATTAGAACTACTTATAACTAAAGCCGGCATTAAAGAAATTGATTTTCAGAAAAGGCTTACAGCTTTAAAAATTCATTTTGGGGAACCTGGAAATCTGGCATTTATCAGGCCAAATTATGTTTCGGTGGTAGTAAAAATAGTCAGGGAAATGAAAGGAATTCCTTTCCTGACGGATGCCAATACCTTGTATAAGGGCCGCAGGTCAAATGCCGTTGATCACTTACAAAGTGCTATGGAAAATGGTTTTTCTCCATTGACTGTAGGTTGCAATATTATTATTGCTGATGGATTGAAGGGAACCGATTATAAGGAAATAGAAATAAACCAAAAGCATTGCAAAACTGCTAAAATAGCCGATGCCATTGCTAAATCAGATGTAATAATTTCACTTAACCATTTTAAAGGCCATGAAATGGCCGGATTTGGTGGCGCTTTGAAAAACATAGGAATGGGCAGCGGTTCGATTGGAGGGAAACTCGAAATGCATTCCGACTCAAAGCCGTATATCGTTCAGGAAAATTGCACAGGTTGCGAAGTATGTGTAAATAATTGTGGGTTTGATGCAATTCATCTCAATGACGAAAATATCGCCAGTATAGATTACAGTATATGTTCTGGATGCGGTCAGTGTATTGCTGTTTGTCAATACGATGCTCCTCAGGCAAAGTTAAATGCTTCAGGCATGCAGGAGAAAATAATGGAATACGCCTTTGCAGTTTTAAAAGATAAGCCCGCTTTCCATATTAATTTTGTTATGGATGTTTCTCCTTATTGCGATTGCTGGAATTATAACGATATCCCTATTATTCCTGACCTGGGAATACTTGCATCATTTGATCCGGTTGCCCTCGACCTCGCAAGTGTAGATTTGGTCAATAAATCCCAGGTGAATCCTGCCAGTGCAATAGGAAATCTTAAAGGAAATAATAATGATTTATTCAATCTTGTTTTTCCAAATATCGATTGGAGGATTGGAATTGATTATGCAGAAAAAATAGGTCTTGGAACAAAAGATTATGAAATTGTTTATGTGAAATAATTAATAACATTCCTTACCCGGAAAAACAATTTTATTAAAACTAACATTCCTGAAATAATTTCTTTTTTTAGTAAATTAATTAATTCAATAAATAAACCATAACCATTCTGACTTATCAATATTTTTATTATAATCTGATTTATATTACTGTAAGTAAAATATTTATTGCTTTTCTTAAAAAAATATTACGAAATGAGGGTAAAAATGTTTCCGGTTGTATTATATACAAATGCGCATTAAAATAATTGTTTAAATTAAATTATCTTATAAAACATAAAGTTTTAATTTTCAAAATTGAAATTATGGTGATTAATAAAATAAATTAAAAATTTATACTTAAAATAATGAAAACATTTGTAAAAAGAATGCTAAGAAAAATCGATAAAGTTTTAATACTTTTTGCACTATTAAATTTTATCGCCGGATCTGAATTGACAGCAATTGGTAAGCCAAAACAAAATTCAGACAGTGCTTCCTACATTTCCCTTACAGGAAAAATAATAGATAAGGATTCCCGCAATCCTATAATGTTTGCAAATATATTTTTAACAGGTACAAGTATAGGTACAGTTGCAAATGCCGATGGCGAATTTCTTTTAAAAGTTCCAAATGAAAGATTAAATGGAGAAGTCAGTATTACCCATATAGGTTATAAAAATTTTAAGTCAGCCGTTGAAAAAATGAGAAATACTGAAAATACTGTTGTTCTTGAACCTGAACTTATTTCATTAAAAGAAATTATTATTCAGAATGAAAATCCTGTAGATCTGTTAAAAAAGGCCATTCAAAACATTCCAAAAAATTACAGGAACACACCTTCAATGGTCACAGGTTTTTACAGAGAGACAATTAAACAAAACAGAAAATATGTTTCTGTTGCCGAAGCTGTACTTGAAACCTATAAAGCCCCTTATGACAGGTTAGGTAGCGATAAAGTAAAAATTGTTATCGGTCGCAAAAGTCAGGATGTAAAGAAAATGGATACTGTTGTCGTTAAACTCGAAGGTGGTCCGGTTACGCCATTTATTCTCGATATTGTGAAAAATCCTGAAGACATTCTTTCTGAAGATATTTTCAAATATTACAATTACTCACTCTCCGGGCAGGTATCTTTAGATAATACCAGGTGTTATGTAGTAGAATTCGATCAAAAACCTTTCGGAGATTTACCCTTGTACAAAGGTAAAATTTATATTGAAGCAGACAATTATGCTATCGCTGGTCTGGAATTCAGTATTAGCGAATACGGAATGCCTTTAGCCAACTCGCTTTTTGTAAAAAAGAAACCTCTTACCTTAAAATTTGAAACCCAGGGTGCAGATTATTATGTCAGGTATGTTAAATCGAATGGAAAATGGAATTTAAATTATGTCAGGGCAGAACTTAAATTTAAGTGTAAATGGAAAAGAAGGTTATTCAGTTCAACATACGCTACTATGTCAGAAATGGCAGTCACAGATATTGATACCACAAATATTAATAAATTTAAGACAAGTGAAACCACGAAATTATCCGATATTTTTTCCGATAAAGTAGAAGATTTTAAAAATACGGAATTCTGGGGAGATTATAATATAATTAAGCCTGACGAATCCATTCAAACTGCAATTAATAAGCTAAGCAAAAAATTAAAAAAGAAATAGGTTTTGGGTTAATAATGAAGATGCTACTTACTAAAGGTTGTCAAATTTTTGACAACCTTTTTCATTAAAAGATGTTTCTTAACATTATCTTTTAACAATTCATCAATTAATCTATAAATTTGAACCTTATTAATTTAAACTGCTATGAAAATTAAAAATCTGATACTATTGGCATTACTTTTTTGTTTCAGGATTAATGCCACAGAAGAATCGCGTTTATTACGTTTTCCAGCCATTAATGGCGACAAGATTGCATTCAGTTATGGCGGTGACATTTATTCAGTAAGTTCAAATGGTGGAATAGCACGTAAAATTACAAGTCATAAAGGCTACGAGATGTTTCCCCGTTTTTCACCCGATGGAAAATATCTTGCTTTTACCGGTCAGTATGATGGGAATACAGAAGTATACTTAATACCAAGCGAAGGAGGAATTCCAAAACGACTAACTTTTACAGCAGTTCTCGACCGCGACGATATTGGCGATCGTATGGGGCCCAATAATATAGTTATGACCTGGGCACCAGATGGTAAAAGCATTATTTACCGTTCCCGAAAACAATCTTTCAACGATTTTAAAGGAATGTTATTTAATGTTTCAATTAATGGCGGATTGTCCAAGGCACTTCCACTTTCTGTCGGAGGATTTTGTTCTTATTCCCCCGATGGTAAAAAATTAGCTCTTAACCGGGTGTTCCGCGAATTCAGGACCTGGAAATATTATACCGGAGGTATGGCAGATGATATCTGGATTTATGATCTTGAATCCCATAAAATTGAAAATATTACAAACAATCCTCATCAGGATATAATTCCCATGTGGATTGGAAATGAAATATACTTCCTTTCAGACCGTGACCGCACAATGAACCTTTTTGTTTATAACTTCGATACAAAAAAAACGAATAAAGTAACAGATTTTACTGAATATGATATTAAATTTCCTTCTGCAGGTGGCGATATGATTGTTTTCGAAAATGGAGGTTATATTTTTAAGTTCGATACAAAAACAAAAAAATATGAAAAAATTAAGGTAATAATTGAAGATGATGCTTTATGGTCGCGTAGTGAATACAAAGATGCCTCGAAATATATTCATACAGCAGATTTGTCGCCCAATGGTGAACGAATTGTTTTTGGTGCGCGTGGCGATGTCTTTTCAGTTCCTGCTACCAAAGGTATTACCCGAAATCTGACGGGTACTCCCGGAATACATGAGCTCGAAGTTAACTGGTCGCCAGATGGCCAATTTATAGCTTATTTATCTGATGCAACCGGAGAATTCGAAATTTATATTCAAAAACAGGATGGGTCTGAAACTCCTGTTCAGCTCACCGATCATGCCGATACTTATAAATTTGACATCGAGTGGTCGCCGGATAGCAGGAATATTCTCTGGGCCGACAGAAAGTTCAGGTTGCAGTATATCAATATTAAAACCAAAGAGGTAAAACTGATCACACAATCGAAATATTCATTTATAAGAAATTATCATTGGTCACCCGACAGCCGTTGGGTTGTATTTGACCAGGAAACAGAAAACCAGTTCTCGGTTATAAGTGTTTATAATACCGAGAACAGCATTATTAAAGATATTACCAGTAAGTGGTTCGAATCAAATGATCCTGTTTTTTCATATGATGGAAAATATATTGTTTTTATTTCTGCAAGAGATTTTAATCCTATTTACAGCCAAACTGAATGGAATCATGCATATATCAATATGGATCGGGTATTTCTGGTCACTTTAAAAAAAGACACCCCCTCCCCTTTCAGTCCTGAAAATAATGAAGTTTCTTCCATTACTGCCAATGCAAAAAAAGATTCTGACGAAACCAAAAAGGAAAAAACCAGGTCTGAAGCAAAAGAAAAATCTTCTATAAAAGTAGAAATCGACTTTGAGGGAATTGAAGACAGGATCGTTTCATTGCCGATAAAAGCTTCCGGTTATTTTCACCCTGCTTGTATTAATGATAATGTTTATTATCACGAGCGACCTGAAGGAGAAATGATATCAGCTAAAATTTTTGATTTAAAAAAGAAAGAAGAAACAGAACTTGGAAAAAATATTCAGTTTAAGATTTCATCTAATGGTAAAAAGATGCTTGTAAAAGAAAATGACACCTGGGGAGTAATTGATTTGCCTACTGCCAAGATTACTATAAAAGATTATGCTGATTTAAGCAACATGAAGGTCTGGGTAGATTATGGACAGGAATGGAAACAGATATATGATGAATGTTGGCGCCAGATGCGTGATTTCTTCTATGTTTCGAATATGCACGGCCTGGATTGGAAAGCAGTTCATGAAAAATATGCTCCATTGGTTCAATATGTCAGGCATCGCGATGACTTAACCTACATTATAGGAGAAATGATTGGCGAATTAAGCATTGGTCATTCCTATACTACAAGCGGGGAAAAACCCAAAGCCGATCGTATTCCGGTTGGTTTATTAGGAGCCCAGGTTAGTAAAGATGCTTCAGGTTATTTCAGGATTGATAAAATCCTTGAAGGTGCAAACTGGAGTAAAACATTAAGATCACCGCTTAAGGAAGTAGGGGTTAATGTTAAAGAGGGTGATTTTATTTTAGCCGTGGATGGAAAATCGCTAAAACAGGTCGATGATATTTATGAATTACTCGTTTTTAAAGCCGACAAAGAAGTACTGTTAACCGTCAACAATAAACCTGAAGAAAAAAATAGCCGTCAGGTTCTGGTGATTCCTTTAAGAAAAGAATCTGATTTGTATTATTACAATTGGGTTCAGAATAATATAAAGAAAGTAAGCGCAGCAACAAACGATCAGGTAGGTTATATTCATATTCCCGATATGGTAACAGATGGATTGAATGAATTTGTAAAATATTTTTATCCCCAGTTAAACAAGAAAGCGCTTATTATCGACGACCGTGCCAACGGGGGTGGAAACGTATCACCCATGATTATTGAAAGGCTGAGACGTGAACTTACCCGAACGGATTTTTTCAGGAACAGCGAATATCCTACTCCCATTCCCTCAGAAATGATGATAGGCCCGAAAGTTTTGTTGATCGATCAATATTCTGCCTCAGATGGCGATCTTTTTGCTTATGCATTTAAAAAACATAAAATCGGGACTGTTATAGGAAAACGAACATGGGGTGGGGTTATTGGCATAAGTGGTTCATTGCCTTTTATCGATGGCACCGATCTTAGGAAACCTGAATATGCAACTTATTCGGCAGATTCAAGCAAATGGATTATAGAAGGTCATGGTGTCGACCCCGATATTGAAGTTGAAAATGACCCTTACCAGGAATTCGTGGGAAACGATTTTCAGCTCGATAAAGCCATAGAAATTGCCAAAGAACAATTGAAAAATTATAAACCTTTGCCTGCAATTCCGGCACCACCGGATAAAAGCAAATAATTGTTTTTGAATATATTATTCCATTGTCTGCACTGGCAGATTAGCGGGATAACATAAAACCTATAGGTCAAAAATTTATTTATTATATAATTTTGTAACCTAAAAACTGGAATTGCCTCAATTCAATATGCATGTATTAATACAAACTGCTAACCCGAACCTGGTACAGCTCATTTTAATTTCAGGAGGAATCTTATTATGAATAAATTAATTGCCTTGCTTACAGCAGTAACCTTGTTTACTGTAATGGTTTTATTATCCGGTTGCGGAAACAAAGGTATTCCGCCCGATGTAAAAGAAAAATTGGACAAATACATTGGTTATTGGAATACAGGGCATTTCGATGGGATAGAAAAAGTATTGTGTCCCGATTACGAACTTTTGGAAAGCCCCGGTTACGAGCCCCAAAAAGGCATTAAAGCATTTGAAAAGATGATTTCTGATATGCTGACCCGATGCCCCGATTTTCACCTTGTGGTAGAGGAAACGGTTTATGAAAAAGATAAGTTAGCGATCATTTGGTCTATTATGGCCACCAATACCGGACCTGGCTATATACAACCTACGGGAAAAGTTGTTAAAGGCAAAGGAATTTCGGTTTTGCACCTGAAAGATGGAAAAATTAAGGATGAATGGCTTGCCAACAATGACCTTCAATGGATGACACAGCTTGGGTTTTCCTTTGTGCCACCCAAAACGAAAAATAAAAAATAATTAACCAGCAAATAGTGGGTAACATACCGGAGACAAGGTATACACAAAGGGGGTAAAGACAGAAGACCAAAATTTTGATTCGGCTTAGGAATTTGCACAAGAACAATTGAAAAATTATAAACCTTTGCCTGCAATTCCGGCACCACCGGATAAAAGCAAATAATTGTTTTAAGCTAAATTAACCCTCAAAATAATTCAGGTTTTTAACCTGGACTTCTTTTTCTAAATAGCAAACTGAATGGAAAAATAAGCATAATACTGAACCACGAACATGATAATCAAAACAATTCGCTTCGCTTTTGTTTTGAAACAGTTAGCAGGTCTGCATTAACTAAACCAATTAACAATGCGAATTATCAAAATCTTGTTAGCGGTTTAGTATAAGTTACAGCTTTGCTTGAACTTGCGTTAGAGGTTTTTATCACGGCATAGTTATCCCGCAATTACGGGACTAAACCACGACGAGCTGGGGGTATTAGCACTTGCACCAACACCAAGCAAATAAGTTATATTTATCATTTAGTTTATTTTAATCGTATTCTAATATTTCCATGCATCATCCATTATTGCCTCCAAAAACCTTTATAATCCCAGTCTATTATTTTTCAATGGCTATTTCTTATCCCTTAATTCATTTGCAATAACTTTTACAAGTGATTTCTTTCCGACTGGCAAATCGTAATCAATTGCCCAATACATGGCGCCTGCAAGTTGCTTTCTTTTTATAAACTTACACTTATAATCTATGGACGTCGAATCATCGTATGATAGAAGCTCGTGCACACCTCTCTTTATTTTGTAAGGAACACTATCTACTAAATCAAAAATTGGGGTTCCCCATGTGGAATCATGGTTTTGAATTTCTCTATAGCCAATGCAGTCACTTTTTTTATCGATTTTGACGTTTAACTTTATTGAGTCATTAAATTTTGTGTATTTGATTCCATAAAAAGGTAAGCCGAGAACCAGCTTGTTTCCGGGCATTCGCGACAAAAAACTGTCAACATCGGTTTTGATTTTTGACAATGGAGCGTTATGTTGACAAATAGTTGTATCACAGTTTCCGTAACCGTAAGTCATTAGATTTATCCAACAAATGTTTTTTTTCAATTCGGCATATTGAAGTTTATTTACTTTACAGAATTGACCGGGCAAGTCAATACTTAATTGGGGGCTGTTAATTTTGGTTTTCAGGCTGTCGTATATTGTCCTGATGAATTGGGTAAATATTGCAGAATCGGATGCGGCTGGTGTTTCCCAGTTGATATCTACACCATCGTATTTATACTTGTTGCAAAATTTGGCAACCGTATCGGCAAATTTTGCCCTTCGCCTGGGATCACGGGCAATATATATATACGTACAGGCATTGCCGGCGATGGAGACGAAAATATTTTTGCTTTTTTGATGCACCAAATTTATAAGCGTATCCGGATTGTGATCCTTTGTTACATAAACCAAAAGTTTAGCAGAATCAACCTTAAGGAACCTGTCATAGATATGTGTAATATTTTCAAAATCAATACTTGAAATTGAATCATTGTAAAAATGCCCATAAAAACCAATTACCTTACCAGGGGGCATGGTGTCGCTTTTGTTTTTAATACAGTTTATTTGCGCGCATGTGATAGTTAATGGCAGAAACATAATCCCCAAAAGAATGATTAACCGGTTTTTCATCTGTGTATAATTTAAAAGTTAATTTCAATCCCATTATTCCCCCCAAACTTTAGCAATCCTGTCTTTTATTTTTTGCTCAAATAATTCAATCAGTTGTTTGTTGGCATTTACCAATTCCTGCTCTTTTTCGATTTGAGCAACGATTTGATTTTGAGTATCAAAAGAAGGAAATGGAATCATTATGGAATTTAAAGCTTTTTGATTCAATTTAGGCTGTGCAGAGCCAGTAATATAATTGGCTAATGAAATTGAATTTAAATATAATTCTACATATTTTTGAGATTCAATATTTTCAAATTTAAGAACATGAGCATGATTATTAACCCAAACTTTACCTGATACAGAAAACGCAATTGGTGTTACTCTTGCCAATAAATTAGCTCCATCTTCAGAAATCAAAAGTAAATCATCATCAAAAATATAATCGACAACATAGTCAACTATACCAGAAGCTCCGTAATATGGATATTTACCTTCGACTCTTACTGACTTTGTAATTGGAACTCTTTTGCCATCAAGATTTTTAGCTAATCCACCCAACTCAACCATTTCCCATTCCGGGTCAATATCAATTTTGGGTTTGTAGTTTGCTACAACCATTTTTGC
>Ga0265316_10001015_pt1 | contig 30465 bp, 32 predicted proteins | sample 4522metaG_FD_202092 | JGI IMG/M metagenome (GOLD analysis project Ga0265316, IMG submission 202092) | Rhizosphere microbial communities from Carex aquatilis grown in University of Washington, Seatle, WA, United States - 4-5-22 metaG | ecosystem: Host-associated > Plants > Roots > Rhizosphere >...
AACCACTCGGGAGAGGCGTGCTCACAGTTCCGCAGGTCGGGCCGGCGTCTTGTCCGGAGCAATCGAACGAGCCCGTTCCGGGAGGCAGAGACACGCACGACGGCGGCGGGGGAGACTGGATGCAGAATTATCGCGGCTAGCGCACGACACAGGTGAAGCTTTTGCACGCCAGACCGACGGCATCGCTGCCAGTCCAGATCTGGAAACCGCCGAAGACGTCCGTCAGATACCAAGCGGGGCTGATGAGGCCGCTTGCTGCCGCATCCTCGATGAAGCGATTCAGGTCGAAAGACAGGGAGGCAAGCGGTGAATCCGTGGCGACGTAGGAAACCACGGGACGGTTCGGTCCATCCGTGCCAATGGTGTCTGTACCGCGCGTGCCAGCCCAGACGTTCCAGTTATGACCGGCGACGGTCGCGATGCGCTGCTGGTTGCCAATCGGCGTGCGGCTGGGCGGTTGGTAGAGCCAGATCATCAGGAAGCCCGACACAGCTTCCGAGTAGCTGCCAGGTGTGGGTTTCGCACTCGCAAACCACACGTCATAGGCCGCGTTGAAGTCCTTGCCGCCCGTCCCGCCTGACCAGGCGAACGAGGTTAGAACTCTTCCAATACTGGTGATCTGCATGGGCAGATGGTCGGTAGCGGTGGTCGCGAACGTGCCGCCCTCGATGTCCCCATTGGCGCCGATGTACACCGAAGGGAAGGAGGCAGGGGTGGTGGTGCTGCTGCTGCTTGCCGTGCTGCTGGTCACGGTGAAGGAGTTACCAACGACACTGATGGTTTGATCGGAGCCCGATGGGTTGCCGAAGTTGTTGTTTTGGATGACGTACTTGTTCCCATCCGAGCCCAGGACCGAGGCGCGCTGAAAATCGCCGAAGGTAGTTCCCCCTCCACCCAGCGTGAATGTCGTCAGCACGCGGCCGCCAATGAGTTCTGTCCCGCCGGTACCCCCCGAAGCGGTCATTCCGCCTGAGCCAGCGCCCCCCGACCCCTGCGCGCCTCCTGAGCCGGCGGTGCCGACGGTGCCGCCTACGGCAGTCGTTCCTGCTGAGCCAGCGCCGCCCGACGCCTGTGCGCCGCCTGAGCCGACGGTGCCGCCCGAGGCGGTCGTTCCTGCGGAGCCAGCGCCGCCCGACGCCTGCGCGCCTCCTGAACCGCCTGAGCCGACGGTGCCGCCCGAGGCGGTCGTTCCTGCTGCGCCAGCGCCCCCTGACCCCTGCGTGCCTCCGGAACCCGATGCGCCGCCGCTTCCTACTGAAAGGTCCGGCGTTGCGTCCGTAAAGATATTGGCATCCAAGGTGTCCACGGCCCGAGCATCGGCCGTCGCCTGGACATCTCCTACTTCCGTCGACGGAATCGCTGGGGCATCGGCGGCAAGCGAGCCGTCAGAAAGACCTCCATCCGTGGCGGCAGCGGGGCCGCTGCCGCTTCCTCGGCATCCGCCGACCAGAACAATGGCCGCGAAAACCCCAGAGGCAAAGTGCCGGGCAGCCATGACGATGCGAATAGTAGCGCCTTCGCCTCGCGGATTCCAGGTTCGAGAGCCCGAGCGTCTTTCAGTTACCAGTGAGATGTTTGGGGGGCAATCGCGTTGCCAGATCCCTCGACAGCGACTTCGGGTGTAACATCAAATCGGTGCTCCGTACTCGCCTACTGGTTGCCCATGCATGCCCGCGTCCACAGCCGCATACTCCTCGTAGTCGCCGTGGCTCTGATCTTTCTCGCAGCCTGCGGTTCTAGAACAGCCCTCTACCTACTAGATGCCGGAGCCAGCGGCGGGCCACCTGACTTCGACGCAAGGGCTGCCACACCTGATTCCAGCACCACCAGACCGGACGCAGCCTTCTCTGGAGTCGCCTCACATTTGAGCGTAGGCACGGGATTCGCGTGCGCGCTCCGTAGCAGCGACGGGTCGATCGCATGCTGGGGCTGCGGCAGCGGCGTTGCCAGCACACCGCCCCCGGGGCGATTCCAATCGGTCGTCGCAGGCGAGTCGAGCGCGTGTGCCATCGACTCCGACGGAGTTACGGTCTGCTGGGGCTTCGACAGCCAAATCCAGAGCAATTTGCCCGCTGGCGCCTTCGTCGAGGTCGGCGTAGGGCAGTCGTACGCCTGTGGTGGACGGTCGGACGGCACCGTTCTTTGCTGGGGTCAGCCAGAGACAACTACCACGCCCTCGGATGTCTTCACGTCGATCAGTGTGGGCACCTCCTCCGCCTGCGGCGTCACCCCGGATCAAACGCTCGCATGCTGGAACAATTCAGGTCGCACGACCGCCCCCGCGGTAGCCGCTGGCACTTTCACCTCCGTGGCTGTGGGCGAGTCACACGCCTGCGCCATCCGCAGCGATGGCACCGTGACCTGCTGGGGCCTGTACAATGACGACACTGCGGCCGCCCCGGAGGGTACCTTCAAGGCCATCCAGGCGGGCTGGAATGCCACGTGCGGAATACGATCGGACCTGTCACTCGCGTGTTGGGGAGATGCCGCTCTGTCGACGACACCCGCGGGCTCGTTCGAGGAAATCGGGGTTGGCTACGGCTATGCTTGCGGGCTCAAGGTTGACGGAAACGTAGTCTGCTGGGGCGAGGATAACTGTGGGCAAAGCGTGCCGCCCATTGGCAGCTACAACCAGATCAGCGCGGGAGGCTCGCATGTGTGTGGCCTGAAAACCGACGGGGCGGTCGTCTGCTGGGGCTCAACCCTCTTTGGGGAGACCGAGCCGCCGGCAGCAAAATTCATCCAGGTCAGCGCCGGGATGATTCACACTTGCGGAATCGAGACAGACGGCACCATTGCCTGCTGGGGCGACAACCGGTGGGGCCAGAGCACAGCTCCCCCAGGCACCTTCATCCAAGTGAGCGCCGCGCCGGCGACCGACTTCCAACAAACCTGTGCCGTCAGGATCGACGGCGCGGTCTTGTGCTGGGGTGACAACACCTTCAACCAAACCGCAGCGCCGGCCGGCTCCTTCCGCGAGGTGAGCACCTCGGGCGACCACGCTTGCGCCCTGCAATCGGATGGGACGATTGCGTGCTGGGGGGACAATTCCTGCGGGCAGAGCCTGGCTCCTTCCGGCACCTTCGAGCATGTCAGCGCAGGAGAATGCTGGTCCTGCGCCATCCGAACCGGCGGAAAAGTCACCTGCTGGGGTCAGGCCAGCCTCCCGACGGACGAAACCGCAGATCCACCCTCGGATGCCTTTGTGCAGATTAGCTCGGGTGGTGGAATGCAAGGCTACGCGTACGTGTGCGCTTGCGGACTGCGAAGCGATGGCAACCTCGCGTGTTGGGGTGATTGTGGAGGTACTTCGACGGAGTCTCAGATGTTTACCCAAGTCAGCGTGGGCGGCGCAACCATATGCGTGCTCGACGTCGACGGGCACCCGTGGTGCTGGGGCGCGGAAGCACGCCAGCCTTTGTGAGAAAACGTCGACAGCCGGTTGTGGACGACGGGCATCGAGTCAGAACGTGACCCATTTGCCGGTGCACGGATTCGGCGTGCTCGATCCTGAGATACTGTTGGTCACGTTCACACTCGTCCCCGACGGAATGAAATTCACGTTGCCGGGACCCAACGTCACACTTGTGTATGATGCAGTGACATTCGCCGCTGAAATCCCGTCGATGATTACGTTGTCGAGGGTGACGCTGTTCATGTGCGACGAATCGTACCCGTCAAGCGTGACCAGGGGCGTGTTCGAGCCGCCAGCCAACCCGTGGAAGTTCTGAATCTTGATGTTGGTGTACTGCGGAATGAAGGCGCCGGTGGCGGTGGAGTACTTGGGAGTCAAGAGGATCGGGTTCGACAGGTTCCGCACGCAGACGTCGCTGTAGCTCACGTTGTTTACCAATCCGCCGCGGCTGGTGTCCGACTTGATGCGAATTCCGTTCGAGCTGCCGCCACTGGTGCCCATGTTCAGGCCATCAATGGACAGATCGTAGACATTGATGTCCGACACGCCCCCCGTGAATTCGCTGCCAATAGACATGCCGTGGCCAGCGCCGAAGTGATTGTGGGCGATGAGCAGGTGCTTGACCCCGGTGGCACTCGAACCCTTGATGGCGATCTGGTCGTCGCCTGTGCTGATCTTGCTGCAAACGATGCTGCCGTCGCTGGCCGCTTCGCCTGGATCGATCCCGTCCGTGTTGTGCGCATTTGAGTAGGTCAAGGCCGTGCCGGCACTGTTGCTCGCCGCGGTCGGCGCTTTGATGGTCACGCCCCACACAACGAACCCGGCGGCATCCAGCTTGACGTGGAATTTCGGGGAATTGTGCAGGGTAATTCGATACAGGGTGAAGTTGGTCGCGCCCTTCACCGCGATCAGGGCCGGGCTGTTGCCGCTACTGCCGGCATTCTGGTCCCACCAAGACTGGCTGGAGCCGAGGTTCGGTTCGCCGCCTTGGCCATCAATAACCCCATCTCCCACGATTCCCGATTTCAATCCGGCTACTGAAATGAGCGCGGAGGCCGAGCCCCACACTTTTGTGTCGCGTGTTGCATAGAGTGTCGTGCCGGCGTCCACCCACAAGGTCACCCCTGAAGGCAGCGTGAGCGGTCCAGTGACAAACGCATTGTTCGCACCGCCCATGGTGAGCTTGACCGCCTGTCCGGAGGCGCATGCGGTGAGCGCCTTTTGGATGGCCGAGGTGTCAAGACTGGCTTCACTCGGGAGGCTTCCGGCGGGAACGCTTTGGGTTGCTGGCAGGGTCGCGCACGCAGGCGGGATGGTCGGCTCCGGGGGCAGGTTGGGATCACCGTCGCCGCATGTGCCGCTGCCGGTGCCTGCATCCACGCCGCCGCTGGCTGTGGCGCCGCCAGTGCTGGTGGTGCCGCCAGTCGAAGGCGTGCCGGCTGATGACGTCGAACCGCCGGTGGCGGGCAATCCGCCGGTACCGGCCGCGCCCCCGCCGGAATCCCCCCCGCCATCCAACGCGCTCCCGCCCGTCGAAATGGCCCCGCCCGCGCCCGCGAGATCGGCCGTTTCCTGCGCGCCACCCGTTCCAGGTGCGGAGGTGTCCGTCGCTCCGCCGGCTGCAGTGGGGGCATCAGGCTCGCCGCTGAACGCGTCGATTGGGCTCACCCGTGAGCCTGAGCCACTGCTGCAACTAAAGACGAGCAGCCAGCAAGAAGGTAGCAGCACTTTGAAGATGCGAGACATGAAACTCTTGAGCTCGATTCTACGCCGAGACGCGAACGTGTCTCGGCGTGATATTTGGTGCCCGCTCACGACGATTCTTTACTTCAACCAAGTGAAACGCCAGTCCCGTCCAGAGCGGGTTCATCCAGACGCCAATCGCCACGGGAAGATCAGGGTGCAGCTGTCATCTCGCTGATATGGGAACTGGCGTCGACCGCAGCGCCGTCCCTTGGGGCGCGATGCTGGCGCTCGGCTTGGCCAGTCGGCTCCGACGGCGTGGTAAGCGACTCTGTCGAAGCCGGGGTTGAAGAAGCTACATTATGGCGGTTGCCGTTGGCTACCCGAGATTCGCGTACTTCATGAGAAACCCGCACACTTGGTCCACTGTCATCCTTCCTGTCGACAAGGCCAGGCTTCTGGCAAGCGCGGGGCTGAAGTTCGCGACGTCGGTTCGTTCGATCTTGCTCCAGATCTGGCAGAAGTTCTTTGCGGGGTTCGTCAGGTATCCGACGATTCTGTCGAGCGTCTCCTGCTGGAACGGCAGTCTTGTTGCGGCTTGCGAAACCACGAACACACCGAAGTGAGAGCGCTTTTCGTATTCGGCAAGCGCGCGGTGAATGTCCTTGTCCTTGACCGATACGATTGAATGCGTTGCGACTCTCACATTCTTCTTGCCCAATGCCGCCTTCATTTCGCCCACAATGCCGTTTTCGTCAGCAGGAGCATGCATGATTAGAATGTCATTTTCCTTTTTCGTATCCCGGCCGCAGCCTTCCACGATCAAGTCCATTGCGGCGTCGCGCCATGCCAGGTCTTGCTCGATCTTCAGTGCGACGAAAACCGCGGATATGGATTCGTGAGAGTAGGGAACCGTGACCGTGGCGATGTCGGCCAGCAATTGCGCTTGGATCTTGTCGACGTTGTCGCGAAGGTGGTTGTGAAACTTGACGGGAACTGCGAGTTTCAATACGTATTCGTAGCGCTCGGCCTCGGCATCGAAGCTGCCGACGGGGAAGAGCTCCGGCTGGCATGAGGTTATGAGTTCAACCATGTCAAGATCGTTACGGCTCACGTAGATCCGGGTCAGGCTCGCAAGAATGGCCTCCAGATCCAGGGCCATGGTCTTGTACGGGATGAACTCGACGATCTTCCTGCGGGTTGTCTTTGACTCGGTGGGACTCATCGTGGCCTCCTCCTCGACAAGGATGATACGGATCGGGCAAGAATATATCAATGACAGGGACGAGTCAGTTGCACGCTGGATCCGGAGGCCCCTTGCTTCAGCGGCGCAAGGTCAAGGTGTGCTTGGCTTCCAGCCGAACCGGATCGTACGAGAGCTTGGCCCGGCGCAAGCCCGGGTCCCCGAGATCCTCTTCGCGGTTAATGAAAGTCAGCCCCTGGGCTGCGATGGCGCGGGCGGTTTCCTGGTTGATCACCTGATACAGCCCCTTCTTGTCGCGGAGCGCGCGTTCGAACAGAACCAACGCGGTGGTCGGGTTGAGACGGTCGTAGATAGAGAAGGCGGCCGGCCGATCGTCAATGCGCAGGAGCAGTCCACGAAGCCCGAGCGCAGCGAAGTCGCGAATCGCGGTCGTGAGCGCCTGGCTTTCCTGCTGCAGGGTAAGCGTCGTGCGTTTGGCCGCGATGTCGTCGCCGACTTCGAGACATTCCTGGCTGTGCTGCGGGCCGAGCGGCTCGATCCGCCAGGCGTAGAGCCGCGTGGCCTGCTGGACCAGGTTGCGCTTCTTGGCGTAGTGGCTGCCGGCCAGCGCCGCCAGGTCTTCAGTGCGGTACACGTAGTTCGCGCTGTCGCGATTCGCGACCACGTGGAAATGGGCAGCAAAAGTCGGATGGCGCGCCAAGAACTCGGCGCTGACCGATTCGATGACCAGCGGTGTGGGCAGTTTGCGAGCGTGGGAGAGCAAAGTTTCCTGCAAGGGTTCGGAAAACTGTCCCAATGGTTGCAGCAGTCTGGGCTGGGGATCGGGGTCGACCTGGGCGCAGATCAAGAGCGTATCCGGCTGGGCGACGGCGTAGTGGTAATGGAAAACCGACGACCAGACGCACAGCGAAGCCGAACTGTAGTCAGACAGGGGTTGCGGGTGGCGGGCCAGAAAATCGTCCACGAGCGCGCGCTGCTCGATCTCGATGGGCGCGAAGGGGAATCCCAGAAAAGCCGTCGCAGTCAGGAGCGCACCTGGTAGAGCATGGGTTGAAAGCCAGTGAGGGGCTGGTATCCCAGGGCCTCGTAGAACTTCTGCGTGCCTGGCTCGGCCACCAGGCCAATCCAGGTCAGGCCCGCGGCCACGCAGCGATCGGTCAGGCGCCGGATGATCTCGCGGCCGATGCCGCGTCCGCGGAATTCCGGGAGCACGACCACGTCCTGGATGTACCCGTCGCTGGCGCCGTCGGAAATCACGCGCCCCATGCCCACGACGCGGCCCCCGGGCTCGCGCGCCAGGAGAAAACAGAGGCTGCCGCGTATCATCTGGGGAATCGCCGCACGCCAAGCGGGCTCTTCTTGCCACCAGCCGCCGGCGCGATAGAGGTCCACGATGGTCTCGCTCGGGGCGCTGGTGACGTTTTCATAGACGATGTCGAGCATCGAATACTGGTTCCTTCTCGATTGCCTTGTTTGTACCATTGACTGCAATCCCGACAAGCCGATGCCAAAAGATTTGTCAGCATGGCCGCAGGTTGACCGGTCGCTACCGACCGGAGAGCATCCCTATCTCAAGGTTTTGCCGGCGGTGAAGTCCAGTCCAGCCTTGGTGCGCATCGCCGCGCTTCCGGCCGCGCGCGATCGCCTGCTGGAACGGGCGCGTGTGCAAATCCGCGGCCATCAAGGCTACGCCTTCGTCGACGTCGACGTGCCCTGCATCGTGCTGTCGGAGTGGTACTTTCGCAGCGGCTCGGATCGCGATCTCTATCTCGACCTTCTGCACGAGCTCACGCATCTGCGCCAGCTCGACGAGGGGTTGGATCTGTGGGATGAGAGATTCGCGTACGTGGATCGACCCACCGAGATAGAAGGCTACGCGGTAGCCATCGAGGAAGGACGCCGGCTGGGCATGACCGGCGAGGACGTCGCCGACCATCTGGCCACTCCCTGGATGACCGCGGCCGATACTGTCCGGCTGCTCGCGCACGTCGACGGGTTCCTGGCCACCGGGGTGCTGCCCAATCTCGCGGCCGCGAAAATTCCGGCGCCCCGCCGCTCGCGGCGTCCGTGGTAGCGGGCGCGGCGTGAATGCAGGAAGGCGAGGACGACGGGCGGCCGCAACCCGGCTGACTTAGAGGGCGTCTGAAAAGCTGTCTTGGGCGTTCACCCGGCGCGAACCCGGCCGCATCCAGCACCCGACGATTGTGTAGATATCCTCACCCCCAGCCCCTCTCCTGGAAAGGAGAGGGGAGCCGGGAACATCAATCGCCGCCCCGCATCTTCCGACTCCCCTCTCCGTTGCGGAGAGGGGCTGGGGGGTGAGGTTGCAATTCTCCGGTCGTCGCTGTTGCCCATGCCTTCCCTTTCCAGTCCTTGTCCGTCGCCTTTGCCCCCAACGATCATTTGCTTGACACATCACGCGGCCAATCCGGACATGCTCTGAGCCCTTTCAGACGCCCGCTTAGACGCCTTCAGTGAACATCGGCCCCCGCGGCTTCTCGGCTTCTCCCGTCTCGATCCTTTCGTATTCCGCAATCACCTGCGCGCCCAGCAGCAGCAGCGTGGCGGCCACTTCCAGGCTGAGCAGCACGATGATGCCCGTGGCGAGCGAGCCGTACACCACGCTCACCTGTGACAGCGTGCCGAAATACCAGCGCAGCCCATGGCGGATGAATTCCCAAAGCAGGCCCGCCGTGGCGCCGCCGATCAGCGCGTGCTGCGCCGACAGCCTGCCTACCGGCATGAAGTAGTAGACCGCTGAGATGAGCAGAACTTCCACGGTCACGCCGCCGACGTAGATCAGCAAGCGTGAGAAGCCGCTTAACGACCAGCTATGCCCCAGGATGGCGAGATTTGCACCGCCTATCGTCACCAGGTCGGCGATCACGAACGTGCCCACGAACAGCGCCGCGCCGATGAAAACGATGTAGCCGAAAGGCAGCAGCAACAGGGAAACCAGGAAATGCCGCCTGCGCTTGGTCACGCGGTGGAGGAAAATCACCGAAATCGCGCTCTCCAGCACCTTGAAGCCAAGCGAGCTGAAGAACAACATCGTGATGAGCAGCACCCAGCCGATCACCTCGCGGTGCTGGAGGAACCTCCGCAGCTCCGTCACCACCGCCTTGCCTTCGCCCGGCACCACGTATTCCAGTGCCTGGCGCAACGTTGCCAAGAGCACGTTCTGGTCGATCACTTGCGACAGCGCGATAACCATGAGGATGAGTAGCGGCGAGATGGAGAGGAGCGCGTAGTACGCGACTGCACCGGCGAGGAGCAGGCCCTGGTTTGCCTGGAAGGCTTTCAGAACCTGGAGCGCGAAGGCGACTGGGTTCTTGAGGACGTGGACGGTGCGAGGGTCGACGATCTTCATGGGTGGGCTCCTACCTGCAAACCCTGATCACGTACCAGCGGTTCGGAGTACACTAGGAGATTCAACTGCGAACGCATCTCGTCTTTGAATCCGTTCACCATGGCGCTGGGCTTTGGTGGACTCGATTGCGAAAGGAAGCCCCATGAAGAAGGTATACCATCTCGGTGTCACAGCGGGCCTCGCCATCTGTTTGATCGCTCCCGTCGCATCGGCGGATGTCACCATCGATCGCGCCACGAAGTACCAGAGCATCGAAGGCTTTGGATTCTTCGGAGCGGCCGACGCGTGGCAGAAGCAAGCCACGGTGCTCAATACGACGTGGAGCCAGATGGTGATTGACGACTTGGGCATCACCATGTGGCGCAACCAGTACTACCCGACGGCGACGGCGGACGCGCCTCAGGACACGCAGTGGAACGTGCAAAAACCCGTGGTGCAGTCGCTCTACGCCGCTGCGAACGCGAGCAAAGTGCCGCTCAAGACGTTGCTCGGTGTTTGGTCGCCGCCGGCCGACTACAAGTGCGTTGTCGCCACCAACGGCCTGCCGGACTGGGGCACCTGCTATACACCGTTGATACGACCGACTGACACCACGGGCGGCAACATTCTCGATCCCACGATGGTCAATTCCTTCGCGGGCTGGCTGGTCGCCGGTTTGCAGATGTACAAGGATATCGGCGTCGATGTGTACGGCCTTAGCATGCAGAACGAGCCGATGCTTTGGCAGGGGAATTCCTGTTACTACGGGCCAGAGCAGTACGCGCAGCACCTCTCCGGGGTCGGGCCGATGGTCAAGGCGTCGTTCCCGGGCGTGAGGTTCTTTGGCCCGGAGAACATGCTCGGTATGGAGTGCGACGCGGGCACCAACAGCACCGACTTCGATCCGGACTCCTCCTATACCGCGGCGATTATGAACAATTCGGGGGCGCTCTCGGCGATCGACAGATTCGCCGTGCATGGCTACGTGGACGGCTTCACGCCGATGACCACGAACAACCTCGCAGCGTACTCGACTTCGTATCGGGCTGCGACGGCATCCACCAACAAGTCGCTCTGGGTGACCGAAACATCAGGCTACAACCACACCTGGACGGGCGGCCCCTGCACGTCGAATGCGATCAGCACTTGCTCCGGAGCCTTCGATCTGGCGCAGGCGATCTATGCCGGCCTGTACTACGGGCACATGACGGCGTGGCTCTACTCGCAGGGAAGCGGCGGCACCACGCCCGCGGACTTGAATGAAAATGATCTCATGGCAGGTCCCGACAACCCCGGGAAGAACTACTACGTTTCGAAGCAATATTATCGTTACATCCGCCCGGGCGCGCAGATGGTGGATGCCAAGAGCAGCGACGCCAACGTCCTGGCCGTGGCCTTTGACAACACGCAGATGGGGGCTTTCACCATTGTCGCCATCAACACGGGGACAGCCGCGACGCCGCTGACCCTGGCGGGCAACAATTTGCCGTCGTCGTACCAGGCGATTCGCACTTCGGCAAGCGAGAATGCGGTCGATCTGGGCACCGTCACTGCGGGCAACATCACGCTGCCTCCGAGTTCGATCACGACCCTCGTCAGCGGCAATTATCTCGAATCGCAGGTGCCGGCTACCGACGCAGGCGCCGACAGCGGCTCCGGAGGCAATAGTGGCTCCGATGGTGCGACCGGCTCCGGCGGTGCGGCTGGCAGCGGTGGCGCGATAGGCGGCGGCGGTGTGCCCAGCAGCGGAGGCGCAACCGGCGGCGCGGCGGGCAGCCGCGGCAGCACGACTTCGGCCGGGTCCTCTGGCTGCTCGTACAATGCGAATGGCAGTACTTCTAGCTCGGGCGGCAGAGCCATTTTCACATTCGCTGGTCTCGTCGCGCTCGCCCTTCTGCGGCGTCGGCGGAAGTTATTCTTACAGCTTGGGAATTCGCAGGGTCTTGCTGATCATCAGGCTGCCCGAGAGCGCGAACATCAGAACCAGCGGGTGGAGAACCAGGCCCAGTTCGACTGAGCCGAAATACAAGGCCGCACCCAGCCGCCCCTGCCAGGCCGCTACGGTCAGCACGATGACCAGGACCAGACTCGACGGAATGGGCATGCCCTCGAAGTACTTGACCTTGTCGCCCCCCGCGGACAGGGCGTCAGCAGTCACGTTGAAACGCGCCAGTCGGCTGACCCCGCAGGCTACGAAATAGATCAGCACGAGCCAGTCCCAACCGCCGCGCATGCCCGCCGCAAAAGCCAGCGCCGCGGGCGCCACGCCGAACGCGATCACGTCAGCCAGCGAATCCAGCTCGCGCCCCAATGTCGAGTGCGCGTGGCGCCAGCGCGCCACCCGGCCGTCCAGCGAATCGAACACCAGGGCCAGCGGTATCAGCGCGGCCGCCAGGGTAAAGAGGCCGATGCCGGGCGAAAGCAGGTAGCTCATGGAGGCGAACACAGAAGCCATTCCGCAGGCCGCGTTCGCCAGGGTGAACAAATCAGCCAGGTGGAACCCGCGGATCATGGAGAAGTGTCGGGGCTGGGCCGCAGGTTCGTTCATGGCGAAAGATCTACCTCATTCGAGGCAGGCGAAGTCCTCCCGCGCGGCCCAACACGCCGAACCCGTACAGCAGCCAGAGAACCACCGCGATCACGACGACGATGTTGAGGATGGTCTTGATCTTCCCGTCCATTGGAATGTACCTGTTGACGAGCCAGAGCCCCATCCCGACGATTATCAAGACCAAGACGACTGATATCAGGGACATGGGTGACCTTTCTTTTGTGCGGCGAGCTGATGATCGAAATTCCTCGGGTTGGACACGGTGAGCGCAGACTGAAGACTCGCCTTGGTGGATTTGATGCCGAGGCAGGCGCGTTCATCACAGATTGGATGGTGTAAAGTCTTCGGCGATGAGACGGTGGGACCGCAGCCGATGACGTCGCAGATTCTCGACGGATTGCTTTGCGCACGACAACGCCGAAGCTAATCTGCATACGTGCAAGCTTCGCGATTGGCTGTGGCTACGGCGCACCTGGCCGCGCGCGTTGTGCGCCGACTCTCCTGGAGTCTTCCTCTGTGCCTCGGGGCGACGGTGTTCTTTGCACGTCTGGCGAGTGAGATGCGCGAAGGGGAGCTCGATGTTTTCGACGAGCCAATTCAGCGCTGGGTTGTCGGAATGCGGGGTGCTCCGGACTCTCTGATGATGGCTTGCACGCGGGCGGGCGGCCCACTGCCGATGATGTTGCTCACGCTTGCTGTGCTCGTAATACTGGTCATCTGCCGGCAGTTTCGACAGGCTCGCTTCCTCGCCCTCGCCGCCGGCGGTAGCCTGCTTCTCAACGTGCTGTTGAGGGAGGCGTTCCGTCGGGCGCGACCAGGCGAGACTTGGGTCTATCTACTGTCGACGCCAGCGTTGCCGTCGTTCCCTAGCGGGCACACGATGGTGTCGACGGGCGTCATCGCGAGCTTGCTTGTGCTCCTATGGATGCGTGGCGTCCCGCGCGGCGTACGGATCACCGCGCTCGTGTCGGGCGCTGCCTTCGCCATCGGTGTCGGTGTGTCGCGCGTTTACTTCGGCGTGCACTATCCTTCGGACGTGCTGGGCGCCTGGCTGGCGGCTACGGCCTGGGTGAGCGCCGTCACCGGATGGATGTACCCGCGCCTCTTGCCGGGCACGAACCCCTAGCGTCCGCGCCCCGTGCGACTCCCCCAGACCCAACCCGCATCGCCGCCAGGCTCGCTTCGGCGTATCCTAGCGGTCCGATGAAGCCTTGCCCTTTCTGCGCCGAAGAGATCCAGGACGCTGCCATCAAATGCCGGCACTGCGGCTCGATGCTGGCAGAGACCGCCGCAGCGGCCGTCGCATCCCAGCCTCCCCCGTCCGCAACGGGGGCGGCGCCGGCCGTCGTGACCATCTTCAAAGGCGCGCCCTCCTGGAAGGCGCAGTTCTGGTCGGTGGTGACGGCCATTGCGCTGGGCGTGGGTGGGCTGTGTGGCGCCCCGATTCTCCACCTGTTTTTCGGCATCGTCTGGAACTGGGCGCTGATTGCAGGGGCGGTGGCCCTGGGGCTGGGAGGGTGTTGGCTGCTCTACCTGTGGGCCGCCCGGGCCACGCTCACGTTCCTCATCACGACGCGCACGATCGACGTCGAGTCGGGCTTGCTTTCGAAGAACATCGAGACGCTGCAGCTCTGGAGGGTGCGCGACACCGAGTTCCACCAGACCATGACAGACCGGCTGCTCGGAGTGTCCCGCATCCGGGTATTCAGCCATGACGTGACGACACCTCAGCTTCTGCTGTGGGGGCTGCCCGGTTCGCGCACGATCTTCGAGCAGCTCCAGGACGCGCTGGAGATCGCGCGCCGGTCCCGCAACGTGATCGGCCTGGTGGAGTGAGGCTGTCCGTAGTCGTGGTTGCGGCGTCTGCCGTCCCGCTCATCCGGTGATGAACGATACGGCAGGGCCGCAGCCGATGACGTCGCTGGTCCTAGGCGGCTTCATGTCGCCGTCGACGGTGGCGATGGTCGGCTCCTGGTAGTCGATGCTCAGATGAGGCACGACCGCATCGAAGGTCGCCGGCAGCGGCAGGCCGGCCCAAAGCGGGCCGAGGCTGCCGACCAGCCCCCAGAACGACAGGTGTGTCGACCGGAGCATAAAGCATCCAGGTTGGCTTCTCGCCTTAGGCATGGCTCGGCAACCGAGGCCGATATCGTCAATCGAGGCACAGATGATCCCGGTATGGGTTGTGAAGGGCGCGACGGCCGGATCGTTGCCCTCGGGTAGTGTGATCGTGGCGTGCACCGGTCGGGTCAGGATCTGCTTCGACTTCCTGAACGTCAGCAGGGACAGGATCTCATTGCCGATCGTCGTCAGCACCACCTTGATCGCCCGCCTCGGCCCGCGGTGCTTGCGGTCCTCGTAGTACTTCTGCAGGAAATTCACGGGCAGCCCTGTGCCGTAGAGAAACCCGAACTCGTCGTTGATCTTGAGCGGGTTCAGCGGCGTCACGTCCAGCGGACGCTTGTCGCGGATCTTGGCGGCGATGAGTTCGGCCAGTTTGACCGCAGGATGCTTTGTCAGACCGAGAGTCGTCGCGAGATTGTTCATTGTGCCGATGGGGATGATGAGAATCTGCGGGATGGGCGCAGCCGGGGAATGCTCGTGCTCGAGCAGCACCTTCGACAGGGTCTCATGGACGGTGCCGTCGCCGCCGGCGATGACGAGAATGTCGGGACGGTCGTGGCTGAGCTGCTTGGCCGTACCTTCCAGCGCGCTGAGCGTCTCGGGGTTGTACGTCCAGCGCGGAGTAGCGAGGATCGATGAGATCACTTTGCCGAGCCCGGCCCTAGGCGTGTTCTTGCCCGCCTTCGGGTTGGTGACGACAGCGACTTTCTTTTCTGTCATGTCTGCCTCCCCGGTGCGCTTCAGAAGGTGCCGGCGAGTCCCAGACCGTGCGCTCCGACTGGGGCGATCTGGACGTGGGTTTCCCAGCGGCGGAGGTGAAACCAGGGGACGCCAATGCCGATGCCCGTGCCGACCACAGCAGCGACGGCGACGTCGGTTGGAAAATGATGGCCGGACGCCACCCGCTCGACCGCCACGCTGCTGGCAATCAGTGCGCCTACGAACCAGGGCCAGACCTGCTCACCGTAGCGTTTGCGAATGGTGTACGCCGCCACCGCGAGGCCGGCGAACGTCGTGGAGACGTGGCCAGCATAAAAGGAGAGATAGCCTTCGGCCGAGCCGACGAAGGCGGGATCGCCCGCATAGGTGCGGGGGCGCGGGCGCGCCACGATGAAGTTGGTCGCGTTCTGTAGGGCAGTGTCGACGGCCAACGCCTCAACGTACACCACCAGATCTTCGCCCCAGGCGCGCCCAAACCCCAGGGCGAAAAGATCGACGAGAGGCAGCGCTGACAGCACGCCATAGACCGTGGCATCGGCGGCAATGCTCGCGGCTTGGCTGTGGTAGTGGACGGTCCACCGATCGAGGCTATTGATGCCGTCCGTATTACAGGGACAGTCTTTGTGCACCAGCTGGTTCTCGAATAGGATGCGCACCAGCCCCGCGGCGCCACCCACGACGATAAGGGGAATGTCGACAGCCAGATGCAGCTTGTACACCTCGCGCGGCTGCGGTTTGGGTGGCGCAGGCCAGTCAGCGGGCAGCGGCTGCTGCGTCGGTTCAGGTGGGGTGGGTGTGGCGTCGTCTTGGCCGGCGGTGGCAAGCACCAGCACCGCAATCAGAGCGTTCACGGGTTCGCTCCCACAAGTCTTTGGCTTGTCGATCTCATTTCAAGCAACAGCCCGAGTGCAAACAGCGCTCGGCGCGGCCAGCCGGGGTGAAGAAGATAGTTGAGCAATTTCACCGGCGCTCACCCCCCGCCGCGGGTTCGCGCGCGCCCAGCGACTTACCGCCGCGCGAGCGCTCGGCGACGCCGGCCGACTTCGTCGTGCCGGGAGGCACGGCGCTCGGACGCTGGCCGGGTGGCGGCGGATCCTGGTCGGGAGTGCGCGCGCCGGCCTGCTTACCGCCGGCCGCCGCTTGCTCGATGATTGCGTTGATCTCCCCGCCCACGAGCAGGATGAACCCGGTGATGAAGAGCCAGGTCAGAAGTGCGATGACGCCGCCGATCGAGCCGTAGGTGACGTTGTAACTGCCGAAGTGGGACACATACGCGCCAAAACCCCAACTCACCAGGAACCAAACCAGCGTCCCAATAACCGCGCCCGGCGTGATGAACTTGATCTTCTGGTCGACATCGGGCAGCACGTAGTAGCTGAGCGCGGCGCCGAACGTGATCATGATTGCGACGATCGGCCAACGGATCCAGCGGATGACGATCACGTATTCGTCGGCGATGTGGAGATAGCGGGCCGCCCACCACCCGACGCTGCCGCCCGCCACGAGCAGGGCGATTCCAGCCAGCACGAGCAGGCCGGTTCCGACGGTCATGCCGAACGCAAGCAGAGAGGTCTTCCAGAGCGGGCGGGACTCCTTGACGTCGTAGGCGAGGTTCAATCCCTTGCGTAGGGCGTCCACCCCGCAGGACGCGGAGTAGACCGCTGCTGCGAGGCCCAGGGTCAGCAGGTGCGGCCTGGGACGGCCAACCAGGTCACGTAGGTGCGTCCTGACGATCCCCATCGCCTCGGGTGGCAGAAAGGTGCGGGCGCGCTCCAGCAGGGTGCCAGCGGACGCGCGGGTATAGGGGATATAGCCGGTCAGCGTCGCCAGAAAGAACAAGAACGGAAAAAGCGAGAAGATGAGGTAGTAGCTGATCGCGGCCGAGCCGTCGCTAACCTCATTGTCCTCATACTTATGGTAGAGGCGCTTACAGAGGCCCCACCAGTTCAGCCGTATACGCCACAACAACTTCTTGGTTTCCTCCCCCACTATGAGGAAGCAAAGACAGGGCCAACACAGCAGCGTGGCCATGCGGGAGACTCTTGCGTTGCATATGTGCGGGCGGCACGGCAGAAGATAGGAGGACCGGACGGGAGGGCTAGGTGTTGCAAGACGTCGAATCAGTTGCATCAATCCGCGCGCGCGCCGAACAGCGTTTGGACAAACACCAGCGCATGATGGAGGTTCTCACCGCGGCGCTGGGACGACCGCGCACCGTGTACGTGACCCTGTCGATCGTCGTCGGATGGGTGGCTTTCAACCTGGTGACACCCAAGCTGTTTGGTTGGCAGAGAATCGACCCGCCTCCCTTCTTTTGGTTGCAGGGGATGGTCGCGCTGTCCGCTCTTTTGATGACGACGCTGGTCCTCATTACCGCGAATCGCCAGACGCGGAACGCCGAGGAGCGATCACACCTCGATTTGCAGGTGAATCTGCTCGCCGAGCACAAGGTGGCCAAGCTCATCGCGCTGGTCGAGGAACTCCGTCGCGATCTGCCCATGGTACGAGATCGCATCGATCGCGAAGCCGACGCCATGCAAGAGGCGGTGGACCCAAATGCGATGATCGAGGCGCTGGCGGGAGCATCGGAGGCCGAGCCGCCTTCGCGAGGGGGCGGGTAGCCGAAAAGCTCTCGCAGCCGTGCCACGGACGCGCCGGACCTGTGGAAGATTCCCCCCTTTTGGGGGCGGGGGGTTGCTCCTTCAAATTGATGGAGAGGGCACGTCATCCTGGTCGAACACACCAGTCCTCCAGACTCGTCTGGGCTGCAACTGCTCGGACTTACACGTTTCTCATAGCTGGCTCGAAATCTGCTGTAGCGAGACTGTGGGATCCCTTCCGCCGGGTGGGGGCCCAAGAAGAACTGCCGTGCGCAGGACTTGCCACGACCCACGTAAGCGGAGTGAAAAATGAATCAAAGAACCCAATTGGCTCCTTCAGCGAACGAGACCTTCATTGGCTCGGCCGTTGCGCGTCTCATTCTCTTCACATGCGCGGCGGCGGCAATCCTGTCCGTCGGCGCAAGTCGTGCGCAGGCAACCGAAGTTGGTAACTCGCGCAACTTCGGCCTGGGCTTCCAGATTGGTGATCCAACCGCCATCACGGCCAAGGCATTTCTCGGGCGCGGCCATGCGCTGGACTTCGGGCTCGGGTTCGGCGGCTGGGGCTACGGCTGGTGCCAAGATGCAAAAGGAAACTCCTACCGCTGCGACGACCTCAATCACAACATCAGTTTGCACGCCGACTATCTGTACCAAGACAACATCGTCAACATGACCAACCGCTTGGACTGGTACGCGGGTTTTGGCGGCCGGGTGATCATGTCAGCCTATGGGAACAACAACCTCAGCCACGACGTCGTGGTCATCGCGCGCGTTCCCATCGGGATTGCCGCTTCCTTCCGACGCCCCGACTTCCTCGAAGCCTACCTAGAAATCGTGCCCGGCATCGCGGTCTTCCCGCTGGGCTTCAATATCGACTTCGGCCTGGGCGTGCGCGCATTCTTCTAGCTTTGAGAGTGGCTAGGGATTCCGCCAGACGGCGTAGAGCATGAGCGTGCGAGAGTCAGTTGCCCTTCCCGCGACAGCCGAGCCGCGCCCCAACGCCGGAAACATGAACTCGGCGCCGACATCGAAGCCGTGCCTCAGAAGGAAGTCGCCGCCAACGCCTACGGGAATGGTGTAGCGACTGCCGAACTGATTCGTCGGACCAAAGAGGCCCATGTCAACAAAGGCAGCGATCCGCGGTGCAGCCTGTAGCGCGAGCTGAACCGGTATACCGATGGTCTCTTGCCCGTTCTCCGTGCTACGCCTATTGACTTCGATGCCGAGCCGAGGGGTGGCCTTGGCTGAGAAGATCGCGTTGACATACTTCACGCCAACGCCTACGTCGACGGCGAACAGCAGGTGAGGAGAGAACTCCTTGAACTCGGCGGCAAGCAGGCCGGTCAGCTCAAGACCTTTGCCCTTTGCGAAGGAAAACTGCCCACCAACATTGAGGTTGTTGTACGTTTTCTGGCAGTACTGCTTCGTGCCCAGGCAAAGGCCTCCGTTGCCAGCCGCCAGCGGTGCGCCCAGGGCATTGTGGGTCACAAAGAATTCAAGCTGGTCGGTCATGCCGAAGCGCATGTCCAGCGGAATCCACACTGGCCTGAGGACCGCATTCTGGGAGAAGCTGAGGACGACAGGCAGCGTGCCCTGGAACATGCCAGGCGGGACAGTCAGAGGACGAAGCACGTAGGCATCCGGATAACCCATCGGAACCCACGCAGGAGCAGCCGAAGGACCAGGCGCAGGCACGGCAGCAGGTGCCACCTCAGGGACTGGTGGGGCAACTTCTGGAAGCGGAGCGGCCTCGCCCTGCGCAAGAACTGCGAAGGGAAGTAGGCTCGCAACAAGAATCGATAGGGTCGCAACTGTCTGTCGCGACTCTTGAATGCGCCCCATTTTACGAAGTACCACCTCTCGGCGTGAATCACATTGTCATGCGATGAATACGCTTCGAATAGTGGCGGAGTTCTGCCTGTGGCCACAATGCGCACGCTTTGCAATTGAAAACCTTCCAGGCAGCCACTCCGCCACAATGCCTAAGGGACGTCGGTGCGCCGCCTCAACCGAAGCGCACGTGGCCGGTGAAAACTAGTATGACGCCGATCAGAAGAATGACGGCGGCAGGTGACCAACTCCAGGCACCGTATCGAGACCTTCCCCAGCCGCCGCCACCAAGTGCCAGTACCAGAAACACAACAAGCAGGATTGTCAGAAACATGGAATTTCTCCTTTGTCCGTCACGAACCATCCACGTGGCCCTCGTCTTCGTTCCTCGCGCGCTTTGTCTGCGCTGCCAGGCGCCATCAGCGTGATGGCGCTCGGGCTGTTACTTCGAAACCTCGTTGAGCGCATGCTTTGCGTCTTTAACGGCGTGCTTGACGTCCGCGACCGCACCCTGTACCTGGCCCGCACGTTCGTCGCCTTGACCCTCTTTCTGGAGTTCCTTGTTGCCAGTGAGGCCGCCGACGGCCTGCTCGATCCGACCCTTTGCTTTCTTGCTGAATTCGCCCATTTGGATACCTCCCTACGTTCACTAAAGGATGTTGATTGAGATGCGCACACCTGGATGAAAGCGGTCGTACATGTAATAGCCACCGTCGCCGTACTCGACGTACACGTCATCGGAGTATCCCCAACCGAGTGGCCAGGGATCAATGAAGGCGAACCCGTAGCCGCCATAGTAAAAGCGCCGATTATTGTAGTCGCCCCGGCTGACATGGAAACTGTGCCTGTTGCCAAAGCGAGCTTCGTAGCGCTCGTTGGAAATGCGGCCATGCTCGTGGCCACCTTGGATGCGAGCGGCCGGCTGTGCTTGCTGCGCGCGCGCCTGGCTCCGTCCGGGATTGCCTTGCGGCGCGCGAGCGACCGCATGCGCCTGCTGCTGCCGCTGGGGACGTGCCGCCTGCTGTTGTGGCTGCTGGGCGGGCCTGGCCTGCTGTGTCTGCTGTTGCCGTGGCGCGGGCCTGGCTTGCCGTTGCTGCTGCGGCGCCGGCCTGGCCTGCTGCTGGGCGGGCCTAGCCTCTTGCGGGTGTCCCCTTTGCGCGTAGGCGGGAAGACTGAATACGGGAAGCAAGACCGATATCGCAATTGGGAGTAGGAGTTTCATGTGTGTAACCTCGAACTTTGGAGACTTGAGCGCTTCCGGAGCCTCAAGCGCCACTTACAGGCACAGCATCTTTCGAGCCATCGACAGGACACGAGCAAGTTCAGCTAGTTGGAAAGCGGAGGGTTTGGATTGCAGGGATCTTCAATCAAGATGAGGCGCGCTTTCATTCAATTCGATGGCAAGTGCGGCATTCCTGGTTGATGTGATTGCGTTAGAAGTCGTCTCTGAAGAGGCGACCGGCTCGTGGCGCTGCAGACCTTGCCGATGCGCCTGAAACGCGCACGGCGTGCGCATGGCTGGTGGGCTTGCTGGGTTTGTCGGGCGCGAGCGTGCTTGATGCAGGTGGCGATGGTGAAACTGGCCGCGGGGCTGGAATCGTTACAGGAGCAACAGGGGCGGCTGACGCCGTGGCGGAAATAGCCGTCTTGGCGATGGGCTCGTTTGCTGGCGGCGTGGCATTCGTCGTGGGTGGTGGCGCACCTGTTTGCGCCCTGGTGGCGCCCCCCATGACCATCCACACCGTGAAGAACCCGAGCGCGACCGCGAAGCCCGCGCCCACGAAGCGACGCCACCTGCGAGGAGGAGCGAGTGACCTGCTGCTAGCAAGCACCACCTTGTAGAAGGTGGGTCTCGGATCCACCGGAACCGACCCTGTATGGGGAGCGCACTTCTTGCTCTCCGCTTCCACGGGAAACCCGAAGAGAAACTGCGTCTCCTGATGCTGCTCGGACAACTCCTTCTTGAGAATGGCTTGCACCGCGTGCTCCCCGGACGCGGGATCACGCATGGCAATCGATGGCACCCCAGCGAACGGCGTGAGCAGACGCGGTGGAGGAGTGAGCGGCATCAGCTCGTCTTCGAGAGCGTTCACCATCGCATTCAAGTCCGAGTAGCGCTGGTCGGGCTGCTTGGCCATGGCTTTTTCGATGATGCGCACCAAACCAGGCGGCAAGTCGGGACGGAGCAACGTCACGGACGGAAGGGGTTGGTTCAGGATGCGGTCAAAGAGCTCGGGGCCTGGCTCCCCGGGAAACGGCATCTGTCCGGTCAACGCCTCGTACAGCAACACGCCGAAGCCGTACACATCGGCCCGTGCATCGATGCGTGACACGCCTCGGATGTGCTCGGGAGACATGTACGCCGGCGTGCCCGGGGCCGCGACCGGCCCCGCCGAGGGATCTATCACTCGTTCCAGCATGACCGAGATGCCGAAGTCCAGGACTTTGCTCGTCACGATGCGCCCGTCGGGCTCAGTGCAAATGAAGATGTTCTGCGGCTTGAGATCTCGATGGACTACGCCTTGTGCGTTGGCGGCGGCCACCCCACGCATGGCTGGCAAGAGCAGGGCTGCGGCTTCGTCGACGCTGAGAAACTTTTTGCGAGCGATGGTGCTGGACAGCGGCTCTCCGTCGAGCAACTCCATCACGATGCACGCCATTCCTTCGTGTTCGATGACGTCGAAGACCGTCACGACATTGGGGTGATTGACTCGACTCGCGGCCAAGGCCTCGCTGCGAAAGAGGCTCTGCGCTTCGCCCGTGCTCGCCAGGGAGAGCAGGATCACCTTCAGCGCGACTCGCTTGCCGGTGTGTTCATTGGTACCGGCCCACACGGCAGCCATTCCACCTTTCGCAACCAAATGGTCAACTCGGTACTGGCCCCCGACGATCTGGCCCGGCCGCAAGATTGTCTCAATCGGGCCCTTGCTTGGGGCTTTCTCTTTCTCCACACAGACACGCTTTCAGGCGTCGGGATCACATCAGGAGTGCCCTGCCGGCACGCCTCCCGCGGGAGCGGGCGCCTGCTTCAGCGGCATGGCAGTTCTGCCCAGCGGCAAAATCCCGGCCATGTCGCCGATGACGTTGACCAACTCGGTGTTGGCAGGGATCACGATCTTCGTGTTGGCCGAGAGCGCGGTCTCCACCATGATGAGCTTCCTCAGCAATTGCGCGTTACCGACGAAGTAGCGGTCGGCAGCGTTATTCACGAGTTGGATGGCCTGGGCTTCGCCCTCGGCTTCGAGGATCTTCGCCTGCTTGACCCCCTCAGCCTTCTTGATTTCAGCTCTGCGCGCGCCGTCTGCCATGGTTTCCGTGGCTGTCGCGAAATCGACCGCCGCGACCTTTTCGTTTTCCGCCTTCACCACCTTGTTCATCGTCTCCTGCACGTCCTTGGGCGGATCGATCTCCTTCAGCTCCGTCCTGACGATTTCGATTCCCCAGTGCATGGTCTCCTCGCGCATCGTCCTTTGTAGCTCGCTGTTAATCTTGCCCCGCTCGCTGTTCGCAGACTTGAGGGTCAGCGTGCCGATGATGTTGCGCAGGGTTGTCCTGGCCAGGTTGACGATCTGGTACTGGTAATTGAACACGTTGTACTGGGATGCCTTCACGCTCTCCTCATCACTCTTGACCTTCAGGTAGACCTGCGCGTCCACGCGCGCATTCAGCTTGTCGCTGGTGATGATCTCTTGCGGCTCCGCGTTCACCATCACTTCGGTGACGTTGACCAAGTACATGCGGTCAATGAGCGGGATGATCCAGTTGAACCCGGGCATTGCCAAGTGTTGGTATTTGCCGAGACGCTCAACCAGGCCCCTGCTGGTCGGCCGGACGACCCTGACTCCCGCAAAGAAAATCAAAACAATCAGACTGACTCCAACATAGATGACGTTTGGATTCATGATGGACTCCTCAATTACGAGAATCGCGTATCGACTACAGGTCTTGGGTCACGTGAGATGTCCATTCCTGGAGGCCCCGGCAGTTCCACACCAACATCGAGAAGCAGAATCTCGGTCTTGGCCTGCGCTGTGAGCGAGACCGCTCGCTCGTCCGTGAGACCAGCGCCATCACCCGTGGTCAGGACCAGATCGCCCAAGGTAATCTCTCCCTGCACCACGTGCAGCCACGCCTTTCGCCCGGGCGAGAGCTCGTGGACCACGTGCTGCCCGGGGTCCAGCATGGCCGAGTACACCAGGGCGTCCTGGTGGATGCGCAGCGATCCTTTGCGGCCGTCAGGCGAGGCGACGACGCACAAGCCGTCCCGGCGCTCCGCCGCGCTGAAGCGTTTTTGCTCGTAGCCTGATTCGAGCCCTCTCTGCCAGGGGCGCAGTCCAATCTGGAAGACCTGGGCCCACTCGGTCCTTGATGCATTCATTTCGTTGTGGCGAATGCCGGTTCCGGGGGTCATGCGCTGGAATTCGCCCGTCTGGATGACGCCCGAGCAACCCTGCGAATCCTCGTATGCCAGCGCACCCTCGCGCGCGTAGGTGACGACTTCGGCATCGTGATGCGAGTGGCGCGGGGTGCCTGCACCGGGTGGCAGACGTTCCTCGCTCAGGGTCTCGAGGGTTCCGAGGCCACCGCCGAGTGGGTCATTTGAGTCCGTTGGGCAGAACGTGAGCCAGATCTCGCGCTTGCGGCGTTGGTCGCAGTGGCGTTCCTTGGCTCTGCGGAGCGTGATCATGGCTCCGTCACTCTTCCCACACTGGCAGACAAGACGCCGTTCTGACGCCCGACAGGCTCAAGTGCCAGCAAGCCATTGGTATTGTTTACAGTCAGGAGGCCGAAGCGGTGCATGTAACACCTCCATTTTTCTCCCAAACCATACAATGCAGCTTTCGGGCCACCTGTCGGGCGCAGTACAATTGCGGGTGGTTGCTACTCCAGACGCCTTTCTAGGCCGCCTCGTCCAATCAAAGTGAGGTGCCATTCAATCGAAAAGGAGTGTCGTAGCCGACAGCAGAGGCAGGGGTATAAGCGTTAAGCGGATCAACGGCGGTGTGAAATGGCCATTTGTGATTCGAGGACACAAGCCTTCGATGGGTCGCCCCTCTCCCTTTCGGGAGAGGGTGGTCTACCCCAGTTCTTCCGGCGCGATTCCGCCACTTAACGCCTATGGAGGCAGGGGCATGGGTGCTAGCCACAACGTGTCCCGCCAGTCCGTCCCGGATTTCACCACGGCGAATTCCGAGAGGCGGGTGGCTAGCAACTACGAGGGGCAGGCCAACGGCCTACAGCCTCGGCGTGGCACGCATCACAGCGGCGAGCTCGGGCAGGACGCTTTCCACGCCGCGGATCACGAACTGGACGGCGATGGCAGCGAGAACCAGTCCCATCAGCCGCGTGGTGATGTTGAGGCCAGAGGGCCCCAGGTACTTTTGGATCCGCGCAGCGTTGCGCAGCATCACGAAGACGATGAGCATGGCCACCACGATCGCCAGAAACAGGATCGCCATGTTGGGGATGACGCGCGCCTCGCCGGAAAGCACGACGACGGTGGTGATCGCGCCCGGCCCGGACACCATGGGGATGGCCAGCGGCACCACCGCAATGTCGTCGCGGTTCATGGCTTCGTCCATTTCCTCGGGTGTCTGTCGCGTGCGCGACGGCGTGGCGTGGAGCATCCCCATGGCGACGGAAAAGAGGACGATGCCCCCGGCGATCTGGAAGGCGCCGATGGTAATCGAGAAGAACTTGAAAACAAGTGTCCCGGAGACTGCGAAGACGAGAAGAACAATGAAGGCAATGAGGGTCGTCTTGCGAATGATCGCTCGCTTGGCCTGCGGCGTGGCGTTGGAGGTCAGGGTGATGAAGACCGAGGTGACCATCACCGGGTTGATGATCACGATGAGCGAGGGAAACGCTACCAGGGCGAATGGGATCACGTCGTGCACCGCCTGAGTCTAGAACGGGGAGAATGAAGGCAAAGATATTTCTCCCATCTCATCTCCCTTTCCATCGGGTGCCCGCTCGCTGCATCGGGCGAGCCTGGCGCGCCTCTCAGGGGGCGATCTTGTCGCTCAACCACTGACGGGTTTTGTCGAACGAGTCCTTCAGATCGACATAGGACGTAACCGTCCGACCGAGGACGTCTTGATGGGTTGCGCGCGCGCGAGGCAGAGTGGCGGGCATGGGCAAGAGAGAGGAAACGCGCCGATTCTGGACGGACGTGGTCAGTCGATACGAAAGAGCAGACCAGCCACGGAAGGTGTTCGCAGCCAATCACAAGGTGGGGCTGGCGGCGCTTCAGTACTGGATTTGCAAGCTGCGCCGGGAGGCCGCGGGGGCGAAGCGCCAGTCGGCCTCGTCTGAGCTGCGGCTCGTTTCGGTGCGGGTAGATGGGCAGGCGGCGGTTGCGTCTGAGCGGGCAGGCCGAGTCGAAATCCGCTTTGGCGGTCTTTCGATTCGTGTGCCGCTAGGCACCGACCCGCGCTACCTGGCCAGTGTCGTGGCCGCCACGAGAGCGGCCGCATGCTGACGCTGCCGCCGAGCGTGCGCATATACCTGGCCAGCGCGCTGGTGGACATGAGACGGGGCCACGACGGTCTGAGCGCCTTGGTCCGCAATCACTGGGACGTCGACATCTATGGCGGCCACCTGTTCGTGTTCGTTGGGCGACGGGCCGACCGCTGCAAGATTTTGTTTTGGGACCGCGGCGGCTTTGTCCTGTACTACAAACGCCTCGAGCGTGGGCGTTTCCGCCTGCCTCAGATCCCGGCGGGCGCGAGCTCCGTGGCAATGGATGCCACCGAATTGGCCATGCTTCTTGACGGCATCGACGTCGGAAAAGTGCGAAGACCCGCTCGTTGGACGCCTCCCACGCCAAACAAGGCTGTCGCCGCGTGAAGTTTTTCCTGGATCATTTCGATCACTTGCGCGATCTGCGTCGAAAGGGGATCGACAAATCCGTCAGGGTATGATCAAACATGGTCGATGGTACCTGGTCCCGAGGACCACGACTGCGGATGGAAGCAACGGGCTCTTGAGCTCGAGGACAAGTTGTCCGCCGTAGTCGGGCAGCTGGAGGCGCTCAATCGACAGGTCTTCGGCAAGAAGAGCGAGAAGATGCCGCCGATGGACCGCGAGGTCCGCAAGAAGCGGCCGCCCGATCCGGCGGTCACGCAAGAACGCCGGCGCAAGAACGCCGAGTTGCGCGCCACCCGCGTGGTGACCAACGACGTCCAGCACGCGGTTCCCGCTGACCAGCGGCGCTGCCCGTATTGTGAGAGCTCGAAACTCAAGCCGGTTGGCCAGGGCAAGGAGTCCTTCGTCTGGGACTATGTCCCAGGGTATTTCCGTCGGCAGCGCCATGTGCGTGAGACGCTCGCCTGCACGTGCGGCCAGTACATTGTGACCGCGCCAGGACCGGACCATTCGGTCGAGAGCACGCGCTACGGCGACGGCCTGCGCGCCTACATCGTGACGAGCAAATGCGCCGACTCACTGCCACTGTATCGGTTGGCCAAGCAGTTCGCCCGCCTGGGCATTCCCATTGCGCGCAGCACGCTCACTGACCTTTTCCATCAGGTGGCTCGGCAACTGGCGCCCCTGTCGGCGCGGCTGGTGCAACTGGTGGCGGCTTCGGAGATTGTCCTCGCCGACGAAACGCCCCTGAAAATGCAGCATCCCGATAAGAAGGGCTACGTCTGGACCTTCATCGCCGACAATCTCATCGTGTATCGGTTCAGTCCCAGCCGCAGCGGGGAAACGCCGGCGGCCGTGCTGGGCGACTCGACTGGGGCGCTCGTCGTGGACATGTACACCGGCTACAACCAGGTCACCAGCACCGGCAAGCGCACTCGCTCGGGCTGTCTCGCCCACGCCCGGCGGAAGCTGTTTGATGCTCTGTCGACCGCCCCGGAGGCCAAGACCGGGCTAGATTTCATCCGCGACGTCTACCTGGTCGAGCACGACGCCAAGGCTGCCGGCGTCGTCCGCACGACCGAGCATCTGCGCATGCGACAGGCGCGCTCGAAACCGCTGATGGATCGCTTGCACGCATTCCTCACGGACCAGCAGCCGTTGCACTTGCCCAAGGGTCCAATGGGCAAGGCCATCTCGTACATCCTCGGCAACTGGAAAGAACTGACACGCTTCCTCGAAGACGCGAGGCTCCCGCCAGACAACAACCGCTCCGAGGCTGCGCTACGGATCGTCGCGCTCGGCCGGAAGAACTTTCTCCACGTCGGTCACGAGGAGGCCGGGGAAAACATCGCGGGTCTGTACTCACTGACGGCCACCTGTGACGCCAATGGGGTCAATCCGCTCGCCTACCTCACCGACGTGCTCGGCAGGATCGGCTCTCACCCACAAAACCGCCTCGACGAACTCCTGCCGCATCTTTGGCGGCCGCCAGACCAGCCAGCCAAGCCGCCGTCGACTGCCTGACAGTCACCGTGATCACTGGCTGCGGGGGGGGGACGTCGTCAGTCGGACGGTTACCGAGCGGCAGTACATCCTGTCCAAGCTGGATGAGAACGGCTGGAACATTTCGCGCACCGCCCAGGTCCTGGACATCGAGCGCACCAACCTGCACAAGAAGATGCGGGCGCTGGGCATCTCACGCGACGATCGGCGCGAGTCGGGACCGGGCTGAGCGACGCACGCGCACAGGGGGCTTCGCAACGGGCGGCCTTCGTGCTACCGATCATGTATGCCCGAGCGAAAGGCGCGTGCCAAGGCGGCCGTGCAGGCGTCCAGCCAGAGAATCGAAAAGATGCTGGGGGACAACCCTGCCTACCGCAAAGTCGAGGAAGGTTTCTTCGTCATCAAGCAGGGGTCATCGCGCGTGATGATTCGCGTGCACCCATGGAAAGACCACGCCGTGATTCGCCTGGCCGCGCAGTTGGTCAAGGGCGTGAGAATGGAGGCGCCGCTGGCCCTGGAGCTGCTGGAGCTGAACGCAGTTCTGCGCTTCGGATCGTTTGCCTACGTGCCGGCCGGCGAGGCCGTGATCCTTTGCTACACCTTGGTCGACCGCGAGCTGGCCTCGCGCGAGGAGTTCCTGGAAACCATCCGCGACTTTGCCTTCGTGGCCGACGAGTACGACGATCGCATCGCGGCCCGCTACGGCGGCCAGACCATGGAAGATCTGCTGGAAGAAAGCGTGCTCGAGCACCTGCGCGAACCAGGCGGCCCTGAACCGCGCTAGCCTTTCCGCCTGGACTCGGCGGCATCCCTGGCGCCACATCAGGTTTTCGGCGACTCCGGCGTCCCCACGGGGACCTCCAGTCCGTCAATGAAGCACAGACACAGTCGCAGGTTCCCGTCGCGCTTGCGTTCGTAGATCAGAACAATCTTGACCGTGCCACAGCCCGAGATCTTCTTGAGTGCATGGGCTTCATCGAGGGAAACCTCCTTCTTGCTGAAGATATCCCAGTAGCAGCCCAGCTCGAGTACCAGCGGGTACAGCGTGAAGAAGACATGCTCAGTCGGCGAGATGTTGTTGAAATAGGCAAGATCTTTGTGTGGGTTGAAGGTGCCGCCATCGGTGGAATGGAGCACGAATTTGCGTCCGGTCCCGATGGCGAAGTTGTAGCCATAGTCGCCCTCGTGCTTGCTGTAGGGCACGACGTTGTTCCAGATGCCCTTACCGATCTCCCGCTTCGCCGCCTTGGCCTTGCCCACATCCTCCCTTGCCGTGTTCACCAAGAGCCTGGTCTCAAAGTGCTGGAGCCCCTTTTCAACTGTTGCCGGTTGTTCTCGATAGTCGAGAATCTTGCTGTCGTCCGCCAGCCATTCCCTCGTCTCCCCAGATGCTGGCTTGCCAGGCTTGCCCGCTTTGTCGCCCAGGAAGAACAGCGCCAGATCCTCGCAGGAAGCGTCCTTCGCGCTTGCCTGGGGCGCCTTCAGGTCGGCGATCGCGGCGCGAAAACACAAGGTCAGCCGCTGCCTGATGTCTCGGTAGACGAATATGTTTTCCTTCTTGATGGTGCTGGTCGCAACGGTCCTTGCGTTCGCCTCGCCGCCGTCGCTGTGCTCCACGCGAATCCGCTGAAGATACGCGTTGTCGCGCTCCTCATAGACCGAATCGATATTCTCGAAGGCCGGCTTGTGATCGTCGGTCTCAAACGCTTGCGCCTTCTTGAACGAGTAGCCCTCTGATTTCTTGCCGGCGAGATAGGGCTCGGCCCGTTGGTAGGCCGGATTCCTCGTCGCGAGCTCCTCGAAAACATGAACGAAATGGAGATTCGTGATGCACTCGCGGGTGGTATCCGATTCCTCCTGGCGGATGCGCAGACCCAGACCGGTGTCCAGGTTCCAGAAGCCTCTGAGTTTCTTGAGATCCTTCACATCGCCGGAATCATACGCGCCCGACAGCTCGCCGAGAAACGTTCGCGCAGCAGCAGCGGCCGTATTGACGAACGGAGCGAGTGCCGCATAGTCGTAAAAGACATTTGCGGCGAACTGGCGCGTCCGCTCCACGTTCGGGCAAACCCTGAAGTTCAGGTAATTGAAACTGGTCGAATCGATGCCCAGGTTTCGCGCACTACTGAAATAGCGGAGCTTCTGCCACTCGCCCGGCGGGCGAGCGCCATACTTCATCTGACCGTCGCCCGCCTCCTTCTGTGCCTCCTTGCCAAACTTGCCCGACAGCTCGCCAGCCCGATAACTCCCGTGGTCCTTGTCGACGACCATGCGGTAGATGAAGGGCTGAATGTCGCCCGCGAGGACTCGATCGCAAAAGAGCCAGGGGAACGTCAGTGGTTTCTCGACGGCAAAACGGGTACTTTCTTTGCGCAAGTAGTTCCGCACCTGCTCCGCTTGGGGGCAGGAAGGTACCTCGCGAAGCAGCCCTTCAATCGTGGGAAAGTTCAGGGAAAAGCTCTGCTGGGATGCGCCTGACTGGCCCCGTGTTCCCTGCGCCTGGCCAGCCGTGGGCCAGAAGGGACCAAAATCGCCCAGGTGGTGATAGCGAACATAGCTGTCCCAGAAATGCTCGACCTTGTTGTGGGTATTCCAGAGACGTATGTCGTAGCCTCC
>Ga0265316_10001016_pt1 | contig 30462 bp, 27 predicted proteins | sample 4522metaG_FD_202092 | JGI IMG/M metagenome (GOLD analysis project Ga0265316, IMG submission 202092) | Rhizosphere microbial communities from Carex aquatilis grown in University of Washington, Seatle, WA, United States - 4-5-22 metaG | ecosystem: Host-associated > Plants > Roots > Rhizosphere >...
AGGGACAGAGCGACGGCGCGCCAATCCGTGTCGCTCGTGTTTTCCACGAGCGCCCAACCTTGGAGTATGTGCTGCCCGTTGTCGGAAAGAACGAGGCGATAGCTGGTCTTCCACACCGGCGCCTCGAGGATGTAGCCGATGCGGACACGCCGCCGACCCGTGCCGGCAAAGTGCAGAACGACTGTCTTTTTCTCCGTTCCGTGCGATGTGGACAAGACCTGGAGGGCTTGCGCCAGATCGTTTTGAACCTCCGCGCGTATGAATCGGATCCCCTGGACGTCGGTCAGAGCGATGCTGGTGATGCCTTTCGCCGTGTTCAAGTTCAGGTAATCGCCGACCACGTCTCCCTTGGCCGGAAGTGCAGCCGGGCGTGTCTCGACGCCGATGATGGCGCCGGCGACGACGGTAGAGCCGGTCAATGTCACCTCGACCGCCTCGCCCCGCGTCTGCGTCAGGAGACCGGCGAGGGTCGGATTCGTCGTGAGGTCGATCGAGAACCCCTGGAGGGTCCGCGTAATGGGATCGCGCGAGGAATAGGTGACACTGGAAATAGATCCACCGTCCAGGTCGCGCAAGACGAGACTCTTGAGCAGATCGTTGATCTGGCTGGCTGAAAAGGTGAGGGTCATCGCAGCATTTCCCTCCACGACGCCGTCATGCTGAAAATAGCCCACACCACTCGTGAAAAGCATCAGGGAGGAGAGGGGCACACTCACCTCTTTTTCGTCGGTCTGGGCAAAGGCGGCGCAGGGTGCCACGAGCAGGAGGCACGCTATGAACAGGACGGAAGTGCGCATGGGGGTTACTCCTTTTTTCCGGGCTGCGCGGGCAGGGTCGGAACGGCGGGAGTCTTGGAGAACAGGAATCCGAACAGGCCGCCGATGATCCCGCCCGCTATGTGGGCGAGCTGCGAGACGGTGCTGGGGGTGAGGGCGTTGACGAACTCCCGCACCAGGTAGAGTGCGACGATGAGGATGAAGGTGATGGGGATTTCCCCCTGGCGAATGTTCGTGAACGAGCTCAAGAGGATGAGCATGAACACGATGCCGCTCGCGCCATAGAGACCCGTATGCACGAGGACCATGTTGAGGATCGCCGTGGCAAGGGCGGTGACGACCATCATGGCCAGAAGGGGAAGCGAGCCGTACTTCTCTTCCAGGACCGGTCCGATGAGGAGGATGAACGAGAAGTTGCTGATGAGATGGTTCCAGTTCGCATGACCGATGACGTAGGTGAACAGGCGCAGCCAATCAAGGGGTGAGTGCGAGTTGAAAAATGCCGGCAGGACAAAAAATGTCTTGATGAAAAACAGGCCGCCGGTGAGCTGGTCGATGAGGAGAACAACCGCGCACAAGAGGGCGAACGTGAGGACGACGGGGGCATTGTATCTGAGATGGACCTTCACGGTCGGTTTCCTTCCAGCCGTCGGGCAATCTCCGCCTCGATGGCGTCGGCAAATTGCGCCACCGCCTCGATCACGGACCCGATGCCTTGCATGCGATCTCCCCGCCCCCCGCCCTTCGCGTCGGCAATGGGGTAGAGCGCGGGCACGAGATCGCCGAGCTCGAGGCCCTTGCCCAAGGAGTGGGCTACCATCCACTGAAAGCTCTCCGCGCTCCGATCGATGGCGATGCAGATGCGGCCGGGGGTTGCAATGACACGCTCCACGAAGGCTTTGAGGTACTCGGACCCGGTCGATGTGAACACGCGACGCACGCAAACCGCGCCTCCTAGACCGCGGCCGGCGGAGACGGAATCGTCGGCATCCGCAATGGCCTGGCCGAGTTGCAGGCGTCGCAGCTCGCGGACGGAATCCTTTTCCCGGCTGATGACCTCCTGGACGCGTGCCCTGAGAAACTCCTCCCCGCAGGTGAGATCGCGGCTCAAATCCTGGAGGATGGAGATCTTGCGGCCATAATCGTCAAAGGCGCGCGTGCCGATCATGAGATGCAAGCGCACTCTGCCACGGATCCTTTCTTGCGAGGTCACCTTCACGAGAAAGATCTCGCCGGTCGAAGAGACGTGAACCCCGCCACATGCCGCCCATTCGAAGTCCTGCACCTCCACGATCCGCAGTCGCCCCGCGTCCGGTGGGGTGCGGCGCAAGGGGAAGCGGTGCGCTTCGCCGCGGTCGATTTCGTGGAGCACGACGCGCCTGTTCTCCTTGATGATGCCGTTGGCGAGATCTTCGGCCGCGCGCAGCACCTTCTCGTCGACGGAGCCGGCCTTCAGCTCGATGGTCGTGTCCTCGTCTCCGAAATGCACGGAGACGGTCTCCAGATTTCCGACGCGAAGGAGGGCCTGCGAAACGATGTGCTGCCCGGTATGCTGGGCCATGAAGTCGCGCCGCCGCATGCCGTCCACCTGGCCATGAACGGTGCCCGGACCCACGGCGTGCTCCACGACATGGATGATGCGATCCTCGCGCGTGAGAACATCGATGACCTGCTGGCCGCCGAGTGTGCCGCGATCGGAGGGTTGGCCGCCGCCACCGGGATAAAAACAGGTGCGATCGAGCTCTATCTCGTAATGCCCGTCGGCTTCGCACATGTCGAGGACGCTCGCATCGAAGGCGAGCATTCCCGGGTCGTTGTAGTACAGCTTTTCTGTCACAATGAGTGAATACCGCCAATCGCTCGCCTTGACAAGGCTCCGGGCGGGTCCTAATCTGCGGACAAGGAGTCGCACTTTTCATGGAAGCAAAGCCGTTGGAGTTTCTGCGCGTGCTGTCAGAGAGTTTCGGTCCTTCCGGATTCGAGCGGGAGCCGGTCGCTCTTGTCAAATCATATGTGGAGCCGTTCGCCGACGAGCTCACCAACGACAAGTTGGGATCTCTCCATTTCAGCGCGAAAGGGAAGGACGGCGGGCCGGTCATCCTGCTCCCCGGTCACGTCGATGAGGTGGGCTTCATCGTTTCCGGAGTGAACGCGCACGGGTTTCTTACGTTCAATACCATCGGCGGTTGGTTCGATCAGGTCCTGCTCGGGCAGAAGGTCCGCATCCGTACCTCCAAAGGCATGATCATTGGGGTGATCGCGGCGAAACCTCCTCACATCCTCCCGCCCGAGGAGCGAGCGAAGGTAGTGACGCGCGACAAGATGTTCATCGACATCGGCTGCTCAAATGAACGCGAAGCAAAGGACAGGGGGGCGCGGATCGGCGACCCTGTCGTGCCGGAATCCCCATTTTTCACCATTGAAAAAAACGTATACCGCAAACCGGAAGGCGGCGGGGAGGAGGTGCCGGCGGGACGCGCCGTCATCGCGTGCGGAAAGGCGTTCGACGATCGTGTGGGAGCATTCATTGCCGCCGAAGTCGTCCGAACCCTGAAACAAACCAAGATCAATCACCCGAATACGGTCATCGGGGCGGCAACGGTCCAGGAGGAAGTCGGCTTGCGCGGGGCAAGGACCACGGCGCACGTGGCGCAACCCGACGTCTGCATCACTCTGGAGGTCGACATCGCCGGCGATGTGCCGGGCATCGAGGCTCACGAGGCGCCGACGAAGCTCGGATTTGGCCCGGCCGTGATGACCTATGACGCATCCATGATCCCCAATCTCGGTCTGAAAGAGTTCCTGATCCGCACGGCGGAAGAGTGCCACATTCCCTACCAGTTATCGCAGATGAAAGGCGGCGGCACGGACGGCGGGGCCATTCACATGGCGAACGCCGGTTGCCCCAGCGTGGTCCTCACCGTCCCGACGCGACACATTCACTCCCACGTGGGTATGATCAGCCTGGACGACATCGATAATGCCGTGGCACTGCTCGTCGAGGTGACGAAGAGACTCGACGCGAAAACCGCCGCGTCTTTCACGGCGATCTGAGGGAGGACATATGGCGGCAATTGCGTCACTCGAAGATCTGAAAACAGTCCTTGCTGACCTCGAACAGCTCAAGGCAGCGAATCCCGAGGCCTATGATGCCATCGCGGCGGTGCTGCGCAAGCATCGCAAGGTGGGCTACAAGAACGTCTGCAAGCTCCTGCTCGGGGAATCGACACCGGAAAAGCTCAAGGGTGAACAGTAAGCCCCCCTTTGTTGCCTTCGACGTGGAAACGACAGGACTCGTTCCCGGTGTAGACCGGATTGTCGAAGTGGCAGCCGTTGCATTTCAGGGCGAAGAATTACGGGGCTCCTTCGCTCAGCTCGTTGATCCGGGCATGCCCATGCCGTCGGTCGCACAGAAAGTGAATGGCATTACGGATCAGATGTTGGGCGGGATGCCGACCTTGCCGATGGTTCTGCCCGATTTTCTTGCGTTTCTCGGTCAAGGCGTACCGGTAGCCCATAACGCAACGTTCGACGTCGGCTTTGTTGCCGCGGCCGCCGAGGAGGCGGGGCTCGCTGCCCTGTCGGGGCCGGTTCTGGATACCCGTGAGCTTGCCCGCCGCGCCTTCCCCCGCCGGCAGAGCTACAGCCTGGCCTCACTGGCGCGCGATCTGCGCCTGGAAGTCGTAGGAGCGCATCGCGCGCTCGCCGATGCCCATGTCTGTCGGCTTCTGTTCCTTACGTGCGCGCGGCAATTGACCGGATCCCCCGAGCCGGCTTTCGAGCAACTCTTCTCGCTGGACATGCCCTCACTGGATTTCGCGGATAATGTTCCCCGTGTCGGCCGGACGGCGGGGTTCCTCAAACGGGCCATGCTTTCGGGGGCGGACGTGCGCATCACCTACCGCGGCAGCGGCGGGGAGATGACCGAAAGGCGCATCACTCCGCAGTCTTTCACGATGATCGGCGGCAATGTCGCGGTGATCGCCTTCTGCCACCTTCGTGGTGAAAGCCGCACTTTTCACCTCGGTTCCATCATCGACTACCGCGAGGATTCATGAGACGGGCCATAGTCGTGGTCGGCGCGTCCAGCATCGCCGATTTTCCAGTTATGCGCGAATTCGCTCTTCTCGCGATGGATCGGATTCCGCGAGGCGCCACGCCGCACGCGTGGGAAGAGGTTGCCCGCCTCCATGGATTCGAGTCTTTCGCCTCCTGGCTCGTGCTGGTCGGTGGGGCCCGCGCGGGGGGGCTTCCGTCGCCGGGGCTTTTCGAGGGATGCCGCGAGGCGGTGAGCGAGGCGCAGGCTGCCCGCGTGGCGGAACGCATCGATGCGCTGGCGTGTCGGTCGCGTGTCGTTACCAACGCGGAGGTGATTGCGGCCCGTTGCGCGGTCCTGCGACGGAAGGGAAGGAAGCTCGTATTCACGAACGGCGTGTTCGATCTTTTTCACGTGGGGCACCTCCGTCTCCTCCAGGCCGCGCGCGCGTTGGGCGGCGCCCTCGTCGTCGGTGTGAACGCGGATGAGTCGGCGCGTCGGTTGAAGGGACGCGGCAGGCCTCTGGTGCCGCAGTTCGCGCGCGCGGCGATCGTAGCCGGCGTTCGGGGGGTGGACCTCACCGCTCTTTTCAGCGAGGATGACCCGCGGGAGCTTCTCCGTCTCGTTCATCCGGATATTCTCGTGAAGGGATCCGAATACGCGCCGGCCGACGTGGTAGGCGGCAGCCTTGTAGAAGGTTGGGGCGGCGCGGTGAGGCTCGTGCCGCACGTTTCGGGGTGGTCGTCCACCCACGTCGTCGAGAAGGCGCAGGGAGAGGGGAAATGACCATCGCGGACCATATCCAGAAGGAGCACGGCATCGTGGGAAGAGCAGCAGAGCTGCAGCTCGCCCTCGCCGTTCTCTCGGCGGGCCGCAATCTCCTTCTCGAGGGACCGGTCGGGGTGGGCAAGACGACCGTGGCTTTGGCCGTGTGCGATCACCTCGAACGCCCTACCATCCGCATTGACGGGGACGAGCGCTACACCGAGAACAAGCTGACTGGCTGGTTCGACCCGCCCCTCGTGTTGAAGAAAGGCTACGGGGAGGAAAGCTTCTTTGCCGGGCCCCTCACCCTTGCCATGCGCCAGGGGGCGATTCTCTTCATCAACGAGCTCAATCGCATGCCCGAGAGCGTCCAGAATGTCCTCCTTCCCGCCCTGGACGAACATCTTCTCGTCTTACCGCGTATTGGTGAGATACGCGCCGCAAAGGGCTTTCAAGTCGTGGCGACGCAAAACCCCGTCGAATACATCGCCACGGGCCATCTCTCCGAGGCGCTCAAGGATCGTTTCGAGCATGTCCCGCTTCTCTACCAGTCGGAGGCGGAGGAACGCGAGATTGTTCGTTTTCAGAGCGGCAGCACGGATACGTGTCTCGTGGATGACGCGGTTGCCATAACGCGCATCACGCGAACACATGCCCGATTCCGCAAAGGCGCCTCCGTTCGCGCCGCCGTGAGCATCGTCGCCATTGCCGAGCGGCTGTCCGGATCCGACCGCTTGCGTTCGGCGGCTCTTACGGCGCTTGCCACCCGGGTGGAGCTGCGCGACGAGGAGGAGAACTCTGACCTCGCCTCGGCCATCGATGAGATCCTCGCCTTGGTAAAAAAAAACTCCCTCTCCCTGAGCTGAGGTCGTCCCCCGAACCAACGCGGAGGACCACTCATTCCGCGGAAGGGGAGGTCCGCGCGGGCTCGCTGCTCTCTGGAGACGCCCTTGCACGCCTTGCCGCCGCGCTGGGGCTCTCGGAAGGGCAGTGTGCGGGATGGACCGTGGCCGAGCAGTATTCAGCCACCTCTACAGAGCTCCGCGATGCCAATCTGCGGCGTTTGGCGCTTCGCATAGCGACACGCGCCGTTCTCCGGCGCGCGCACGACCTTGTCGGGCCCATTCAGCCCGCCCGTCGCGTCGTTCGCGAGCCGCTCCAGGAGCCCTTCCGGGGCGAGCTTGACGAGGAGGCGACGCTGGAGAATCTCATCGGCAAGGAGTTCCCCGAAAAGGAGGACTGGATCACCGCCCGACGCGAAGAACGGCGAACGGAGATCGTGCTCATGTTGGACGCCTCCCTGTCCATGTCCGGAAAGAATCTCGCCCTTGCGTCTGTTGCGGCGGCCGTCGTCGCCTTTTCCGTAAAGAGCGAAGACCTCGCGGTCATCGCTTTCGAGAGCTCGGCGCGCCGGCTCAAGGCACTGGGCGAGCGAGCTACCCCCGCGCGTGTCGTGGAGCAGCTCATGAGCCAGCCCGCCCGCGGATTCACCAATATCGAAGAGGCGCTGGCCGCTGGCCGTCGTGAGGTGGCGCGCGGGGCGATGCCGCGTCGCGTGGGACTCCTCATTACAGATGGCGTGTTCACGGCGGGAAATGATCCGTTGCCCGAGGCGGCGCGATTTCCACGACTCTACGTTCTCCTCACGGAAGACTATATGATGGACGAGGCGCTGTGCGCCCGCATGGCCCGCGCCGGCTCGGGCGCCGTCGTTCGCGTTCGTGGCTATGATGATCTTCCCGCCACGATGCTGCGCGTCGTCACCCAGCTCCTCCGATGATGGGGTCGGGTATTTGTGTTGCCTTCCTACCCGGTAGCCCTGTATGTTTGCTTCATGCGTGAGAAGGAGTTGCTCGCCCTGATCCGCTCGCGACGAAGCGTTCTTCGTTTTGAGCAAAGCGAAATTACCGATGAACAAATCGAGCAGATTCTCGAGGCGGGGCGCTGGGCTCCCTCCTACATCAATTCCCAACCCTGGGAGTTTTTCGTTCTTCGCGACGCGACTCTTCGCGCGCGAACGGCCGACATCCTGCGGCGCGTTACCATCTCGTGGCAGGGATTCGCGCAGGCGCCCGTGATCATCGTCGTCGCCGTGGACAACACGACGGATCCCCGACACCACCTGGAAGACGGCGCGGCCGCGGCGCAAAACATGGCCCTCATGGCGCATGGGATGGGGCTTGCAACGTTCTGGGCGGGGCTCTACGGCGAAAATGACGCGCGCGGTACACCGGAAGACGAGCTGCGCACTCTGCTCGGGGCGCCTCGAAAGCTCAGACTCGTCGCTGCGCTTCCCGTGGGGGTCGCCGCATATGAGGCGGAAAGCGCGCGTCGGCCCCTCCCGGAGATCGTCCATCTCAACTCCTACAAGAACGGCAAGCGCGCCGTCCCGGGTGACCGGAAATAGCAGACGCCGCTATCTCGAAGGCGCCGCGGCATGCTACTGTTCCTGCACGGAGGAACAGGCATGTCGGGACTTGCGCCCGAGGCGATGGGCAGGATAGACGCAATCCTCGCGCGAGCCGAGAGCGAAGGCAGGCGCGGGCTGTACGAGCACGAGGTCTATGGAGTCCTCGCGAGCATCGGGCTGACCGTGCCACGCCATCTTTTCGTGACGGCGAGCGCGGAGGTCACCACGGAGAACCTGCGCGGTCTCTCCCCCTCTCTGGTCGTGAAGATCGTTTCACCCGCAATCCCCCACAAGCAGAAGCTGGGCGGCGTGCGCATGGTATCCGCCACGGATCCTCTCTACGTCCAGTATGTCCTGGACCGAATGCGCGGCGAGGTGCTGTCCCATTTTTCCTCTGAGGACGCGCCACGCATCGCGGGGTTTCTCCTCGTCGAGATGGTTCCGCACACGCAGTCCCTCGGGTACGAGGTTCTGATCGGGTTCCGCGAGGATCCCGCCTTCGGACCCGTTCTCACGGTGAGCAAGGGCGGGGACGACGCGGAGTTTTTTGCCGCCCATTTCGATCCCGCAAACCTTTTTCTGCCGCCCATGGAGTATGCCGACACGCTGGCGTTCACGCGTTCCCTGCACATCCATTACAAGTTCGAGCAGATCGGACACCCCGAGTATCTGCAGCACATGGCGCGCGCCATGGCTGAGCTCAGCGCTCTAGCACTCGCCTATTCGGCAATCGCCGCCGAGCCCCGTCGCGTGTTCCGATCTTTCGAGATCAATCCGTTCGCCATCGCCGCCGACGGGCGGTTTGTCGCTTTGGATGGCCTTGCCGAATTCGCTCCCGCTCCTGCCGCCGGAGAATGGAGCCGTCGCGTGAATCGGGACAATCTCGATGCATTTTTCCGACCGCGCGGCGTGGCGGTCATCGGGGTGTCGGCGGATCTGGAAAAGTACAGCATGGCGCGCGACATCGCTCTCCTCCTGTGCGAGTTACGCCCCGATGACCTGTATCTTGTGAACCCTCATACGGGCACGGTATCACTCGGCGGGCGGCCGTATCCTCTGTACGCGGGCATCGATGCCCTTCCGCGTCCCGTCGAGCTCGCCGTGTACGCCGCCCCCGCGCGCCATGCTCCCGAATTCGTTCGCTCGCTTGCCGGAAGCTCGGTCCGCGCCGTGATCCTCATTCCCGGGGTGCCCTCTTCCTTGCCGTACGCGGAATTCGAACGCCAACTCGCCGCCGCACTGCCCCCCGGTGTGCGGGTCATAGGGCCCAACTGCATGGGCGTCTATCACGCCGCCACCGCGGCGCACCCGGGGATCAATACGCTCTTCATCAATGAGAAACGGCTGGAGGTGCGCTCGTCTTCCACCGCGAATGTCGTTCTCCTCACGCAAAGCGGGGCGCTCTCGGTGACCTTGATCGACAAGTTTCGCAACAGTCGGCCGCTCCGCGCCGTGGTCAGTTTCGGCAACAAGTTCGACGTGAAGGTGGGCGATCTCCTGGCGCACTTCTCCGAGGACCCTGACGTCCAGGTCCTTGCCATGTACCTGGAGGGGCTGAATCCGGGTGAGGGGCGGGCATTCTTCGAGCAGGCACGGGAATCGCTCAAGCCGATCATTGCGTACAAGGGAGGTCGCACCGAGGCGGGCGCCCGTTCGGCGGCTTCCCATACAGCCTCGATGTCCGGCAATTACGAGGTGTTCCGCGCGGCCTGCGAGCAGGCGGGGGTCGTGCTCGCCGAAACGATCGAGGAGTTTTGCGACCGCATCCGCGTCTTCTCCCTCCTCGCCACCCGCCAGCCGCAGGGGAATAGGGTCGCCGGGGTTGTCAATGCCGGCTTCGAATCGACGGTGGGGGCCGATGAGCTGAAAGGCCTTACGCAGGCGCGGCTTTCCGCCGCGACGGTGGAAAAGCTCAACGTGATCAACAGGCACGGGTTGGTGGACACACACTCTCCTTTCCTGGACATCACCCCAATGGCGGACGACACGATGTACGCCCAATTCGTCGAGGCGGTCATGGAAGACGACGGGGTGGACTGCGTTTTTGTCGCCGTGGTCCCGCATGCGGTTTCTCTGAAAACCGTTCCCGAGACCTGCCGAGACCCTGACGCCCTGGCGACGCTCCTGGTCGATATCTCCCGTCGGCATGCAAAACCGATGGTTGTTTCGGTGAACGCGGGCCGCCATTACGCGGACTTCGTGGCGGCCCTCGAGGAAGGCGGATTGCCCGTCTATCCCGACATCAGATCCGCCATCACCTCACTCGATGCATTCGTCTCGTATTGCATCGGCAGGAGAATGCCCCGCGGCGCGCGGGCCTGCGCCGGAGCGGAGTAGCCATGGAGATGTTTCAGCTCGTCGATCGCAGCGGCGCACCGATCGGTGAGGCGAGCCGTGAAGAGTGCCATGGCAACCCCGCGCTGCTCCATCTCGTCGTGCACGTTCATGTCGTCTCTTCCGATGTCCGCGTATATCTGCAAAGGCGATCTCGGCGCAAGGACACCAATCCGGGGCTTTGGGACACATCGGTTGGCGGGCATGTCAATGCGGGGGAAGCGGTGCGCGAGGCGGTTCTGCGCGAATCCCGTGAAGAGTTAGGGATGGACGCCTCGGCCGCGCGCGCGGTCTACACGATGCTCAACGAAGGATCGTTCGAATCGGAGTTCGCCCATTGTTTTCTTCTCACATTCGACGGGCCATTCCACACGGATCCCGAGGAGATCGACGAGGGGCGGTTCTTTACCGTTCCCGAGGTCGAGTCGATGATCGGCATCGGAACACTCACGCCTCTTTTCGAAAAGGAATGGCCGCTTCTGAAGAAGGAATTGGGGCGGGCCGGGTATGCGGAGCGCTAGATCTCATGGTAGTCGCTGGCGGCCTGGCGAGCCAAGTGCACGTATTCGGCTGCATTGGCCTGAATCTTCACGAGGGTGGCATCGTCGATCGTGCGAATCGATTTTGCCGGACTGCCGACGATGAGCGAGCGCGGCGGAAAGCTCTTGCCCTCGGTCACGAGCGCGCCTGCCCCGACGATACTTTGCTCCCCAATGACGGCGCCGCTGAGAACCACCGCGCCCATGCCGATGAGACAATCGTTGCCGACAGTGCAGCCGTGCAGGACGGCGTTATGGCCGACGGTGACGCGTTCCCCGACGGAGAGCGGCTTGCCCGAATCCACGTGGAGCGTGCACCCGTCCTGGATATTGGTCTCGTCGCCGATGGTTATGGCGGCGATGTCGCCGCGAAGCGTGGCGCTGAACCAGACACCGACATCCCGTCCCAACGTTATGTCACCCGCCACTTCGGCGTTCCATGCGACAAATGCCGCCGCCTTTACCCGCGGCATGCTCTCCCCAATGCGATGAATCATGCGCTTCCTTCCCTAACGCTCCGCGTCGCGAAGCCCGCCTTGATGAGGTGGGCGTCAATGGAAATCCTGTTCTTGAGGATCACCCGGGCGCAGATCTCCGCGCGGCCCATGCGCTGCTCGTCTCTCAGGAATATCTTTTTTCGAAGCACCCGACGGCGCAGGTACTCGACCGCACCCGCCGCGTCCCCGATCACGATGTCGCGGAATCTCACGCGGGTGCCGTCGTCCAGAGTGAGGCTGCCGTCGTCGGCCACCGCCGTCACGGTATGGAGAGGCGGTAGCGGGCTGGCTTGCGGCGCCGGCTCGGCGGGCGCCATGTCCGCGACGCGTGCATTCCAGCCCGCCTGCGGCGTTGAAGCTACCCGGGTACGTGCGCGGCGCATAAACGGACACACGACCGCCCCGTCGGAACGCAACGCCTCCACGGCGAGGGAGGCATAGCGGGTGTTCACCTCGTAGCCGATCCCGGTTCGCCCCAGGGTGTAGGCCGCGCGGAGGGTCGTCCCCGTCCCGAGAAAGGGATCGAGCACCACACCGCCGGGCAGGCTGAACATGCGGATGAGCCGCGTGGGGATCTCCAGGGGAAAGGGGGCTTCGTGGCCCTTCTTCCGCGCCCCACCGATATCCCAGTGCCCCGAGAACCAGCTCTTCCACTCCTCCAGGCTCATGGCGGCCTTTTGCCGGTCGCTCCGATCGACCTTCGCCATCTTTCCCGGCTTCTTGAAGAGCAGAATGTATTCGAAGTCCAGCTCCACAATGCCATTTGGCGGGTAGGGAAAGGATCCCATGATCGTGGCCCCGCCGGAAGTGTTCATGGTGGTCTTTTTGCGCCATATGATGGAGCCCATGTAGTCCAGACCCAGCCCGACACATTGGCAGGTTATCTCGGCGTGCAGCGGTATGACGCGGTAGCGGCCATGGAGCTTCGCGCTGGCGAATTGGTCTCCGATATTGACGCAGAGGCGCGCTCCGGGGCGAAGGACGCGGTGACACTCGGACCAGACCCGTCCGAGATCTGCGAGGTAGGCGTGCAGGGTCTGTCCATGCCCGATCTGCTCTGCGCTCTCATAATCCTTGATTTGCCAATACGGCGGCGAGGTCACCACGAGGTCGACACTCGCATCGGCGCACTCGACCATGGAGCGGCTGTCAGCGCGATGAATTGTCGCCGCGCACGACGGGGAGGAAGATTTCATGCGTCCAACAGCTCCTGTAGCGCGGAGAGGAGGGCCTCGATCTCCGCGTGGGTGTTGAACACGTGCGTCGAGGCACGGACCGTCCCCTCCATGCCCAGCCGATGATGGAGGACGTGGGCGCAATGGAAGCCGCCGCTCACGAGGATCTGATACCGGTCGCAGAGCATGCGTGCGAGAGAGTCCTGGGAGAATCCGGAGGCGTCGACGAAGAATGTCGCAAGCCCTATACGGGTTTCCCAGGGGGCGCTTGCGGCGATGACGCGCATCTGCGGCAGCGCGGAGAGCCCTTCCACCAAATGGCGCCCGAGGGAGCGTGAATGCTCCAGTGCTTTCTCCCTGCCGAGCTGTCGCAGCCATGTCACCGCGGCGCCCAGACCGATGGCGCCCTCGATGTTCGGCGTTCCCGCTTCGAAACGCTGAGGCACGTCATTGACCTCGAAACGCTCCTCGCCGTGATAACGCACCATGCCTCCGCCGGTCTGGTAGAGGGAGAGAGCGGCGAGCCTTTCCGCCTTTCCATACAGTGCCCCGATTCCGGACGGCCCCAGGAGCTTGTGACCGGAAAGCACGAGGAAATCGCAATCCATTTCTCGTACGTCCAATGGGACGTGGCTCGCGCTCTGAGACGCATCGATGAGCACCGGCAGGCCGTGGCGATGCGCGCAGGCCGCCCATGCGGCCACGGGGGCGATCACACCCGCTGTATTCGATACGTGGGCAAGGGCGAGCAGGCGTGTGCCGGCCGTGACATGGCTCTCTACGGTGTCGTAGAGGGGAAGACCGTCGGGGGCCAGACCGACGGGCACCGTTCGCGCCCGCATGCGCCAGGGCATATAGTTGGAGTGATGCTCCAAAGGAGTCATCACCACTTCGTCCTCGGGACGCAGCCCGAGCCCCGCGGCGACGAGATTGATTCCCTCGGTGGAGTTGCGCGTGAAAATGATCTCCGATGGCGAGGCGTTCAGGAACGAAGCGATTTCGCTACGCGCGTGCTCGTAGGCGTCGGTGACCTCATCGGCGAGTGCATGGACGCCGCGATGCACGTTGGCAGTTTGCTCCGTATAGACGCGCATGACGGCGTCGATGACGCACTGGGGTTTCGGGGTCGTGGAGGCGCTGTCCAGGTAGATGATGGGCTTCTCGTCGACGGTGCGCCTCAGGAGCGGGAACTGATCGCGCGTGAAGGCGAGGGGATCGCTCATACGAACAGCTCCTCCCCCCGCGCAACGAGGGAGGAGCGGGCGAGTCGGAATTTGCCCGACTGTTCCGGTGCGATCGCCCTCTCGCAGCGCGTGTCGATACGGGCCCCGGCCCCATAGACGGCGGTCAGGCGTTCGACGATCCGAGCCGCAAGCGCGCGCTCGTCGGCGTCCTCGCCGACGAAACGCGCCAGATAGCACCCCGCGGCGGTCTGTTCCACCTGGTAGGTGAAAAGATCATCCACCGCGGACAAGGCGTCATCGAGCTGTTTCACCGTCACCGCGCGGCCCGTGATGTCGAAGGTGAGATCGCGTACGCGCCCTTCTATGGCGGACAGGCTCATGCCTTCCGTCCTTCCACAGGGGCATGGCTCGCTGTCGGCTGATCGGCCGCAATCTCCCGTGTCGAATCGCAAAAGGGTGAACCAGGGATTGTCCAGCGTGCTCACGAGGAGACGGCCGATTAATCTATCACCCCGCGCGGCGCGAAACGGCTGCAGCTCGACAAAGCACGTGCCTGTGTTTTGATGGAAGATTCCCTGATCGCACTGGGTGAACACATGCCCCGTTTCCGTGGAGCCATAGGAGCTCACCTGGGGGACTTCAGGGAAGACGGAATCAATGACCCGCATGGCAAGACGCGACGGGAACTCGTAGGTGAAAACGATGCACGCGGGCTGAAAGGGCGCGACTCCCAATCCCCGACACCACCGCGCGAAGAGAGCCAGATAGGCGGGATCGGCTTCGAGGATCTCGGGATGAAAGCGCTCCAGCTCCGCCGCCATGCGCCGCACAGCGCGTTCGTCCCAGGAAATCGGATTCGGCGTCTGGTTGAGAAAGAGGAGGGAATCGATCGTCCGCTCCTCCATTGATGCTTCACCTACGTGGCAGAGGTTGCCGGCGCATACCGGCGAGGTCAGCACCGCCTCCCGATGCCCTCCCGTGAAAAGGCGGTCGAGCACGGGGTGTATGCGGGCGCCCTCACGTTCCGAGTGGTCCCACCACGGTTGATGCCATACAACGGAGAGTCGGTCTTCCGAGGTACCGCTTGTCGTCACCATTTCCACCTCGCCGGCAGCGAAGCCGCCGGGCCCGCGAGCGCAGGCCTCGTCCATGAACCCGCGCGGCACGTTCGAGCGGACGTCCCGTTTCGACAGGATCGGGAACGCCGCCAGACGCTCGCCGAGAGGCCGCGAATCGCCGGGATCCCGCGCGGACCACGACCGGTAGAAAGGAACCCGCGTAAGGGCCCTGTCCAGAGTGGAAAGACAGCGTTCGGCATAGGACGATGTTAACGTAATGGTGGACCCTTCTATCGCGCGCTGATGCGAGATGCTTGCCAGTGTAGATGAAAACGTGAAAATGCTGAATCCCTCAAGGATGGGGCGTTCGTTTGCCCGCGATCGCGCTTGCTTCGTACATTGAACCCGGAGGTTCCCAAATGGATGGCAAGTTGAGCACGGGTCAGAAGGCTCCCGATTTTTCACTCTCCGATCAGGATGGAAAGACGGTAGCGCTCTCCGCCTTCAAGGGACGGATGGTCCTTCTCTATTTTTATCCCAAAGCTGACACCCCGGGATGCACGACACAGTCATGCGCCGTGCGTGACGCGCGACAGGACATGAAAAATCTTTCCGCGGATGTCTTGGGCGTCAGCCCGGACACGCCCGAAGATCAGAAGAAATTCGACGTGAAATACTCTCTGGGCTTTCCCTTGCTCGCCGACACGGATCACGCGGTCGCCGATGCCTACGGGGTATGGGGAGACAAGACCGCCTTCGGCAAGACGACCAAAGGAATCATCCGCTCGGCCTTCCTGATCGATGAAGAGGGAAAGATCGCGCGCGCCTGGTACAAAGTAAGACCCGAAGACACAGTGCCTCACGCACATGCCGCGCTTCAGGAACTGAGCGCCGCGAGCTAAAGTCAGCCCGTGGCGCTATTGCTCGATGAAGTGGCAGCCGAGTGATTTGCCGTTGGAATACGCCGCCGAAACGATGATTTGAGAGCCCAAAAGAGCGTTTCGCAGCTCGATGAGCGGTCTGCTGACTGCTGCCTGGCGGTAGAATTGCTCGATACGGTGGCTGAGATAATTCAGGTCCGCCAGGGCCCGTTCCAGGCGCTTTCTCGTGCGGATGATCCCGGCGTAATTCCACATGGTGGATTGGATGTTCAGCATGTCCTGCTGGATGAGAACCGGATCGAATTCCTCTCCCGGCGCCGGAAACACCCACGCGGGTATGCTTCTCTGGAGCCCGTCGGAGATGGGGACGAGGCTCTGGCTGGCGTCCTTCCCCGCCGCGTAACCGAAATACAACCCTTCCAGGAGCGACACCGAGGCCAGACGGTTCGCTCCGTGCACGCCGGTGCAGGAAACCTCCCCTACGGCGTACAGGCCGGTGACAGAGGTCCGTCCGGTCAGCCCAACCTTCACGCCTCCGCAGAAGTAATGGGCCGCGGGAACCACGGGTATCGGCTCGCGACGGATGTCCAGTCCGACACTCATGCACGTTTCGAAGATGCCGGGGAATCGCTCTTCCAAAGGAGACTCCCCGGCGCCGCGCGCGTCCAAAAGCAGATAATCCGAGCCCTCGTTTTCCATTTCTCGATACATGGCCCGGGAGACTTCGTCACGCGGAGCGAGCTCGGCGCGTTCGGGATCATAACGCTTCATGAAGCGTTCACCGGAATGGTTTATCAGGTGCGCGCCTTCCCCGCGAAGCGCCTCGGAGATCAGGAAGCGCTTCACGTCGCGGTGGAAGAGCACCGTGGGATGGAACTGGATGTATTCCGTGTTGAGGATCTCGGCCCCGACACGATGAGCCATGGCAAGCCCGTCACCGGTCGCCCCGGGAGGGTTTGAGGTGTGGAGAAAGAGATTGCCGACACCGCCGGTGGCGAGAATCACGGCAGAGGCAAAAAAGGCCCTTACCACGGAAGCCGACATGTCCCAGAGGTATGCCCCGATGACTCGCGTGGGGCGGTAGCGCTCCTGCGCGTCATCGGAGTTGTGCGTGTTGGTGATCAAGTCGATGGCAATGTGCGAATGAAAGGTCTGGATGCGGGGATGATCGGCAATAGCCGCCAGAAGGGCGGTCTCGATCGCCCGCCCGGTGGTGTCCTTCGAGAAATAGATCCTCCGCACCGAGTGGGCCGCTTCCTGAGCACGCGCCGGCCGACCGGATGCGTCACGGTCGAAATCCACCTTGATTCTCTCCACGAGCAGGCGCTCGACCAGCGCGGGACCCTCCGCTGCGAGAAGCTCGACCGCCTCGCGGCAGTTCATGCCGTCACCCGCCACGGTGATGTCCTGCGCGAGGAGCGCGGGAGAGTCCCCGTCTCCACGGGCCACGATGCCCCCTTGTGCATAGCGCGTATTGCATTCCGCGAGGACCTGCTCTTTGGAGATGACGGCAACCGTTCGGCCCGCGTCCGCTGCCGTGAGTGCGGCCGTCAGCCCCGCGATACCCGAACCGAGCACGAGGAGATCGAACTCATGACCCGAGTAACCCGACACCATCGTTTTCCTTCCTGTCATCGATCTTCAAGGAGAAGTCGAACGACTTCACCGAGTGGGTGAGCCCTCCCACGGAAATGAAATCCACGCCCGTCGCGCTCACCGCGGGAATGCGTTCGGCGCTCATGTTTCCGGACGCCTCCACTTTGGCGCGCCCCGCGATCCGACGCACCTCTTCCCGCATCCGCGCCGGCTCCATATTGTCGAGCATGATGATGTCGGCGCCGGCGGCCAGCGCATCCTGCACCTCTTCGGTCGTGCGGCACTCGACTTCGACGCGGAAGCGGGTGCCCCAGCGGTCACGAACCTTGCGGACCGCCGCCGCGAGTGAGCCGGCGCTGTCGATGTGGTTGTCCTTGATGAGAATCATGTCGTACAGACCCTGGCGATGATTGTGCCCCCCGCCGACGCTCACCGCGTACTTCGAAAGCGCGCGCCAACCGGGAAGGGTCTTGCGGGTGTCCAGAATTTCGGCGTGACCCGATTCGGCGGCGATTGCCGCAAGTGTATGAGCAGCCGTGGCGATGCCGGAAAGGAAAGACAGGAAATTCAGCGCCGTGCGCTCCCCGCTGAGAAGCGCGAGGGCTTTGCCGGTCACGCGCGCCACCCGATCGCCTTTGGCGAGCACAGACCCGTCGGGGCGGAGGATCCGCACGCTCATGCGGGGATCCAGTGCGTGGAAGACGGCGGCGAAAACCTCCGTACCCGCCAGGACGCCAATGTCCTTGCTCCAGAGAGTCGCCGAACGTTCGATGTCCGGCACTACCGCCTGCGAGGTTACGTCACCTTGATCGCCCAAGTCCTCCCGCAATGCGCGCTCGATGAGCGGGAGGTAGTCCTCTTCATGCATGGCGGCAAGGATAGATCGCTGTTTCCCCGTGATTCAAGGCCCGACTCTTCTGTCTTTCGGCTTGACCCTGCAGTGCGTTCCGTGGCATGTAGGCATCAATGAAAAGAGTTCTCTGCATTCTCGGCCTCTTGCTTCCCGCGCTCATGGTCTGTGCTCAAGCGATGAAACCCATGGAATCCAGTCCCGGGCGCACGCCACCCGAGCCGCGGGACGGTTTGGGGACGGAAACCGCGGTCGTGCCCATCCTGATCTACCATTCCATTCGGCCCTATACGGACCACGATACGCCCGCGGTCAAGGAATACATCGCCACGCCGGAGACTCTGGAACGTGAGCTGTCCGCGCTGAAAGACGGCGGCTACACTTCCATCACCGCCGACCAGCTCGCCGACACTCTCATCACGGGAACCGCGCTACCCGAGCATCCCATCATCATAACCTTCGATGACAGCTCACTTGGTCAATTCACCTACGCCCTCCCGCTGCTCCTGAAATACGGGTTTACCGCCACGTTCTATACGTGGGTGAACATGGTCGGTCGAAAGAACCACATGACGTGGGACGAGGTGAGGGCGTTGGCGCAGGCGGGTATGCAGATCGGGTGCCATACCATGACGCATCCCTATCTCACGAAGGGTGAATCGGACTCCGCGCTGCGCTGGGAAATCCTCGAGGCCAAGAGGCGAATCGAACAGGAAACAGGCGCCACCGTGACGAGCCTCGCCTATCCCTTCGGTCAATACAATGATCGCGTGGTCTCATTCGTCAAAGAGGCGGGTTTTACCACGGCCCGCAGCACGTGGCCCGGCGTGACTCACTCCCGTGAGGGTTTGTTCAGCCTCACCGGCCTCATCCGTACCGAGTCCGCCCCGGCATTGGAGATCGCTCTTTCCACCGACGTCACGAAAGCCGATGAGGCACTGTCTCTCCAGGCGGAGAGCGAGCTCGGCGGGCCTCAGACCGAGGCCGTGATCACTCCTTGAGCGGTACGAGAAGGAGCGGAACGCTCGCACGGGCGATCACCCGAGCGGCCACGCTCCGTTCCCAGAATGCGACGGTCCCCGCGTGGCCATGAGTTCCCATGACGATGAGGTCCACCGAGAGACGGCGAGCCGCGCGCACAATGGCCAGCGCCGGATCGCCTCGGGAGGTCTCGCAGATCGTCTCCACCCCTTCGTTGCGAAGCGCTTGGGCGCGCGTCTCCACATACTCACGGGCGCCGGCATCGTCCATTTCCAACTTGAGCCGTGTGGCCCCCGGCAACATCATGCCTGCCGCGGCCTCGCTGCCAGCAAGCTCCCCGAGGGTCGGTGTGACCATGAGCAGGTGAAGACGGCAGGCGAAGGCGCGCGACAGCTCGCAGGCCGCCGGGAGGGCCTTCTCGTGCGTGGCATCCCCGTCGATCGGCGCGAGGATCCTTCGCCATTGACCGGGCATCTCCAGCGGCGCGCGGTCCGAGGGCCGCACGAGGAGAACCGGCGTTGCGCCGTGGGCGATCACCTGCTGGGCTATGGCGCCGAAAATCATGCGCCGCGCGCCACCCCGTCCGTGCGTGGTCAGGACGACGAGGTCGGGTGAAAACTCGGCCGAATGCTCGGTGATGGAGCGCGCGACGTCCGTCACGAGTCCTTCATGCACGTGGGTCCGTACGGAGAGCCCGGTGAGAAACGTGAGGCGCGTCACCTCGTCGAGATAGGCTTTCGCCTCTTCCGCAGTGACGAGGTGGCGCTCATTGTGCACCTCGGAAGGCGCATTGCGCTCGAGGACGTGCACAAGGGTGAGTGTTCCATTCACGCGTGCGGCAACCGCCGCGGCAACGGGAAGGGCGGCCTCAGCCATGCGCGAGCCATCCAAAGGAACAAGGAGATGCTTGAACATGGCATCACCCTCCAAAGAAGGTCTGGTAGAGGAGATAGGCGTCCAGTGCCACCACCAAAACCGCGGCCAGACCAGCCAGTATGGTTGTGAGTCCCCTGTTTACCAGGACACCCATGATATCTTTTCGACGCGTGAACATGACGAGGGGAATGACGGCGAAGGGCAGCCCGAAGCTGAGCACCACCTGACTCACCACGAGCGTGCGAGTCGGGTCGAGGCCGATGGCGATGACGATGAGTGACGGGACCATGGTGACGAGTCGGCGGATCCAGGAAGGGATCTTGCGCTTGAGGAACCCCTGCATGATCACTTGACCCGCCATCGTCCCGACCGACGCCGAGGAAAGACCTGACGCGAGCAACGATATCGCGAATACCCAGCTTGCCGCCCGGCCGAGAAGGGGCTGGAGCGTCTTGTGCGCCTCTTCGATTGTCCCGACACCGGTGAGACCCTGCGCGTGGAACGTGGCGGCCGCCATGATGAGCATTGCCCCGTTGATGAGGCCCGCCAGGCCGAGGGCGATGACAACGTCAGCCACTTCGTAGCGGAACAGGCGATGCAGCTTTCCCGCCTCCTTGACGACGATCCGGCTCTGCGTCAGCGAAGAATGCAGAAAAATGGCGTGCGGCATCACCGTGGCGCCCAGGATTCCCGCCGCAAGGAGGATGCTTTCCGAGCCGCTGAACTGGGGTACCACGGAATGAAACAGGACCTCGCCAACGGGTGGCTTGACGAGGAGCATTTCAACGAGATAGCTCACCGCGATCACCCCGACGAGAGCCGTAATGAGGGCTTCCAGCGGGCGGAAGCCGAAACGCTCGAGGCTGAGGATGAGGAACGTTGCGATGGCGGTAAGGATGCCACCGATCCAGAGTGGTATGCCGAAGAGAAGCGAAAAGCCGAGCGCGGCGCCGAGGAACTCCGCGAGGTCGGTCGCCATGGCAACCACTTCAGCGAGGAGCCACATGAGGAAGACCGAACGCGGGCGGAACTGCTCGCGGCAATGCTCGGCAAGATTTTTGCCCGAAGCTATGCCGAGCTTCGCGGAAAGCGTTTGAATCAGCATGGCGATGAGGTTCGAGGCAAGGATGACCCACAACAGCATATAGCCGAACTGGGCCCCGCCTTGGATATTGGTGGCGAAATTACCCGGGTCCATGTAGGCGACGCTCGCGATAAAGGCCGGCCCGAGAAACGGGAGAAGACGACGGAGCTTGCCCTTGGGCGCTTTCCCCGAAAGAACGTCCTGCGCTTGATACAGGTTCTTTCGTTCGCCATGGATCTCCGCCATCGAGCTAAGGTACCTTTCTCAAGTGCGTGTCCAGGCGCTCGATGCACTGCTGGTAGCCGAGCAGAACGATGAAGCTCCCGATCCGAGGACCCTGCGACTGGCCGAGAAATATCCTATAGAGCGTGCGAAACCAGTCCTTCATCTTGATGTCCCGGTCCTTCGCCACCTGGAACACGGCGGTCTGAAGGGCGTCGGCATCGGGCGCGATGCCTTCGTCCGCGCGTCGAGCAAGCTCGCCGCGCAGCACCGCGATGCCGGTGTCGAGGGCGTGGTCAGCAACCTCCGTGGCGCGCGCCGGCAAGAGCACCTCGCGGTAGTAGGCGAGTGCATCTTCGATCAGCTGCTCGTAGTAGGCGACGTTGTCGGCGATGCCGGGCTCGTATTTGAGGAGGTAGTCGCGCACGATCCGTGGATCGTCCTGATTCAGGGCCATGATGAGCTCGCAAACGAGCGAGTAGGTGACGGTCTCCCGATGCGCGAGACGCGATGCGTGGGCACCCTTGGAGAGACGCGAGATGAAGGGCACCGGAGAATCCTCGGCTCCCTCGTCATGAGCCACCAGGTCGAGGTATTGATCCACGATCTCGGGGAGGATGGGCAGGCCGATTTTTTTAGCCTGCTGGGGCTTCACGTACATGATGTAAAGAAGAGAGTCCACGGGCGCGAATCGAAGCCATTGCTCCAGCGTGATCCCATTGCCGATCTTCTTGGAGATCTTCTTTCCCTTCTCATCGAGGAAAAGCTCGTACTTGAAAAGCTCCGGTGGCTCGCTGCCGAGGATCTTGACGATCTTGGATGAAAGACGCGCCGAATCGAGGAGGTCCTCTCCGTGCATTTCGTAATCGATGCCCAGCGAGTACCAGCGCAGCGCCCAGTCCACCTTCCAGCCTACTTTGCACTTCCCGCCGAGAATGCTCGCCGTTCCCACGTGACCGCAGGACCCGTACTTTCCCGCGAGGGGAGCGTCGCACACATAGGAAACTGTGAATTTCTTCGTGTCCAGCTCGGTGACACGGGTCGAGTACACGCGGCCGCATTTCTCGCAAATCGGGAAGAAGGGGCTCCACGCAGCGCGTTTTTCTTCGGCGATGGTGGCCTTGAAAAGTTCACTGATCGCGTCGTAGTGGGTCATGATCAGGCGAAGGCCATTGTCGAAATCACCGGCCGCGTAGCGGTCCGTGGAAGAGGCGAATGTGTAGCGAAAACCGTAGGAGTCGAGAAACTCGCGCAGCTTTCGATTCATGTAGTGGGCGAAAGATTTCTCCTCTCCGAACGGATCGGGGATGGAGGTGAGAGGCTTGCCGAGGTGTTCCTGGAGCATCTGCGCGTTGGGCAGGTTGCGGGGAACCTCCCGCAATCCGTCCATGTCATCGGAAAAGGCGATGATGCGGGAGTCGATGCCGGGTTCCAGCGTCGCCAAAGCTTGCAGGACGAAGGAGGTGCGCGCAACTTCCCCAAAGGTTCCTATGTGGGGCAGCCCGGAAGGTCCATAGCCGGTCTCCGCCGTGACACTATTGGTGCCGATTCTGTGGAGCCGATCGATGATCCTCTGGGCCTCGATGAATGGCCATTCCTTGTGCGTCATAACTGTGATCGTCATATCCCCTTTGCCCGCCGGGAGTCAAGGTTGAAGGCAGATTTGAATGGCCCGGGCAGGGTTTGGAGAGTACTTTAGAGACCGGATAGGACCATGGACGAGAAAACGCAAGCACGACAATGCACCGGTGCGCAGGCTGTAGTACGCATCCTGGAGCAACAGGGAGTAAAGTACGTTTTCGGACTCCCCGGGGGAGCTGCAATACCGCTGTTCGACGCACTGGTTGATTCTTCCATCCATCTCGTTCTCACGCGCCACGAACAGGGTGCCACCCACATGGCTGACGGCTACGCGCGGGCAAGCGGCGAGCCCGCCGTGGTTCTCGTTACGTCGGGTCCGGGGGCGACGAACACGATTACCGGCATTCTCACCGCCGCCATGGATTCCGTGCCGATGGTGGTGATCACCGGACAGGCCAACAGCGACGTCCTCGGCCTGGACGCGTTCCAGGAGGCCGATGTGGCGGGAATATCCCTTCCCATCGTGAAGCACTCCTATCTCATCAAGGACGCCGCAGACATCCCGCGCATCGTGCGCGAGGCGTTTTACATTGCCCGCTCGGGGCGCCCGGGGCCGGTCCTGATCGACATTCCCAAGAATTGCGCCAACGCCACCATCGCCATTCGTGACGAGGAGGAGTTTCATCTTCCCGGGTATCGCGTCCCGTCGGCCGGCAACCCTGAACAGGTGGCGTGCGTTGCCGAGATGCTGCACGCCGCCCGACGCCCCCTGCTCCTCGTCGGTCATGGCGCCGTCATTTCCGGGGCGACCGCGGAGCTCGTCACATTGGCCGAAACCATGCGCATACCCGTCACGAACACCCTTCTCGGCAAAGGAGCGTTTCCCGAGACCCATCCCTTGTCGCTGGGAATGCTCGGAATGCACGGGACGGCCTACGCCAACAAGGCGGTCGTTGACTGCGACCTGATCATGTCGGTGGGATCGCGTTGGGATGACCGCATCACCGGCGATCCCGCGCGCTTTTGCCCGCACGCGGTGAAAATCCATATCGATATCGACCCTGCGGAGATCGACAAGCTCTATACAATGAAATGCGCCATCGTAGGGGATGCGCGCACGGTGCTCGCCGCCATCAACACGCAGCTCGATCCCGGCGATACCGCGGCGTGGCTCGACCAGATCGATCAATGGAAAAAGGCCTATCCCCTCCGCTACCGCAAACGGGGAACATTCGAGGCCCAGTACGTCATTGACGAGCTGTACCGCCTGACGGCGGGAAAGGCGATCGTGACCACCGACGTGGGTCAGCATCAGATGTGGGCGGCGCAATTCTATCGGACCAACGAGAGATTCCATTGGATTTCCTCCGGCGGTGCCGGCACGATGGGATTCGGATTCCCGGCCGCCATCGGCGCGCAACTGGCGCGGCCAAACGCCCTCGTGTGCGCCATTGTCGGTGACGGCGGTTTTCAGATGACCATGTCGGAGCTTGCGACTGCCGCGAATCTGAAACTGCCCCTCAAGATCCTCATCATCAACAACCGCTATCTTGGGATGGTTCGCCAATGGCAGAGTCTCTTCTATGAAAACCGCCTCTCCGGCGTGGATCTCGTCGGCAACCCCGATTTCGTGAAGCTCGCGCAGAGCTACGGCATCGAGGCGTACCGCATTCGTCGCAGCGGCGACGTGACGCATGTCCTGGAAAAATCCCTCGCGTACTCGGCGGGACCCGTCGTGATCGACGCTGAGGTCGCAAAAGAGGACAATGTGTTCCCCATGATTCCCGCCGGCGCGGCGGTGAGCGAGATGATTCTGGGGCCTTCCCGCAAGGAGCGCACATGAGCGCCAACGGGTCCGCGAAAAAGCACCTGGTGAGCCTTTATGTCTCCAACAAATTCGGCGTCCTCAATCGTGTCGCGCAGGTCTTCGCCCGACGCGGTTTCAACATCGACAGTCTCGTGGTTTCCGAGGCCTTCGACCCGGCGTTCTCCCACATGAATATCGTCGCGACGGGGGACGAGAAAACCATTGTCCAGATTCTCAAGCAGCTCAATAAGCTCGTCGACGTTGTTCATGCGATAGACAACACGGGCAAAGACGTGATACTTCGTGAGCTCGCACTCGTGAAGGTGCGTTGCCCCCCGGAGAAGCGTTCCGAGGTTCTCGACGTCGTGCACACCTTCAAGGGCCAGGTCGTGGATCTCGCCGAAAGGGCGCTGACCGTGCAGGTCACCGGAGACACGGGAAAGGTGGACGCCTTGCACCGGATGCTCGCCGGCTACGGGGTGATCGAGATGGTGCGGACGGGGAAGGTCATTGTCGCGCGTGGCGAGGAGGTCACCTGAGGATGGGAAAGAGTCTTTTGAACAAGGTGTGGGATCTGCACAAGGTCGGCACGCTCCCTTCGGGTCAGGACCAGCTCTTCATCGGCCTGCATCTCATCCACGAAGTCACCTCGCCGCAAGCCTTCCAGGCCCTCGCCGATCGCGGCCTCACCGTGATGTACCCCGATCGAACCTTCGCCACCGTGGACCACATCGTGCCCACCGACGACCAGCGTCGACCATTCGCCGATGCTCTGGCCGAGGCCATGATGCAGGCCATCGAGCGCAACACGCGCGAGCACGGCATCCGGTTTTTCGGGCTCTCCACTGAGCAGCAGGGCATCGTGCACATCATCGGGCCGGAGCTGGGAATAACACAACCCGGCATGACCATCGCCTGCGGTGATTCGCACACCTCGACGCACGGCGCAATGGGCAGCATCGCGTTCGGCGTGGGAACCTCGCAGATACGCGACATCCTGGCAACGCAAACCATGGCGCTGACGCGACCAAAAGTCCGGCGCATCGACGTGGCCGGGCGCCTGGCGGGTGGTGTCACGGCAAAGGATCTGATCCTGCGCATCATCTCCGAGCTGGGCGTGAACGGCGGCATCGGATTTTCCTACGAGTTCGCCGGTTCCGCCATCGAAGCCCTCCCGATGGAGGCGCGCCTCACCATGTGCAACATGAGCATAGAGGCCGGGGCGCGCGCCGGCTACGTGAATCCCGACGCAACGACGTACGCTTACCTACGCGGCCGTATGTTCGCACCCAAAGGCGAGGAGTTCGAAAGGGCGGTGGAGTTCTGGAAAAGCATGGCATCCGACCCGGACGCGCTCTACGACGACGTGTACGGTCTGGACGGCGCGAGCATCGAGCCCATGGTCGCCTGGGGCATCAATCCTGGGCATGCAGTAGGGGTCTCGCAACGGTTGCCTCGCATCGCGGATGCCAAGACGGAGGACCGCGAGGTCCTGCGCAAGGCGTATGAGTTCACCGGTTTCGCGGAGAATCGTCCCCTTAAAGGACTTCCCATCGACGTGGCGTTCATCGGCTCGTGCACCAACGGACGCATCAGCGACCTCCGGGAGGCTGCTCGCGTGGTAAAGGGCAGGACCGTTTCATCCCATGTTACGGCGCTCGTGGTTCCGGGCTCGAAATCCGTCGCGCGCCAGGCGGAAGCCGAGGGCCTCCCCGAAGTATTTCGCGCCGCCGGATTCCAGTGGCGCGACGCAGGGTGCTCCATGTGCCTCGCGATGAATCCGGACCGCCTCACCGAGCGCCAGATCTGCGCGAGCTCCTCGAACAGGAACTTCATCGGTCGGCAGGGCTCCCCACGAGGAAGAACGCTGCTCATGAGCCCAGCCATGGTAGCCGCCGCGGCATGCGCCGGCGAGGTGGTGGACGTGAGGGAGGCGGCAAACTGATGGAAGCGACAACCAGCACGCGTGCGCTCATCCGCGGGCGGGGCATACCCCTTCCCGGAGACGACATCGACACGGACCGCATCATACCCGCGCGGTATCTGCGTGAGATCACCTTCGAAACCCTGGGGCGTTACGCCTTCCAGGACGAGCGATTCGACGAAAAAGGGGCTCCCCGCGAGCACCCGCTCAACGACCCTCGATTCACCGGTGGATCCATTCTTCTGGTCAATCGCAACTTCGGCTGCGGGTCCTCGCGCGAGCACGCCCCGCAATCCCTCATGCGGATGGGCATCACCGCGTTCATTGGAGAATCGTTTGCCGAGATATTTTCCGGCAACTGCACGGCGCTCGGACTTCCCGCCGCGCGTGTCTCCCATGAGGACGCCCTGACGATCATGGAAATCGTGCGTGCCGACCCGAAGGTGGAAATAATGGTGGACGTCGCCTCGGGATCGATCAGCATCGGGGACCTGCGTTTTTCCTTCACCATGCCGGCGTCGGATCAACGCAGCCTTGCCAGCGGCGAATGGGACACCACGGCAGTGCTCGGCTCTCACGCCGAAGGGATACGGGCCACGGCAGCGCGACTGCCCTACATGCACGCCTTTCCACGGGAGGAATGAAAGCCGTGAAAAAATCGGCCGAAAAGCTCAACATACGCAGCAGAATCATGACGGAAGGCGTTTCGCGCATGCCCAACAGGGCGATGCTCCGCGCCGTGGGATTTTCCGATGAGGATTTCGACAAACCGATTGTAGGCGTGGCGAGCGCTGGGAGCGAAGTCTCGCCCTGCAACATCCATCTCGACGATCTCGCGGCCTTCGCCAAGACCGGCATCCGCGAGGCCGGCGGCGTCCCGCTGAAATTCAACACATTCGTCGTCACCGACGGCGAAGCCATGGGACACGAGGGAATGAAATGTTCCCTGGTGAGCCGCGAGGTGATAGCCGACGCCATCGAGCTCGTGGTCCGCGGTCATCAAATGGATGCAATTCTCGGCCTCGGTGGTTGCGACAAGACCATACCCGGCACGGTCATGGCCATGGCTCGTCTTGACCTTCCCAGCGTGTTCGTCTACGGCGGTTCCATACTTCCGGGCGCCTACAAAGGCAAACCGGTGGACATCGTGAGCGCATTCGAGGCGGTGGGCAAATTCGCCACCGGCGAGATCACCGAGGCGGATCGGCATGGGATCGAGTGCGCGGCCTGTCCGGGAGCAGGAGCCTGCGGCGGCATGTACACGGCGAATACCATGGCTGCCGCAATGGAGGCAATCGGGATCGCGCTGCCCGGCAATGCCTGCATCCCGGCCGTTGATGCGGGCAAGAAGGCGGAATTGAAGCGGGCCGGCGCCGCGGTCATGAGCCTGCTCGAAAAGGGGATAACGCCGCGACACATCATGACGCGCCATGCTTTCGAGAACTCGATCCGCGTGGCATTGGCTGTGGGCGGATCCACGAACGCGGTGCTCCATCTGCTCGCGTTGGCCGCCGAGGCCGGTGTCGGTCTGGACATTTTCGAGTTCAACAGCTTCTACGATACGACCCCTACCCTCTGCGATATGAAGCCCGCTGGACGGTACGCCATGACGGACCTGCACAAGGTGGGGGGTGTGCAGAAGGTGATGCGGTTGCTCCTGGACGCGGGTCTCCTCCATGGAGAGTGCCTTACCGCGACAGGACTCAGCGTGGAAGAGAATCTGCGCGGCGTTTCTTCCGATCTCTCGGGCCAGGACGTCATACATCCTTTGGATCGTCCGGTCAGCCCGAAGGGCCCTATCAGCATCCTCAAGGGCAATCTCGCAACGGAAGGGGCCGTTCTGAAGACGGTCGGCATAGGGGAGTTCGTACACACCGGGCCTGCCCGGGTGTTCGAGAGCGAAGAAGAAGCGCTTGCCGCCATACTCGCCGGCGCGATCGTCAAGGGTGATACCGTAGTAATCCGTAATGAAGGCCCCCGGGGTGGACCCGGGATGCGCGAAATGCTCGCACCGACATCGGCTCTGGCGGGGGCCGGGCTGATTCGCGACGTCGCGCTCGTAACGGATGGCAGGTTTTCCGGCGGGAGTCGGGGCAAGTTGGTCGGGCACGTGGCTCCGGAGGCGCGCGACGGCGGCACAATTGCATTGGTTCGCGATGGGGACGCCATCACGATAGATGCCTACGCAAAGACGATTTCGGTCGACATAACCGAAGCAGAAATCGCCAAGCGCAGGGAACAGTGGAGGGACCGCGGAATCTCCTATGCCACGGGTGCACTTGCAAAGTATGCCCGCCTGGTTTCCTCGGCAAGTAAAGGCGCCGTAACGAGTTAACGCGTATTTACTTCCATTTCCGCCACTTTCTCAAAAACAGTTGACCTAACGAGCCACTGATGAGATAATCGCCTTCAATACGGAAGTTGAGTAATGGCTCCTCATGGTTCCAGGAGATCCAATATATCATTTATTCCCGCCGCCGATGATCGACGAATCGTGCGCGGACCATTCTTTTATTTTGCGCTGCTCAGAGACGTACGCCCTCAGGCACAGAAAGCATGATTGCCGCCGTGCGTCTCCTCCAGGTTGAAGATTCGGAATGCGACGCCGCGCTGGTAGTGCGCGCCCTCCAAATTGCCGGTCGAGCCGTTCAACAGCGCCGGGTGGAGACGGAGCAAGAAATGCGCGCCGCTCTCGCCGAGTGCGAGTGGGACCTGATCATCGCCGACTACCGTTTGACTCGATTCGACGCTCCCGCGGCGCTCGCCGTTCTCCAAAGCACGGGTAAGGATATTCCTTTCATTGTCGTTTCCGGCGGATTGGAAGAAGAAAGCGCCGTGCGCATCATGCGCGCCGGGGCGCAGGACTACCTTCTGAAGGACGATCTGGTGCGTTTGGCCCCTTCGGTGGAGCGGGAGCTTCGCGAAGCCGCGGGTCGGCGCGAGCAACGCCGTGCCGTGAAGGCTTTGCGTCAAAGCGAGGGGCGCTATCGTCTTCTGGCGGAAAACTCAGGTGACGTGATCTGGACACTCGACGCCGCCAGCAACCACTTTACATACGTCAGCCCTTCCGTTGAGCGCCTCCTCGGCTACCGTCCCGAAGAAATGCTGCGTCTTACGATGTCCGACGTTCTGCAGCCCGAAGTGAGCTCCCGTGTCATGGCCGTTCTGCATGAAAGAGGCGGCGGCAAGAGCGGACGGCACACGCGCACGCGCATCGACTCGGTGGCCATGCGGCGCGCCAATGGGGAGCCCATCGATACCGATATGGTCATCACAGCACACGACGCACGATCGCCGGGTCAGATCCTCGGCGTGTCGCGCGACGTCACCGAGCGGACGGTTTTGGAGGCCCAGCTTCGTCATTCCCAAAAGATGGAGGCCATGGGCCAGCTCGCCGGCGGCGTTGCCCACGATTTCAATAATCTCCTGCAGGCCATACAGGGATTCGCGCGACTGGCCTACGATGAAGTGCCGCCCAGCACGGTCGCGCGGGCGCATTTGGAGGAAGTTCTTCGAGCCGCCGAACGCGCCCGATCCCTTATCGGCAAGCTCCTCACCTTCAGCCGCCGTGAGCGTCTCCAGCGTGCTCCGCAGGACCTGGATGCGCTGATCATCAACACGGCGGCGATGCTTCGACGCGTCATGGGGGAGCGGCACGAGATAGTGCTCAACTGTGACAAGTCGCCGAAACCCGTACAGGTCGATCCCGGCCAGATCGAGCAGGCGCTCGTTAATCTCTGCGTCAACGCCAAGGACGCCATGCCCAGCGGTGGTACCATTCGCATAGCGACCTCCTTCATCCGGTACGACGAGGAGTTCTGCACGCGCCAGGCTTGGGCGCGAGCCGGCGCCTTCGCGGTGCTTTCGGTCTCCGACACGGGAACCG
>Ga0265316_10001020_pt1 | contig 30389 bp, 24 predicted proteins | sample 4522metaG_FD_202092 | JGI IMG/M metagenome (GOLD analysis project Ga0265316, IMG submission 202092) | Rhizosphere microbial communities from Carex aquatilis grown in University of Washington, Seatle, WA, United States - 4-5-22 metaG | ecosystem: Host-associated > Plants > Roots > Rhizosphere >...
CTGCTGGCTTCCGCCAAAAGGAAAATGTTCGAAGCGCGCGGCCGGCGCGTCCGCCCGCAGCTGGACGACAAGATCCTCGTGTCCTGGAACGGCCTGATGCTGGGGGCGATGGCACGCGCCCAGGCCGTGCTCGGCGAAGACAAATATCGGGCGGCGGCGGAGAAAAACCTGGCGTTCATCCGGGAAAAACTATGGGACGAAAAAAGGGGAATGCTGTTTCACCGCTGGCGTGACGGCGAACACGACCATGTCCAATTGCTCGAAACCTATGCCTTCCTGCTCGACGGCGTGATTCAATTTTACGAAGCCGCGCCCGATCCGAAGCTCCTCGACTTTGCCCTCGCGCTCGCCGAAGCCATGATTGCAAAATATTACGACCCGGAAAACGGCGGCTTCTGGCAGAGCGGCGCCGACGCAAAGGATTTGATTCTGCGCGTGAAGGACGATTACGATGGCGCGGAACCATCCGGCAATTCCGTCGCCACGCTGGCCTTGTTGAAACTCGCGGCCATCACCGGCCGTGAAGATTTGCGGAAACCGGCCGAAACCACCTTGCGACGATTTGCGCCCCGGCTGCAAAATTTTCCGCAAGCGATGCCGTTCATGCTGCACGCGGTGGATTTCTGGCTGGAAGAACCGCGCCGCGTGGTCGTTGCCGGGGATGCGAATTCCGCAAATTATCAGGAATTGTTGCACGCGGCCCATTCGGTTTATCAGCCGAATAAAATTGTTTTGGGAAACACCGGCGCGGTCGGGGAATTCGTAAGGACCTTGCCCGCCTCGAATGGCGCGGTGGTCTATCTTTGCACCGGCGCCGCCTGCCAGCCGCCAACGAGCCGCCCGGAGGAACTGCGCCGGCTTCTTCGCTGACCACGGAATGGATTGCGGCTGAACTGTTTTGGGACAGTTTTCCGGCCCCGGCCTGTGTCAAATGAATGCAGGTCCCGGTTTGACCTGCAAACTTTCATTGAAAGCTTCACTCGCATCATCTTTTTTTTGGGAACGGCATGAAGTTTGCACCGGGACCAGCGTTACAAGACGTATATCTATGAAATTCTCTTTTGAGGTGGGCGAATTGGAAAAGCACCAGGTCGATTTTAATTTCAACCAGCTTTACGGCACCCTGCTCATCCGCGTGGACGACAAGCCCGTTTACCAGGCCACCCGCCTTTTAAACGAGCCGGTTCACGAGGTTTTTGACTTTATGGTCGGTAACGCCGAGCGGTTTCCGGTGCGGATTGAAAAGCGGCGCAAACCATTGTTCGGTTCCCGCAATGTTCTCTATGTCAATCATCGGCTGACACGGGTGGTGGAGGGGTTCTAGTCGCGCCGTGTTCGGGCCGGGTTTCTTTGTAGCTGCGCGGCTGCTGAATTCTTCGCCACGCCCGGCGCAGTGATTCGATTTCACGTTCATCGGCGGATTTCTGGCGTTCCGCCAGTTCAACGAGTTCGCGCACTTCTTCCATTTGCTCCAGGGCCTGCTCCAACGATTCAACAATTTGCCGCACTTCGTCAACTGCCCGGCCGATGGCGGGTGCAACGGTCCCGCCCTGAGCCACGGCCGGAATCTCCGGCTTGGGCGCGGTTGTTGCCTCGACGGGCGCGCCGGGGGGTTGATCCATTTGCGCGGCTGGCGCAGCCGGCGCGGAGAGGCGCGGGCCGCGACCGCGACCCCGCCCGCCGCGCCGTCCGCGCCGCCGTCCGCCGCCGGAACTTCGCAGGGGCGCGGACGGATTCGATTCCACGTGTTGTTCTTCCGGTGAAGCCATTTCTTCCGCGAGCATGGCGTGCCGGCGGGCAAATGCAATCGCGAATTGCGACTACTTTTTCACAAACAACGCCAGCGAGGCCGTGTGGCCGTGCAGGAAGTTTTTTTCGCCGACGGGCCCGATTTCGCCGTTGCAGAAAAATCCGGTGAGGCCGAAGGGGCCGAGCCGTTGCTGCACCATTTCGGCGTCGTGATTCGGCACGCCAAAGAGACTTTGGCCGCGGCCATTACAGCAGCAAAGACAGCCGCCGTACACCGGCGCGCCGGCCAGCTGTTTTTTCACGCGGGACAGCAGTTCATTCATGTCCTCGGTCGCCGCCGCCGCGTCGCGCCGCTGGAATTGCACGGTCTGCCCCGCGCGCGGCATCGCGCCGACGGACAGCACGCCGGAATTCGGATCGCCGCCGATGAGATTCCGCACGAGAAAATCGCCGCGGTGAAAATCTTCGAGGTATTCGTTGACGACCAGCCCGATGAACAGATTGCCGCGGGCCTTTTGTTGTTCGGCGGGCGGAAGTTTTTGAAACGTCTCCGCCAGCACCGAATAGGCGGGGCGATTGGCGATTTGGCGGATTAAATTATGTTCGACGCGCGTGAGCGTCCACGTTTCACCGATGGGCGTGCAGCCTTGGGAGATGACGCTCGCCAGTTTCACGTCGCCGCCAAAGGAAATGGCCACGCCGCCGTCTTCAAACACGTCGCCGTTCAAATAGACCTGGGTGGTCTGGTCGGAGAAAACTCCGCTGGCCAGGCCGCCGAGCGCGGGCAGCGGCGCGTAGGCCTCGTTCCAGGAGCGGAGCCAGCTTTCGGCGTCGAGATGAAACGGATCAACGAACACCAGCCAGCCATTCGAGCGCTTTGGCTCAATACCGGTTGCCGCATGCCAGTAGGCCGCGTCGCCGGCCTCTTCCACCTGTTTTTGCGCAAAACGGAAACCTTTCAATTCCGCTCCCGGCAGGGAATAAAGCGCGAGCACAAATCCCGCGGCGCCTTCAATCTCGTTGGCGCCGGCAATCAATCCGGTGCTCGAACAGCCCGCCAGCAGGGGAATCCGCGCATGGACGCGCAAAATTTCCAGCGTCTGCCGCGCGTGCGGGAAAAATTTTGGCGACATGAACACGAGGCCGAGCGAAACCTGCGGCGCCAGAAGTTGTGCGCGCAGATTCTCCGCCCACTGCCGGAGCCCGGTTTCATCAAAACCGTCCGGCCAGTGCGCGGCGATGGAAAATTCGGTGTTCACAAGGCTACCTCAACCATGCCACAACTTTCTCGCCTGACCAAATTTCTTTGACCGGCTGGCGTTTGCGGGCAATGGCGGCGCGGCGGCCGTTCACCAGAACCTCGGCCGCCAGCGGGCGGGCGTTGTAATTTGACGCCATCACAAACCCGTAGGCGCCGGCACTCAGCAACGCCAGGTACGCGCCTTCACCGACCTTTGCCAGCGGGCGGTCCTTGCAAAAATAATCGCCGGATTCACAAATCGGGCCGACGACGTCCGATTTGACACGCGCGCCGGCCGGGCGTGTGACCGGCACGATTTCATGGTAGGCGTCGTAGAGCGCCGGGCGAAACAAATCGTTCATCGCGGCGTCCACGATGACAAAATTCTTTTTGCCCGTCCGTTTGACGTATTCGACGCGCGTGACGAGAATGCCCGCGTTGCCGACGATGAACCGGCCGGGTTCAACCAAAATTTTCAAGCCCAGCGGACGCAGCAATGGCAACAGGCGCGCGGCGTAACTTTGCGGCGTCAGAATGTTTTCGGCCGGGCGCGATTTCCACCAGGTGGCCGCTCCGCTGGCGAGCGCGGGCTGGTAAACGATTCCCAGGCCGCCGCCGATGCTCAGGAATTCCAGTTCATGGGTTTCCGCCAGCCGCCGCATGAGCGGCAGGACCTTGCGCACGGCCTGTTCGAACGGCGCAACGCTGGTCAGTTGCGAGCCGATGTGCATCTGCAATCCGCGCAGGCGCAGGTTTTTCAACCGGGCCGCGCGGGCATAGACGCCCTCGATTTGTTCAAACGCGATGCCGAACTTGTTTGCATAGGTGCCGGTGGTGATTTTGGCGTGCGTGTGCGCCGCCACGTTCGGATTTACGCGCACGGCGACGGGCGCAATCGTCTTCAGCCGAGCGGCCACGCGGTTGATGCGTTGCAATTCTGCCTCGCTCTCGGCGTTGAATGAATAAACATTCCGCCGCAGCGCAAATTCAATTTCGCCTTCGGTTTTTCCCACGCCGGCGAAGATGCACCGGCGCGGGTCGCCGCCCGCCGCCATGACGCGCTGCAATTCGCCGCCGCTTACGATGTCGAAACCACTGCCCAGGTTGGCGAGGGCGCGCAGGACGGACAGGTTGGAATTGGATTTGACCGAAAAGCAAACGAGATGTTCCACCGGCGCCATGGCGCGGTCGAGCTTTTGAAAATGCTCCGTCAGCGTGCGCTGCGAATAGACGTAAAGCGGCGTGCCGAACCGCCGTATGAGCGCTTCAACGGCGACACCTTCGCAGAACAGCTTTTTGCCGACATACCGAAAATCGTGCATTGGTCAAAGTCTAAAGTTGGCGGCCCATGGTGGCAAAGAAAAAGCCCGCCGGGGGGCCCGGCGGGCAAAAGGCGGGCACTCGCTATTGGTGTTCAGCCAGAATTTTTGCGCGCTCGGTCTGATATTGTTGCGGCGTGATGACGCTGGCGCTGTATTTCTCAAGCAAAGCCTGGAGTTGTGCCTGTTGGGTGGGGGAAATCGGCAGCGGTGGCGCCACGATCGGCTGCAGGCCCAAATCCCTTCCGGCGTAAGGCGCCTGGGCATTTTGCGACGGCGCCATGGGAACGGACTGGGCTGCGGCCGGCGCCGGAGTTGGCGCGGCGGACGTCGCTGATGGAGGCGTTTCCTCTGACTCTGTCCCCGCCTGGATACTGCCCGAAGGTGGCGGTACTGGTGCGAACAAACTGGTCCTCGACCTTGAAGTCGTTGGTGCGGCAGGCGTGGTTGTTTGGGTGGGAGCAACACTGGGTGCGGCGGTCGTCGCCGCTGGTGCCGGTGAAGGCATGGTTGTCGCCGCTGCGGGCTGGCCGGCTGGTTCCTGCACGGTGGCGCCGGAGGGAGTGACCACAACCGGCGGCGGTGCAGTCGGAGGCGCGGTTACTGCGGGTGCCGGCTGGGCCGGTTGTTCCGGCATCGCGGGCGCGGCTGCCTGCGGATTTTCCGCCGGCGTTGGAGCCGGAGATGCGGTTGCTGCGGGTGCCGGCTGGGCTGGTTGTTCCGGCATTGCGGGCGCAGCTGCCTGTGGATTTTCCGCCGGCGTTGGAGCTGGGGATACGGTTGCTGCAGGCGCTGGCTGAGCCGGTTGTTCCGGCATCGCGGGCGCGGCTGCCTGCGAATTTTGCACCGGCGTCACAGCCGGGGGCGGGGTTGCGGTGGCGGGCTGGGCCGTTTTTTTCAGCTTTGCGGGAGCGGGTGTTTGCGCGTTTGTGGGAACCGGTTGCATGTCCAACTCACGCAGTTTTTCCTCCAGCGCCGCGCGCGCGGCGGCTTGAGCGGGATTATCATCTGCCCGGACGGTGATGAAATTCGTGCAAAAGGCCGCCACACAAACCGCCAGGTAAAACTTGGAAATTCGCATAATCTTTCCTTACCCTAATTTTTTACCGGATGCAATAGCTTTCCGGCTCGGAGTAAACAGCTTTCGCCACGATCCGGGCACCGGATAAGACAGCACCGAACGCAGCATGATCACGCGAACTGCGCCCCGGGAAATTTTGACGCCTTGTCGCAATTCCAGCACGGTGGCGGCGCGCAACCGTTTAATCGTCCGGACGCCGATCAAAATCGGCCATGCACAGGCCAGCCGCACGCGCACCTGCCCGCGCGGCAGCGCATTCGTGTAAGCCCAGCCGGCCTGCAAATGCGATTCCGCCACGTCGAGGTGATGATGGTAAAGCGGGCGAAACCGGGATTCATTCACCGGCGACAACAAGACGGACGGCATCAATCCGGCCTGGTCCAGTTCCAGGGACGGCAAATAACAGCGGCCCTTGTGCAAATCCGCCGACAAATCGCGCAGGATGTTGACCAGTTGCAGGCCCTTGCCAAAACGGATGCTGTCTCCGAACAGTTGCGCGTCCTCCAGTTCCGCGTTCGGAAACAGATGCGCCCGGCACACCTGGGTCCAGAACTCGCCGACGCAGCCGGCGACGCGATAAGTGTAATCATCGAGTTCGACGGCGGATTTAAGCGCAATGATGTTTTCGTCGGACGCGCCGGCAAAGCGGTCCAGATCCAGTTGCTGGCCGCCGATAATGATGTCGAGTACGCCGCGGATCCGCAGCTGGTCGGCGGGTGAAAAGGTTGGCAGCAGCGCGAGGCTGTCTTCGACCTTTTCCAGCAGCAGGCGCTCGGCCGGCGAGGCTTGTTGTTTGACGAGTTCGCCGAAATTCAGCGGTGCGGTGGATTTGCCCAGGATGCGTCCGCGCAACTGTTGCAGCGCATCGAGCCGTTGCGCCAGCGGAACGATTTCGGTGTCGGCGATGGTATCGGTGGTGCGCGCGAGCAGATAGGCGAGGCTGATTTGCGGGCGCACGGCGGCGGGCAGCACGCGCAACGTCAGATAAAACGAGCGTGACGTCGCCTTGAGCAAATCAGCTAATGGTCTCGGCATTTGCATTTATTGTCCCACAGGGACACCGGATATTAGCCAGACACGCAGTGTCTGGTAATCGAATAAAAAATAAATTTGTCCCGCAAGGGACATTGAAAATTTTCACCACAAATATTTTCCATCGTATTCCACATGATGTTTTTGAAGAACCGCCACATATTCCTCCTGAAATGTTTTCATCCGATGATGTTCAGCTTGATTCGTAATATATTCCTTGACCACGTCGCAGTTTGAAACACTCACCGTGAACGCGCCGTAACCTGGTTGCCACGCGAACTTTCTCACTCCGATGGTTTCATGAACCCAGTGTGACGAAGTTTGTTTGATATCTTGCACGAATGTTGCCAGCGCGTGCGTTGCGCGCAAACCGACGAGTAAATGAACATGATCCGCCGTGCCGCCGATGGTTTCGGGGGTTCCATCCGCTGTGCGAACCAGACCGCCGAGATATTCGTGCAAACGGTTCCGCCACCCATCCGCGATGAACGGATGCCGGTCTTTCGTGCTGAACACGATGTGATAATGCAGGCTTAGATGCGTTGATGGCATGCGCGGTTGTGTCGTGAATTGACACCGATGACGCTGAAAATTGTGTGCCTGTGTCGCGGAGCGACGTTGGAAATTAGCCAGACACAAAGTGTCTGGATTTGACGCGTAAATTTATTCGTCCTGAAAGGACGATGGGATTTCCAATCTTTAATCATTATTCAAATGTTTCCACCGTCCTTTCAGGACGAATTTTCTCATCCACCCCGACCAGCCACCTTGTGGCTGGCTAATATCCGGTTGTGCCTTCGGCACGGGTCGGGGTGCGAGGCTGATTTGCGGGCGCACGGCGGCGGGCAGCACGCGCAGCGTCAGATAAAACGAGCGTGACGTGGCACGGAGCAGATCGTTCAAGGCGATTGGCATTTTTATTTTACCCAATCTACGGATTCACCTCGATATTTCCTGTATTTGTCTCTTGCAGTAATGTTGCCTGTTACTCGGAATGTTTTTAGATCTACACCATCGATAGGAATGCCAACGTAATAAGCGCGGTTTTTATCTATCGCATAAAAATCACCCAAAATTTTCATCGTCGGATAGTCACAATCAATTTTTCCAGTATGACCAGAAATATAATAATCGCTTTTATCCTTTGCCCACCAATTTAATAACCCGACGTGGAGTATTGTGAACGAAGTCGTATCAACGACTTTCAGCGGTTGTTTTCCGCAATAAACGTCGTTTTTATCCTTGCTCCACCCGTATTCAATAACTTGAAAAGTATTCGGATCAGCACTTTTTATTTCATTTGCTTGAAAAAATACCTTCTGGCTGTCTTTTGCATAATCGTTTCCAAGATACACAAAAGTATTTGGGTCGGCACCTTCGACGATTCCAGCCCTCGAATACACATGTTTGTTGTCTTTTGCGTATTCTCCGTTGATCGGTTGGAATGATTTTGGGTCGGCTCCATCCACAATCAATACCATTCGGCCATACCCTTCGTTATACTGAATCCAAGACCATTTTCCGTTCTCGACTTTATATCCCTCACACCCAGTTAATAGAAGCAGAGCAAAAATTGGAAAAATCTTTTTCATTTTCACAAAAGCTGCCCCCGCCACCTTGCCAGTTGCTTTGCCACTTCCTTAGTTCCTGGCGCGCCGGTCAGGTTTCGTTTTGCCATCGCGCGTTTCAAGTTGAACACCGCCAACGCATCCCGGCCAAAGGTTTTGTCCACGGATTGCAATTCCGCCAGCGTGAGCCGGTTCAGCGGTTTGCCGGCGTTTTCCGCCAGCGCCACGACCGCGCCGACGGCATGATGCGCCTGCCGGAACGGCATTCCTTTTTTGACAAGATAATCAGCAAGGTCGGTTGCCAGCAATGCCGGGTCGCTTGCGGCAGCGGCGCACGCGGCGCGATTGACCCTGGCGTTCCGCAGCATCGCGGCCATGAGCCGCGTGGTGGCGCGGACGGTGTCGGCGGTGTCGAACAGCCGTTCCTTGTCCTCCTGCAAATCGCGGTTATAAGTCATCGGCAGGCCCTTCAGCAGCGTGAGCAGCGCGACGAGGTTGCCGATGACGCGGCCGGTTTTGCCGCGCGCGAGTTCGGCGATGTCGGGATTTTTCTTTTGCGGCATCAACGACGAGCCGGTGGTGTAGGCGTCGGCAATCTTGACGAAATTAAATTCCGCGCTGGTCCAAAGGATCAAATCCTCCGCGAGCCGCGACAGGTGGACGGCGAGCAACGCGGCGGCGGCGCAGAATTCGACGGCGAAATCGCGGTCGCTGACGGCGTCCATGGAATTTTGCGTAAGTTGCGGTTTGCCGCCGGCATCCACGAAACCGAGCAGTTTGGCGACGAACACGCGGTCGAGCGGCAAGGTGGAGCCGGCGATGGCACCGCTGCCGAGCGGGCAGACGTTCACGCGCGAGTAACCGTCCCAGAACCGTTCGCAGTCGCGTTCGAGCATTTCAACGTAGGCCAGCAGATGGTGCGCGAGATAAACCGGCTGGGCCCGTTGCAGGTGCGTGTAGCCGGGAATTAGCACGTCGGAGTTTTTTTCGCTGAGGCCGACGAGGGCGCGTTGCAGGCCAGGAATTTCGCCGAGCAACAGGACGATTTCGTCCCGCAGCCAGAGCCGCGTGTCGAGGGCAACCTGGTCGTTGCGCGAACGGCCGGTGTGCAGCTTCGCGCCCGCGGGCACGCGCCGGGTCAATTCGGCCTCGAGGTTCATGTGAACGTCTTCGAGTTCGGGCTTCCACCGGAAGCGGCCCTGCTCGATTTCGCGGGCGATGGATTTGAGGCCGCGCACGATGGCATTGCGTTCGGCGCGCGAAAGCACGCCGATTTTTTGGAGCATGGCGGCGTGGACGAGCGAGCCGAGGATGTCCTGCCGCCAGAGCCGCCGGTCGAACGAGACGGACTGGGTGAATTGCGCCACGTCCGCGCCGGGGCCGTGCGCGAAGCGTCCACCGCGGGAGACGGGAGAAATTTTTTTCATGCGCTTTGATTAAACACCCGCGGAAGGCGGATGAACACAGATTTTGAGATGTGGCGGCAAAATTCAATCCCAAAGACGGATTAAAATTGCCTTAAAAAGCTCATTGCTCCCCCGGCGTGAATGTGAAATGTTTCCCGCAACAGCCATGAGCGAGTTCAAATTTGCCTGCCCGGTTTGCGGCCAACGCATGGCGGTGGATGCGAGCGCGAGCGGCGCGCAGGTCGAATGCCCAACCTGTTTCCAGATCATCATCGTGCCCAAGGCGCCGGCGGAAGGTTCAAAATATCAATTGTCGGCAACGCAATACCTCAAGCCGGTCTTCCTTCCGCCGCCCGTGAAGCCGGCGCCGCCGGTGGTGCATCAAAGGAAGTCTGCGTTGCTGATATTCGCACTGATTCTGGTGTGCGCCGCCAGCCTGGCGCTGCTCGTCCGGGAAAATATTGTTCGTTCACGACTGGAACAGGCCAAAGCCGATTCCACCAACGCGGTTCCGTTTGCCGTCAGCCCGCTCTGGACCTTGGATTTGACGAATGCGGTTTTCCCGGACGAGCCCGCGGCGGGAAAAATTCACGGCAAAGATTTTGTCTGCCGGCGGGTGGTCTTTCAGAATGGTCTGTTGATGTTGCGGTCCAGCGCGGACCGGGATTCGGAGATGACGGCGAACATCTTTATTTCCACAAACAACTTTTCCACAAATGCCGCCGAAATGCTGAGCGGCAGGAGCTTTGAGGCCGGCACAAATCGTGCCGGGTTTGTGCCCGGAGCCTGGTTGTCATGGCATGATGGCGACTTGCAGGTCATGGAGCGGTTCACCAACGGCCTGGCCCTGAAGCTGGAATTTGGAGCGGTTTCCAGCAATCAGTTGCCGGGAAAGATTTATCTTTGTCTGCCGGATGAGGCGAAAAGCTATATCGCCGGGAAATTTACCGCGGAAATTCGGAATGCCCGACCCCGCCGTTAACTGTGAAGGATCGCCGCCCTGCCCTGTCCCAGCCGGCTGCCGGAAGGAAAATCTGCACCGGTCCGGAGCGGGGACTTGAACAGGAGGTCCTCCGGCTGCTCGCCAAACGCAGGCAGACCCTCGCACTGGCCGAATCCTGCACCGGCGGCTGTCTGGCGCACCGGCTCACGAATGTGCCGGGCGCTTCAGCGGTTTTTCTGGGCGGCGTGGTGGCCTACAGCAATGCGGCAAAACAAAAGTTTCTCGGCGTTCGCGCCAAAACGCTCGCGGCCCGCGGCGCGGTGAGTGAAGCTGCCGCGCGGGAAATGGCCGACGGCGCGCGGAAAAAATTCGGCGCGGATTTCGCATTGGGGATCACCGGCATTGCCGGACCCGGTGGCGGGACCCGGAACAAACCGGTGGGGACGGTTTTCATTGCGCTGTCTGGAGCGTTCGGAACGGTGGTGGAACGCAGGTTGAATTTTCAGGCGCGCGCGATTTTCAAGGAAACCACCGCCCGACAGGCGCTGGAGTTGCTGTCTTCGCGGCTCGTGAAAACCTGAAGTGTTTTATGCTTGAGGGCAAAATCGCTTTTGGTAAGGTAGCAGGGTTGGATGATTGCTTGAAGTCGAAAGCGGAAGATTGTGTATTCAAACATGGCCGTGACCGGTGATCTATTCGCTGAGGTAAACAACGACACCGCCGAAGTTGTTGAGACAACAACCAAGCGACGCGGCCTGCTGTTGATTGTGGACGACGAGGACGGCCCGCGCCAGTCGTTGCGTGTCATTTTCAAGGATGAATACGATTTGCTGATGGCCGAGGACGGCCCGACGGCGATTGAACTGGCGCAAAAACATCCGATTGACGTGGCGGTGCTGGACATCCGCATGGCGGGCATGTCGGGCATCGAAGTTCTGGAACGCCTCAAATTCGTGAACCCGGAAATCGAGGCGGTCATGATGACAGCCTTCGAGACGACGGACACCATCCGGCAGGCGTTGCGACTGCGCGCGTGTGACTACATCAACAAGCCGTTCGACATCGCAACCATTCGTTCCGCCGTCGCCCAGGCCATGCAACGCCGGATGCTGGAAAGCGAAATTCACAGCAGCGCGGAAAAAGTCCAGGAACTGCTGACGGAATTGCAGAACCAGCGCATCGAAGAACAGATTGCCAAAACGCGCGGCGACATTTACGCCAGCATCATCCACGACATCAACGGCCCGCTGACGGTCATTTCCGGTTTCGTGCAGGTGCTCACCCAGCGGTTCAACCGCACGGCGCAACTGGAAGTGGAGGATCTGGAGTTCATCAAGGACCGCCTGCGCATCATTGCGCGGCAGGTGGGCAATTGCATTGAAATCTCCCGTCGATACCTGGGTTTTCTCCGCCGCCAGTCGGACGAACACGCCCCACGCGTCAGCGTCAACCAGTTGCTCAAGGATTTGGAGCAGCTCATGCGCGTGCATCCCAGTGTGCATGAAAACGAATTCAGCATCACCCCGCTGGCCGAGGACATGGGCGTCAAGATCAACGGCACCGATCTCATTCAGATTTTGCTCAATCTTGCCGTCAACGCCTTCCAATGCGTGCCGCACAAGCATCGCGTGGAAGTCGGCGGCGAAATGCTGCGCGGGCCGCTGGACCTCTCCAAATTCAAAGACAGCCCGAATGACCGGCTGCTGAACGTTGAAAGCGCGGACAACACCCCGCCGCTGGTCAGGCTTTGGGTGCGTGACGACGGCCTGGGCATTCCGCCGGAGGTGCTGCCGAAGATTTTTCAACCTTACTTCACCACCAAAGGCGTGCGCCAGGGGACCGGGCTTGGTCTGAGCATTGTTCATCGGCTCATCAAGGAAGGCAACGGCGCGTTGCACGTCCACACGCAGCCCGGCAAGGGCACCACCTTCACGATTTATCTGCCCGGCTCGAATCTGCCGAAATGAACGGAAGCCGGCTGGGTTCGGCTGGGAAGGAACCGTTCACCCGAACAATGTATCAATCAGGGAGCGCGGGTTTCCCTCTGACACCCTGTTCCAGTACCGTGCCTGATTCTATATCCATACCGGATAAGATATTTTGCTATTCGCAACGCAAAAAATGCGCGGCGTTGGCCAAAACACGGGTAGTAGATTCCAGTCCATTCACCGACGTTATTCTGTGAAATGGGCGCGAATGGTTGCGCCCCAACAAATCAACAAAATGGAGCAACGACGATGAAAAGAATCATTCTGCTTGCAGGCGTTGTCGGTTTTGCCGCCGCGCTGGCGGTTTCCGCCGCGGAGCCGAAGGAAACCTGGGGGGCTTCCTGCGCGCGCTGCCACGGTGCTGACGGCAAAGGCCAGACCAACATGGGCCGGAAGCTCGGCGCCAAGGACTACACCGACGCGGGCGTTCAGGCCGCGCTGACGGATGACGCCGCGTTCAAGGCCATCAAGGAAGGGTTCAAGGACAAGGATGGCAAAACCGTGATGAGACCGGCCGACAAATTGTCGGACGAGGATATCAAAGGCCTGGTGGCCTATCTGCGGACTTTTAAGAAGTAGCGCGTAGAAGATTTGCGATTTGCGCCATGCGGCGGGCGGATGAAAACCGCAGCGGGTGGTTTGTCGTCCGGCGCAGTATTGAAATGTCGAATGGCTGCAAATGAAACAACTGCCATGACAACAACCGGTGATTGTCCGACGTTCGTTCCCCGCCGAAGTGTGGGCGCGCGCCGGCTCCGGATCGCAGGGACGGCGTGGCTTTGCCTGCCGTTCTTTTTCTGGCTGGCGGGCGCCAGTGCCGGGGCCCAGGGAACGGCCCCGACCAATGCGCCGGAAAAATTTGCCAACGCCGATTGCCTGGCTTGCCACCTCGATCCCAACACCACCCGGGTCGTCCATGGGAAAACGGAGTCGCTGGTCTTTCCCACCAACACCTTTGCCCATTCCGTTCACGCCAGGCTTGCCTGCGTGGACTGCCACAACGGCATCAAGGATCTGGTCCATGACAGCCCGTTGCCGCCGCCGAATTGCACCCCTTGCCACGCGCCCGAGGCCAGGGATTACGCCACCAGCATTCATGGCGTGAGCCACCTGCTCGGCGCGTCGGGCGCGGCGAATTGCTGGGATTGCCACGGTTCGCATGGCATTTTGCCGGTGAAGGACCCGGCCTCGCCGGTGTTCAAATTGAACCAGCCCTTTACCTGTGCGAAGTGTCACAGCAATCCGGGACTGACCAAGGAATACGAAATCAATCATCCCGACGCTGCGGCGCAATACATGGAGAGCATCCATGGCCGGGCGCTGCTCAAGATGGGGTTGATCGTCGCGCCGTCCTGCGACGATTGCCACGGTGTGCATGACATCAAACGCGCCGTGGACCGCGATTCGCCCATCAATCACGCCAACGTCGCCCGGACCTGCGGCAAATGTCATCTCGGCGTCGAACAGACTTACGACCAGAGCATTCACGGACAATTGCTGGCCCGGGGCGATCCGCGCGGGCCGGTCTGCACGGATTGCCACACCGCGCATGAAATCGTCAACCCGGAGGGCAATAATTTCAAAGCCATCAGCGACGAGCGTTGCGGCAAATGTCATGCGGACCGGCTGGCGCATTACCGGGACACCTACCACGGCAAGGCGGTGGCGTTGGGCCGGCCCAATGTGGCGCCGATGGTGGCGGCCTGCTACGACTGCCACGGTTACCATGACGTGCAGCCGCCTTCCGACCCGCGGTCGCACCTGTCCCAAACCAACATTCTGGCCACGTGCCAGCAATGTCATCCCGGCGCCACCATCAAGTTCACCGAATACAAACCCCACGCCAATCCGCTGGACGGAAAAAATTATCCGCTGCTTCACGCGGTGTTTCTGGGCATGACCGGCCTGCTCATCGGCACGTTCGCCTTCTTCGGCCTGCACACCCTCGGCTGGCTGGTGCGCGCGGTCTATCTTTACCTGCACGACTCGAAGAAATTCCGCGAGGCCAAGATTCAGTCGCAGGTGGACGGCGAATGGTTCACGCGTTTCTCCCCATTTGAGCGCTTCCTGCACTTCCTGGTGGTGACAAGTTTCCTGCTGCTGGTCGTCACCGGCATGCCGCTGAAGTTTTATTACACGGACTGGGCCAAAATGATCTTCCACATCCTCGGCGGCCCGGAGACCGCGCGGACGTTGCATCGCCTGGGCGCCATCGTCACCTTTTTCTACTTCGGCCTGCATCTCACGGCGCTGGCGGGCAAGGCCTGGAAAGGCCGGAAATCGTTGCGCGATCCGGCGAGCGGCCGGTTCCAATTCAACCGGCTCTGGAAGACGCTGTTCGGTCCCGATTCCATGGTGCCCACGCTGCAGGACTGGCGCGATTTTGTGGCGCACAACAAATGGTTCTTCGGCAAAGGCCCCAAACCCGAATTCGACCGCTGGACGTATTGGGAAAAATTCGATTATTTTGCCGTGTTCTGGGGCGTGGCCATCATCGGCGCGTCGGGTCTGATCATGTGGTTCCCGGAATTTTTCACGCGGTTCCTGCCGGGCTGGGCGATCAACATCGCCTTGATTCTGCACTCGGACGAAGCGTTGCTGGCCGCGGGCTTTATTTTCTCGATCCACTTTTTCAACACCCACTTCCGGATTGAAAAATTCCCGATGGACACCGTCATCTTTTCCGGCCGGGTTTCCAAGGCCGAGATGCTGCACGAGCGCAAACGCTGGTACGACCGGCTGGTGGCGGAAGGCCGGCTGGACGAGCACCGCGTAAAGGACGAATGGGAGCGCTGGAAGAACATCGCGCGCTCGTTTGGTTATTTCTTTTTCGGCCTCGGCATCCTTCTGCTGATTTTGATCATTTACGCCATGGCCACACGCCTGACGCACTGAGGGTGGCGGAAAGTCCGCCGCCGCATCGTCAAAATCGGCGTAACCAATGGCAAGCCGGGTGGAGTGGTTCGGTTCGCGCCGTCTGATATTGGTAATATGGGCAATGGCCAACAAATGCAGAAAATGGCTTTGACCGGGCTGTGGCTCGTGCTGGCCGCCGGGGCTGCGGCGGCGACGGCGATGTCCGATGACGATTGCCTGGTTTGTCACGCTGACAACACCCTGACCACCACCAACCCGGCGGGCCGGCAAATTTCGTTGTTCGTGGACAAGGCCCGGCTCGCGGCGTCGGTCCACAAAACGAACTCCTGCGCCAGTTGCCACACGGACATCACGGCGGCACATCCCGACGACAACCGGCCCGTGCAGCCGGTCAACTGCGCCAGCTGCCATCCCCGGCAAACTGCCAGTTATGGAACCAGTGTTCATGGCCTGGCGCTGAAGGCCGGCGACAAAACCGCCGCCACCTGCCAGGATTGCCACGACTCGCACGACATACTCCCGCCCACCTCACCCGATTCGCCGCTCTATTTTTCACGACAGGCTGAAACCTGCGGCCAATGCCACGTTCCGGAGGCTGCGGACTGGGCGAAAAGTGTCCATGGCAAGGCAGTGACGGCGGGCAATCGCGACGCGCCGACCTGCACCGATTGTCACGCGGAACACAAAATCGAGGCGTTAAAGGGCGATTCAGCGCTGAAAATTTCCGACGTGTGCAGCCGGTGCCACGCTTCCGTGACGCTGGATTCCAAATACAATCTCCCGGCGGACCGGGTGAAAACCTACGTCGAAAGCTATCACGGTCTGGCCGCGCAATACGGTTCCACCGTGGTCGCCAATTGCGCCAGCTGCCATGGCTACCACAAAGTCCTGCCTTCCTCCGACCCGGACTCCATGATTAACACGAACAATCTCGTCACCACGTGCGGCCAGTGCCATCCCGGTGCGAACCGGATGTTTGTGAACGGAAAAATCCATGTGGACCTCGCCGCCACACCCGGGGAGCGGGATTGGGCGGGCAAAATCAACTGGTGGGTGCGGCAGGTTTATCTGGCGCTCATCTTCGGTGTCGTGGGCGCGATGTTTGTCCACAACGCGCTGTTGTTTTTGAGGAAAACAGCGGCCCGGTATCACGCCGGCGCGCGGACGGTCGTGCGCATGAGCCTTTCACAGCGCTGGCAGCACGTCGTGCTCGCGTCCAGTTTCATCATTCTGGCCATTACCGGCTTTGCCCTGAAATTTCCGGATTCGTGGCTGGCCAAATTGCTCGGCGCGAACGAGTCGTTTCGCCGCTGGACGCATCGTATTGCCGGCATCGTGCTGCTGCTCGTGGGCGTTTATCATCTGATTTATCTGTTGCTGACCCCGGACGGACGGCGGTTGGTGAAGGATTTGTTCCCGGTCAAAAAAGATCTGGCCGACCTGTGGTGCGCCGCGCGCTATCTCACCGGCTGGAGCCGGGAAAAGCCGAAAATTGGCCGGTTCGGCTACGCGGAGAAGATGGAGTACTGGGCCGTGGTGTGGGGCACCCTGATCATGGGTGTCACCGGTTTGATGATCTGGTTCAAGATGGACGTGACGGCCTTTCTGCCGCGCTGGATTGTGGACGTGGCGCTGACGATTCATTACTACGAGGCGGTGCTGGCGTGCCTGGCGATTGTCGTCTGGCATTTCTATCACGTCATTTTTGATCCCGATGTTTATCCGTTGAATCCGGCCTGCTGGGATGGCCGCGTTTCCGAGGAATGGCAGAAGCACGAACATCCGCTGGATAAACCGACGTTCCCGCCAGCGACACCCGGTGCGAATCCCGGCCAGGCCGGAACTGCGGGAAAACCGTCGCCGGCATCAGCTTCCGCCGACCTCTCCGACACGACAGGATGAAGTTCAACCGCTTACGGTTGACTCCACGGGCCTGCCTTCCGCGCCCGGGATTTGGCAAACAGGTTGCTGTAGGACGGGAATGAATCTGCGTCTTACAATAGTTACCGCCCTGGGTCTGCTGGGCGCGATGTCAGTTTGGGCTGATGAAAAACTGCCGTTGCTTAAAGCGGGCAGCACCGTCTACAGCAATGTCACCGTGCTTACCGTTAGTGTCACCGACGTCTATTTCACCTACAACAACGGGAAAGGCATGGCCAACGCGAAGTTGAAGAGCCTCAGCCCCGACCTGCAAAAACATTTTCACTATAATCGGGCCAAAGCCAGTGAGATGGAACAAAAACAAGCCCAGGCCAACGCCGAATACCACCAGGCAACTGTCCATGCTCCCGCCGCGCGTCCACCGTCCGACGAAGGCTGGACACGACCGCCGGCCATCGTGCATGCGTCGGGTTTAAACTGGAGCATCGATTTCTACCAGGCGTTGGCGCAGGCCAGGGCCGATAACAAAATGGTGCTGCTCGACTTTACCGGTTCCGATTGGTGTCCGTGGTGCATCAAATTTGACCATGAAGTGCTGGAAACGGACCAATTCGCCGCCTACGCTCAAAACAAACTGGAGTTGGTGCTGGTGGATTTCCCGCGTGCCAAACCGCAAACTGACGCGCTCAAACAAGCCAACCATGCGCTTGCCCAACGATACCATGTCAGCGGCTATCCGTCGTTTGTGCTGGTGAATTACGCGGGCAACGAGCTGGGAAATCAGGTTGGCTATCTCGCCGGCGGGCCATCCGCGTTCATTGCGGAGTTGGAAAAATTCAGCGGGCGGTAAACGCCGGACTGACACAACTAATTCCCCAGATACTCGCGCGGATCCACAATCTTGCCGGCAATCGCGCTCGCCGCCACGGTCATCGGCGAGGCGAGAAACACCTGCGATTCCTTGTTGCCCATGCGGCCGGGGAAATTCCGGTTCGTCGCGCTGATGCACTTGATGCCGGCTTTGTTGATGCGGCCAAACGTGTCCACCGGCCCGCCAAGGCACGCGGCGCAGCCGGCGTTTTCCGTCATCTGCACGCCCGCGCTTACGAGAATGTCCCAGACGGTTTGTTTGCCCCAATAAGTCGTCTGCAAATCGCGCACAATCTCCGGCGTCGCCGGTACGCCGAACGTGTCAATCGCCACGTGTTTGCCGCGCAATACCCGCGCAAACTCCACAAAATCACTCGTCTTGCCGCCGGTGCACGAGCCGACATAGGCGCGGTCGAGCTTGATGTGCCCCATCTCCTTCGCCTTTTTGCGCTGGCCCGGATCAGGATGGCACGCCACGGTCGGTTCGAGCTGGTCGAGATTCACAACCAGTTCATAAACGAATTTCTGATCCTTGTCCGGCGCGACCGGTTCGTACGTGGCTTTGGTGCCGTTCAATTTCACCCGCGCGTCCACGTATTCCTGCGTGCGCGAATCGAATTCAAAAATCCCGTTCTTGCCGCCCGCCTCGATGGCCATGTTTGCGATGGTCATGCGGTCGTCCATCGAGAGTGACGCCGTGCCGGGGCCGTCGAACTGCATCGCGCGATACGTCGCGCCGTCGAAGCCGATTTCACCGATGCAATGGAGAATCACGTCCTTGGCCATCACGCCCGGCTGTAATCTGCCTTCGAGCCGGAAGTGCATCGTTTCGGGGACCTTGATGAGCAATTTGCCCGTGCCCATGACGAAACCGGCGTCCGTGTTGCCGATGCCGGTGGCGAACTGGTTGAACGCGCCCGCCATGCAGGTGTGCGAATCCGTGCCGAACAGGATTTCGCCGGGCCGCGTGTGGCCTTTTTGCGGCAACGCCGTGTGGCAGACGCCCGCGTATTGCGAACCGTATTGTCGCTTCGTGTTGCCCTTGCTGGCGTCAAAAACCCAATGTCCGTTCGGGTTGTCAATCACGTCGTAAAAATACGCGATGTCCTGCTCCTTCACGAAATCGCGGAGGATGTCCACGTTGCGGTTGGAAAGTGAATCGGCGGTGAAAATGTAATGGTCGGGGATGATGACAATTTTGGTCTTGTCCCAGACTTTTGCGGTCTTGCCGAACTCACGTTTGAACACGCCGATGGTGCCCGGCCCGCAGACGTCGTGCGTCATGAGCACGTCGGCGTTCACCCAGACATTGTCGCCGGCCTGCACGCGCGGCTTGCCGGCCGCCCGGGCGAGGATTTTTTCCGTCAAAGTCATAGAGTGACACCATAGTCGATGCCGCAGGCAAGTTCAACTGAACAAAACCGCGGGTGGTGCCCTGGTTTGGTTGTAGGGCACGACGTAAGGAGTGCTGGCCCAAACGACTCGTCACCTCGTCGCCTACAAATTAGGGCACTGCCAAACCGCGGCTACAGCATAGTAGAAACCCCGGCGTTGAAATTTATTTAGGAGGTTGGAGATAATTTGAGTTCAGCATGCCGCCTATATAATTGCACAGTTGCAATTTTTCGTAATTCGGTGAGTGCCGCTTCGAATCCTCCAGACACAAGTTTTCGTGAATCGCGAGACCGCAACGCATTTGTATCCGCGATAATAATATAAGGGCCGAATTTGGGAAAAGGCTTTGCCATAACTTATGGTTCAATTCTGAAGTTAAAAGACGCAATTGCCTTTCACAAGGTCAAGAACCAATTGTTAATCCTCCTTCACCCGAATCTTACTCCCGGCTCGTGTGGGATTGATTCAACCTTTCAGGGTTGAGGAATTTGTTTTGGGCAATAACCCAAGGTAGCTCGTTCCTCGCAACCTTGGGCTGGATGATTCAAACCCGTTGGGTTTGATGATTTCAATTCCGTCCATTGTGTTTCTCCGGCAAACTTCCGCTCCGCGTGACTCCGTCTGAAACCTTTTTGAATCTGCTCCGCGGCGACGCGCCGTTATTGGCGCTCGCACCGATGCAGGACGTGACCACGCTCAGCTTCATGCGCGTCATCGCGCGTTACGGCGGGCCGGATGCGTACTGGACGGAATACTTCCGCGTTCACGGCGATTCACGCCTGGATAAATGGATTCTTCAGTCCATCGCCGAAAATCCCACCGGCCGGCCCGTCGTCGCGCAACTCATCGGCAATAATATCCCCGCCCTCATTCGCACGGCGAAGGAATTGCAAAAATATCCGGTCGCTGCGATTGAGCTGAATCTTGGTTGTCCCGCACCCGTTGTCTATCGCAAATGCGCGGGCGGCGGACTGTTGCGCGAGCCGCAACGCATTGACGCCATTCTCGGCGCACTGCGCGACGCCGTGACGATTCCCTTCACCGTCAAGACGCGCATTGGATTTGAATCGCCCGCCGAATTCGACGCGTTGCTGCCGTTGTTCGCGAAACATCCTATTGATTTGCTCACCGTCCACGCGCGCACGGTCAAACAAATGTATCGGCCCGGTGTGCGCTATGACCTGATTGCGCGGGCGGTGCGCGAACTGCGCTGTCCGGTGCTGGCCAACGGCAATGTCCACAGTGCCGCGCAGGCGCAGGCGGTGCTGGTCGAAACCGGCGTGCGTGGGTTGATGATCGGGCGCGGCGCCATCCGCAACCCGTGGCTGTTCGATCAGATCCGCGCGCAACTGCGCGGTGAAGAAATTAAGTTGCCGTCCGGGCGTGCCGTGTTGGCGTACATCCGCGAACTTTGGGAAAGCGAAATCACGCCCGCCTGTGTGGCCGAAGCCGGTGTTCCAAAGTTCCCGCCCGATTTGACCACAGCAGGAAATCAAATTCTGACTGGTAACACTTCGGCGCGGCGAAGGCCCGGCCTGCAGGAAACGACCCAGGTGCAGCGGATGAAGAAATTCCTGAACTTCATCGGCGAAGGCGTGGGCGAAAAATTCCTGTTTGAAATCCGCCGCGTGGCGACGGCCGCCGACTTCTTCCGCGTTTGCGATAGCTTTCTGAATCACGACCAACCGATGGAATTGGCGCCGGAAGAATCCGTTGCGGGCGCTGCACAGGAATGATTCCGGCAGAAAGGAACCTTAATGGAACCGCGGTCCGGGCAGGGTGTCGGATATTCAACGCGTGTTGGTTGTAAATTAGAGATTGCAAGTCGCCGGTGAAATTCTTATCTATCAATCTAATGACAAGCCTGTTGGAGCGGGCCTCGCGGCATTCAAAAGCAATGCCTGGGTCATTCCCAGTTCAGTGGAACGGTCCGGGAAATTACCGCCCGCGCAATTACAATTCCAATCATGAGCCATAACCCAACGACGCCTCTCGTTTCCCATCAACCCACCTTCACGACGCGCCGGCAAACCGGTGCGCGCAGACTATTCCTGGCCGCTGGCCTCACGCTGGCTGGCGGCGCCTGGATTTGCCTGGCCAGTGCGCAAGACCCGCAGGAATGGGAAACCCCGCGCCTTACCGGCATCAACAACCAGCCGCCCCACGCCACGATGGTCGTATGCCCGGACGCCCAAACGGCCTTGAGCGTCGGCGTCGTGGACAATCGCGAGCGGGTGAAGTCGCCGTTCTATCGTTCCTTGAATGGCAATTGGAAATATCATTATTCCCCCAATCCGCTGGCGCGCGTGCCGGATTTCTGGAAGCCGGATTTCGACGACGGTTTGTGGGCCACCATTCCCGTGCCGTCCAATGTGGAACTCTCCGGTTACGGCATTCCAGTTTATGTGAACATCCGCTATCCGTGGACGTGGCACAACGCCGGGCCCAACCCGCCTTTTGTGCCGCCGGACGATCCGAATGACACGGTCAATGCCTATCGCCGCACATTCGAGGTGCCGGCGGAGTGGGCGGGGCGTCATGTTTTTCTGACGTTCGACGGCGTGAATTCGTTCTTCGATCTTTGGATTAATGGCCAGAAAGTCGGCATGGGCAAGGACAGCCGCACCCCGGTCGAGTTCGACATTACGCCGTATCTCAAGCCCGGAACAAATCTGCTGGCGGTTGAGAACTTCCGCTGGTCGGACGGCTCCTATCTCGAAGACCAGGACATGTGGCGGTTGAGCGGCATCTTCCGCGATGTTTATCTGTGGTCGGCGCCCCGGGTTCACATCCAGGATTTTGAGGTGAAGACTGTTTTGGATGCGGATTATCGCGACGCGAAACTCGAAGTCAACGCGCGCCTGATCAACTACGGCAAACAGGCTGAAAACATCACGCTGCAAGCCGATTTGATGGACTCCGCGGGCAAGGTCATCCGGTCATCTTCCCTGCAGAAACAACTGGGTTCCGGTGAGGCAACCCTGGTTGACAGTGTGGCTTCCGTCTCGAATCCGCTGAAATGGTCCGCCGAGACGCCCAGCCTCTACAAGCTGTTGCTTACGCTCAAAGATCCCGCCGGCAAAACGCTGGAGGTCATTCCGTGCAACGTTGGGTTCCGCCGGGTCGAGATTCGTGACGGCAATCTGCTGGTGAACGGAAAGCGCATTTTGATCAAGGGCACCGACCGTCACGAGTTTGATCCCGACCGGGGCCAGGCGATCATGGCTGACATCATGGAACGCGACATCAAGTTGATGAAGCAATTCAACCTCAACACCGTCCGCTGCTCGCATTATCCCAACCAGCCCGCGTGGTACGACCTTTGTGATCGCTACGGCATTTATCTCATTGACGAAGCCAACATCGAAAGCCACGGCATGGGTTACGGCGACCAGACGCTGGCCCGGAATCCGGATTGGGCGGACGCGCACATGAACCGGACGGTCCGCATGGTCGAGCGCGACAAAAACCACCCCTCGATCATCATCTGGTCGCTCGGCAACGAGGCGGGTGAAGGGCCGAATTTCGAGGCCGACGCGCAGTGGATTCACCAGCGCGACCCGGGCCGGCCGGTGCATTATGAACCGGCAAGCTGGAAACCCTACGGCGACATCGTCTGCCCGATGTATCCCTCGCCGAATGAACTGGCGAACTATGCCGCCCGGCCGGAGACCCGTCCGTATATCATGTGCGAATACGAACACGCGATGGGCAACGGCAGCGGCGATTTCTGGTCGTATTGGGAACTCATTTATAATCGGCCATATCTGCAAGGCGGCTCGATTTGGGACTGGGTGGACCAGGGTTTGCGCACGCCGCAGCAACCTTTGCCCGCCGCGCATTATGAGGCGCCGAAGCCCGGTCAAAAGACGTTTTGGGCCTTTGGCGGAGACTTCGGTCCGGCCGGCACGCCCAGCGACAGCGCTTTTTGCTGCAACGGACTTGTCAGCCCCGACCGCCAGCCGCATCCGGGCCTTTACGAAGTCAAACACGTTTATCAATACATCCATTGCCGGCCGGTGGACTTGGCGGCGCGCAAGGTTGAGATCAAAAACTGGTATGACTTCACCAATTTGAAGGACATCGCCGACGGCGAATGGCGCTTGAAGGCCGATGGCCGGCAGATTCAAAGCGGGCCGTTGCCGGTGTTGGATCTCGCGCCACGCGCGGCCAGGGAACTGGAAATTCCCGTCAAGGCGTTCGCGCCGCAGCCCGGAGTCGAGTATTTTCTCGAACTCCGTTTCACGCTGAAGCGCGACCTGCCGTGGGTGAAGGCGGGACACGAATTGGCCTGGGACGAATTCAAGCTGCCCGACCGCGCGCCGGCGGTGTCGGTGGCGGCCGAAAGTTTTCCAGCCATGAAACTGACCCAGGACGACAGGCAAATCGAAGTCAACGGCCCGAATTTCACAGTCGGGTTTGACAAAACAGCGGGCACGCTTGCGTCGTGGCGGTACGGAGATACGGAATTGATTCACTCGCCATTGCGCCCGGATTTCTGGCGCGCGGAAACCGACAATGACCGCGGCCGGAGGATGGATCTTTCGCAGGGCATCTGGCGTCAAGCGGGCCGCGATGCGCAGGTGCGGAGGGTGCTGGTCGGGGAAAACCCGGGAACGCACGCCATTCTGGTGAGGGTGGCAATGAGCCTGCCGAAGGTTGGCGCCGAATGGGAAACGGATTACTCAATCCTTGGCAGCGGCGACATCGTTGTGTCGGCCAGCTTCAGGCCGGGCAACACGATTTTGCCCGTGTTGCCGCGCCTCGGCATGCAAATGGCGTTGCCCCAGGGTTTCGAGCGCATCACCTGGCTTGGCCCGGGGCCGCGGGAGACTTATTGCGACCGCAAAGACGCCCCCGTGGGGGTTTATTCCAGCACGGTGGAAGAGCAATTCTTTCCGGATTACGTCAAACCCGGCGAGACGGGCAACAAGGTGGACGTGCGCTGGGTCGCATTGACAAATGACAAGGGCATCGGCCTGCTGGCCGTCGGCGAACCGTTGTTGAGCGTCAACGCCCTGCACCATGGCACCGACGATCTGAACGCCGGCCTGCATCCCTTCGAATTGCCGCATCGGGCTTACATCACGCTCAATCTGGACCTCAAGCAGCAGGGAGTCGGCGGTGACAACAGTTGGGGCGCCTGGCCTCACCAGCCGTTTCTGCTTCCGTGCCGGCCATACAGCTACAGCTTCCGCCTCCGGCCATTCGGTGTGGGGGATGACCCGGGACAACTGGCCCGGACCACCATCCGGCCGGCAACGGAATAGCGGATCGCTGCGCGGTCACTCCCGGCGGTGGCCGGCATGATCTCGTAAAAGAGACAATGCCGGTTTCACCGCCAGCTGGCAGTTTCATCCCTTCACCCGGAACCTGCCTGGCTGTGATTTTTTTTGACGTCGCTGCTGCAAGATTGGTTGCGGCATTTCTCGGTTTGAGCCGTGCACTTTCCTTGTTTTATCAAGGAATTCGACCTGGCGGGACGGCACTGATTCTGCTTTACGACGGGGAGTGTTTTATTCGTACCGGGGTGCTGTTGCCTGTTTGCGTATGGATTAAACCCATACTTATGCGGAGAAAGATATTGGTCGTAGAAGATGATCCGGATCAACTGGATGCGATTTGTTGGAATCTGAAAAACGCCGGTCTTGCCGTCGGCACCGCTTCCAATGGGGTTGATGCCCTCGTCAAAACCCGTTCGGTGTTGCCCGATTTGATTGTGCTGGATTTGATGCTGCCGCAATTGAACGGGCTCGATATTTGCAAAACCTTGCGGGAAAATCCCGCCACCGCATCCATTCCAGTCATCATGCTCACCGGCATGCACAGCCACCTGACTCGTCTGGCGGGATTTGAGGCCGGCATCAACGTTTTTCTCACCAAGCCGTATCTGCCGGAGGAACTGCTTTCGAAGGTGGAAGAATTATTGGGACCCGCCTCCACAACTTCCCAAACATCCCGCAAGTCGAAATCCAAGCCCGAAAAGTCCGGTTCAAACAAGAAATCGTTGCCCGATTCGTGAACGGCGGCCTTGTCCCGTCCCGAGAAATTCCTACCTGGTTTTGATGCGAAATGCGCTGGCGTCGATGATCCGGGCGAGGTCGCCTTGGTAAAATTCGTCGCGGTATTCCGCGGTTTCCAGCAGGTGCTGGGTCAGTTCCTTCTTGTCGCGCTTGATGATGAATTTCAGTTCGTCCAAATCATCCGACCAGCGGAACCCGTTGAAAAATTCCGCGCCGGCGAACTGCGTCTTGTAGAGCGCCGTTTGCGAGTAGCACGTGCCGAGATAAAGCTGCTTGAAGCCGCGTTCGGCGAACAGCGCCGCCGCCGAGGTCATCATGAACATGCCGAGGTTGCGCGCGTAATAATTCAAATCGTAAAAGGCGTAGTAATAGAACGCCAGCGCCTTGCCTTCGAGGTAGAGCGTGGCCACGCCAATTTCGCCGCCCGTTTTTGCGTCCGTGAACACGAGCAGATGCGAAATGATGGGCGAACCGAACAGCGCATCGAGCCGCTCGAATGTCATCACGTCCTTGCCGAATTTGATGTCCGCATAGGTCTTGAAAAACTGGCGGCGTTCGGGCGTGTAATTGTATTTGTCACGCGGCACGAGCTTCACCTCGATGCCCGCGCCCTTGCGCAAGATCCGGCGGTTCTCGGACGACGGCTGGAATTTCGCCAGGTTTACACGGATCTGGCGGCAGAGATAAAACCGGTCCAGGTTGCGCGACGACGGCAAAAAGCCCGCGTCAAAAATGTCCGCCGGTGTTTCGCCCGCCTCCGGCACCGCCCAGATGGCGTAGGGAAACTGGTAATTGTCGTAGTCGGAATTTTGTTCGGAGAAAAGGAGTTTCACGGTTTTATTGGGCCACAGATGGCCACAGATGAAACGCAGATGGATTCATCCCCCAATCTGTGCTTGTCTGTGTCCATCTGTGGCTAAAACAGTTTCGATTTTTACCGGCGCGGATTTGCCGTTCACCGATTTGCGCCGCAGGCGCAGCCGCCAGTTGGTCAGCACGTCGTAGCTCACCGAGTTTTTCAATTTGGCCATGTCATGCACGGTGATTTCCTCGTTGCCCTGCCGGCCCATGATGACGGCTTCGTCCCACATCTGCGCCTCGGGAATGTCCGTGACGTCCACCATCAACGCGTCCATGGCGATGCCGCCGATGAGCGGGGCGCGTTGGCCGCGGATGAGCGCGCCACCCTGGTTCCGCACGCGCGGGAAACCGTCACCGTAGCCAATCGGCAGAATCGCAATTCGCCGTTCCGCCGAGGCGGTATAGCGCATGCCGTAGCCGACCACCTCGCCGGGTTTCAATTTTTGGATCGCCGCGATGCGCGCCTTGACCGACATGACCGGTTCAATGCCGGGAATCCGGCGGCAGACCGACGACGGAAACACACCGTAGAGCAGGATGCCGACGCGGACCATGTCGAGGTGCGCCTGTGGCAAATCGAGAAAGCCGCCGCTGTTGCAGGTATGCCGCAGCTTCACGGGAATTTTCCGTTGCTCCAGCGCGCGCAAAACTTCGCTGTAGCGTGAGAACTGGAGATTGGCAAACGTCTTGTCCGTTTCGTCCGATTGCGCGAAGTGCGTCATCACGCCTTCGAGCAACAACGATTTCTCGGAACCAATCTGTTCGATGAGCGGCAGCGCCTCGTCCCAGCGCACACCGTAACGGCTCATGCCGGTATGAATTTTTACATGAACCGGCACCTGCTTATCCTGCGCGGCGGCGATTTGCGCGAGCTTGCGAACGGCATGGGGTTCATTGACGCAAACGGTGAGGTCGTGCTCGACGCACCACGGGAGTTCGGCTTCCTGCCGTTCGCCCAGCAAGAGCAGCGGCGCGGTGATGCCCGCGTCGCGAAGCACCATCGCCTCTTCGAGCGTGCTCAGGCCGAAACCCCACGCGCCTTCTTCCAGTGCAATGCGCGCCACGTCGAGCGCGCCATGGCCATACGCCTCGTCCTTCACGACGGCGAGCAAGCGCACATTTTTCGGCAGGTCGCGGCGGATGAGTTGCAGGTTGCGGCGCAGCCGGCCGAGGTCAATCTCGGTCCACGCGGGGCGCAGTGGAAAAGCTGTCGAATCGAAATCCATAAAACGTCGGGATTGTTTAACCACGAATCATGCCAAATGGCACGGAAAATCAAACCGTTCCCGGCGGCCACAAACTTTGGCCAACGTCCGTGCGGAAATAGCTGCCTACGACGCGGATTTTGCGGATGTTCGCGTAAGCTTCGGCAATCGCCGCGTCCAGTCTTGGCGCGAGCGCAATCACGTCGGCAATACGATGGCCCGTCGAAACGAGCTGGCCATCCGCCCCGTGTGCCACTTCGTTCCACCACACGTCGCAATCGAACCGGCCGTCCACTTCCAGCGGCAGATGCGGGCTGCGGACCTGTGTGAACGGATAGCCGTAACCGGCCAGCGTGAGCGAGCACCCGAAGTTCAATTTGTCCTTGAACTGCGGATTGAGTTTTTCGTTCCGGGCGGTTCGCCGGACGGTTTCCACCGGATTGTTGAGCATCCGCAAAATCATCGGGCCCGAGGTGACGCCGATCCGGATGTTGTATTCGATGACATGCCATTTTTGGTGGGGCGAGGCTGCTGACGAGCCGGCTCGCGAGGACGCTCGCCCCACCGAAGAATTGCATTTGACCGCCGTCACTTGAATTGGTCCGTGGTACTTCACTTTGCGCAGCCACGGCAACAATGGATGGATGAGCTGCCGGGCGAGGCCGTATTTGTCATTTTCGTCGCGTTCGACGATCCCGCCGAGCGGTGCGCCGGCGACAATGCCCTGGTTGCCGTTAAAGGCGTATTTGTATTCCTGATTGGTGACGAGCGAATAAATCTCGCCGCCGCTGACGAGCGCGATGTGCCCGGCCTCGGCGCGACCGAGGTATTCCTGCAAGAAAACGCCCTCGGCGTAATTGACGTGCCGCAGCCACGCCCGCGTGTCCTCGACGGTTTCGCACAGAATCGTGTGAATGGGACTGGTCGGCGAGCAGAGCGGATTTTTGATGACAAACGGCTGTGGGTGCTGCGCCAGAATTTTTTCCGCTTCAATTCGATTGGACGCGACGTAAGCCTGCGGAAATGGAATTTTGAAGTCCGCGCACAGTTTGCGGGCAAAATCCCGTTCGCGCTCGATGCGCATCGCCTCGCCGGTGGGGCTGAAAATGCCGGCGCCGGATTTCAGCAAATCCTTCGCCCAGGGCGCCAGCGCCCAGTCGATGGATTGGGGAATGACCACCTCCACGCTATTCTTTTTGATGAGCGGAACCGGGCTGGGAAACGCGTCGCGCGAAAAGGTCGGCCCCACGAGTGTTGGCGGGAAGTGGCCGTAGTTGCGCGTCAGATACGTGGAGATGGTTGCCCCGGCGTCCGCCAGCGCTTGCCCGAGGCTGTGCGCAAACGAGCCGACGCCGAGAATCATCACCGACGTCACTGCATCCGGCCGTTCTGATGGTTTGCGAGGCATGAAAATCTTCCGGCCGGAGTGTTTCCGAATTTGGTCAACGGCGCAATGACAAGCTCAAGGGAGACTGGAGCCAGTTGTCGGATTTGAACCGACGACCGACGGTTTACAAAACCGTTGCTCTACCACTGAGCTAAACTGGCGCTGATGTTATTTATTACGCGGTGCGCGGCGGTTTGGCAAGTCAACGCGCGAGCGCCACGAGGTAGCGTTGCACGCGGGTGGCGTCGTCCTTCAGGCCCAGTTCGAGGTAAATCTGGTGCAGGTTGCTGCAAATCCGCAAAAAAATCCGGCGCGGGCTGACCGGGGCGAGATATTCCTCGCGCAGATCGTAATTGCCGCGCACGAGGTAATGCACGCAGTCGGCCTTGGTCAGCAATCGGCCGTGGTTGAAGACGTCCACGTAGATCTCGCCGGCCGCGGATTGGTGGCGGCAGATGAAATGCCCGGGCAGGCCGATGCCCACAATTGGCAGCCGCAGCCGCCGCGTCAGCAGCATGTAAAACAGGCAAAGCGAAATCGGATTGCCCGTCCGCCGGTCGAGCACCCGGTTCAGGTAGCTGTTGTCCGGGTCGTAATAATTTCGCTCGTTTCCCTTGAAACCCAGTTCGCCGAAAAGGTGGTCGCTGATTTTTCCCAGCATCGCATTGGCGCGTCCGTGGCGGTCGGTGCGCTCGTGCAGCGCATTCGCATAACCATCGAGCAGCGCCTGATAGGCCTCCACGTTGATTTCGGGAAATTGCGTCCGGGCGAGCAGCCACGCGGCGGATTCCAGGTCAAACTCCTCGCCGTGGTTCAGGCAGAAACTGAGAAAACGGTTGTCGCCCACCTGCTGGTCGATGTGCCGGATGATTTCCTGGACGCGCCGGCGCAGCAACGGATCGTTGCTCAAGGCATAAGGCCGCAGCCATTCACACGCGGCGCCGCCTTCGGCCAGAATTTGATCGCGCACCGCTTGATAAACCTCCGCGTTCTCGTCACCCAGAAGATTAAGCAGCGCGGCGTGGCGGCGTTCCGGTGTCGTCGCCTTCAAAGCACCATTCTGGATTTTTGGGGGCATGTTGCTTCTCCTACATTAAACCAAAAAACTGCGTATCAGTCAATTAAATCCACGCGGTGGTACGTTTTGCAACTTTCGGTGGGGCGAGCGTCCTCGCGAGCCGGCTCGTCAGTAGCCTCGCCCCACCAAACTGTACCACTACCTAAATCCACGCGCCGGTCAGGCCGCGCACGGCGCGAGAATCGCGTCACTCATGCCGTGGACGATTTTTTTGTCGGCGGGAACGATGGTGGCCAGCACGCCGCCCAGTTGCGGGCGCGCCGCGTCGCCCTCGCCGGCCACGAAATAGTACGGGCACAAACGGACCCGCCCCGGCATTGGCACGACGGTGTTTTTTTCAAAATCAAACCACTGCGCCTCGACGGTTTTCGGTTTTTCGTAACGCTGCAACACGAACGGCGAGGTTGAAAAACCCGCCAGGGCCCGGTCCACCGCCGCGCTCCAATCTGCGTGCGACAAATCGCTGCCCAGATAGACGCCCCGCGC
>Ga0265316_10001021_pt1 | contig 30377 bp, 25 predicted proteins | sample 4522metaG_FD_202092 | JGI IMG/M metagenome (GOLD analysis project Ga0265316, IMG submission 202092) | Rhizosphere microbial communities from Carex aquatilis grown in University of Washington, Seatle, WA, United States - 4-5-22 metaG | ecosystem: Host-associated > Plants > Roots > Rhizosphere >...
GGAACCCGGCTGGGCGATTGCCGTTCGAGGGCCCGCCGTACCAATCCCGCAGATTACCGCAGCGGCGAAGAACCAATGGCCCACGCGGGTTTGCATCATCAGCGCAACCGTCCTGCGAATTGTCTCACCCGAGAACCGCTTCGGCAGAGGAACTCGCCCGGAATCGGCCGAGTGCTCTCAAGCAAGACCAAGAGCAAAGCTGCTTCCGAGCAAGGATAGCCGGCGCAACGAGCTGACGCACTCCCTCCAGTCAGAATCGTATGGAAGCCCGTCAATCCCGTCGTGACGAAATCGAGCGCCTTGGGACACGTACCCTCGTCGAAGCCAAAGAACACCAGCGAGTCGCGCACGCCGGTTGGTCTGTAGAGAGCTCGTGCGGACCTTGATCGAGGCGGCGCCGGTCAGCGAAGGACGATCAGCGGAATATCGTTCATCCTGTCCACAAGTCTCGGAGCGATTGTCCCTGGGGGCCCGCTGAAGGCCCCGAAAAATGTCTCGTGGCCGGGTCGATGGCGAATTTCACTCCTGGAGACATAGATGTATCCCTTTCGCCACAGCCGCGGCGGCAGCACGAAGGAAGCTCCCACCGATTTGGTCTTGTCGTCAGGCGGTACGAGAGACCAGGACCCCTGTTCGTCAATCACCGAGAGGATCTCGAATTGGTAGTCCGCGGCGGCGGAACCGGCCGACAGGAAGTACAGTGTGAGCGTCGGAGCTACCCCTCCCTCGTAGCGCTCGCCGAGGAGTCTGGTGCCATTGCTGTACGCTCGCGCCACTCGGGTGTTCAAAAGCGCCGTGAGCTCGAGCTCGTAGCGCTCTGCGAGCGCCGGCTCGTTCGCAGCGACCGCCACATTGTGCGCGACCCGCAGCTGGTCCAGCGAAGCCGGGGCCATGTCAGGGGGCGGGTTGGGCATCTGATCGTAGTGGTCGCGCAGTTCCCAAGTAAAGAAAGGGTCTGGGCGCACGGTCCGTATAGGGTCGGTGCCCGATAGAAAATACCACTCGACGGCGTTCGGCTCGCGCTCGTCGAATACGAGCCCCTGCGCGAGCTCCGGTGGCACGATGGCCCGGTCCACAAACACGTATTGCCCGACCGCGACAATCGAGAAATCGTGCGCGAGACGCATTTGGTCGGCCGACGTCATGAACGCGAGATCACCGATGAAGTAGCGGTCTATTTTGTCGCTATGGGAAAATGGCACCGCGGTCACCTGTCGAATCGGTCGGTGCAGCGCCCACGCTTGGGCCCAGCTCGGCCGCATCCCGTCGTGCAGGTCCACGGTCGCGACCCCTTCCATGCGCCGCGTCATCCACTCGAGTGCTTGCGACTTGTCTTCTTCGCGAAAGGCGAGCCTCCCCTTCTCGTTGAAGCGCCCGCCGGTCATGCGCGCATAGTGGAGTGCGTCGATACCGTCGGGCAGGATGGCCAAGGGGATCAATCCGAACAAGGTCATGCTGGCCGGAACGGCGGCCTTGCTCCAGGTGGCGCGATCGCACCAGGTGAGCGCCCAGCGCGCGAGCTCGGAGGCGCTCTGCGCGATGACTCCGACCGAAAGCGCGTAGTACGGTGCGAACGGGAGCGGCCAATAAATGTGCACGTCCGCGCCGTTCTTGAACTTCACGTAGTGCACGGTCGCCATGACCAGCATTGCGACCGGAAATATTTCGAGCATTCGCCCCCCGAGGACGATGCGAGCCAAGAACACCGGCAGCGCGACCTTGCCGACCAGAATGGCGAGAGGGGTGAAGGTGACGTCGATCCAGTATTTGCGCGCCTGGAGAACCTGAGAAAGCGGATCGTCGCTTCCGCGCGTTCGCGCCGAATACTGTGCGGCCAGGTCTCCGATGGCACCGATGTGTTGGAAGTAGTACCCGTAAGCGCCGAGCACCCCGATTCCAATGATGGTCGTAAGCCACGACCATCGCGCAATGGCCAGAGTGTTCAGAGTCCCCGCGCGTCGGCGCCCAAAGAAGGCAACTGCGCTCGTGGCGGCCACCGCGACTCCTAGAAAGATCTGGGCCTCCCAGTCCGTGTTCGCGCACAGCAGAGCCCCGATGGAGCTGACCCACATCCAGCGATATGCGCGCGTGCGCGCAAAGCGAACGTAACCCCAGGTCGTCAGGAGGCAGGAGGTCACGAGTGGAACTTCGAAGCCGGGAAAGTTACCGAACGCGAGCGTGATCGGCAGGGTGACGTAGGCGAGTGCGGAGAGTGCGCCGGCGACGGGGCCCCAAAGGGCGCTGCCGACTCCGTACAGCAGCGGCGGGGTGGCCGCGCTGGCCAGCACCGCGAAGAGGCGTGGAACATACGCGTGTCGCCCGAGAAAAGCGGACAACGCGGCAATACCCCAGAACGTGCCCCAGGGATGGTGGGCGTAGTAGAGGGCCGGCGCCGGGCGTTCCAGCGTGTACTCGCGGACGGGCCCGGCGATGTTCCAGGCGAGCATGTTCTCCGCGATGATCCCGCGTGCGGCCACGACGGCGTCATGACCGGCTGCGATGCGGCCGAAGAGCCCCCAAGAGACGGCAAGCACGAACCAAGTCGTGGCGATGATGGCCACCGCACGGGCGGTTCGATCCACGCGTCTTTGGCTCGACGGAGTAGGAATCGAAGTCTCCCTTTTTCCCATCGACTACCGGTTCGCCGGCGCTCCGCCGTGCAAGGGCTCGCCGAGCAAGACCGTCCACGGAGGGGGCGTGCGCCGCTCGACGATGCGCAGACTCCGGCGCGCGAGCTGCTCGAGGGCGCGCCGGCTGAAGTGCTGCACGTGGCCCGGAGTGTTGCCGAAGTCGCGGAGATAGCGCGCGCGGGCCACGTTGAGGAGGCGCCAGAGCGGCTCGCGCGGGGTGCTGAGGAGAACCGCGCGCCGGGACACGCGCGCAATCTCGGCGAGCCCACGCTCCGGATCGCGCAAGTGCTCGAGCACTTCGCAGCAGACCACGAGCTCGAAGCTCGCGTTCTCGAAGGGCAGATCGTAGGCCGACGCGCGCCGGAGCTCGATGAGGCTGTCCAAGCCGGGCGCTGCGGCGCAGAGCGCGACGTCACACGCGACGAAACGCTTCGGCCGCGAGGCAGCCCGGACCAAGTGCTGGGCCAGGTGGCCTTCCCCGCACCCCACCTCCAGCACCGTGCCGGGGCCGACGCGCCGGTAGAGTTGGGTGACGTTGCGGAGAAACCCGCGCATCAAAGCCCGGGCGAGGGGGTTATGCGTCCCGTACTTGTCGTAGACGTTCCCGACGATGGGACCTTTTTCCTCGAGAGGCGGACCGGTCACGGCGCCGATGCTTTCCGCCACGGAGTGGCGCCGGTACTTCGCACGCCTTCGAGCCGATCGCCGCGAGCCACGGCCGCTCTTGCGAGCTCTGCATCCAACCGGCGTACGCGCGCAAGAACGTCTTCCAAGAGTCGACGATTGGCGACGAGAAGCTCGCTTAGAACCGCGAGCAGGCCCACCAAGAAGGAAAGGATGGCGCAACCGAACCCGGCCACCAGAGACTGCGTGTGCCCGCTGTAATTCGGGTTTCGCACGTAGAGAAACAGGAACCGCCCGCAGAGGATCGCGCCGCACGCGAAGAGAATCGCGGCGGCGTACGCGAACGTCTGAACCGGGCGATACATGCCGTGCGCGCGGACGAGGAGGCCCGCGGACTCGTACACGTAGTGGGCGGTCGATCGTGCGAGCCGCGACGCGCGCCTCACCGGGTTCGTGTCGAGCTTGACGTCCTTGAATACCAAGCCCGAGCGACCGCCCTGGATGATCGTCTCCAGTGTGTAGGTGAAGCGGCCGTGCACGAACATTTGGTAGGCCGCCAAGCGGCCGAATGCGCGAAAGCCGCTGGTGGCGTCGTTTACGCTCGTACCCGAGATGCGGCGAACGAACGACGAACCCCAACGCTGGAGGCACCGCTTGAGCGGCGAGAAGTGGGGGATGCGGTCCGTCTGACGGTCACCGACGACGACGTCGGCCTCATGCCGAAGAATGGGCGCGACGATCCGCTCGACGTCGGCGCCGCGATACTGGTTGTCCGCGTCCATGTTGACGATGACGTCCGCACCCAATCGCAGCGACGCGTCGATGCCGGCCATGAAGGCGACGGCCAGGCCACGGCGCTGCGGGAAGCGAACGATGTGGTGCACGCCGAACTCGGCGGCCTGGTCGCTCGTTCCGTCCGTGCTTCCGTCGTCGACCACCACGATCTCGATCTCGTCGATGCCGTCGACATGCCTCGGCAGATCCGCGAGCGTATCCGGCAATTGCTCGCACTCGTTCAAGCAGGGGATCTGGATAACGAGCTTCACCCGCGCCTTGCGCGACGTCTGCAAGCGCCGCCAGGCTCCAATCTCCCGCTTTCTCGGGGTGGGCGAGTCGTGGAACGGACGAAGCGGCAGAGACCCGCGACGAGCCAGGCGAATTTGTCCACGGGCGACCCCTTGAGGTCGGAAGGGTCCTTGAGCCTGGGCGCGCTACGACCGGAAGCATGGGGGTGCGAGTCGGGGCGACTCGGTCGCCGGTCGCGAACGTATCCGCCGGGATGTGGAGCGACTGCGACGGACTCTGGGGCGCAGTCCACGCCACGGCCCGTGGCTAGCGCGCCGGGGATGGGGGCCGTTGAGACAGCGTCCGCGGTACTGCTGATCACCTTCTTGCGGGCGCGGGCCGCCGGACTAAGGCTCGAGCAAGGGGGACGGGCCTGCGCCTGTGCATTTCTCTGACCCTGGCGTCCTTGCGATCCTGGGGGTTCTCTGCGGTTCTCTCCCCGTTGTCTGCGACCCACGCCGCGCTCACTCCGCCAGGCGCGGGAACGAGGCGCGGTAGCACCGGACCCGATGCTCCCCCGGTCGGCTATGCTGCGCCCCGTATGCCCGAATACGCCGAGCGACGATACGAAGGGGGCTGTCACTGCGGGAGCGTACGGTTCCGAGTGAGCGAGAAACTGTCGAACGTCGTCACGTGCAACTGCTCGATTTGCGAGAAAAAGGGGTTCTTGCACTGGATCGTCCCCCGCGATCGCTTCGAGCTTCTCTCGGGCGAGGCGAAGCTGACGACGTATCGCTTCAACACCGGAATCGCCGCGCACCACTTTTGTCGCGTCTGCGGCATCCACAGCTTTTACGTACCGCGGTCGGATCCCGACAAGATCGACGTCAACGTGCGCTGCCTGGATGACATCGATCTCCGCGCGGTTTCCGCCGAGCCGTTCGATGGGCGGCATTGGGAGGATGCGATGACGGCGCGGGCGACCCACCCGAAGTGACGACTCGGCCGGTCTTTCGGCGAAGGAAGAACCTTGGTGCCCGAGACGAGGAATGCATCAGGGATCGGAGCCGGCGAGCGGCACGTGCTCCCAATAGGTGGGCCCCCCTTCGTACCAAGTCACGAATTGGACCGCGCCATCCTGGGACACGACGACGGCGATCGCATCCCGCTCGAGCGAGCAGAGGCGGTACGCCGAGCGGTGACGCGTTCCCACGCTGTCGATGGGAACCAGGTCGGACGCGGACCCCTCGAGATCGAGGGCTCGGCGCACGGTACGGATGACGGGAAGCCGGCCCGCGATCTCGGCGCCGAACCCGAGGAGCTCGAACCGATCGGTCATGACGACCGCGCCATCGACGTCGCCGAGGGCTGCGATGAGGTGAGACACTTCCAGGATCGACTCGTCGAGCGCCGCGACCGACGGTCGCCTCGAACTCTCGAAGAGTGCCCAGCCAGCGCGTTCGGGGGGCGACGGCGCCTCCGCGGCCGCGAGCGCGACCTCTCGCATGACTGCCCGGAGGAGCGCCCGATGCCGGCGGCGGGGCGCGCCGTCCGCGAACGCGTACTTGAGCCGCAGCGTTCCTTCGTCGCCGAGCAGGCTCGCCACCCGTGCATCGGGCACGAAGAGCAGCGTTGCCCCGTGGTGGGTCTCGCGCAGAATGGCGATGACGCGCTTGAACATGTGCTGGGAGACCTGGCGCATCAAGTTGGGGTCCAGCGGAACCGCGCCGGGTCCCAACGCGGCGTCGTGTTCGGCAGCGAGCTCGGCGCGGAACGGGGCAAATCGCCTGGCCAGCCACTCCGCGTCGAAGGCGTCGAGCGGCACGCCTTGCAGTTGCCCGACCCGAAGCTCGCCGAGCGTGACGTCGCCCAGGCCGACGGCCACGAGCCCTGGGCCCGCGACGCGGACGACGAGCGCATCGCTCGGCAAGGGCGACGGAAGCGCCCGCCCGCCGCGCACGCTCAGCAGCCAGCGAGGGCCCGACTGCACGATCCCCCAGATCTCGAAGACGCCTGCGCCGCTCTGCCGCACCCCGATGAGCGCGCGGTGGTACTTCGCCGCTGGGGCCAAGCGGCGGAGCTCTTGTTCGTCGTAGGGGCGAGGCGTCGCGAAGACGAGCGGCTGCAGTCCTTCCGGGGGGCCTGCGTCGAGCGGCAATCGACCAGGGTCACCGACGAGAATTCGGAAGCGAACAGGCCGCGCTTCCTCCTCCAGCAAAGACGCCTGGTACGCGATGGAGATCAATTGCTCGAGCGCGGTGGAATCGGGAAGATCCCCGGCGCGGAGCTCGCAGGGACCGGGGTCCGATAGCCGCTCGAGACGCGCCCAGCGGGCGGCTACGGCCGCGGCGAGTTGGGCTGGATAGGCGTGCATGACGAATCAAAGGCTAGAACCTGGCGGCCGCTTCGGGTAGCCGGAGGCGCAGAATCAGGCCACGGATCGGGCTCGCAAGGCGAGTCGAAACGTCTTCGACAGCTCGCCGAGCGCGTGGCCGAACGGCGATCGCGGTCGCCACACGAGCGCGAGCGTACGGCCGGGGCTCGGTTTCGCGAACGGCCGGATCTCGAGCTGACCGCGCCGGTTTTCGACGCCTACGGCGATCGACGGAAGCAGAGTAATCCCGGCGCCGCTCGAGACCATCTGCGCGAGCGTTCCCAGGCTCGTGGCCCGAAAACTCGCCTCGCTGGCGTGCGCCTTCGAGCAGAGGGCGAGCGCCTGATTGCGAAAGCAGTGACCCTCGTCGAGGAGGAGAACCCGAGCGCCCTCGAGCTCCGAGATCGCGACGCGCTTCCTGCGCGCGAGCGCATGGCCTTTGGGCATGGCGACGACGAAGGGATCGGTGGCGATGTCCGCGTGCGCAAGCTCGCCGATGTCCGATTCTGTCGCGACGAGTCCCGCGTCCAGCGTGCCCTCGGCGATTTCGCGCACGATTTCCGCGGTTTTCTCTTCGCGAAAAACGAGCGCGAGCTTCGGATAGCGTTCGCTGATCGCGGGCATGACCTCGGGAAGCACGTACGGCGCAATCGTCGGGATGACGCCGATGCGCAAAGTCCCGGTGAACGGCTCGCGCGATCGACCGGCGACCGCGATGAGATCGTCGATTTCGACGAGGATGCTCCGGGCCCGCGCGACCACGTCCGCACCGACGGTCGTCACCACGACGCGCCGCCTGTCGCGCTCGAAGAGCGTCACGCCCAGGACCGACTCGATCTGCTGCAATTGGGCGCTGAGCGTCGGCTGCGAGACGTGACAGCGCGCCGCCGCCTTGTGAAACCCGAGCGTATCGGCCACGGCGACGACGTACTGGAGCTGCCGGATGGAGATGTCGGAGGAGGCAGGCATGATAGCCCATTCCTATCACCATGGTCGAAACAACGTATTCGACGAATCAGTCAGCCGCAGTACGTTCACTGCAGGACACACGTTGAACCCGGACGGAGAACCCGCGTACGGAAAGGGGGTGGCCGACGCGCTGCGCATCCCGCTGAGCGAAGTGCCCAAGGCTAGTTTGGCGACGATTTCGTCCGCTCGAGCTCGGGTTCAGTCGTCGCATGCGCCATTCTTCATGGCACAATGAGGGGCACGCCCCTCGCCGGCGTCGCGTTCGTTCGATCGAGCCCATGGGCGAGCGCCTCCATCCCGACCGTGCCGCTCATCGCCAACGCCACGCCCATTGCCAACCGTTGGAAGCGCGGCAGATGCGGCACGTACGCGCAGCGGATGGCCTGGAGAGCCCTTCTCGCCATTCCCGTGCTCTTTACCCTCAGCGGCGCCGCGGCTTGCCGAAGAGCGCCCCCCCCTGCCCCGCCGTCGGTCCAACGGGAAACGATTCCCGGCGTCGCCGCGGCGCCCGCTTCTCCCGTGCAGCCGTCGCTCGACGAAAGCAGCATCGACGCCGCCGTCGCCGACGCCATCGCCAACCGGAGCGTCCCCGGCGCGGTCGTCGTCGTGGGCCGCCACGATCGCGTCGTCTTGCGGCGCGCGTACGGATTTCGCGAGCTGGAGCCAGAGCGGGTTCCGATGACGGTCGACACGCTGTTCGACCTCGCCTCGATCACCAAGCCAATCGCGACCGCGACCAGCATCATGGTGCTCTTCGAGAAGGGGACGCTCGGCCTCGATGACCCGCTGGCGAAGTACGTCCCCGATTGCGACAAGAACGGCAAGGCGGCGATCACGATTCGGCACCTGCTTCTTCACGTCGCCGGCTTTCCGCCGGACATTCCGAAAGGCGACTTCGGCCACGGCCGCGAGGAGGCCATCCGCCGCATTTGTCGTACGCCGCTGCGCGCCGCCCCCGGGGTCGCTTCGATCTACAGCGACCTCGGGTTCATTTTGCTCGAGGAGGTCGTGCGGCGCGTGACTTCACGCGAGCTGCCCGACTTCGCCGCGGAGACCATTTTCGCGCCGCTCGGCATGAAAGATACGGGCTTCCTCCCCTCGGACGAACGCAGACAGCGCGCCGCGTGGACGGAGTTCGTCGACGGCGGGTGGCGAGTCGGCGTCGTGCACGATCCACGGGCCTTTCTGCTCGGCGGCGTGGCCGGACACGCGGGTCTCTTTTCGACGGGCGACGACCTGGCGCTCTACGCGCGCGCGATCCTCGGAGGGGGTGAAGTTGACGGGAAGCGCGTGCTCTCGGCCCGATCGGTATCGACGATGCTCGCCCCGCACGACATCCCCGGAGGAGTGCGCGCGCTCGGCTGGAACGTCGACGGTCAATACCGGGGAGAGGGGCTCTCCCCGCGAGCGATCGGTCACTTCGGCTTCACGGGAACCGCGTTGTGGATCGACCCGGACAAGGATCTCTTCGTCGTCGTGCTCACCAACCGCGTGCACCCCGACGGCAAAGGCGACGCCAAGCCGCTCGTCGCTCGGATCAATACGCTGGCGGCGCAGGCGATCGGCCCGACGGCGGGCCGGGTCCGGGCTTGCGCAGACGGGCCTGCCGATGTCCTCACCGGGATCGACGTCCTTCGCGACGAGGGTTTCACGCGACTCCGCGGGCGGCGGGTCGGCCTCATCACCAACGCGAGCGGCCTCGCTCGGGACGGAACCTCGACGGTCGACCTCCTGAGGGCAGCCCCGGAGGTGCGCCTGCTCGCTCTCTTCACGCCCGAGCACGGACTCGACGCGAACCGCGAAGGGCGGATCGACAGCGGCGTGGACGGGCGAACGGGCTTGCCCATCTACAGTCTGTACGGCGATTCGTTCGCCCCGAGCGTGGAAAGCCTCGCGGAGATCGACACGCTTGTCTTCGACATGCAAGACGTGGGCACCCGCTTTTTCACGTATGCCTCGACGATGGATCGGGCGATGAAGGCGGCGCGCGATCGGGATCTGCGCTTCGTCGTACTCGACCGGCCGAATCCCATCGACGGAATCGACGTGAGCGGGCCGGTACACATACCGTCGTCGCGGTCGTTCGTGAACTACCACGCGCTTCCGATCCGCCACGGGCTGACGCTCGGAGAGCTCGCCACGATGCTGAACGCGGACGAGCATCTCGGCCTGGAGCTTTCGGTGGTGCCGATGCGCGGCTGGCGCCGATCGGCCTACTGGGACGAGACGGGCCTGCGATGGGTCAATCCCTCACCGAATTTGCGGAGCGTCCAGCAGGCGCTCCTCTATCCCGCCGTGGGTTTGCTCGAAGCGACCAACCTCTCGGTGGGCCGGGGCACGGACGCGCCGTTCGAGCGGCTCGGCGCTCCGTGGATCGACGGACGGGAGCTCGCCGCGGCGCTCGCGGCCGAGTCTCTGACGGGTGTGGACTTTGCACCCGAGACGTTCACGCCTGCGGCCGATCGCTACGCGGGCCAGCGGTGTGGCGGAATCCACGTGGCCGTCCACGATCGGGCTCAGTTCGAGCCCGTGCGAACCGGCCTGGCAATAGCGAGAGCGCTGCATCGGCTGTATCCGCGCGCGTGGGATTTCGCGAAGCTCGATCGGCTGCTCGTGAATCCCGACGCGATGGAGGCGATCGACAAGGGCCTTCCACTCACGGACATCGTGGCGACATTTCGGGTGGAGCTCGCCACGTTCGCCGCAAAGCGGGAGAAATATCTCCTCTATCTCCCGGGCGACTGCGTCAAAGTCGCCCGCTGAGTCCAGCCCCCCCCGAAGCTGGGTACGAGTCCGCGGGGCGCTCTACGATGACCGCTCGGTCGGTGGACCATCGACAGCGCCGGCCCCGCCGGGTACGTCATCGAGCATGAAGCATTCGACCCAGGCTCTCGGCGCCCTCGCGTGTGTGCTCGCCATTTCCTGCACGACGTCCCCTCCCGCGGGCGGCGCCGCCACGGCCGCTCCGACCCTGACGGCAAACGCCGCCCCAGCGTCCTCTCCGGCAACCTCCGCCGCGATGCCGACCGCGCCCCCCACGCCGGGATCGGAGGATCTCGTCGGCAAGCCCGCGCCCGATTTCACGGCCACTGCGCAAGACGGCTCCACCGTGCACCTTCTCGCGCTCAAGGGAAAGAGCGTGGTGCTCTATTTCTATCCGAAAGACGAAACCCCCGGTTGCACCAAGGAGGCGTGCTCGTTCCGAGACGCGTGGGCGTCGATCGCAAAGACGGGCGCGGTGCTCATCGGCGTGTCCGCCGACACGACCGACTCGCACAAGAGCTTCGCCGCGCACTACAATCTTCCGTTCTTGCTCGTCACCGACGCCGACGGCAGCGTGGGACGTTCGTACGGAGTGCCTTTCCGGGGGCACCACGCGCGACAGACGTTCGTCATCGGACCCGACGGCAACGTGCGCAAGGCCTATCGTGAAGTGGACGTGACCGTGCACGCGCAGCAGGTCCTCGGAGATTTGACGCATCCGAGCTGACCTCGAGCCCCGCGTGGCCCCCTTCCGACGGACTCAGACGGAGCGTCGCCGCGCCTCGCGAGCGCGTACAATGCGCCCGTGCGTCTCGCAGTCCCTCCTCCCGTCCTTCCGATGCTCGCCAAACGCGTGAGCGCAATTCCCGAGGGCGACGGCTGGATCTTCGAGCCCAAGTGGGACGGCTTCCGCGCGCTCGTCTTCCGCGACGGCGACGAAGTGCTCATTCAGAGCCGCGACGAGAAGGGGCTCGACCGCTATTTCCCGGAGCTCGCCGCGCCCATCCGGTCGCAGCTCCCGCCGCGGTGCGTGCTCGACGGCGAGATCGTCATCGCGACGACCCGTGGCCTCGATTTCGAGGCACTTCAGCTCCGGCTCCACCCGGCGGCTTCCCGGGTGCAGATGCTGTCCAAAAGCATCCCCGCGTCGCTGGTCTTTTGGGACATCCTCTGCGACGGAGATACGGACGTCCGGGCTACCCCATTTCGCGAGCGGCGCGAACGGCTCGAGTCCCTCTTGGCCGGCGCGGCGCCGCCCATTCATCTCACCCCCCGAACGACGGAGCGCGGCGTCGCGTCCGACTGGTTTCTGCGTTTCGAGGGGGCGGGGCTCGATGGAGTGATGGCCAAGTCTGCATCGGGCATGTACGAGCCGAACAAGCGCGTGATGTTCAAAGTCAAACACGAGCGCGATTGCGACTGCGTCGTAGCGGGCTTTCGGTGGCACAAGAACGCTCACGCGACGGCAGTGGGCTCGCTTTTGCTCGGCCTTTACGACGAATCCGGAGGACTTCAGCACGTGGGGGTCTGCGCGAGCTTCACGGACCAAACGCGGCGCGATCTCGTGAGCCTCTTGGCGCCGTATCGTGACAGCGCCCTCGCCGGACATCCCTGGGCGCACTGGGCTGCGACCAGCGAGGGCGACGAAGACGCCATGGGCCGGCGCATGCCCGGCGGAAAGAGCCGGTGGAGCCAAGGCAAAGACCTCTCGTGGGAACCGCTCCGCCCCGAGCTCGTCGTGGAAGTCGCCTACGATCACATGCAGGGGTCGCGCTTCCGCCACACCGCGCAGTTCCGGCGTTGGCGGAGCGACAAGCGTCCGAGCGACTGCTCGTACACGCAACTCGAAGTCGTGGCCCCGCACGAGCTCGCGGAGATCTTCGCGGTCGGCGCCGGGGCGTGAAGGACGCTAGCCCTTCTTCGCAGGCCGGGTCCGCGAGGTGCGCCACTGGCGGGTGGGGTCGTCGTCGGGGTCGGGCGTCACTTGCTCGGGGCGCAGCTCCTCCGGCACATTTCTGAGATTCACGCGGATGCGCGTCCAAGTCGACGAGCGGCCCCGCATCGAGTCGATCAGGATGTCGTCGACGGCGAGGCGCGCCGCGACGCCGGGATGCCTGCTCTTCCACCGCTCGAGACCCGCGAGCGCCGCTTGCTTGTCGGGAGAGTTCGCCACGACGACGAGAGGCATCTTGGTCCGCGGCTTCTTCGCGACTCGAGACGGCGCGACGCGCGGCCCTTCGCCGGCCATCTTTCGAAAATGGGGGGGCCAGGGGGCGTCCCCAAGGCCGGACGCCTCGTCGCGATCGGCCAGCGCGAGGAGAGGCTCGAGCGAGCAGGGCATTTCGTCGATGGCGGCGTGCGGATCGCCGATCGCGGCGAAGCGACCCGGCACCGTGAACACGGTGAAGTCGGCCGGCTCGCAGTCGGCGACCTCGTCCCAGCGAAGCGGCGTCGAGACGCGCGCGTCGGGCAGCGGCCGCACCGAATACGCCGAACACGTCGTTCGATCTTTGGCGTTCTGGTTGTAGTCGAGGAACACGCCGTGCCGCTCTTCCTTCCACCACTTCGACGTGGCGAGTGCGGGCTCCCGACGCTCGACTTCTCGAGAGAGCGCGAGCGCAGCGCGACGCACGTGCGTGAACGTCCACCGCGGCTCGATGCGGACGTTCACGTGCATGCCGCGCGAACCGCTCGTCTTCGGAAAGCTCGCCATTCCGAGCTCGTCCAAGAGCGCTTTGACTGCGAGGGCTACCCGGCGAACGTCGTCCCAGGCGACGCCCGGGCCCGGGTCGAGGTCGACCCTCAGTTCGTCCGGGTGCTCCAGATCCCCGGCGCGCACGGGATGAGGATGCAGCTCGATGCAGCCGAGGTTGACCACCCAGGCCAGGCCGGCGGCGTCGTCGACGACGACTTCTTCGGCAGTCCGCCCCGACGGAAAAGAAAGCGTCACCGCTCGCAGCCACTCCGGCCGATTGTCGGGGGCGCGCTTCTGGTAGAAGGCCGGCGCCTCGGCCCCGTCCACGAACCGCTTGAGCACGAGCGGCCGGTCACGAATCCCGGCGAGCGCCCCGCCGGCTACCGATAGGTAATAGCGCACGAGGTCCAGCTTCGTGAGCTTCGCTTCTTTCGTGAAGTAGGGCTTGCGCGGGTGGGTGATGCGAACCTCCCGCCCGCCGATCGACAACGTCTCTGCCTCTTTGTCGGCCACGAAGAACGAGGCTACATCAAGGCTCATGGCGGATACGAAGCAAGACATCGTGGACATGCTTCGAGAGCTCGCGGAGCTGACGATGCTCGACGAGGGCGACCCCCAGTCGTTTCGGGTGCGCGCTTACGAGAGCGCCGCCCAAGCTGTCGCAGGACAGGGCGTCGACCCCGGTACGCTGACGGCCGCACAGCTGCAGAAGATCGAGGGAATCGGCAAGAGCACGGCGGAGAAGATCCGAGAACTCGTCGACACCGGGACGGTGCAAAAGCTGCAAGCGCTCCGGCAGAAGCATCCTGCCGGCGTCGTCGCGCTCCTTCGAATTCAAGGACTCGGCCCCAAAGCGGTCCAGCGCCTCCGGGCCGAGCTCGGAGTCCAATCGATCGACGATCTTCGCCGAGCCCTGGCCGACCACAAGCTGCGCGAGCTCAAGGGCTTCGGCCAGAAGTCCGAAGAGAAGCTCTCTCACGCGCTCGCGCGCCTCGCGGCGCAAGGCGCGATCGACCGGACGCCCATCTCGGTCGCGCTGCCGCTCGCGACGCGCGTCGTGGCGCGGATGCTCGAAGTCCCCGGGGTAATCCACGCGTCGTACTGCGGCTCGCTGCGGCGATTCGCCGAGACCGTCGGCGACGTCGACATCGTCGTCGCCGCCGCTTCGTCGGAGCCAGTCATGGAGGCCTTCGTCTCGATGAAGTCGGTCGACCGGGTGCTTGCGCGCGGCGACGCCAAGACGAGCGTCGTCACCCATCGCGGAACCCAAATCGACCTCCGCGTCGTCGCCGCAGACCAGCTCGGGGCCGCGCTCCTCTATTTCACCGGATCGAAGGGCCACAACATCAAGCTCCGGCAGCGAGCGCTCGCCCGTGGCCTCACCCTCAATGAGTACGGCCTCTTCGAGACGGACGGCGGCAAGCGCATCGCGAGTGAAACCGAGGCGCAAATCTACGAAGCGCTCGGGCTCCCGTGGATATCTCCCGTTTTGCGCGAGGACTCGGGCGAAATCGACGCGGCCGAGAAGGGCACGCTGCCTCGAGCAATCGGAAAGATCCTCGGAGATTTCCACGTCCACACGTCCGTGTCGCGCGACGCCTCGTCGCCCGTGGAAGACGTGGTGGAGTTCGCGAAAGCGCGGGGCTACCGCGCGCTGGCAATCACCGATCACGCCGAGGGCGCCCTGCCGGGCGTGGGCCGAGATGCCATGCTCGAGCAGCGGGCCAGGCTTCGGGCCATCCAAGCGGAGCTCGGTGACTCGCTCAAACTCTTGCATGGGGTCGAGCTCAATATCGGAGCCGAGGGCGAGCTCGATTACGACCTCGATTTTCGCCGCGGTTTCGACTTCTGCCTCGCTTCGGTGCACGACCAGTTCGACCTCGATCGCGCCGCGCAGACTCGCCGCATCGTCACCGCGATGCACGATCCGACCGTACGTATGATTGGTCATCTTTCGGCGCGCATGATCGGCGCGCGCCCGCCGATCGATTTGGATCTCGACGCGATCTTCGCCGCGGCGGAAGAAACCGGAACCGCCCTCGAAGTGAACGGCGCCCTCCCCCGGCTCGACATGTCGCTCGAGGCGCTCCGTCGCGCGCGCGGCCGCGACCTGACCTTCGTGCTGACCAGCGACGCCCACGAGACGCGCGAGCTCGGGCGGGTCGGGTTTGCGGCGCTCCAGGCCGAGCGGGCGTGGGTCGAACCAGACCGCATCATCAACGCGCGAACACCCGAGCGACTCTTGGCGTGGACGGCGAAGAAGATGCCGAGCGCAGCGTAGACGCCATCCCGAAAGTATTCTGCATCCTTTCGCCTTCTCCGATCGTGTTGGGAGTGTGAGGGCCCGATGACTGCGATTCCGCTGGAGCTTTCCGCAGCGCGCGAGCGCTTCCTCGACCTCGTGGCGGACCTGCGCCCGGACCTTCATCGGTACTGCTCGCGTCTCGTCGGCTCCGCGATCGACGGCGAAGACGTCGTGCAGGAAGCGCTGGCGAAAGCGTATTACGCGATGAGCCTCTCTCCGGAGATGCCGCCGCTCCGACCATGGCTCCTGCGCATCGCGCACAACACGGCCATCGATTTTCTCCGTCGGTACGAACGGCGCTTCGTCGAATCCGTGGAAGATATCGCCGAGAACGCGGCAGCCAGCGAGGCCCGACCCGATGTCGTGCGGGCTGCACTGTCGAGCTTCGTGGCGCTGCCCGTACTCCAGCGAAGCTCGGTCATCCTGAAAGACGTCCTCGGGCTCTCGCTCGAAGAGATCGCCGACGCGACCGGTACGACGGTACCCGCGGTGAAGTCCGCGTTGAATCGTGGACGGACGACGCTCCGCGATCAGCCGCGGCGGGACCTCGTGCCCTGGCGCGATCGCCCCGAGACGTCACCGGACGAGAGGACGCTCCTGGATCAGTACGTCGCCCTCTTCAACGCGCGCGACTGGGAAGGCGTTCAGTCACTTCTGACCGAAGAGTGCCGCTTGGATCTGGTCTCCAAGTCGCTTCGGCGCGGGAAGAGACAAGTGACGCCGTACTTCGGCAATTATGCGCGCGAAGACTTGCGCCTCGCCGTCGGGCGGGCCGAGGGACGCGACGTCATCGGTGTCTTTCGTCCTTCGAGCAGCGACCGGCCGGAGTACGTCATCGCCCTCGAGCAGGAAGCCGGGCGCGTGGGCCTCATCCGCGACTGGCGCTACGTGCCGTACTTGATGGGCGAGCTCACCTTCGAAAGCGACGAGACGTGAACGCGTGGAGGAGCGATGGATACGTCGGGTAAGGCGAAGAAGACGAGCAGTGCATTTCGGATGGAGTGTGCAGTCGCCATTCAAGTCCATGCGAAGCCGCGCACGGTATGGGCCCTGCTCACCAACTCGAAAGACTTCCCGACGTGGAACTCGACGGTGACGGCCGTCGAGGGAGACATCGCGCTCGGACAGAAGCTCGCGCTGCGCGTGCCGGCGGCGCCCGGCCGGGTGTTCAAGCCGAAGGTGGCCGAGTTCGAGCCAGAGAAGCGCATGGTGTGGACCGACGGTGCGGCGCCGATGTTCAAGGGCGTTCGCACATTCACCCTGGAGCCGAGGAGCGAGGGCACGACGGGGTTTTCGATGGTCGAAGTCTTCAGCGGCGTCATGCTCCCGCTCATCCGGGGTTCACTGCCCAACTTCGCGCCGGTGTTCGAACGGTACGCCGCGGATCTCAAGCGCGAAGCCGAAAAGAGGGAGACATGAGCAAGGTGAGCGGTGGAGGCACGGAGGACTCGCCTTGGACGCTGAAGACGCCGCCGGGGACGTCGGACTTCCAGGCATGGCGCGACGAGGCGGTGGACCCGCCCGCTCTCGTCGTCCAGGTCGGCAAGACGCAGCTCCGGTATCACCTGCGGTGCATCGAGGACCTGCACGACATGCTGAAGAAGCACGGAGACTGGATGCCGCTCGGCAGCGCGGACGAGCAGAAGCCCGCGGCCGAGGGAACGGTGGAGTCGTGGGGTCGCTCCCCGAAGAATCCGGTCAAGGGCTGGTACGGACTGAAGAAGGGATTGCGTGGGCGCTTCGGCATGTACGTGCCGCCCGTGCTCGAAAAGCTAGGCCTGGCTGAGGTCGAGCACAATCCCAAGAACAATCGGATGCGCGCGAAGTAACGCCACAACCCCAAGACGACGCGGAGCCGAGCCGCCCACCCTCATCAACTGCGGCGGGCCTAGACCCTCATCAGCTGCGGCGGACCCTCATCAGCTGCGGCGGGCCTAGAAGCCTGGCGATTTTCGCCGAGAGCAAGCGAGGCCGGCGGCGAGCGCGCGGAGCGTACTCCAGTACGCGAGCACGCTCGACGCCGGGATCGCGCCGCTATCGGCGAAAAGCGCCAGGCTTCTAGGGGTCTTCGGTTACCGGCTGCGGCCCCGGTACGATCCCCGCAATATCGGGATCGACGCCCGGCTCGACGGGGCCCTGATCGGCAGGGCCCTCCGCGCGGCGCTGCTTTCGCTTCGCGTCCTTCGCGCGCTGCTTTTCCTGGCGAGCACGCTCTTTTTGGCGTTTGGCAAAGGTGGTGTTCGATGCCATCTATAGCCGCTCCTCCTACCAGCGTTCGCGCTTCCCACCGCCACCACCGCCACCGCCGCCGCCGCCCCCGCGGCTCTGCTGGCGCTCCTCTGCCTCGTTCACTCGAAGTGCGCGGCCGTCGAGGTTCGCGCCGTTCATCTCCGAGATTGCCTTGGCAGCCTCTTGCGCCGTGCCCATCGTGACGAACGCGAAGCCGCGGGACTGCCCGGACTCCCGATCGGTCACGACATGTACGTCGGTCACCGAACCAAATGCGGCGAACGTGGTGCGAAGCGAGTCAGCGTTTGAGTTGAACGAAAGGTTGCCTACGTAGAGACGATTGCCCATGATATTGCTCTCGATTCTGCTTGGTCGTTGCCGTCTCGCAACTTCGCGGATCCCAGAATCGAGAGAGCGTCGTCGTGCACGGTGAACGTCGTTGCTTACGCGGAGGTAGATACTCCCCGAAGGACCGATGCGCAAGGAGGACGCGTGCATGGGATCGCGGCGTTCGAATGCTCCGGTAGAGCCACAAAGCGTTCGGGAGCCCGCTCGCGTTCGGCCTCGAGCGCACGAGCCGCGGTCGCGGCGGCTACCGAGCGGCCGGAGGCGTCCGGTACCCCACCGACACGCCGACGATGTTCACGATGCCGCTATAGCTTCCCGGAAACTCAGGCAGGGTGCTCGTCTTCTTCAGGACGAACAGGAGCTGATAGCCGAGGTCCACGTGGAAACCGGAAGGATGGGAGTACCCTCCCCCGACGGCGAGGTTCAGTCGGTCCGAGTCGGGGACGTCGGGCGCCAGCGTGCTCCCAGGCGACGGAGTCGGATCGTAGAGGACACCGGCGCGAATGCGCCAGGACTCGTCGATGGCCGCTTCGGCGCCGACGTGAACGTTGACCGTGTTCCTCCAGTTCTTGGGCTCCGACGTGTCGAGTGTTCTCGTCACGTCGTTGGGAAAGTGGATATCGATCGAGTGGAACTTCGACCACCCGTACCACTGGACGTCCGCGTCGATGACCAGGTTCTTGATTGGATGCGACGAGGCGCCCATCTGGAGCACATCCGGCGTTACCAAAGACGTCGTCACGCGCTGGTCGCGGAAGATCGCCTGGAACTCGGTGGGGACGTGGTCGAAGTGCGAGTCGCCGTCGAATTCGAACTTCACGGCGCTTCGATAGTGAATGCCGAGGGATAGGTACTGCGGAACGGCCTCGAACTGCGCGCCGACATTCGCTCCGGCGCCCCAAGCGCCGGCGCCCAATTCGGTGGACACTTCGCCCGCGCCCGTTTCGACCTTCCTCTGCAAGTCGACGGTCGCGCGCACCGCCTGGAAGCCGGCGCCCACGCGAAGCGGCCCGAATCGATATGCGACGGTCGGGTTGAAATCGTACGTGGAGAACGACGACTGCGTGATGAGTGACTTTCCCGACCACTCCCCCGGCCACGCGAGGCTCAGTCCAAACGGCGTGAAAACGCCGATGCCGATCGACAGGTCGTCGGTTATCCCGCCGCTTTCGTATGCCTGAAAGGGAGGCACGACCCGGAACGAGTTGCCCGTCGAGACACCGCCGGGGCTCTTGTATTGGAACGAGGGGATGATCAGCGAATCGCCGACCTGGGCGTCGAAGATCTTGCCCTGGGCGATGCCGGCTGGGTTGTAGAAAATCCCCGACGAGTCGTCGACCATCGCGGTCATGGCGCCGGCCATGCCGGTGCCCCGGGCCGATTGGACGTCGAGCGCGATGCCGGCGGCCTTTGCGGGACGGGCGAAGGCAAGGAGAACGAACGCGGCGTACGGAGAGATGGCCGCAACGCGTCTCTTCATGGGGATGGCTCTCCGCATTGGTTGGGGCGGCTTGCTCACTGGAAGGTGCCGGTCGCGAGGAACGCCGCGGCCTGCGTCTGGGCCTTGATGGTCAAGGCGAGGGACTGCGGAGTCGCCGCCGGAGGCTGCAACAAAAAGCCGTGGCGCGAGCTGGGCGGCGCGCTGGTGGTGTCGAATCCGTCGGCCGCGTCCGTGAACTCGTAGCAAAAGAGGGGCGCCATGCAGCCGAAGCTCGGTGGCGTGTTGGAAAATGGGCGGTCCGCCGCGGAGACGAGCGCGAGGTTCGACGGGTTCGGCACCGTTTCATCGCCCTCGATGAACTGGATGAAGGCCTTACGCTTGGCGTTGGGCGCCGTCACGCCCGGCGCGATCGTGACGGGATGGGTCAGGCGCCATCCCATGTTCGCCGGGTCTGCGGGATCCAAGATCCATTGGGCAGTCGCAAGGAACTGATCGAACGCGGGAGTTCCTTGCAGGATCCCCTGGGCTTGGAGCCCCGCCAGAAGCGCCGTCCTTTGTGCCGCGAACGACGGCGCGGTCAGGATAATCTGAGGCAACTCGCCCCCCGGCACGTTGAGCACGACATTGTTCGTGTCGGGGGAAACCGCGTTGAAGAGCGTTCCGAGAATACCGCCGAGGCTCTGACCGACGTAGCCGATCTTCGTGAGATCGAACGTCGCTGTGCCGCCGGCGGCGGCGATCCGCGCGGCCAGCGAGTTCGAGCCGGTGACACGCATCGTATGGACGAGCTGCGCGAGGTCGATGACTTGCTGGCGGAAGTTGTCACGCGTGGCGAAGAAGTTCGTCAGGCTGAAGATGTTCCAACCGCTGATGATCGGGCGTCCGCCCGAGTCGCGCATGAAATCTCCGCCTTCGCACTTCCCGTCGGCCTCGCAAGCGCCCATGTTCGCCGCTTTGCACCCGAGGTTCCCAGTGGGATCGGGGCCCGCGGCGACGTTGAGCCCCGGACAAGCAATCCGCGTCGAGTCCACGCGCGCGACGCACCGGCCGACGAGCGGTAGCTCGTTGCACGTCATCGTCGTCGGCTCGGCGCAGGCGAAATCGTCGGTCACGGTCAACCCCAAAACCTGCGAGAGATACGCCCCCGAGCCGGTGCACGAGGTGCGCTCGCCGTGGAACAGAACGTCGGTCGCGATCGTCGCCTGCCCGGCGGCAGCGAGCGAGTTGGCGATCGCGAGGAAATCGTTGCGATCGCGCGTAAAACCATGGCCGAAGATAGTGATCGGATATCCGCCGGCCGGCGGCGGCGTGGCGGGCAAGGAGAGGGCGAAGGTCACGGGTTCGGGCGCGGGATGCTGGACGTCGAGCGTTCCGCCGGGGCCCGTCACCGCGACGGGCGTCTCGAAGACCCCGAGGTAGAACTTCCCGATCGCACCGATCGGAATGGGCTGCGCCGTCGCTCCGGCGGCGGCCGTGTACTGCGCGGTCGCGTCTGCAAAGATCACGGGGCCTTGCGGCAGGGCCTGAATCGGCGCCGACCCCACGTATGCATGGAGCGCGTCGAGGAGCGTGGCTTCCGATTGGGTGGTGAACGCCCACGCGATCGCGAGGCTCGTGCGCGGCACGCCGCCCGCCTCCAGCCCGTCGAGCGCCGGAGCCAGGGCCGCCCGCAGGGCTTCGAGCTGCACGGCCTGCGCGTCGGTCAGGACATTGACCTGGGATTTGCCGTTCATCGCGATGGGTTTCTTCGAGCGCACAAGCGCAAACGCCGGAGTCGGTACGACGGGCTTGCCGGAGTCGTCCTTCAGCCCGGTTGTCACGTAGGCGAGGTACGTGGTCTTTTCGTCGAGCGGCACGTTCAACTGCCACTGGAGCTGCTGCGGCGAAGTCTGCGGCGTCCCGTCGGTGTGCGGACTCGACAGGCAGTTGACGCAGGGGGTGTAGACGGGCGGAGGCGTTTGCTCGGGCGTGGGCGCGCTCGAGGCGAGACGAATCAATCCCACGGAGCCCGTCGCCAACAAGTTCACGGTGGGATCGAGCCGGGCCTGCGCGACCGCGTCGTTGGCGGCTCCGTTCTCGCTGATGGGAGCGGCGATCGTGGAGAAGCCGTCCAGCGTATTCAGCCCGCAAACGAGCTGCGTCGCCGAGTCGGTAGCCGTTGCGCAGTCCGACGCCGTAAGCGGCGCTTGCGTACCCGGGTTGGGCAGCGCGACCTGGCCGCTCGTCGAACGGAGCACATCGTTCGGGAACGGGATGACGCCGTGCGCCGGGTCGAACGTCACCTCGCCCGCGTCGACGATGGTGAACGTCCAGACAATCGGGATCGAGCTCGCGTCGGGAAGGTGCGCGAGAGCCACGACTTGCGCGACGAGAGGCGCGTAGCCACGGCGGATGGTCTCGAGCTGGATCGCCGTCTTGGTTTGATCGGCGAGTCTGGCCGCCGGGTCCGTGTACGTCGACGGAATGACGTCCACCGCCGGTGTGCAGGGGGACATGAGATCGGGCAGGCCACCGGCCTCGGACTGACAGGAGACGAGCGGATTCGGACTGGAAACGAGGGCCCAGGTCGGCGAGCCGATCACCGGCTCCCCGTTCGCCCCGGTCAAACGACCGGGGCCCGCGATCAAGGCGACTGCGTACCGATGTGCGCGCGTCCAGCCGGCCGCGGGCGGCTGCTGGTCGATTGCGTTCGAAGCCTTGTCGAAGACGGGCGCGGGGAGCCCAGTCACCTGCGTGGGGACGGTTCCCGGAGTGATGTCGAGGACGACGATATTCTGCGGGACCACCGTGGCCGGGTCGAGCGGTCCGCTGAAGAACGCTTGCGCGGTCGACTCGAACGGAAAGCCGTTCAAAGAACCGAGGTAGTCCTGATTGAACTCCGTCTGCGCGGGGGAATCTCCAGGCGAGGTGGGAACAGCCACCTTCCCGCCCGCTATCGCAAGATCGTTCGGCAGGGGAACCACCGGTGGCGTCGCGGCGAGATCGAGCTGAGCGGTCACGGTCGGACTCGGGGGCGGGTTCTGCTTGATGTCGGGCGCGCACGCTCCGACGAGCAAGACCAACGGCAGGAATCTCCTCACCACGCGACCTCCCGTCCTGGGTTCATTCGATTCGGGCCTCGACACTAGGTGGAACGACGGCGGCCGTGAGGCTCGTTTTTCTTCGCCGCCCCTCGCCCGGTTCGAGTAGCGCAGAAAATGCGCCGCCGCTGTCGCTCGCGCAAGCTACCCCGTCCATGACGAGCGTCCTCAAAGACAGGACGGCGGCGGTGGCTACACTCCATTCCGAGGGCGAATGGAACCGAAAACACTTCATGGCGCACTGGCTCGGGGCAGCGCGCGCTTCGTCTCGGAGGCGATCGACGAGCGCGGCGGCGCCGATCCGATCTCGGAACTCTACGCGGCGCGGCGCGCATCGTATTCGCTCTTTTCGCTCCACCTGCGGGACGCGGACTGCGAGGCGTTGCGCCCGTACCTTTTCCCGCGGCCCATTCCGCGAGCCCCTGGCGACAAGCCGGTCACGTGTCTGAATCTCATCGACGGAACATGGATCCGGCCGCCCGAGCTCGTCCCCATGAAGTCCCTGGCTGACCGCAGAATCACCCTCTTCGACATGGCGCGGTCGCGCGAGAACGACTGCCGACTTGCGATCGACCGCGCCCACGCGTTCTGGACCTCCTTCGAGTGGGCGAAGGAGGGCCTCGCGTATCGCAAGCACGTGGTCAAGAACCTGTCGCGCTTACTCGAGTATTTCTACGAAGAATGCCTGGACGAGCTCCGGCAGCAGACGCCCAAGACGCGCCTCGAAGCCGACAAGGATTTCTGGGAGGCCAAACGGGCGGCCGACCACCTCGAGGGCAATGCCGAGAAGGCCATGGCCGGCGAGATTGTGCCGACGATGATCAGCGGCCAGTCGTATTGGAAGGACGCGTTTGTCCCCGCGGGCGTGTGCACCGTCATCACGCCGATGAACTTCATTTACGGAATTCCCGGGATTCAAATGGTCGGCTGTTACTTGAGCGGGTCGCCGATGATCTTCAAGGGGCACCCGTTCAGCGCGATCACCAGCACGACTCTGGTGAAGATGCTCGTCGCCGCGGGGGCCGACCCCCGCGCCGTCCACAAGCTCGAGGGTTTCGGCGGCGACGTGAGCCCGATCGTGAGCGACGAGAGGATCGCCGTCGTGAGCGTCACCGGAAGCGCCGAGACGGCGAAGTCGCTCCAGGCCGCACGCGGCGTGAGGCCGGTGCGCTTCGAGGGGGGCGGGTGCAACTGGGCGTGGATCGACGATGGGTATTCGGACGCGGAGCTCGACAAGATCGCCGCGCGACTCGCCTACTCGAAGCTCTCCCTGGGCTCGCACAAATGCACGAGCTTGCACGGAATCGCCGCCAGCCCGAAGACGCTCGACCGGATCGAACCGAGGATCGCCTCGGAATTGGCGACGTGGACGACCGCCGATCCCCGAGCAGCCGCGCCGAACGAGACGAAAATCGTCAGCCCCCTCATGGTTCACAAGGCGAGTACGGTGAGCAGCATCCAAGACAGTGCTCGCGCCGCGGGGGTCCAGGTCCTGCTCGAGGGCGGCAGAGTGACGACGGGCGACTACGCGCAAAACGCGGAGGTCGCGGCGCCGGTGGTGCTCCGACGCGTGACCGCGGAAACCAGGATCCAGGTCGACTGGGACGGCCGGAGAAAGGCCATCGCGCTCGCGACGACGGAGCTCTTCATGCCCGTCTTGGTCACTATGGAAACGCCCACGTTCGAGGGGTTCGTTCGGTTTTGCCTGGAGGTGAACCCGCACGACCTCGCGACGAGCCTGTGGACCCGCGACGACGCCAAGCTCGCGTTCGCACGGCGCACGCTGGGCGGCATGCTCAAAGAGAACGACGGCACCGACAGCGCGCTCGAATGGGAGGAGTTCGGGGCGAGCGGCGTCGGCGAGAGCGGGAACACCGGGGTCGGGGACGCGGCCGCGACGATCTCCATGTTCTGCCGCAAGCAAAAGGGACGGCACTTCGTATTTTGACCCGGTGGCCTGGCGCGCTTGAAAAAATGGCCTGGCTCGCCTATGAGACGCGCATGTCGACCGCCCAAGAAGTCGCCCAGAAGAGGTTCGACGAGGAAGACAAGGTCTGGACCGGCCCGAAGTACATTCGGCTCGGGCTGGTGACGCTCCTGATTGCGATATCGACCATTTACTACATGTCGACGACCGCTGGCTGCTCGCTCCAGATCGTTCCCTAGAGCGGCGCCGTCGAAATACGATCGCCTTCGGCGATTGCGCTCGCCGCAGCGAGCCGGCGCTTCCCTCGGTTTTTCCCTCTGGCGATGCCCGAAAAGCGCGGGCGATCGAGCGCGCTTTGGCAGGAGCGATTCCGGGTCCAGAGCGAGCGAGGCCGGCCGCAAGCGCGCACTGCGTCCGATCGTAACGACTCTACGCGGAATGGCGCGACGCCCGACCGTCTCGGCGCCTTCGTGGCTGGCTCAAGTTGCACGATTGCGACAGTTCCGTCAGCGGGTCGAATCATGCCGGGAGAAACCTACGCGCCCGAACAAGGTTTCCGCCGGAGGGTTCCATGACCAACGATCGTCGTACGTTCCTGAAGCTCGTGAGCGCTGGCGCGCTCGCTTCGGCTTTTCCGTCAAGCATAAAGCGAGCGCTGGCGATTCCCGCGCACCACCGCACGGGCACAATCGCCGACGTCGAGCACATCGTCATTCTAATGCAGGAAAACCGCTCCTTCGATCACTATTTCGGCACGCTCCAGGGCGTCCGCGGATTCGGCGATCCCCGGGCCGTCGCCCTTCCCTCGGGAGCCTCCGTCTGGCACCAGCCCAACGGAACCGCAACGGTATTGCCCTTTCACCCGGACGCGCCGAATCTTGGATTGCAGTTCCTGCAAGATCTCCCGCACGGCTGGACGGATACGCACAGCGCGTGGAACGGAGGGAAATACGATCAGTGGGTGCCCAGCAAAGGCACGACGACGATGGCGTATCTGACGCGGGACGACATTCCGTTTCACTATGCGCTCGCCGACGCGTTCACCGTTTGCGACGCGTACCACTGCTCGATCATGGGACCGACCGACCCGAACCGGTATCACATGTGGACGGGTTGGGTAGGCAACGACGGCGCGGGCGGCGGACCGGTGCTCGACAATGCGGAAGCCGGCTACGGCTGGTCCACGTACCCTGAGATCCTGCAGAAGGCTGGAGTCAGCTGGAAGATCTATCAAGACGTTGGGGCCGGGCTCGATGCGGCCCACTACTGGGGCTGGGGAGACAACGCCTACATCGGAAACTACGGGGACAACTCGCTCCTCTATTTTCATCAATATCAGAACGCGCAACCGGGCAGTCCCCTCTACGAGGGAGCGCTGACCGGGACCAACATCTCCCAAGGGGGCACGCTGTTCGACGTCTTTCGCCAAGACGTCCTCGCCAACAAGCTCCCGCAGGTGTCGTGGATCGTCGCCCCGGAGGCCTATACGGAGCACCCGAATTGGCCGGCGAACTACGGCGCCTGGTACGTGTCGCAATTTCTCGACGCCCTCACCGCCAATCCGGAAGTTTGGAGCAAGACCGTTCTCTTCCTCGTATACGACGAGAACGATGGGTTCTTCGACCACGTGGTTCCACCCACGCCGCCGCAGTCGCGGGCGGAAGGGATCTCCACGGTCGACACGACCAACGAAGTTTTTCAGGGCAATTCCGAGTATGGCGCGGGACCCTACGGGCTCGGCGTCCGTGTTCCGATGATTGTCGTTTCTCCGTGGAGCAAGGGAGGCTGGGTCAGCTCCGAGGTGTTCGATCACACTTCCCTCATCCGATTCATCGAACGTCGCTTCGGCCTGATCGAGCCGAACATCACCGACTGGCGCCGGGCAGTCGCTGGGGACCTGACCTCGACCTTCAATTTCGAATCCCCGAACGATGCAGTCGTGTCGTTGCCGAGTACTACGAGCTACGTGCCCCCGGACGGCGTGAGGCATCCGGACTACGCGCCCACGCCGCCGACGACGCAGGCGCTGCCGAAGCAGGAACCCGGGATTCGGCCTGCGCGCCCCGTGCCTTACGAGCTGCACGTCTCGGGAGAAACAGACTTTTCAGACGGTTCCGTGAAGCTGCGCTTCGGCAATTCGGGAAAGTCCGCCGCGGTGTTCCACGTGCGCTCCGCCAAGAGCCAAGTGGGGCCCTGGACGTACACCGTCGGGCCCGAAGCACACGTGTTCGACACCTGGAAAGTCCGGGAAGCGGGACAGACGACGTACGATCTATGGGTCTACGGGCCGAACGGCTTCCTTCGTTCGTTCCGGGGCAGCGTCGCCGGCAGAGAGAAGGCAAGCCTATCGGTCAAGAGCACATACGACCGTGAGGGCTCGGGCATTACCCTGGACGTGTGCAATCAGGGCGCCGAAGCCACCAAGGTGCGAATCTTGGACGTCTACGGCGACCAATTGATCGCCCGCTCACTCGCGGTCGGCGAAAGCCTGACGTGGCATTGGTCGTTGGAAAAGACGTTCGGCTGGTACGACTTGTCCATCGAAGTCGAGTCGGATTCGAGCTTCAAGCAGCGGCTGGCGGGACACGTCGAGACCGGCAAGGACAGCGTGACGGATCCGGCGATTGGGGCGCGCTGAGTTTCCTCGAATTGGAGAGATGGGCCGACCCGGGCTTCGGAGTTTGGGTTGGCCTGTCCCGATCGGACGCGAGACCGAACGCGCACGTTTGTAGGAACATAGTGGCAATCGCCAAGACTGTGCTATATGGGGCCTCTCCATGGCCACATCACTTCAAGCCACACTCAATGACCTCGCCGCCTCTTTCGCTGAAAGCGTCCTAGAGGCCATCCGGGGCATTTCTCTGAACGAGCTAGTCGAGGGAAGCGCGCAGGTGCGACGAGTTGGTCGCCCGAACCGGATGCCTGCTGCGGCGGCTCCTGCCGCGCCGCCCGCGAAAAGGGCAGTCGCGTCCAGCGGGCGACTGCCCCGTCGTTCCCAAGAGGACATTGCGGCGGCGCTTGCGCAGGTGGTCGCGCTGGCGAAGAAGCATCGGGAGGGCCTGCGGGCGGAACAAATCCGGACCGAGCTTGGCCTCCAGCCCAAGGAGATGCCGCGGATACTGAAAGAGGGCCTGCAGAAGAAGGCACTCAAGAGCAAAGGTCAGAAGCGGGCTACGACGTACTTCGCGACGTGACGCGGAGCGGAGTCGGGCCATCCTTTTGCGGGAGGGGTATCGCCGTCACGACGGCGCAGATTCGGGTGGCCACGCGCCGACGCGCGAACTTCGCGTGACTTGGGAAACGGACCTGGGTCCTACGCCCTTGGCGAGGCGCCCAGCGTCCTCTCGTTCGACGCTTTGATCTCGGCCGTGAACGTGGTCTCCTGCAAGGGCTCGACACGACCTTGGTAGAGTCGTTGAGCCTGACAGGAGCCCGCCCATGCCCAATCCGTTTGCTCACATCGAACTTACGACCGGTGACCTCGGTGCAGCGAAGAAGTTTTACAAGAAACTCTTCGATTGGAAGCTGAGCGATTCCCCCATGGGGACAACGGGCGGCATCTATACAATGGTTGCTCCGGGCAAGGGCCCGGGCGGGGGCATGCAGGCGAAGCCGATGCCGAACGCGCCCGTGGCGTGGATGCCTTATGTCGAAGTGGACAACGTAAAGAAAATTCTCGCGAAAGCGGAGAAGGGTGGCGCGACGGTAGTCGTCCCGGTCACGGACATCGGGAAAAACGGGATTATCGGTGTCTTCGTGGACCCGACCGGCGCCACGCTCGGAGTCTGGTCCAAGGCAAAGCCAGCGAAGAAGAGCGCCAAGAAGGCTTCCAAGCGCAAGTGACTTGAGGCCGCGCCAACGGCCTCACCGATGTCCTCGCACATAGTCGCGCGTTCGGCGGAACTGGGCGTGAGCCGATGTAGCGGCTGCCTGCTACTGTCAATGCTGAGCCGATCCTGGACTTCATTGGAGCCCGCGAAATGAAGAAAATTCTCCGCCATCAACACGCATCGCATCGCTTCCCCCTCTTGCTGGCATGGTCCGCTCCGGTCGGGCTCGCGGCCGCGATGCTCGGCGGCCATCTGGGGTGTTCCAGCGACTCATCGACGGCGGCCGGGCCTCCAAGCTCGTCCTCGTCGTCGGGAAGCTCCGGGAGCGTGGAACCCGGCTCGACCAACGGAACCGGGGGGACTGACACCGGCCCGGCCACTTCATCGGGGGGAGGATCCAGCTCGAGTTCGGGGGGAACGTCTTCCACTGGAGGCGGCGGCGGGGGCGGTGCCGCCGGTGCCGGAACCGGAACGGGCACTGGGACCAGCGGCAGCAGTTCCAGTTCGGGTGGCACGTCCTCGGGCGTATCGAGCGGCGGTTCATCCAGCGGTGGAGTGGGAACCGGTACGGGGACTGGCACCGGCGGCGGCAAAACCGGAACCGGAACCGGAACGGGCACCGGAACCGGAACGGGCACCGGTGCAGGCGGCGGCGACGGCGGATCGGCCGCCTCCGGATGCGCCGGCAAGTCATACAAGCTCTGCGAGGACTTCGAGACCGGAACCGCAGGCGCTCTTCCGACGGGGTGGACGCAGTACAAGGGATACGGCGCTGCATCTCCGCAGAACGTCGTCCTCGACACCGCCCAGTTCCACTCGGGAGCGATGTCGCTGAAGAGCGACGACTTGGGCAAGAGCGGCGCCGCACGCGCCCAGAAGAGCCTCTCGGCTCTCGGAGCCACGGCGACCAAGCACTGGGGTCGCATTTTCTACAAAGTGCAGACCCCCGTGTCGACGACGTTCCTCCACACCACCTTCGTCTCTCTCTTCGGTTCAGCCGGCGAAGATCGCATCGTGGATACGGTCAAGAGCGCCGGCGGCGGGATGCACCAGTGGCTCTACAACTTGCCCAGCGACGCGTGCAGCAAAGGCTCTGCCTACAACTGGACGTATGACGCCAATTGGCACTGCGCGGAGTGGTACATCGACGTCAGCACGAACGCCTATCGGTTCTTCTCCGATTCGATGGAGGTGACGTCGATCGGGTTCACCGGGCAGACCTGCTCGATGATGTCGAATCCGTACCAGGACGTCATCGTGGGCGGCACGACCTACCAGGCGCCCACGGCACCGTGGATCATGTGGTTCGACGACCTCGCGATCGACGACAACCAGATCGGCTGCCAGTAGAGCTGCGCTGCCGGACAGCGGCACCAGCGCCTGGCCGGAAAAACGTGTCTTGGCCTGCGCTTGAGAGCACCGACGGGGCGTTTTGTGCAATGCTCGGCGCTCCGATGCCGCCCCTTCGTTCTCTCGCAACCCCTCTCTTCGCCGCGTCCGTCCTGGTCTCGTGCGGAACGGGCCCGACCGGCCGAGTAACGACCGCGAACAACACGCGCGGCGAGGACCCCTGGCTCGTGGGCGAGCGATGCACGCCCGACACCCCGGCCGACCCCGCCCCGCGGATCGAAGTGCTCGCCCAGGGAAATGGCCAGCCGGTCACGACGGGCGTGACGGTTCGCGTTCATTACGTGGCAAGCTTGCCCAACGGAACGATTCTGCACGACTCGCATGAAGGCTCTCTGCCGAGCGAGATAATCCTGGGGAGCACCAAGACATTCTGCGGTTTCGAGCGGGCCTTGATGGGCATGCGTCCGGGGGAGCAGCGTCGCGCCCTGGTTCCATGGTCACTCGCGTTCGGAGAGAGCGGGAGGCCCCCCGAGATTCCCCCGCGCGCCGATCTTGTCCTCCTCATGGACCTTTATCTACCGGCTGACGTCATCATCGAGCACGGCATGCCTCCGTCCAATCCGAGTGGTGGCGGCCCGAGGAGGCGCTGAGCAAGGGTCGCTCACGGAATCCTCCTGCCCTGGGCGGCTTCCCACAGTCGATACCAATCGGCTCGGTCCAAACGGATGGTCGCGGCCCGGGCGGCGGCGCGCATTCGTTCGACCTTGTTGGTGCCGACGACGACCATCGGTGCCGCCGGCATCGCCA
>Ga0265316_10001023_pt1 | contig 30339 bp, 25 predicted proteins | sample 4522metaG_FD_202092 | JGI IMG/M metagenome (GOLD analysis project Ga0265316, IMG submission 202092) | Rhizosphere microbial communities from Carex aquatilis grown in University of Washington, Seatle, WA, United States - 4-5-22 metaG | ecosystem: Host-associated > Plants > Roots > Rhizosphere >...
GGATAATATCGAATATCTTTTGCAACAAAGGGAAAAATTTAAGATTCGTTCGCTTAGGTGCATTTATCAATTCGTCGTCCAAATGGAAAACAGGCACGAAGCGGCTGAATTTTTCCGGCACTGGAGCAAAAAACTAGATTTTTATGGTATAGAATACACAATTCTTAAAGACTACACTTGTTATGCAAAACAGGACGCCATCTTAATTATAAAATTATCCGGAGGAATAGGTATTAATGCTGGCAGAGAAAATGAGATACATGAGCAAGCATTCAATGAAATAGGTTTTTCTGCCAGTGATTACATATCTAGCCAGATTACTAATTCGGTTGCAACAATTTCGTTTCGCCGGCCTTGCCCCATGTTAATGTATTCGCTTTTTATATCTAGCCGAGGCCATCTTGCGCCTTGTTGTAAGGATCTATATTTTAAATTATCGTTTGGTAATTTAAAACAAGAAAACATAATCGATGTCTGGAGCGGAGCTAAACTGCATGAGATGCGCATGAAGCAAATCAGAGGGGAATGGGGAGCTTTACCTTATTGCTTATTATGCGATTCGGGAGATATTACGGACCAAGAAGTGATCGAGTATCTGGAAAAGACAGGTGAGAAAGAGGAATTAGCGCGCTATAAGGAAAAGCTTAAGAATGAAATAATAGCAAATAAATCTTCCAATGTTTCCCTCGATCAGAAACCCGGCTTAGTAAAACAGAATCCTCCATACAGCTTAAAGGTTTATGATTTTTATCTGCATAAGGATAATCCCGATTCAGTTGTCAATTCCAAAAAAATAGGTAAGCAGGAGTTCGAGCCCGGCCTGCGTGTAGACGTAGAGGTTTGCTACAAATTCGCTGAATCCGCACAGTGGGTAATTTTTGATTATAACCCTAAAAAGAAAGACTGGAGCGCGTATAACTCGGTGAACATCCGGCTCAAAGGGGATGGTAAGGGTGGTAAGTTGCAATTCATCATTCAGGAGCAGGACGGGGATAACTGGTATTATTTCATCGAGGATGCGTTTAATGCAGCGGAATGGAAGGAGTATCAACTTGATTTCGATAAATTCACCATGCCTGAGTGGGCAAGTAAAGGTGATTGTCAAAGGACATTCAGTGCGGTGGTTAGCTATAAACTACTCTTTGAGCGGCATGAGTCTGCTTTGGAGCATGAAAAGACCGTGCATATTGGTAATATCTGGTTGGAGTGTGCAAAAAATGATAAAGAAAAAATAAACCTGCCGCTTCACATTAACCTTGAATTAACTGATTTTTGCAACCTGCGTTGTCCAAAATGCGTCCACTCGCAACAAAGCTTTGCGCATGGTAAAAATCATCCCAAGAGCTTTATGGATGTGACCATGGTCAGTAATATTATACATTCCCTTACTGACAATAACATAAAAATGAACTATATTACGCCATTCTGGCTTGGGGAAGCTTTATTGCACCCCCATTTTATGGAAATTGAAAAGATGTTTTTTGATGCGAGTATAAACAACGATTTGTTTAATGTTATCACATTAAATACCAACGGGTTATTGTTTACTCCCAAGATTGCAGATTTCTTCATAGATTATGCGCAAACCATTGAAAAGAAGTTTCCTAATAAACGTGTTTTTATCACTTTTTCCCTGGATTTTGTCAGCCCGGAAGTATTTGAAATTGTCAAAGGAAGCAAAAAGGAACTGGCCCAAAAAGTATTGGATAATATCGAATATCTTTTGCAACAAAGGGAAAAATTTAAGATTCGTTCGCTTAGGTGCATTTATCAATTCGTCGTCCAAATGGAAAACAGGCACGAAGCGGCTGAATTTTTCCGGCACTGGAGCCGGAAGTTAAATGCCTATGGAATTAAATATACAGTTCTTAAAGAGGCCAGATGCGACTGCGATGATGACAAAGATGCAATAGCCTTCCTTAGGTTGTATGGTTCAAATGAAATTAATATTGGGAAGGAAAGAGACCTGCATAAACAAGCACTTAAAGAGATAGGTTTTTATGACAGTGGTTATGCTCCTTTGGAACAGAGTTCCTGTGTACCTTCTTTTCGACGGCCCTGTTATCATATAATGCATCTATTGTTTATATCCAGCCACGGGATTGTGAACCCCTGCTGCGTAGAAGTGGATTTAGATTTAAGAATCGGCAATCTTAATCAAGAAAACATACTCGATGTCTGGAGCGGAGCTAAACTGCATGAGATGCGCATGAAGCAAATCAGAGGGGAATGGGAAGCATTGTCTTATTGCGCCAAGGCTTGTCCCAGTGATTATGTGGGCGGACAAGTATCAGATGCCGAAATTATCCAATATCTAAAAGATCATGGAGAAGAGGAGCAACTCCAGCGATATATTAATAAAGTTGAAGAAGAGCTAAGGAATCGTTCAATTAAGGAGAAAAATCCGCTAAATAAAGTTACATTAGAGTTCCCCGTAGTTGATTACCAGCTTAAGATTTATGAATTTTATCTGCATAAAGACAATCCCAAGTCAGAAATTGTAACTGAAAGAATGGGAAGTATAGAATTTGACCGGGAAAATAAGGCGGATTTGGAAGTGCGTTACAAATTTGCAGAATCCGCCCAGTGGATTATTCTGGATTATGAAGTTAAAAATAAAAACTGGGGTGGGTATAACTCCGTGAACATCCGGATCAAAGGAGACGGTGAGGGCGGAAGAATGGAATTTATAATCCAGGAACAGGATGGGGATAACTGGTATTATTTTATCGAAGACGCATTTAACTCAACAGAATGGAAGGAGTATCAACTTGATTTCGATAAATTTACCATGCCTGAGTGGGCAAGCAAAGGTGATTGTCAAAGGACATTCAATGCGGTGGTTAGCTATAAACTACTCTTTGAGCGGCATGAATCTGCGTTAGAACAGAAAAAGACGGTGCATATAGGGAATATGTGGCTATCGACAGAGAAGGCAGCGGTTCCCGCTATAACTTTAAAGCCGATTTCCATAAATAATTCTATTAAAAGGTCAGGTAATAAAGCATCTTTTTTAAACATATGTATTCTCTCTCGAGAATATCCTCCAGATACCGCTTGGGGGGGGATTGGGACGTATACATATCATCTGGCGCAGGGGTTGGCAGAACAAGCCCAGCAGGTGCATGTGATTTGTCAAAGCCTTGATATTGATCGTGATTATAAAGATGATTCCGGCGTGTATGTGCACAGAATAGTCCATAAATCTTATTTTCCTTTTAAAGGGAAATTCCGAGAGTTTGGGCTGCGCTGGGAATATAGCAAGAGCGTAAATTTAAAGTTAAAAGAAGTTATTAAAAAATATGATATAGATATTGTTGAGGCGCCTAATCTTTCCGGTGAAGGGTTTATATATAGTTTTAACAAAAAAACTCCACTAGTAACCCGTTTACACACCCATTTCTCGGAAGTGATTAATTTTACGGGTTGGAAGAAGAATTTTGACAGAAGAATCAGCTGTTTTTTTGAAGATGTGGCTGTTTTGCGAAGCGATATGGTGACATGTTCAACAAAGGCCCATGCTGAATTAGTCGCTCGCGAAGCAGGGATTCCTCAAAATAAACTTAAAATCATTCCTTTGGGTATATCCCTGCCAGATTTGAGTATACAGAGTATAAAAAATACCGAGCCAACTGTGCTTTTTGTCGGCCGGCTGGAGAAGAGAAAAGGGATAGATGTATTAATGCGGGCAATACCTCGTGTATTACATGAGATCCCCAGCACAAAATTTATTATAATAGGCAGAGATAGCTTTATTGATAAAAACGCAGTTTCTTTTTCGGGTGAAAATAAATATTCGTATAAAGACCAACTTTTAAAGATTCTTCCGGCTGAATGTTTATCCAGGACTACATTCTTGGGCTATCTTCCTCCGGAAGAATTAGATAAATATTATCGGGAATGCGATGTATTTGTTGCCCCCTCGCTATATGAGTCATTTGGGCTCATTTTTGTAGAGGCTATGTCATATGCCAAGCCAGTTGTTGGTTGCGGGGTGGGGGGAGTTCCTGAGGTAGTAAAAGATGGAGTGACCGGAATTTTGGTGCCGCCTTTAGATGAACAAGCTCTTGCATCCGCATTAGTACGGTTGCTTAAAAACCCGGAGTACGCTCGGAAAATAGGGTTGCGGGCTCGTGTAGATGTCGAAGAGTGTTTCAGCCGGGAAATTATGGCTAAGAATACATTAAGCATTTACCGGGAATTATGTAAAAAAGGCAAGTCTGTTTCTTAAGTGAGGAGTGGTTTACGATAAAAAGAGAGCCTATGTTTTAGGAAAATATAGTTATAGGAGATTTTAGGAGATTAGGGTAATGGCGTTAGCTGTGTTAATTCTTTCATATATTGTAGTAAATGTTTGGTGGTTGCACGTAGATGCGCGTATTCCTATCTATGATACTGCGTGGCATTTTGTTTCAAGCTTAGGTGCCTGGGAAATGCTGACACACCTTTCTGTTGAAAGCATGAAGCATTTTGCTCTTTACGCCTTCCAACCGCCGCTTGTAGGCATCTTAGTCAGGCCTTTCTATTTCTTATTCGGCACCAACATCGACGCGGCAACGTTAGGGATGGTTATCGTCTTTGTGCCGATCCTCGCCGTCTCTGTTTACAAAACTATATCTATTTTAGTTAACAACCGCCGCTTAGCGCTTTTGGGAGTTTTTTCCCTTATGTGTTACCCGGGGATATTTTTTTTCTCTCGTTTCTACCTTCTTGATTTGCCTCTTACGGCAATGGTTTCTTTGGCTATTTATCTTTTATTGAGGTCCGATAATTTTGATAACCTTGCTTATTCTCTCTATTTTGCCGTGGCGGCAGCATTAGGCATGCTTACCAAGGCTGTTTTTTTTGTTTATCTAACCCTGCCGTTTTTATTTACCATTTTATTCGTGCGGTCACGAAGGCAGTTTTTGCATCTTATTTTATCAGCGGTTGTTTTTGTTATTCCTACATTCCTGTGGTATTTTGTGACACGAAATGAATTCCTGCTATATTTCAATGAAGTGTTCTTAAAACCGAAACTGGCCCCGTTTCCTGTTTTTGCATTTTTATTTTTTGTAGTCTTATGGCTCCCACTAAGGAGGTTCAAAAATATCATTTTTGGTATTTTATTTGCTATTTTGATTTTTTCCCTGCTACTTAATAAATCTTGGCTAGGGATGCTCGGAAAAAGGTCAGATTATTTTTTAGTACAATATTCCAACAATCTTATTGGATTCGGCGGCTTGATCGCTTATCTTATTTCGCTTATTCTCCTATGGAGATTGGCTTTAAGTGTTCCGAAAAAGGTTATGCTTGCACTCTGGGCTTTGTCTCCGTTGTTTGTTTTTTATTATTCGGATTGCACAAGATACCTTTTGCCTACTCTACCTGCCGTTGCAGTGCTAATAATAGTTGTCCTATCTTATCTAAGCAGGAATAAGCAAATATTTATGCAGCTATTGTTATATCTAAATGCGATTTTTGTCTTTGTAATTTGTACGTGGAATATTGGATTTTTACCGCAGCACGTAACTTTATTCAAAAAAAGCAATATTGAAATAATAAATGCCACTCCGACGTTTGAAGATTATGGCCCTCCGCAACCTAAAGAGAAGGAGAAAGAATGGGCCTTAGAAGAATTCATAAAAACCGTAAAGGAGCAGAATATGAAGCCGGGCAGTGTTGTCTGGCTTTTGCCGGCTGCTAAGTTTTATGGGACAGGGCCACTTAATTATTACAGTGAGGTGGATAAACTAGGGGTGGAATTTTGGGGCCTTATTCTAAATAAGTTCGATAACGATGTTGTCAAAATTTTGAGTGATCCGAAGTATCGTTATTTTCTCGATGTAGAAGGATTTAAGTTTTTGCAAAACCGCAATTGGAAAAATAAACTTGCTCAAGCGCGGAATTATCTTAAAGAGCACACTGAGGAATTCGAAATAATTTTTAAACATGAACTCCCGGGCAATGAGCAAGTTGTGCTTTATAAGAAAGTCAAGCCGTGAAAATTATCCAAGTCGTGCATAGTTTTTTGCCAGTTACTTTTGCCGGAACAGAGGTGTATTGTTATGCGCTTTCAAAAGAATTGTCCAAGAAACATGAAGTGTCGATTTTCTGCAGGGTAAATGATTCCTGCCAAAAAGAATACGAACTGCGCCTTAGCGTCTATAACAGTTTACCGGTCTATACCGTAAACAATACGTTTAACTGGTGTAAGGATTTCGAAGGCACATATTATAACGCGGAGATAGACAGGGCTTTTTCTCGCTTATTGGATGAATTAAAACCGGATATTATCCATATTCAGCATTTGTTGTTTCTATCTTTAGGGATAGTGCGGGAAGCTAAAAAAAGAGGGATCCCGGTTGTTTTCACAGTTAACGATTACTGGTTGTTTTGCCCAAAAGGCCAGTTGCTTACCAATAAATTACAAGTATGCAGTGGGGATAACCAAGAATTATGTGTACCTTGTATAAAACCACAATTGTGCATTAGAAAGCACAGTATGTTCTTTTACCATTTGCTGCGGAGGCATGCTCTACATTGGCTATTGGGAGTGGCTAAAAGAATTTATTTTTGCATTTTTGAATACTTTATGGCAGGTAAACAAAAATTCCCGGACTTGATCGCGCGAAGGTCGGCTGCCGTAGAAAAGGCAATTTCACAAATCGACCTTTTTATTGCTCCTTCCATCTTTGCCAAGAATTTATTTATAAAAAAAGGCGTGGCCGCGGAAAAGATCATTACGTGTAGGTATGGTATTGCTAATCCGCTTCTATTAGCTGAACGTAAGGGTGATGAGCGAATAATCCGGTTTGGATATGCGGGTACGCTGCTTCCGATGAAGGGGGTTGATCTTTTAATAAAGGCATTTTGTGAAATACCCGCTCCCAATGCCCGGCTTCTTATATACGGGAAGGCAAAAATGTATGCCGGTTACGAATCGTTCTACGAGGAATTAAAGAGAGGAACCAAAGGCGATCCGCGCATTTCCTTTATGGGTGAATTTAATAATGGCGATATCGGAGATGTTTTGTCGAATATTGATGTGTTGGTAGTCCCTTCTATTTGGCTTGAAAATACCCCTCTTGTAATATTAGAGGCATTAGCTGCGAAGGTGCCGGTAATAGCTTCGCGTATAGGCGGGATACCGGAATTAATAAAAGATCGCGAGAATGGTCTTCTTTTTACTCCACAGGATAACGCTGATTTAGAGAAGAAACTAAATGATATTCTAATAACTCCAGGCATGCTCGGAAAATTGCGGGCGCAGATCAAAGCAGTGAAATCAATAGAGGAAAATACCGTTGAAGTAGAAAATATTTATAATGGATTAAGGGGAACTTGTAAATGAATATTTTAGGTATTTCATGTTTTTATCATGATAGCGCCGCTTGCCTGATAAGTGATGGTAAAGTTATCGCGGCGGTACAGGAAGACAGGTTTACGCGGAAAAAACACGACTCATCTTTTCCTTCCTGTGCCATTCAATGGTGTTTAAAAGAAGGCCTCATTAACTGTAATGATCTTGACTACATAGTTTTTTATGAGAAGCCTTTTGTCAAATTTGAACGCATTGTTGAAACTTATTTAAACTACGCCCCTTCGGGGATACGGCAGTTTTTGCAGGCGATGCCTCCATGGCTTAAGCAAAAATTATGGATACCCGATATTATCCGCAAGGAACTTGGGTTTCGGGGGAAAATACTTTTTTGCCCGCATCATGAGTCACATGCTGCCAGCGCTTTCTATCCTTCGCCTTTTAATGAGGCTGCCTTTTTGACTATGGACGGAGTCGGAGAGTGGGAGACTGCCAGTTTTGGAGTAGGAGAAGGAAATGGGCTAAAATTTGAACAATATTTGCAGTTTCCCCATTCCTTAGGTTTATTATATTCCGCTTTTACTTATTACACGGGATTTAAAGTAAACTCAGGTGAGTATAAATTAATGGGCCTTGCTCCTTATGGTAAACCGTGCTACGCGGATTCGATTCTTGATACATTAGTTGACCTTAAAGCCGATGGTTCCTTCAAGCTTAATTTGGATTATTTTGGGTATTGCAACGGACTGTGTATGACTAATTGGAAATTTGAGCGCCTTTTTAAAGGGGCTCCCCGTAAGCCAGAGGCAAAAATTACACAGAAAGAGATGGATCTGGCTGCTTCAATACAGAAAGTTACCGAAGAAATTATGTTAAAAATCTCAAAGCATCTACACGAAATCACCGGACAAAATAAACTTTGTCTTGCCGGAGGAGTGGCGCTTAATTGTGTAGCCAACGGCCGTATTTTACGCGAAGGGCCTTTTAAGGAGATATGGATCCAGCCGGCAAGCGGAGACGCCGGCGGAGCCCTGGGTGCGGCATTGTCTGTGTGGTATAAGTATCTTGGTAATGAACGCAGTCCCGACGGCATTAAAGATAGCCAGCAAAGTTCTCTTTTAGGGCCTTCATATAATGATAAGGAGATAGAAATATTTCTCAAAGAGCGAAATGTCCCGTTTAAGAAACTCGATTATGCAGAATTGCCAAAAGTTATCTCCTGTTTTATTGAAGAAGGTAAGATTATCGGTTGGTTTCAGGGAAGGCTGGAGTTTGGACCGCGCGCCTTAGGCTCAAGGAGCATTATAGCTGATGCCCGTGATGCTCAGATGCAAAGTAAGTTGAATTTAAAAGTCAAATACCGTGAGTCATTCCGTCCATTCGCGCCTACGGTGCTCAAGGAAGAAGTGGCTAACTGGTTTGATCTGGATAAAGAAAGCCCTTATATGTTGTTAGTCGCGGCGGTCAAGAAGAATAAGAGGTTAGGCTCTGAAGCTGCGCTTACGCAAGCGTCCGGTTTTGATAAACTTAAGATCGAACGTTCATTGATACCTGCTGTTACCCATGTTGATTATTCCGCCCGGATACAAACTATTGCCCGAGAAGATAACCCGCTATATTATGATACTATAAATGAATTTTTTAAGAAAACCGGATGCCCGGTTATAATAAATACGTCTTTTAACGTAAGGGGAGAACCTTTAGTTTGTACTCCGGAGGATGCATTCCGTTGTTTTATGCGTACGGGGATAGATTATCTTCTGATGGGTAGTTATCTGTTGGATAAAGAATTTCAGGAGAAAGCAGAACAAGCAGAAAACTGGAAAAAGGATTTTGAATTGGATTAAGAGAATGGAAAAAATTAAAACAGATAAGCTTGTTTTAAGAAAATTCGGGTTAACGATGGCTTTACTCTTTGCCATAGCCGCAGCGGTTATTTTTCTAAAACACCGCCAATTAGCGCCTTCGATAACCATAATTTCAGTATTATTTCTTTTAGGAGGCCTAAGCATTCCCTGTTCGTTAAAATATCCGTATATTACCTGGATGAAATTGGCTTTTATTCTAAGTTGGTTTAACACAAGATTGTTATTATGTGTAATATTTTACTTTATTTTTTCCCCCATAGGCTTGATTATGCGTTTATTCAGGGTTGATCTTTTAGAAAGAAAGGCTATGCCGGGCCGCATCTCTTATTGGAAACGCAAAGATAATAAGGAACATTTGCCCGAAAACTACGAGAGACAATTTTAAGGAGGAGAATAAATGTCAAAATTGCACATTTTGGTTGAGTTCTGGGATTTCCTTAAAGTAAGGAAGAGATGGTGGCTTGCGCCCATTATTATTATGCTTTTGTTATTGGGGGCGTTAATATTCTTTACCCAGTCTTCAGCCGTTGCACCGTTTATTTACACCTTATTCTAAGGTTATTCTAATGAACTATTTGCAGAAATAATTCTTAATTATATAATAAATAGGGTCAATAATATAAGCTATGAAAAAGAATTTAATTCTTTTCTGTGTTTCAATAATTGCGGGCTTGTTCTTGTTAGAGCTTTTGATAAGAGTGTTCAATTTATCTCCGCCAACTGTTAACTACATAGGTTATTTTCGATTAATAGATAATCCTAAAATAATGTATGAATTGATCCCCGGCAGCCTTGTTGACGGAGGAATCGTAAACAAACAAGGATTCAGGGATAAGCGAGATTTTATAATCAAGAAACCAAAGAACGTTGTAAGAATTGCTATGCTTGGGGATTCAATTATTCAAGGGCTTGGGGTGTCTATAGATAGTACTTTTTCCAGTCAATTGGAAAACATTTTGAATCAGGAAGTAGTTACAAAAAAGAGTAATCTTAGGTATGAAGTAATGAACTTTGGTGTAGGGGGATATAATTTAGAAGCTGAAGTAGAAACTCTAAGGCTTAAGGTTCTGCAGTATGATCCTGATGTCGTTATATTCAACCTTTTTTATAACGACAATGATCCTATGCCGTGCCTGGGAGGATTTTTCAATGACTCTAACGATACAAAACAAAAAATATATCTGATGCAAAAATATGCTTACAATCATAATTCCCCAGTAGAAAATTTAATTCGAAAAATGCTTTTTAAGTCTGAGCTTTATATTTTTTTACGCGAAAGAATATCAAATTTAAATGCATACAAGCGTAAAATATCCACTCTTGAACAAAGATGCGCTTCATCTGATTGGGGAATGGAAAGTATCTCTCAAGGTTTTTCAGAAATTAAACGCTTAGGATTAGAATATCATTTTAAGCTTTTAATATGCATACACTCTCATCTTCTTTTTGGCGAGCATCCCAACAATAAGAAATTCGCAGATATATCGCAGTCAATCCAGGTACCATATTTTCATATGATAGGATACTATAAAAAAGAGGGGGTAGGCCCGGATATGTTGCGTTTGAAAGATAACAAAAAAGATATGTGCCATCCTAATAATTTAGGCCATGAAATAATCGCAAAAGCGATGCTCATTGAGTTAAGGAAATATAATTATTTATAGGTTTATCCGTATTAATCTATTGTGTAATTAAAGAGGCGCGATAAATGAGAATCAGGTTTAAATTTTTATTGATAGTTTTTTTTATATTACTAACTATCGCTATAAGTTATATCATGCCGGTTCATTTTAATGATTTAAATGATTATACGGCCCTTCTTTCCGCGCGTTATTTTTCAACCCACCCTTTGGATATCCTGAAGGTTAACGGAAATTTAGAGCTTCAAAAAAATCCTTTGCTTTGGCTGTTTTCATATTACAGGCCGGTAGAGCGGATTGTATGGACTGTATTTTATTCAGTCTGGCATGATAATCCCCTACCTTTTACTATTTTTAGCGGAATATTCTTTTTAGCCATAACGTTTAATTTATATATTTTAGGGAAATATTTATCAGGTAAATGGGCTGGGTTTTTTACAGCAGTCGCCTTCGCAACGTTGGTTCCGGGCTCGTATCATATAATCACATATAGGATGAATGCTAGTTTTGCCCTGGAAATATTTTTTCTAACATCAGCATTCATACTTATTTTCCCAGCTATTAAAGACAAAAATGGGAAAAGGATGATAATCGGCCTAATTATGGCAGTTATGGCCTACCTTAGCAAAGAATCAAGTATGTACATAATTCCAACTGTTATTTTAGGTTTTATTTTAATTTATAAAAAAAATGTAAAAAATGATATCAGAATAACGGGCGCAATATTGATGTTTTGTTTTTTGTCTTTGCTGTTATTTTATAATTCAAGATTTCTGAGTTATTACGGGCCTAATTTTATAAAAAACCCGCATTCTTTTATCAGTATAAAATACATCATGCAGAAATCTAGCTATTTTAAATACATTTATATTAATTTCGGTATTATTTTGCTTTCCGTAATCTTTGCTTCACTATTTTTACACAGATTTAAAAAACGCGAATATGCTTTGACGGGGATATGGTTTTTGGTCAGTTTTCTACCATTATTTTTATTTCCTTATGTATCGGAAGTCTATATGCTGGACAGTTATATTCCATTGAGTTTAATTGCAGGCATAAGCATAGGAGGATATATAGATGATCTATCACTATCTTTGGCAAAGGGGAGAAATCAGTTCAATCTTAGGGTCATTTTATACAGCGTAATTATATTGGCATCCATTCTGGCGCTTATATCAAATGCCGCGAGATTGCGCTGGACAGTTAGTTGGGCACAAGAACAACGCTCAAATCAACAGAAGAGGATCTATGATATTGTTTCCAAGGTTCATGGAGATACCATAGTTGTTAAGAATAATGATGAAGGACTTTTTTATAAAGCAATGTTGCAGTTTTATGACAGAGAAGATGTTAAAATTAAAAAAAATAGTATTTTAAAATGAGTATATGGAAGATAAACTAAGATTTTCAATAATTATCCCTACTTATAATCGTAAAACTTTATTGGAAAAGTGCCTTGGGGCTTTGTCAGCACAACTTAAGGACCATAGAGAGTGTGAAGTTATAGTCGTTGACGACAGTGGCGCCAAACTACAGCAGGCGGGTGATAGTTTGTTGAACGTAAGATATTTGACCCTTGATCATCGCGGCGGGCCTTCAGCTGCGAGGAATTTAGGAATAAGCAATTCCAAAGGCGAGATCATCTTGTTCCTTGACGATGATACCCTGCCGCTTCCCGGATGGTTCGCCGCTACAGAGAAAGCATGGCAGGCATGGCCTGATTCAGACGGCATAGGGGGTTATATCGCAAGTGATGAGAAAGGCAATATTTATTCGAAAGTGGAAGCAGATTTATTTAACTGGTTAAGCCGGGAGAGTATGTACGGCGGGCGCTGTGTATATATATGCACATGCAATGCAGGATATAAGAAAACTTCTCTGGGTATGATCGGTGGGTTTGACGAATCTTTTAAATATATCTGCGGAGAAGACAGGGATATAAATATAAGGTTATTTAATAAAAATGGGATATTGAGGGTCGATAAGAATATAGCGGTGTACCATGATCAAAATGCAAAATTCAGCTCTTTTATCGGCAGGTATTTCAGGTATGGGCAGGCAGCGCGTTTTTTACACCTGAAATATTCTTCGCAAGTAAGGCTTCCAAGCAGTTCTTATGTCAACCTTTTATCATCAATCCCAGTAAAATACAAGAATAAATTGGAAATGTGCGCAGTTTTCTTACTGGTTATTTTTTCGCAGGCACTAATTGCTTTTGGTTATTTTACTTCCCTGTTCATCAGAAATCCCTTTGGAGAACTCTCGGCAAGGAAAATTAAATGAATTTTTCGGTGATCGTACCTGCCTATAACGCTTCACGGACAATAAGCAGTTGCCTGGAAGCGATTTTCAACTCTGATTTTAAAGATTTTGAAGTGGTCGTCATAGACGACGCAAGCAATGATTCTACGGTAGAGATTGCTAAAAAATTCCCATGCAGGATTGTGGAGTCAGCAAAACACCTCGGGACGCATAATATTAGGAATATGGCAAAGAATGAATCGCGCTATGATACGTTAGTTTATATTGATTCTGACATATTGATTGAGCCTGGCACTTTAATTAAGATTGAACATTCATTCAAGGAGGAGCCTGACCTTGCAGCGGTAGTCGGGGTATTATCCAAAACGCATCCCAATAATGGCTATTTTAGCCAATATAAGAACCTGTATATGCATTATGTCTTAAATAAGTGCCCCCGCTACATCGATTTTATTTACGGATCTATTTATGCCATTAAAAAAGAACATTTTCAAGAATGCTGGCCGTTGGGCCGCTTTGGCGAAGATACGGATTTGGGAATGCGTATGTGCCGGAAGAATCTTAAGATACTGCTTAATAAAGAAATGGAAGTTATCCATCTTAAAAATTATTCTTTTGTCTCATTTTTGCTGAATGATTTTATTGTGCCTTATTATTGGGCTAAGATCTTCATCCGTCAGCGCGGATGGGCTGATCTGGTAAAGAAAAAAAGATTTTCTCATGCCCGTGCAGGCCAGATAATTAGTATCGTTTTAGCAGGCCTTACTTTTCCGTTCTTATTTGTCAGCCCCACGGTATCAATAGCGCTAGTTGTTTTATTCTTACTTATTAATTTGAAATTCTTTACATTTTTGTTCCGGCAACGGGGGGTATTTTTTGTTTTTCGGGCGGTTTTTTTAACTTGGCTGGATATGTTAGTAATGTTAAGCGGCATAGTTTGCGGCCTTATAACATGGTTCTAACCTATCAGGATGGTATCATAATTTCAACATGCAAAACTCCAAAAATATTATTATAGGGGCCGGAATCTCCGGGCTATCCTGTGCCGCTGAACTAAAAGATTGTATTGTTTTTGAGAAAGAATCTTCTGTAGGCGGATTAAGCAGGACGTTTAAATTTAAAGGCCTTAGTTTTGATATCGGCGGGCACAGGTTTGTTGCGCATAACCCGGAAACCGAAAGGTTATTCAGAAAGATCGTCGGGAAAAGTGTATTAAAAGTTAAGAGAAAGAGCCGGATCTACCGGAAAGGCAAATTCATTAATTACCCTCTTGAAATAGGGATAATTTTTGACTTCAATCCTCTTGAAACTTTCTCGGCCTTTATTACTTACCTTTATAGAAAATTGAAGCCTTTAAAAGGGCAATCTTTTATGCATAAGGCCACTAATCGTTTCGGAGATTATCTCTACAATGAATTTTTTAAAGATTATACACAGAAGGTGTGGGGGTTGGATTGTAAAGATATCTCGGAAGAACTTGTAAATACAAGGTTACAAAACGTTTCTATGATAAGGGTCATAAAATATGCTTTGTTCAAAAAGGGGTTGGTTAAGTCTTTTGCAAGTACTTTTCTTTATCCTGATCAGGGAATAGCTGTTTTACCTAATTCTCTTTCTCAAGGTTTGGATATCAGGTTGAATTCCGATATTACCGGTTTGGTTTGTGCTGGAAATAAAGTTACAAAAATCGTTGTCAATAACGCACAAGAATATCCTTGTGATAAACTTGTTTCAACGATGCCTATAACAGAACTTGTAAACCTTTTGAATGCTCCGCAAGAAGTAAAAAATTCCGCTGTAAAACTAAAATACAGAGATTTGATCTGTGTTTTTCTTAAGCTTAAAAAACCGCATTTTTCCGAAAGCCATTGGATATATTTCCCTGGTAAACAGATGTTCGGCAGGCTGCACGAGCCTAAAAACTGGTCTCCTGAGATGTCCAACGGTGAGCAAACCGGTATCTGCCTGGAGATATTCTGCCATAGGTATGATGATATTTGGAAGGCCGAAGATGAGGAAATAGCAAACAGAGTAATCAATGATCTGCCATTGCTTAATGCATCGGAAGTGGATGATTTTTGTGTTTTAAGGATTACAAATGCCTATCCGGTATATGATCTTGATTACAGGCGTAATTTTAAAAAGGTAAGCGATTTCATTTCTTCATACGAAAATTTGTTTATATTGGGCAGAACAGGCGGTTTTAAATATAGCAATATGGATGTTTGCCTTGAAGAAGGCCACGCTTTGGGCAAGTTGTTAAAAAATAGCTTGCCGTAGCGGAAAGATACTGTTGTCTGCCTTTTCGTAGCCTCTTTGTATCTTGTAAACTAAGCCCCCCTATGGTATTATTATATAAATACAAAAGCCTGCCGGCGGGCGGGTAAGGAGAATATATGGCGACAATAGAAGATTTCAGAAAATTAGAGTTAAAAGTTGCTCAAATTAAAGAGGTTAGCGAACATCCTAATGCGGATAGGCTCTACGTTATTACCCTTGATTTAGGGGATAAAACTAAGCAGGTGGTCGCGGGGATCAGGGGGAGTTATCAAAAGGAAGATTTAATCGGCAAACAGGTGGTTTTGGTGGATAACCTTGAGCCTGCGGTTTTGCGCGGGGTAGAAAGCCAGGGTATGATCTTGGCAGCTTCGGATGAGAACGGGATATCTATAGTCACTCCTTTAAGGCAGATGAAATTAGGAAGTATAGTAAAGTGATCAAGCAATTTGTACCTTCGCAAGTTTGTTTAAAATGTAAGGGGTGCTGCAGGTTCAGGGAGATGCACTCTGTCTGGGCGCCTTGCCTTTTGGATGAGGATATACAGAATCTTCTCGACCGTGATATCCCTCCGGCAACGCTCTCAATAGATAAAAGGATCATTCCGATTCCCGTTGAAGGTTCAGAAACCTATCTCTGTCCTTTTTTGGGCCCAAGCGAAAATAAATGCAAGGTTTATGATATCCGGCCGTTTGAATGCCAGCTATACCCTTTTTTATTGTCTGTTCGTAATAAGAAAATAAATCTGACTATTGATTTAAATTGCCCATACGCATCAAAGGTGGTTAACAAAAAAGAATTCAAAGATTATGTGGAGTATTTGACCGCCTACTTGAATTCCCCCGCTCAAGTAGAGTTATTAAAGGAAAATCCCCATATCCTGCAAGCCTACGAAGATGTATTGAATGTGGTTGAATTAAAAAACCCCGATGAGCTTTAAAAGAATCACCTTAAAAGACAGAAAAGTTTTTGATAAATACCTAAAATTTAATTGCCGTGAATTATCCACTTACGCCTTTGAGAATATTTACATCTGGAAAGCGCTCTTTCTCATAAAATGGGAGATAATTGAAGGGAACCTGTGTGTTATTTTTAAGGACAAGATAGGCTCATTCTTGTATCTTTCTCTATTAGGTAAAAATAAGAGTGGAAAAGCATTGGAAAAGGCATTTATAGAGCTTGATAAGAGCAATAAAAACAGGCAGGTCAGCCGTATCGAGAATATCGGTTCGCAGGAAATTGATTTTTATAAAAAACATGGGCTCGAGTGTGTTTTGAAATTCCATGATTATCTCTGCCTGCAGAGCGAACTTTCCGCTTTAAAGGGGAATAAGTTCAAGTCGCAGCGCGCAAGTTATAATTATTTTGTGAAGCACAATGATTTTACGTGCAGTAAAATATCCGCGGGCGATATTAAGGATTGCCTTGGCCTCTACGCTTTTTGGATGAAAGAGCGGGTAAAAGATAACAACGACCGTATTTATTCTGGGATGATGCTGGATAGTTTTAAAACCTTGAAAATCGCGTTTGATAATTATCCGGAATTGGGATTTCAGGGAATTACTGTCAGGATAGGTAATGAACTAAAAGGATTTACTTTCGGGTTTGAATTAAACAAGGAAACTTTTTGCATTTTGTATGAGATAACGGACTTGGCAGTAAAAGGGCTTGCCCAATTTATATTCGCGGAGTTTTCCAGAAGGTTGGATAATTACAAATATATTAATATTATGGATGATTCGGGGCTGGATAATTTAAAGAAGACCAAGCTTTTGTACCATCCCGTAAAACTGGTTCCGGCGTATATCGCTCAAAGAAATGAACCCAGCCCTTCCTAAAAGAAGAACTGGGCGGAGTAAGAAAGGAAGAGCTGGGTGAATAATGACTTGAACGAAATTGAATTCGTAATTTTTGATACTGAGACCACAGGGCTTGAGCCCGAATCCGGGGACAGGGTGGTTGAAATTGCCGGCTTGAAGTTTAAGGGGCAGGAGAGGCTTTCAACTTTCGAGTCGCTGCTTAATCCAAAGCGGGAAATATCTGCTGCGGCATTTGCGGTGAACAATATTTCTCAGGAAATGCTTAAAAACGCACCGGAAGCCGGGGAGATATTGCCTAAATTCCTGGAATTTATTAAGGGCAGTTGTATCTGTTCATATAATGCCGGATTTGATCTAAAGTTCTTAAACAGCGAATTAAAACTGATAGGCAGGGAGCCGTTAAAAGATATCCATGTAGTGGATGTGTTGAAGATGGCCCGCCGCCTGCTGCCGGCGCAAGAGCGTTATCCGCTCTGGTTTACTGCCCAGCAGCTGGGTATAAACGTAAAGCAAGCGCATCGAGCTTTCTCCGATGTTGAACTAACTCTCGGCGTCTTCAATAAATTAAAAGAGATGCTCCGGGTAAAAGGGATTTCGGATTTCAAAAGTTTTGTACACCTGTTCTCTATTGACCGGAATTTTTTAGAGAGCGTTATATCCCAAAAGACAGCCGAGATACAGGAGGCAATTGATCTGGGAGTGAGTGTTAGAATTAAATACCTTTCATCTTCGGGTGCGGAAGTAACCGAAAGAGAGGTTGTTCCCAAAGAGGTCAAACAGGAGAACGGCCGCAGTTATCTTATTGGGTACTGTTGTTTAAAAAGGGAAGAACGAACATTCAGGATCGATGGCATATTGCACTTGGAAGTCATATAAATTAAATTCATCTCCTTCGGATATATTTGCAGTATTTAAGAATGAGCCGAATTGTTTCTTTTTGGATAGCAGTTTAAACAAAGATCATTCATTGGGCAGGTATTCTTTCTTAGGATGTAACCCGTTTTATACCCTCTCAGGCACGCAAAAAGATGTCCTGCCTAAACTAAAGAGAGAGTTAAAGGACCTGAAGATTTCTCATCCTTCTTCAATCCCTTTTCTGGGTGGGGCAGCGGGTTATTTGTCTTATCCTAAAAGTAATGCTCAGGATGAAGACAAAATCCCTGAAGCATTATTCGCTTTTTATAATACCGTGCTAATTATTGATCATTTAAAGGACGCCGTAAAGGTATTCACTATCGGTTTTCCGGAAAGAAATACCTTTCTCCAGAAGGCCCTTTGCCGTGCGAACATAGGGCGAATGGATAAGTTGCTGGCAAAGGCCCCTTTAAAAAACGCAAAATACCATACCGGAGTAGAGATCCGGGATCTAAAATCTAATTTCAGCAAACACGGATACATTAGCGTGATAAAAAAAGCAAAAAAATATATTAAAGCCGGGGATATTTATCAGGTTAATCTTTCGCAAAGGTTCCAGGCACAATGTAACTTAAGCGGCCCTGAAATTTACGCCCGTCTGCGCAAAGCGAGTCCCTCATATTTTGGGTCATATTTTGACGCCGGAGATTTTCAGATCATCAGTTCTTCTCCGGAGAGATTCTTAAAGGTAAAGGGCGATAAGGTTATTACCCGGCCGATGAAAGGTACGCGTTCGCGCTCTATAGACGGCAGAGAGGATGCAAGGTTAAAAGAAGACCTGATCCAGAGCGCAAAAGATAAGGCTGAGCTAATGATGATCGTGGATTTGGAAAGGAATGATCTGGGCCGGGTTTGTAGTTATAATTCCATTAAAGTGGAAACCTTAAGGGAAGTTGAAGAATACAGCACGGTATTTCAGACTACGGCAAATATCAGCGGCAAACTGTTTAAGGGTAAGGATAGGATCGACTTATTGTCTGCCTGTTCTCCCGGAGGCTCCGTTACCGGATGCCCCAAGATACGCGCCATGCAGGTTATAGGCGAGCTTGAACGGGGTGAACGCTCAATTTATACGGGTTCTTTCGGGTATTTAAGTTTTTCAGGCAGTATGGATATGAGTATTTTGATCCGCACGATCTTAAAAAAGGAAAATAAGATCTATTTCGGGGTGGGAGGCGGGATCGTCGCGGATTCAGATCCACAGGAAGAATACGCGGAAACATTGGTTAAGGCCAAGGGGATAATGCGGGCATTGGGGGCGCAATGAAGATACGCGGTGTTTTTGAAACAATGCGCGTAAAAGAAGGAAAGGTTGCGTATTTTGATGAGCATATCGCAAGAATAATTAAATCATGCCGATTTTTTAAAATAAATCTTTTATGCTCAAGGGCTAAATTAAGGAAATTGGTACAGAGCGCAATAGAAAAGAGTCACTTTAAAGACGCGCGCCTGAAGGTTATCATTAGCCAGTTAAATCGTAAGACGAATATCCAAATACAGTTGTCTAAATATACGCCTTATCTGCCTAAGAAATACAGGGAAGGTTTCAGGGTCATGGTTTCACCTTTTCGGCAGAGGGAATTAAAATTATCCCGGCATAAGACAATGATCCGGTTGCTGTATGATTTAAGCCTTGAAGAAGCAAAGAAGAAAGGCTGCGACGATGCTATTATCCTGAATAAATCCGGCCATCTTGCTGAAGCTTCCCGAAGCAATATTTTCTTTGTTAAGGAAGGAAAGTTATTTACGCCCAGCCTTGCCTGTGGATGTCTTGAAGGGATAACCCGTAAGGCAGTTATGAATATTGCGGAAAAGAACAAGATAAAAGTATGCGAAGGAAAATTCAATTTGGAAGATATTGTATGCGCGGATGAAGCGTTCCTCACTAATTCACTTATGGGGATCATGCCTATTAAAAGAAAATGCGGACCGATAACAAAATTATTGATAAAAAAATACAACTGCCTTTTAAAGTAAAGGCTCCTGTTTTGGCGTTTGGGGGGCAGGCAAAGAATACTGTTTGTTTTGCCAACGGTAATTTTGCATATTTAAGCCGGGTGCATAGCGATTTAAATGATCCTCATGACCTCCTCCAATTTAAGAAAACGGTAGAATATTTTATTAAAAAAAATCCAAAGGTTTTAGCGGTTGATCTTCATTCTGAATACCAATCCGTTAAATATGCCTTGGGCCTATCAAATAATTCTTATAACATCGTCCATATTCAGCACCATCATGCTCACGTTGCTTCTTGTATGGTTGAAAACGGGCTTAGGGGTCAAAAAGTGATCGGCGTTGCTTTTGATGGAACAGGCTTTGGCTTAGATGGCCATATCTGGGGCGCTGAGTTTTTGATCTGCGATTATAAAAATTCAATAAGAGCAGGGCATTTAAAGGAGATCCCGCTGATTGGCGGCGAGAAGGCTATTTTGGAACCTTGGAGGCTTGTTGCTGCCTGGTTAGATAAAACGGGCTTGCGGTCCGGTCGGTTGGTGGATAGGGACAAGTGGGTTATTTTAAAAGATATTTGCTCTAAAAATATAAATTCTCCTTTAGCTTCCAGTATGGGCCGCTTATTCGATGCGGCGGCATCGGTTATTTTAGCAAAACGCTTCGCACATTTTGAAGCCGAATTAGCAATAGAATTAGAGGGAATTGCCCGGAGTAATGGCGGAGTTTCAGCGTACAATTTTAATATTAATAAGACAGGGAGCGGGTATGTTATTGATCCGATGAATATTTTTAAAGACATAGTCAGTGATTTAAAGCGAAAAGAAAAAAGAGAGAAGATGGCATTCAAATTTCATCTTACGGTTGCTTTAATGATCAAAAAAACTTGTCTAAAGATACGCAAGGATGCGGGATTGCGCAAAGTTGTGCTTTCCGGCGGGGTGTTCCAAAATAAGCTTTTACTTAATTTGGCTTTGGATTTATTATATAAAGAAGGGTTTGATGTTTTTACCCATAAAATATTAAGCAGTAATGATTCAGGCATATCTTTAGGCCAGGCAGCAATCGCAGGGAGAGCAGCATGTGTTTAGGGATTCCAATGAAGGTTAGAAAAATAAATAAAGAGTTTGCCGAGGTTGAGTCCGGCAGGCTCATCCGTAATGTTAATATCCAGATGCTTAAACATGTAAAGCCCGGGGATTATGTTATTGTGCATGCCGGGTTTGCTATTGAAATAGTTAATCCGAAAAGGGCAAAAGAAACACTTAAGCTAATAGATGATCCCAGCTTATTCTTATAGGTGGAAGCATGAAATACATAGACGATTTTCGTAAACCGCATTTAATCAAAAAGGCAGCTGGAAAAATAAGGCAGTTGATGCCTCCTAAAACCTTAAAGATCATGGAGGTTTGCGGTTCTCATACCCAGAGTTTTTGCCGGTTCGGTTTAAGGAAACTCCTGCCTGAAAACCTGAAATTCATTTCCGGTCCGGGTTGTCCGGTATGCGTAAGCCACCAGAGTTTTATTGATAACGCTCTTGATCTGGTAAAAAGAACGGATATTATTATAGCTACATTCGGGGATATGCTTAGGGTGCCGGGCAGTAATTCCAGCCTGGAAAAGGAGAGAGGGAAGGGAGCAAATATACAAATCGTGTATTCGCCCCTTGATTCATTAAAGATCGCCAATCGCAATCCCGATAAAAAGGTGGTTTTTTTAGGAGTTGGTTTTGAGACCACTGCTCCGGTAATAGCTTTAAGCATATTAGCAACAAAAAAAGAAGGCTTAACAAACTTGTCATATTTGTGCGCATTAAAATTAATGCCTCCGGCAATGGAATATTTACTTAAAGATGAAAGGGTCGATATTGACGGTTTCCTCTGTCCTGGGCACGTTTCAAGCATTATCGGGACAAAGCCGTATGAGTTTATCCCTAAAAATTACAAAATTCCCTGTTGTGTCGCGGGATTTGAACCATTGGATATCCTGGAAGGTATTTATTTGCTTCTTAAGCAAATAAATGATTCAAAACCAGTTGTTTCCAATCAATATTCCCGGGTAGTCAAGAAAGAGGGCAACCTTAAGGCGAGGAAGATCATATCCGAAGTCTTTGACGTAGCACCTGCTAAGTGGCGCGGGTTGGGAGAGATTAAAGCTAGCGGCCTGAAGATCAAAGATAAATTCCATAAATTTGACGCAGAACGTATATTTGTAATTACGCGAACTCGCGAACTCGCGAACTCGCGAACTCGATGTAAATGCGCGGATATTTTAAAAGGGTTGATTTCTCCTGAAGAGTGCCCGTTATTCGGGAAAAGTTGCACTCCGGGAAAAGCACTCGGGCCGTGTATGGTCTCAATAGAAGGAGCATGCAATGCGTATTACAAGTACCGGTAAAATAAAAAGTTCGATTGTTATTTATTTTCTGTCAGCGGTTTTATTTTTAGGCATTGTCTCATGCACCAAGCCGCCATCCGCAGAGGAGTTTGCCAAGAAATCTCAGGCATTTTTTGAACGCTCTGTCAGGGAATATAACAGCGCGATCGCCAAGGGTGGAGATTTGAACAAGTTATATTACGAGTTGGGGCAGCTTTATTACGAACATGGCAAATATACCGAAGCGGTAACGGCATTAAAGAATACAAACAATAAAGAGGCCAAAAAGATTTTAGCCATATCTTTTTACCATCTGGGTATTTTTACCGATGCCTTGGAAGTTTTTAACCAGCAGGAGTGCCCCGATGATGAATGTTTATACTATCAGGGCTTAACCAGCGAAAAACTCAACCTTTTTGACGGCGCATTGAAGACCTACGCTAAAGTAAAAAGTGACCCTGAATTCAAACGCCTTGCCATAGAACATTCCCAGGCAATAGAAAAGGGCGTTTCTTTAAATATCAAAGATTTGAATCCTGAAATAAGCAAGATCATCTCCACTGCCCCTAAAGAAGAGGATTATCCGGAGGCGGGAGCGGCAATTTTATATTCCGATGAAAAGATCGAAGTGAGCCCGCAGGGAACAGAAGTGTCGACCTTGCATTACCTGATAAAGATATTCAATGAGCGGGGAAAAGAGGAGTTTGCCGAGGCGCAGGTTGGGTATGATTCTACCTATGAAAAGGTTGAACTTGATTTTGCCCGGGTTATAAAACCGGATGGAACAGTTTCAGACGTCGGCAGCCGCCACATAAGGGATGTTTCCAAATATACGGAGTTTCCCCTTTACAGCAATGCCCGCGTTTTTATTATTTCTTTTCCCGAAGTAACGGAGGGAGTGATCGTTGAATACAGGGTTAAGGTAACAAATAATTATTTGATCAACAAAAAGGATTTCAACTTGAGCTATCCTGTTCAGGCGGGCGAGCCTGTGTTGGCCGCGGATTTTACCCTGAAATGCCCGAAGGATAGGCCGGTGCATTTAAAATACCTTAATGAAAAATACAATTCTTTTAAGGTTGCCCTTAAGCCTCAAACCGAAGAAAAAGAAGGTTTTTTAATTTACAAATGGCAATTTTCCAATATTCCGCAAATAACCCCCGAACCGCGTATGCCTGCGCAGGTTACCATCAACCCGTCAGTGCTTATCTCAACATTTGGCAGCTGGAAGAGCATCTATGAATGGTGGTGGCAGCTTGCCAAAGATAAGATTGCAGCGGACAATAACATAAAAGAAGAAGTAAAAAAAATAATCGAGGGCAAAAAGAATGACAGAGAAAAAGCGTCGGCAATTTATAATTTCTGCGCCCAGCATATCCGCTATGTTGCCGTTGAATACGGGCAGGCAGGTTATGAACCGCACAGTGCCGCTGACATATTCAAGAATAGATACGGCGACTGTAAGGACCAGGCAATACTTCTGGTGACGATGTTAAAAGAAGCCGGACTTGTTGCTTATCCTGTGTTAATACCGACAAAAGAAGATTACGACCTGGATGAAGATTTTCCCTCTGCGATGTTCAACCATTGCATTGCGGCACTGTTGCTTGACGGCAAGTTGATCTTTATGGATCCGACCGCGGAAACCTGTTCATTTGAAGACTTGCCTGCGGGAGACCAGTCAAGGCATGTTCTGGTATTTGAAGAAAAAGGCTACCAGACAAAAGAAACACCTTTATTCCCCGCGAAACGCAATTTGCTGAAGCAGGAATTAAAGATAAAAGTAAATGAAGATTCCTCCATCACCGGAGAAAAAATTAATTACAGCTACGGTATATATGACCAGGCCCAGCGCTACTGGCTGCTTTATACCCAGCCGGAGTTGATCAAAGAAACACTGAAAGAGAAGATCCAGGAAATTTCCATAGGGGCAAAACTTATACAATATAAGATCAAGAACCCCGATGATCTGGATATTCCCGTTGTCTTAAGCTATGATTTTTCCGGTTCAGAATATTTTACTGCTGCGGGCCCCTTAAGGCTGCTGCCGCAGTTATCAGGGATCGATACTTCATTTGTCGCATCCGATACCCGTAAATATGATATTGATTTCGGCATACTTGATACTAAAGAATACCTATTTGAGATCGACATACCGGGAAATTTTACCGTGAAATATATACCGGAAAGCTTAAGCAGGGAAAGCCCGTGGATGGATTATAAGCTTGAGTATCAGCGCCAGGATAATAAGATAAAGTTCAAACAAATTTTGGAATTAAAGAAAACTTTAGTCCAGAGTTCCGATTACGCTGTTTTTAAGAAATTCTATGAAGAGTTGGGCAGGGTTTTAAAACAGAGGATAGTTTTGGAAAAAATAAAATGACGCGCCCGGACCACTTAGGAAAAGAAAGAAGAAAATACCTCCGTCTTGACACTGTTTTTCCGGTACGGTTCCGCCTGGAAAGCAGCGACGGAAAGGTTGTACTAACCCCTTGGCTGCAGGGCTTTACCAGCGATGTGTGCAAAGGCGGGATCTGTCTGTCTGTGAATAACCTGAAAGATGATCATTTAAAAGAAATAAATGCAGGATGCAGGATAGCCCTTGAAGTAGAGCTGCCTGTTTTTGCCCACCCCATAAAAGCCTACTCGGCATCAACCTGGGTAAAAGAGTTATCCGTTAAAGAAGGCAAATATTTGATCGGGTTGCAGTATTCATTTATCGATCCAGCGCAGAATAATAAAATAATGCATTATGCTTGGGGCAAAAAAATATTTGTGCCCATAGCCTTAGGCGTGGTCGCCTTATTGGCAACGGGATTGATCTTCGGAAGTTATATTAATATCAAGCTTGAACAAGGGAACAAGGCGCTGATCGCAAAACTGGTTCGTATTACCCAACAATCTATTGAGGCAGAGAAAAAAATCGAGGATATAAATAATAATAAGCAATTATTGGAGAGGATGATCCGGGATTTGGAAAAACGCATAAAAGAAACAGAAACCCGGAGAACGGATGTAATTGAAAAAGAAAAAATAGAGAAACGCCAGACCGAACAGATCCAGAATAATAAAACTTATAAAAAGATTGCAGAACTTGATACGTTAACAAAGCAGCTGGCAGGAGAGAAGAAAAATCTTCTAGAGCAGTTGGCTCATTTAAAGATCCGGCAGGACATTGCTTCTTCAGAGCTTGTTAATTTAGGCAAAGAAAGGAGTAAATTGGAAAAAGCTAATTTTGAGAAAATGTATAAATGGCTGACCATCCATCAGAATAAACACAGCGGTTTGGTGATCAGTTTTGAAGGCGATGGCGATGTGGCGAATTGGGCATTTACTTATGACCAGGCGCTGGCCATCCAGGCGTTCACCTATTTCGGAGATTTTGAGCGCGCCAAGAAGCTGCTTGATTTTTTCAAAGACGTCCAGAGGTCAGGGCACCTTGTTTATAACGCTTACTATGCTTCCGGAGGGGAACCCGCGGAGTATACTATACATAGCGGGCCGAATATCTGGCTGGGTATTGCTATTGCGCAGTATACCCGTAAGACCCAAGATAAAAACTATATTGGCCTTGCCGAGGATATCGCAAACGGGATAATCGCTTTAGAGGATAGCGAAGGAGGGTTGCGCGGTGGGCCATCGGTAGAATGGTACTCTACTGAACACAATCTGGATGCCTATGCGTATTTCAATATGCTTTATAAAATTACCGGTAAGCAAATTTATGCCAATATGCGTGATAAAATCTTAAAATGGCTGGTCGCACATACATACGATTCCGTAGAGACGCCGGTTAAAAGAGGCAAGGGGGATTCTACTATTGCTACCGATACCTATGCCTGGTCAGTAGCTGCAGTGGGGCCTGAAAAATTGATCGAGGTGGGGATGGATCCGGATAAGATCATGGAATTTGCCCAACAGAACTGCGGCGTTGAAGTTTCTTATTTGCGGCCGGAAGGCAGGACGGTCAGAATAAAAGGTTTTGATTTTGCGGCTAAACGAAACGTGTCAAGGGGAGGGGTTGTGTCTTCGGAGTGGACCGCGCAGATGGCTATTTCTTATAAAATAATGGCTGATTTCCATGCTAAAAATGGCCAAAACAGTTTGTCGGCAAAATATCAAGATAGAGCGGATGAATATTTATTACAGTTGGCCAATATGACCATCTCTAGTCCTTCTCCTTCCGGGCAGGGGGAAAGTTGTCTTCCTTATGCCACCCAGGATTCTGTTGATACGGGGCATGGTTGGATTACCCCTAAGGGAAGTTCTACCGGATCATTATCAGGAACGGTTTATACTATTTTCGCCTACTATAATTACAATCCTCTAGAATTAAAAGATTGAAAGACCTTGAATTAATTTATCATAAATTATATTCTCATTTTGGGCCGCAATGCTGGTGGCCGGCTAAAAGCCGTTTTGAAGTTATCGTCGGTGCCATACTTACCCAGAACACTAACTGGCAGAATGTAGAGAAGGCTATAATAAATCTAAAAAGAGCGAAAGCCTTAAACGCGCAAAAGCTCTACAGTATGCCTAAAGAAAAAATCGCCCGCTTGATACAGCCTTCAGGTTTTTTCAATATCAAGAGTGTTCGCTTAAAAGAGTTTTTAAGGTTTTTTTTCGAAAATTACAACGGAGATATCAGGCGGCTCGTTAAACAGGATGGGTTAATATTACGCAAGGAGTTGCTCTTAGTAAAAGGGATTGGCCCGGAAACGGCTGATTCCATTATTCTCTACGCTTTGGATAAGCCGGTTTTTGTGGTTGATGCTTATACCAGAAGGGTCTTTTCCCGGCACAAGATAATTACGCAGGATGCCGGTTACGATGAAGTGCAAAATTTGTTTAGCAAAAAGCTCAAGAATGAGGTAAAATTATTTAACGAATACCACGCGTTGATCGTACGGTTGGCCAAGGTTTACTGCCTTAAGAATAACCCCAAATGCGATTTATGCCCGATAAAAAATAGACGGGATCAGGCCGCCTCTAATCTGAAAGATTAATTATGGTAAATAAAGCAAGGTTAGTAAAACTTATGCGGAAGTTATTATCTATTGATTCGCAAAACCCTCCGGGTGATGAATCAGAGATTGCTGGTTTTGTGCGTGGTTATTTTAAAAAACTCGGCCTAAAAACTAAACTATACGAGTTTGAAAAAAAACGCACTAATATTTTAGCATACCTTCCTGGGAGAAGCTCGAAACATTCGCTTTTGATCACTCCGCATTTGGATACTGTGCCTGTCGGTAAGAGTTGGCATATTGACCCTTTTAAGGGCAGGGTTTCACGGGGTAAAATTTTCGGGTTGGGAGCTACGGATTGTAAAGGTAATCTTGCCTGTGCAATGGAGGCAGTTCAAAGCATAGTCGAAGAAAATAAAATTTTAGGCTACGATTTGATAATTGCTGCGACTGCTGATGAAGAGTGCGGCTCGGGCTTAGGGCTCATCCCTCTCTTGGAGAAGGGGCTGCTTAAGCCGGATGCCGCCGTAGTGCTTGATTCGGATGATTTCAGTATAATCATTGCCCAGAAAGGCCTTATGCATTTAAAGGTAAAAATCCAAGGCAAGCGCGCACACGGTGCCTATCCTTGGCGTGGAGTGAATGCGATCGATCTATCTTTAGATATCATTAAAGAATTAAAATCAAAAAAATTTAATTTTAGGAAGAGTAAACACCTGCGGCCTCCAACGATAAATACAGGGACCATCCGGGGAGGAGATAAGGTCAATATTGTCGCTGACTGGTGTGAATTTGAGCTTGATTTCAGGTTCTTGCCTGGAACGTCAGGCAGGGATTTATTAAAAGAACTAAGGGATGTGATCAGGAAACATGCGGAAAGTTTTAAGATCGAAGTTCAGAGTATTCAACAGCCGTATTTAATTAAAGAGGATCATCTGTTGGTAACTACTTTAAAGGAAGCTATGTGTGATCTGAATGTTTCCCCGGATATTAAAGGTTCGGAAGGGGCTACGGTGATAACTTTTTTTCAACATGAGAATATCCCGGCTATCGCAACCGGATTCGGTTCGGATGGATGCGCCCATACTGAGGATGAATATGCGAAAATAAATAATCTTTACAAAGGCGCGCAGGTCATAGAGAGGTTCTTAACTAACTATAAATTTAAATGAGGAGATAGCTTATGGAAGGGATAAAATTCTTAAGGCGGCCGAGGCTTAAAAAGCCGTATCTTATTGTGGCCTGGCCGGGTATGGGGGAAGTGGCTTTTAAAGCTGCAAGCTATTTGGTTGAAAAATTAGGCGCGGAGGAATTCGCGCAGATACTTCCGGAAAACTTTTTTTATCTGACCGGCAGTGTTATCCAGAAGGGCGTGATGGATATACCTGTCCTTCCTCAAAGTAAATTCTATTTCTGGAAGAACAAAAAAGGGAAAAATGACCTGATCATTTTTTTAAGCAACGCCCAACCTGACTTAGGCAAGGCGGAAGCATATTCGCAAAAGATAATTCATGTCGCTAAGAGCTTTCATGTTCAGATGGTGGTTAGTTTTGCTTCCATGCCTGCCGCAGTTGACCATATGCAAGATCCCAATGTCTGGTTTGCCGCCACCAATATAGAATTATGCGACGCCCTTAAGAAATTTAATCTTCAAATGCTTAACGAAGGACAGATCAGCGGGATGAATGGTTTATTCTTGGGTATAGCCAAGAAAGAAGGGATCAAGGGATTCTGTTTGCTGGGGGAGATCCCGCTTTATACCATCCAAATTGAAAATCCCAAAGCATCAAGCGCGGTTTTGGATTCCGTAGCCAAAATATTGGATATCCAAATAGATACCTCCGCGCTTATGAGCCAGGCGCAGAATATGGAAAATGAGATAAATAAACTTCTGGATTACCTTAAAGTTCCGAACCAGCAGGGGCAGGGCCCTATAGGGGAAGATGAAATAGAAAAGATCAAAAAAACGCTGAGCTCTCTTACCAAACTGCCGGCATCGGTAAAGGAAAGAATAGAGAAACTTTTTCAGGAAGCTCAAAAAGATATTTCCAAAGCCGCAGAGATCAAAGTAGAACTGGATAAATGGAATGTTTATAAAGAATATGAAGACAGGTTCCTTGATCTATTCAGGAAAAATAAAGAAAAAGGGAACTGATGAATAGTAATAAAATTAAAGCGGTAATATTCGATCTGGGAAATGTTTTAATTGATTTTGACCACCGTATCGCAGCAAAGAAGCTTTCAAAGCTTACAAACAAAACCGGAGAAGAGATCTATAGCTTATTCTTTGATTCCCCGGTTACCCATGATTTTGAATCCGGGAAGATCTCTCCGCAGGATTTTTTTTCTAAAGTAAAAGCAACTTTGGATCTAAACATGAGTTATGAACAGTTCGTGCCGGTGTGGAATGAAATATTCTTTTTCTCCGAAAAGAACTTACAGGTTTTCAATATCGCAACAGAACTGAAAAAGCGTTACCGCATGGCGCTTCTTTCAAATATCAACGTTTTACATTTTGGTTATATAAAAGAAACTTTTCCGGTTTTAGAAGCTTTCCATGATATCGTGGCGTCTTACGAAGTACGTTTAATAAAACCCCAGCCGCAGATTTACGAGAAAACCCTTGATATTTTAGGCGCTCACGCGGAGGAAACCTTTTATACCGACGATAGAATTGAATTGGTTGAAAGTGCCGGGGCTTTGGGCATAAAAAGTTTTCAATTTATCGGAGCAGAGGACCTGAAAAATGATCTTAAGAGCTGCGGAATAAACTTGGGCGGGTTTGGGTATGAAGGATAATAAAATACTTCTTGGACATGGAAGCGGCGGCAGGCTGACGCATGACCTGATTAAATACATGTTCCTCAGGAAATTCAATAATCCTGTTTTAAGGGAACTTTCGGACAGCGCGTTTATAAAATATAAAGAGTGCCTTGCTTTTACCACCGATTCATTTGTAGTAAGCCC
>Ga0265316_10001024_pt1 | contig 30281 bp, 29 predicted proteins | sample 4522metaG_FD_202092 | JGI IMG/M metagenome (GOLD analysis project Ga0265316, IMG submission 202092) | Rhizosphere microbial communities from Carex aquatilis grown in University of Washington, Seatle, WA, United States - 4-5-22 metaG | ecosystem: Host-associated > Plants > Roots > Rhizosphere >...
CGGATTTTATTTGGCCGGGGAAGCGGACGGATTCGCGCATCCGCACCCAGCCGACGACCGGCAGTTTCACTTTCTTGGCCGCAACCGAAACGGCGTCCGCCCCGGCGGTTTGCGGCCCGTTGTCGGCGCGGAACGCGTCATGGACGCCTTTCTTCTTGAACTTCGGATAGCCCGGCTTCTTGTGGCCGGCTTTGACCCGGCGGAAGAAGTTCTGGAAGGCCACGCCGACATTTTTGATGGCTTGCTGCGGCGCGTTTTTGGTGACTTCCAGCGCCCAGGGGAATTCGACCGGCTTGATGGCGTTGTATTCGCGGCGCAGCGCGGCCTCGGCTGGCTTCAATCCCGCCTCGTATTGCTCGATCCAGCGGCCCAGCGCCCAGTTGAACGCATGGCGGGCGACGCCGCAGGCCTTGGCGAAATACGTGGCTTGCGCTTGGTTTGGATCAAGCTTTATCTTGTGGACGACGATTTCGATGCCTTGCAACTCGCACAGCGCGAACACCAGTTCCGCGCCGAACCGCAGGAGCCTGTCCTTGTGGGTGATGACCAGCCGCTTCATGCGGCGGTTCAGGATCATTTCCACCAGCTTGAGCAGCCCGGCCTTGCGGCAGTCCATCCCGGAGCCCAAATCCTTGATGATCTCGCAACGCCAGCCCTTGGCCGCGCAATAGGCTTCAAGCATTTCCTGCTGGCGGGCCAGATCCGCCTTCTGGTCGTGGCCGGACACCCGCGCGTAGCCGACCGTCGCCGCCTCCGAATCGCCCAGCCCCAGAAGCTGCGCCGCGTCGTAATAGCGGGTTCCGCCCTGGGTTTTCCGGGCGGGCAGCAACTCGCCGGACTTCTCCCACTTGCGGAGGTTGTCCACCGACGTGCCCATCAGCCTGGCGGCTTCGCCTATCTTTACCAATCGCTTTTCCATAAGACGATATTAGATAAGATTAGAATAGATTACAAGACACTGTCACTTACCCCCCCTCCCCCTCCCCGGGGGCCGGCTTGAACAACCGCCGAAACCGCGCCCGGTTGCCGGCGCTGGCGAAATCCTCGAAACGCGCGGGGAACGCTTCGCGCAATGCCCATTGCCGCCCTTCCAGCACAGCCAGCAGCATCCCCATGGCCAGCAATGCCTCCGTGGGGACTTGCGCGTCTGCGCGCATCTCATGGCCGAGGCGCCCCAGCATGTCAATACGCGCATGCACGTCTTGGAAGTCCCCCAGATAATCCTGTAATTTCTTCAATTGCTTGATGGGCCGGCCGATCTCGTCCGGCGGATAAAGGGCGCGGAAAAATTCCAGCAGGTAGCGCAGCTTCTTGCAGCTCTTCCGCAGTTCATGGAGGTTTTCCGCCGGCGTGCCGGGGCGGATGGCCCGGCCCTGTTTCAGCACGCGGCGGAACAGCTTCCAGATGCGCGCGTCGGCGATGGCCTGCACCGGTGTCAGCGCACAGGGGGCGGAGGGCCGCCCCGGGCAGGGCGCGGCCAGGAACCGCCGCCAGTCGGCCAGCAGCTTCCGATAACGAAGGCTTTTAAGGTGCCGCGCCAGTTCGGCGTGGGCCAGGCCGCCGTGGCACGCCAGGCATCCGCGCAAAGGCTCAAGCTGGTCTTGGAACGGCGCGGGCAGGCCCGCCTTCAGTTCGTCGAAACCCAGCAGGTAAACGTCGAAATCGCGCGGCTCGCTGGTGATCTTGCCCAGCCAGGCAAGGCGAGGGGCGAAGCGCCGCCGCTCGCGCTCCGGAAACACGCCCTTGATCTGCCCCAGGGCCGAACGGGCGCGGCGGACGGCGATGCGGAAATCGTGCAGGCATTCCGCATCTTCGTTGAGCAAGACGCCGGCCTCGTTGGCCTCAATCGCGTCCAGCAGGCCCAGCAAGATGGCCTTGGCCGCCACGTCGCCGCGCAGGGCCGAGGGTGGTTTGGGCTGGGGCGGCGGCGGATTGTCCGCCGCGGCCTCCGTCGCTTGGCAGGGGGCGTCCTCGCTCATGGCCTATATCTTCTTGCGGTGTGCTTGGTGGGTGTCGGCCGGGGACGCGGCCTGCGCTCTTGAACCTTGGCGGGGCAGGCCCCATTATGCGTGCTGCCGACTGATCATAAACATAACGCTGTTGGCAGGAACCTTGCCTTACAATCTTACTCCCAGTGCCGGGGCAAAGCCAGAGCGGACGCGGAGACGGAGACGGAGGCGGGCAGCGGCTTATCCACACGCCAGGGCCAATCCATCCAAATAATTCACGATGAAACATTCCCTATACCAGTCTGACATCTCCTCCCACTCGGAGGAACATTTGCTGGAAAAGCTGGGTGCCGGCTTTAACGAGGACGAAGCCGCGCGCTTGGCGGCGGCCTTACGCTACGCCGTGGAAGCCCGCGACCGGGACACTCTGTCGCGCCCGCGCGGCATCGATGTGGCCAGCACGCTGCGCGGGCTGAAGGCGGACGCGCCGTCGCTGGAAGCGGCCTTGCTCAGCGACCCCTGGCTGCGTGAAAACCTCAAAGAATCCACCATCGAAGCCCAATTCGGGGGCACCGTGCTCAAATTGGTGCGCGGGGTGAATTGGCTCAACACCTTCAACGACTATTCCCGCGAAATCCGCGAACCCGAGCAGGCGGAACTGCTGCGCCGCATGCTGCTGGCCGTGGCGGACGATGTCCGCGCGGTGCTTGTCAAGCTGGCCTACCGGCTGCAGCGCCTGCGCATGCTCAAGCATGAGGAGGACGAGACCGTCCGCCACACCATCGCGCGTGAAACGCTGGACATTTTCGCCCCGCTGGCCAACCGGCTAGGGGTGGGCCAGCTCAAGTGGGAATTGGAAGACCTGGCCTTCCGCTACTTGGAGCCAGAGGAGTACAAGCACTTGGCCAAGGCGCTGGCCACCAACCGGGCCGAGCGCGAGCGTTACATCCACCAGTTCATCGTCCGGCTGGAGGAGGCGCTGCGGGAGAACGGCGTGCATGCCAAGGTCTACGGACGGCCCAAACACCTCTACAGCATCTGGCGGAAGATGCGGCGCAAGCAGATCAGCCTGGACGATCTTTACGACCTGCTGGCGGTGCGGGTGATGGTAGACAAGCTGGCCGACTGCTACGCGGTGCTCGGGCTGGTGCACGGGGCTTGGCTGCACATCCCCAAGGAATTCGACGATTACATCGCCAATCCCAAGGACAACGGCTACCAGTCCCTGCACACGGTGGTGGTCGGCGAGGAGGGCCGGCCGGTGGAAATCCAAATCAGGACGGGCGACATGCATGCCTTCGCCGAATTCGGCGTGGCCGCCCATTGGCGCTACAAAGAGGGCGGCAAGCAGGACGCGGTGCTGGACCGCAGCATCAACTCCCTGCGCCGCCTGCTGGACAGCAAGGAGGACGACCAGGAGTTGCTGGACGATTTCCGCTCCGAGCTGTTCACCGACCAGATTTTTGTGCTGACCCCCAAAGGCCAGGTGGTGCGCCTGAAAAAAGGCGCGACGCCGGTGGATTTTGCCTACGCGATCCACTCCGAAGTCGGGCACCGCTGCCGCGGCGCGAAAGTGAACGGGCGCATTGCGCCGTTGACTTATCCGCTCAAATCCGGCGAGAAAGTGGAAATACTCACCATCAAGCAAGGCGGCCCGAGCCTGGGCTGGCTCGATCCGCACATGGGCTATGTCGGCACCTCGCATGCCCGCGGCAAAATCAAGCAATGGTTCAAACAGCAAGACCATGAAAAGCATCTGCGCGCCGGCAAGGCCATCCTCGAACACGAGCGGCACAAGTTCGGCATGGCGGCGTTGAAAGACGTGGAAATGGACGAGTTGGCCCGCCATTTCCACCTGCCCAGGCCGGACGACTTGCTGCTGGGCATCGGGCGCGGCGACATCACCCCGGCCCAGCTCGCGGCAGCCTTGAAAGTCCCCGGCGTCCAGGCGCAGCCCGCGCAACCTGTGCCCAAACCCGAACCCGCCGTCGAGCAGGACGCGGAAAAAGTGACGGTGCAAGGCATACGCAACCTGCTGATGCACTTCGCGCATTGCTGCAACCCCACGCCAGGCACGCCGATTGTCGGCTACGTCACCCTGGGCCACGGCGTCGCCATCCACGCCCAGGACTGCGCCAACGTCGTCCAACTGCCGGCCCACAAGCAAGGCCGTTTGATCGATGTGGACTGGGGCGAAGAGCAGGCGTCTTTCCCGGTGGAGATCGAAGTCAACGCCATCGACCGCAAAGGCTTGTTGAAGGACGTGGCCAACATCCTGGCCCAGGAACACATCAACATCCTGCGCACCAACACCCACACCAACACCCGCGACCAGTCCGTGACCATGGACATCACGCTGGAAGTCCACGACCTGGGCCAGTTAAGCCACGCCTTGGAAAAAATCGGCGAGATCCACAATGTGCTGCAGGCGCGGCGGGCGCGAGGGGCTTGAATGTGGAGCCATTTTTGGCGGGTCAGCCGGTGGCGTAGGGCAGATCCGACAAGGACAGCCGGCTTCCGTGGGCGGTTTTGAACAGAGCCGCGCCGTCCTCCGCCCAGTTGACATTCATCACCGCCAGCAGCTCGAAACCGCCTTCCGGCGCGGCCGCGGCGGCGACCACGACGCCATGGCCTTCCTGGCCGTCCGCGTGGAGCATTTCGCCCGCCTGCGGAAGCGGCCCTTCCGCGCCGGCCAGGCGGAACATCCGCCGCTTCAAATTGCCCAGGTAATGCGTGCGGGCGACGATCTCCTGGCCCGTGTAGCAGCCCTTGTTGAAGCTGATGCCGCCGACCAGGTCAAGGTTGAGCATCTGCGGCACGAATTCCTCGACGGTCGCCGCCGTGATGGCCGGAAGCCCCGCGCGGATGTCCTCCAGCCGCCAGCGCCCGGCGTCCAAGCGGCCAAACCCATGGCCCTCCAGGAAACGGCCAATCCCGTCCGCCTTGGCCGAATCCACCAGCACCAGCACGCGCGGGCTGCCAGGGTCGGGGATGCGGATCGCGTAAAAACTCGCCAGCAGGCCGCCCTGCCCCTCCGCCTCATTGTCCTGGGCCAGCGGCGGCAGCCCCAGGGTTTGCAGCGCGGCGTCGGCGGCTTGCTCGCCGATCAGCCCGAAAGCCGCCCAGCGCCCGCTGACATCCGCGATGCCTACGTCCGCCCGCAGCACATACCTCTGCAAGCGCTGGCGCACCGTTTCCAGCAGCTCCTGGGGCAGCAGCAACAAAATCCGATCCTCCAGGCGGAGGACGCGGAACAAGGCGACGGCGCGGCCCTTGGGCGTGCATAGCGCCCCCAGCGTCGTCCGGCCCGGCGGCAGCCCTAGAATGTCGCAAGTGGCCTGGCCTTGCAGCAGCTTGGCGGCGTCCTTGCCGCTCAAGGACAGGATGCCGGTTTCGGGAAGTGGCGCGTACCATGCGGTCATCGGATGTCATCCCTTCAAATTCAACGCAGCTCGCGCAGCGCCGCGATGCGCTCTTCCAGCGGCGGGTGGCTCATGAACAAGCGCGACGCGCCGCCGCTGTTGATGCCGAAAGCGGCCATCTCGCCGGGCAAAGGCTCGGGGTCGTGGGCCCGCTCCAAGGCCTGCAAAGCGCCGACCATCTTCTGCCGGCCGGCCAGGCGCGCCCCGCCCGCGTCGGCGCGGAATTCGCGGTAGCGCGAAAACCACATCACAATCATCGTGGCCAGGATCGACAACACGACCTGGGCGACCATCTCGGTGACGAAATAGCCGATGCCCGGGCCGCTGCGCTCGCCGTCGCCGGACCGCAGCAGCACCTTGTCCACAAAGAAGCCGATGATCTTGGCGAAAAAGATCACGAAGGTGTTGACCACGCCTTGCAGCAAACCCAGCGTGACCATGTCGCCGTTGGCGACGTGGCTGATTTCATGGCCCAGCACCGCCTCGACCTCGTCGGCGCTCATGCTCCGCATCAGCCCGGTGCTGACCGCCACCAAGGCGTTGTCCCGGCTGAAGCCGGTGGCAAACGCGTTGGGATCCGGGGAGTCGAAAATGCCCACCTCGGGCATGCCGATGCCGGCCGCTTGGGCCAGGCGGGCCACCGACTCCACCAGCCATTGCTCGGTGGCGTTGGCGGGCTGCTCGATCACATACACGCCCATCGAGCTTTTCGCCATCCATTTGGACAGCAGCAACGAGATGAACGAGCCGGACATGCCAAAAATGGCGGAGGAAATCAGCAGGCTGTTAAGATCCAGGTTGACCCCGTTCTGGCGCAGCATCCCCCCCAGCCCTAAGAATTGGAAGATGAGGCTGATCAGCAGCAACACCGCCGCGTTGGTGAGCAAGAACAGTAGAATTCGCATGGACGTGTTTCCTTCGGTTAGAAATGCAAGTGTTAACATAGTTGGCGGCGGAATGTTAAAAATCAAGTCCCTGCCGTCGCGGAGTCCGCGACGGCGCCGGGTCGCCCACCGCAAAACTCAATGATCGGAAGGAGGCTCCTATGAAATTTTTAAGCGTATTGATCGTGTTGGCCGGCTTCACCGCCTCCTGCCAGGCGGAAAAAACCTCGGACTGGATAGCCAAAATCAAACTCCCGCCCGGTTTCCAACTGTCCGTCTACACCGACGAAACCCCCGGCGCCCGCTCGATGGCGCTGGGCGACGACGGCACCGTCTACCTCGGCACGGCGGGCGCGGGAGGCAAGGTCTACGCCCTGCGCGACGACAACCACGACGGCAAGGCCGACCGCGTCCTGCCCCTCGCCGCCGGCCTGTTCGCCCCCAATGGCGTGGCTTTCCTGAACGGCGACCTGTATATCGCCGAGGTCAACCGCATCGTCAAGCTGGCAGGCATTTCAGCCCACTTGAACGACCCGCCCAAGCCGGCAGTGGTGTTCGACGGCTATCCCAAAGACCCCCACCACGGCACCAAATACCTGCGCGCCGGGCCGGACGGCAAGCTCTACGCGCCAGTCGGCGCGCCGTGCAACATCTGCCTGAGCGACAAGGACATCTACGCCAGCCTGACGCGGCTGGATCCGGACGGCACGCATTTCGAGATCTTCGCCCGCGGCATCCGCAACACCGTCGGCTTCGACTGGCATCCGCAAACCGGCGAGCTGTTTTTCACCGACAACGGCCGCGACCTGCTCGGCGACGACATTCCTCCGGAAGAATTGAACAGCGCGCCGAAGGCCGGCTTGCACTTCGGCTACCCCTTCTGCCACGGCGGCGACCTCGCCGACCCAGAATTCGGCAAGCAGGCCCGTTGCGCCCAGTTCACCCCGCCGGCCTGGAAATTCCCCGCCCATGTGGCGCCGTTGGGCATCCGCTTCTACCGGGGCAAGCAGTTTCCCCCCGCCTACCAAGGCCAGTTGTTCGTCGCCCAACACGGTTCTTGGAACCGCTCCGTGCCGCAGGGCTACCGGGTCGCCCTGGTCAAATTCAAAGACGGCAGGCCGGTCGCCGACGAAGTCTTCGCCGAAGGCTGGTTGCAGCCCGGCGGCAAAGTGCTGGGCAGGCCGGTGGACATACTGGAATTGGCGGACGGCTCGTTGCTGGTGTCCGACGACCTGAACGGCGCGGTTTACCGGATCGCCTACCAGCCCTGACTTCAATGCGAATCGTTTAGATTTGTATGTACCTTCGTCCCTATCAGGATTAGACTCGGACTGGCCCTGTGGGGAAAACCGCATTGGACAGATGAGGGCGCAATACGGGTTTTTCATAGGGTCTGCCACGGCACTGGGCGCGCCGACACGCGGCCTGGTGCCTGGGAGAACACGCCGTGGCGGCTTACGCCATCCCGAAATCCCAGACTATCCGGAGTCCCCCATGAATGCCAAAACATCCTGCTTACTCGCTCTAGCCTTGCTGCTTGCGGCGGCGCGCTCGTTCGCGGCGACGGCGGCCATCGACATCAAAGATTTTCAATTCTCACCCGCGACAGTGACCGTCAACCTGGGCGACACGGTCAAATGGACGAACAGAGGATCGTCCACCCACACCAGCACCAGCGACACCGGGGCATGGAACAGCGGCAACCTCTCCCCCGGCCAATCGTTCAGCCGCGTGTTCAGCGCCGAAGGCACCTTCAAATTCCACTGTGCCATCCATACTTCCATGACCGGCTCGGTCGTCGTGCGCAGTCCGGAGCAGACGCGGATACAAACCGGGAAAGACATCATCGCCACCAAAGTGCTGCCGATCACCCTCAACCTGGCCGGCAAGCCTGCCAGCGCCGTCAATATGGCCTACCTCGGCAGCTACATCGTCAACGCCCAATCCGGCTGCGCCAACTGCCATAGCTGCCCCGCCTACCAAGCCGGCCACAACCCTTACAAAGGCCAGAGCAAGGTATTCAACGCCGCCTCGTATCTGGCCGGCAATGTCAGAGTGACTGGCGGCGGCATCGTCGCCCTGTCCGCCAACTTGACCCCGGACGCCACCGGCAAACCAGCCGGGCTGACGCTGGCGGTGTTCAAAGACGCGCTGCGCGCCGGGCACGACCCTGATGTCCCGGGCAGCCTGCTGCAAGCCATGCCATGGCCGTTTTTCGGCATGATGAGCGACTACGACCTCAACGCCGTCTATGAGTATTTGAAAGCCGTTCCGAAGCTTGCGACGCCGACGGCGCAATGCGCCAGTCCCGGCCAGTAGGCTTGTCTGCCCGGCGCGGCCGTCCGCGCTCAACGCATCTTGGCCAGCAGGCTGCAAAAGCGCGCCCCGCCCTCCAGGGCGGGGCCGCCGTAGTCGAAATCGATCCGCGACACCGCGCCGATGTGGCGTTCGGTGATCGTGACAAGCTGTTCCGGCGTGTAGGTTCTAATCGTTTCGCAGGTGCGCAAGCTGCGGCCGCCGAACGCGCCGCGCAAACGGTAGCGCCGCTCGATGCGGTTGCGGTCGGGGCCTAGCGGCTGGATGCGCTTGTGCCTGACCAGCCAGCGGCCGTCGGCCTGCCGCCGGGCATAGTCGCGCGTCCAGCCACCGTCCGCGCTGACTGGCCGGGGAATGAAGGCATCGACGAGCACTTGGCCTTGCGGCGCCAGCGCCGACCGCAAACCCTCAGCCAGCGCCGCCCAGTCGCCGTCATCAGCCAGGTAGGTCGGCAGCGAGTAAGGCAGCAGCGCCAGCGCAAAACCGGCCTGGAGCGCCAGCCGCCGCATGTCCATGCACATCAGCGGCGCCGCCGGCCCGAGCCGCGCGCGCGCCTGCGCCAGCATCGCGCAGGAACGATCCACGCCGTAGGCGTCGATGCCCGCCGCCAGCAGACCGCCCAGCACGCGGCCGGTGCCGCAACCCAGTTCCAGCACCGGGCCGCCCACTGAACGGGCGATCCCCGCATAGTAGTCAATATCCGGCAAGGTCATGCTCACGCCCATGTCGGCGTCATAGATGGACGCGATGGCGTCGTAGGCGGCGCTCATGAGGGTGGAATAATCTGCCTGATGCGCGCCAGCAGCTTGGCGCTGCCGTGCTCCCATGACCAGGGCTGGATGTCGGCGCGGGCCTGCCGTTCGCGCGCGTGGCGCTGGCCTGGATTCGCCAGCAGATCGACAAGATAGGGCACCATGGCCGCGCAATCCTCCGCGCGGAACAATGCAAGGCTGGCGAGCGCCTCGTAGCCGCGGGCGCCGTCGTGCGTGGAGACCATGACGCGCCCGTGCGCCAAGGCCTCCGCCACTTTGAGAGCCGACCCTTCGATGTCCATCTGCGGATTGATCGCGACGGCGCAGCGCGCATAGTAGGGCGCGGGATCGACGAAGCCGTCCACGACCTCCACGCCCGGCGATTCGGGAAGCTCGTGCAGATACTCGCCGGCGCGCTGGCCGCCCAGGATGGTCAACCGCGCCTGCGGGATGTGCCCGCGCAGCCTGGGCCAGGCGTCTTCGAGAAAGCGGCGCAGGCCCGAGCGGTTACGGTCGTAGCGCAGCGGGGCAACGCTCAACAACTCCAAACAATCCGGAGAAGGTTCTGCCATGGCCGGCAAATGCACGCCATTTTCAATGACCATTTCGTTGGGATGGCCCCAGAAGCCCAAATCCTGCGGCGTGCTCAACACCAGCGCGGCGATACGCGGCAGGCGCGCCCGCAATTCACCCGCGACCGCCTCGGGCAGATGGCGGCCGGCATCGTGCAGCGTCAACACGACCGGCACCGCCGGCGGCAGCGCGTCGATCAGGCACAGGCTTTCAATGTGTTCCAGGCAGACCATCTGCGCCCGGCTCTGCCGCAGCAGCCGAAGCATTTCGCGCACCAGCGACGGGTGGGCATGCGCGCGCAGCCTGTCCAGCGGCCCGTCCCCGTGCGGGGGCCTGCCGCCTATGGGGTGAATCTCCCGAAAAGGACCGTCCAGCGGAACCGAGGCCGCCGTGGCGGCTCCGGCCTCGTCGTGCAGCAAAATCCAGTCAACCGACTCGGCGCTGGCCCGGGCGAGTTCAAGCACGCGGCGCGCGCCTCCGTGCGCGGGCGGAATCACCGCGAACGGCGACACCAGCAGCACGCGTGGATTACCCGGGCGGTAGCGCCCAGGATGCGGGAAACGCTTCCAGGTGAGGCGGTGGAAATCCGGGCGGAGCGGGCTGTCGAGCACGGCGGCGCGGGCCTGCCGGTGCGCGGGGCTGAAGTCGCGCAATGTCCGTTCACACACGCCCGCCGCCGCTTCGTCCTCGCGCTTGGCGCCGAAACAGTCCGCGTAGCGCCAACGGAAATGGCGCAGATTGCGCCCGACGATGCGTTCAATCACTTCCTGGGGATAGTAGCGGGCAATGGTCGCGCGATGCTCGTGCAGCGCCTGCGAGCGGGGGCAAAACAGCACGTTCAAACCCTCGGCCCAAGCCTGCATAGCCCAGTCGGCGTCTTCAAAATAGAACGGCGCATAGGCGTGGCTGCGCTGGAAATAGCGCCGCAACGGCGCGGCCTGGAACAGCGACGCGCCGCCGCCGGCGTACAGATGCGCCCGCACGCCCTCGTCCAGCGGCGGCACATCGTGCAAATGCAGCCCGCCCCGCTCGTCCACCACGGCTTGCGTGAACCCCGTCTCCTCGCGCCGACGCGCCGAGTCGGCGAAATGAATCTGGCTGGCGATGGCAAACACGTCGGCGGCCCGCCAAGGCAGCAACTCGCGCAGCGCGTCGGGATGCAGGCGCATGTCGCTGTTGAGCAGATAGACCCACGGGTGGCGGGCATGCGCTAACAGGCGCTCCATCGCGCCATGGAAGCCCAGCGCGCGCATCGCGAAATGCCATTCGACCCATGGAAAAGCGCGGCGGAGCCCGTCGTAATGCTTGCGCCGCCTAACGCCGTTGACCAGCACGATCACTTCGTAAGGCGCGTCCAAACCTTCCAGCGCCGCCTTCAGCGCCTCCAGCGTGGCGCCGAGCAGATCGGGCCGCGCCCGCTCGGGAATCAGCACGCTGAACGCTTCGTTCAAAGGCATGGCGGCTGGATCTCCGCGCTAATCAAGCCGAATCCAAGCACCCGCACGTCTTCTCCGCGCCGAAGCCGCATCGGGCTGCTCGCATGTGTGCAATGGATCTCGACCAGCACATCCTCGCCGAGGCTGGCCTTGGGCAAGGGCAGCAGCAAATCGCGCGCGCCCGCCCGCGGACATCGCTCCTGGTGGATCGGCAGGCCATTGACGCGGACTTCAAAAGCGGCGTCCGGCCTTGGCTGCTGCTCGGCGAGCATGCCGTGCAAGCGCAACTGGCGCTGACCCTGCCGTCCGGGCAGCCAGAACGCGGCGCTGGCCTCCGACCAGCGCAGGCCGCCGCCATCGTCCGGATGCCAACCGCGCAGAAGCTGCGCGGGCGGGGCGTGCGCGCCGCTGAGGCTGGGCCGCGCCTCGCCCGGCCGATAGGCGCGCTTGTAAATGCAGCGCGCGCAGGCCGGGTGTTCGCCGGACGCGTGGCGTTGGCGAAACTCGCGATAGGCGTCGTTCCGCCAGATTTCGCTTAAGGTGTGTTCGCGCAAAGTGCCCAGCGTGAGTTTCTCGGTGACCTCGCAGGCGACCACGCGCCCGTCGGCCAAGATGTGCGCCGTCTCGAACGGGCTCTGGTCGCACGCGGCGACGCGGGCGCCGGGCGGCAGCGGCCAGGGCCAAGGGCGCGCGCATTCATCCAGCACGGCAGGCGGCTCCAGTTCGTGGGAAGACAACTGCACCTCGACCTGCGGCGCTAGAGTCCGCGCACGCTCGACGGCCTCGGCCAACTGGGCCTGGAAACCGCGCTCCATTTGTCCCTGCGGGCCGTGCTCGGACGCCTTGCCGAGCGGCAGCGGGTCGCGGCCGATCAAAGGATGCACCGCCAGCACAGGAATGCCCAGCGCTTGCGCGTAAGCGGCGACGGCAGGCAATTCTTCGAGGTTGCGCCGCATGGCGACAAACGCCAGATCCAGCGCGAACGGGCGGGAACACTGTTCGCGCCACTGCAAAACGTCCTGCAAGCGCTGGCGCAGGTCGGACAAGGCGCCGAACCGGTAAATCTCGTCAAACAGCGCCGGCTCCAGCGTGTGCAACGAGACGGTCAGGCGGGTCAGCCCGGCCTCCAACGCCGCGAGCAGGCGCTCGGTCTTGAGCGAGGCCAGCGCCGTCACCAACTCCACCACCGCGCCGGTCGCCGCAGCCAGCGCGACGGCCTCGGCCAGCCGGGGATAGTGGCCCGACTCGCCCGCGTAGTTGAGGCGGATGATCTGCGGCTGGTCGAGTTCGCCGATCAAGCGCCGATACAACTCAAAATCCATGTGCTCGCCCGCGCCGCGCAGCGCCTTGCGCGTACAGAACACGCAGTCGAAGGGGCAGCGCGACGTGAGCTCGATCCACAGCACGCGCGGCAGATCCTGGGTGCGCCAATCGTTGTGGGCGCTCATACGATGTCCCTGGCTTGAAGAGGGCCGCCGAGCCAGGCGCTCAACGCCTGTTCGGCGAACAGCGAGGCCCAGGTGGGATAGGCGCTTGAGGAAGACTCCCGCGCGAAGGGAACTTGTCCGCGATGATCGATCCGTCCCGCAAGCGTCACCGCGGCGGCTTCCATGTCCTGGCCGAGGCACGCGGCCATGCCGCACAAATGCGCGGCGCGCAACGCCTGCGCCAGCACGTCGCAGCGTCGCGGCCCGTGCGTTTCCGATTCGCGCAAACGCAGCAGGCTCCCGTGCGCCTTGATGAGCGCGTCCAAGGCCTGCCGCGCCTCGGCTTGGCGTCCCAGCTCCAACAAACCCTCTATCGCGTAAAGCTGAGGGTGCGACTGCGGGTGGGGTGATTCCAGCGCCTGTGCGGCCAGGACTGGCACCGCCTGCGCGCAGGCTGCGGCCAGCGCCCCTTCCTGCCCCTGCACCCGCGCGCAGACCTTGAGCAAAAACGGGCCGCCGCGCCCTGACCAGCGCTTGGACACCGCGCCGCGCCCGGCGAGCAGGGGAAAGCCGCCTGAGTCCGACGGCAGGGCGAACGTCTGCAAATGCTGCCAAACGTCCGCCGCGAGGCTCATCGCGCGCGCGTCGCCGCGCGCCCGCCCCCAGCGTCGCAGGCCGTCCCAGAGCATGCTGTGGTCAAACAGGTATTGGGCGTCGTGGTAGGTCGCGTCGAGAGGCTTGGACAACGGGCACACGCGGGTGGGCCAACCGCCCGCCTCGTCGCCGCGCGCCCGCAGCCAGGCGACCACGGCCGCGCCGCAGGCATCGCTGACCTCGGCTGACTGACTGGCCCAGCGCAGCCAATAGCCTGCGATTTCGGGATACCCGTACTGGACTGCCTGGGCTGGCCCGAATGCGCCGACCACGCCGCGCGGCCACCCATCCAACAAAGTTTCACGCGCCAGGTTCGCGCGCAGGCGCGACAGCGCGTCTCTGAGGCCGTCTGTTTCGACAAGACAAGCGTTTACGTTCATGCAGGGAATCGAAGATCGTGGAGCAACAACCCGCCGCCTTCAAGCCGTTCAAAATGGCTTGCATGCGCAGCGCTAGATCAAGCTTGGCCGTTACTCGGTATAGATTGACAAGGGATAATGGCTTTGAATGATACCACCAAGTCCTCCGCGGGAGCCACAACCCAAGCCGCACGACCCGTAGGATTATTCCTAAGAAAGCGTTATGCTTTCGCCAGAAACCCCTTCCACACTGGGGCCAGAAAAGCCAAGAGCGCCCACGCCACGCCAGCCACGAAGCAACTGGCGGCTTGGCTCGCCCTCAAGAGAAACGACATGGCCGAAACAACGCTTGCCACATTGCACGAACCCGCCGCAGGCGGCAAACCCCGCATAGAAATCGAATTTTGCACCCAATGCCGCTGGCTGCTGCGCGCGGCTTGGCTGGCCCAGGAGTTGTTGACGACGTTCGAGGCGGAAATCGGCGAAGTCGCGCTGATGCCCGGCACCGGCGGAATCTTCGAGGTGCGCTGCGGCGGCAAGACGCTGTGGTCGCGCAAGCAGGAGGGGCGGTTTCCCGAAGCCAAGGAGTTGAAACAGCGGCTGCGCGATGAAATCGCCCCGGACAAGCCCTTGGGGCATTCCGACGCCCGCTAGCCGCGGGCCAATGGAGCGGATTCCGCCGCGGGCTATCTCGCTGGCAAAGCGCCCTGCTCCGCCGAATACCGGCAGATCCAAAACAAGAAAAACTGGGTGCCGAAAATCAAATTGGCCATCAGCAAATGCACCGGCTGGACGACGGCGGGAAAGCCCAGGCGGTCCAGGCTGACGCCGGTGGCAATCGCGGTCAGCACCAAGCCCGCCAGCGCCATCGCGCAACGGAACAGCAGCGTGCCACGGCTGACGCTCTGCCAAACCTTCCACACCAGCCACAGATTGGTGAACAGGATGATGGAGGAAAACGAGCGGTGGACATAGAAGATGATCGGGAAGCTGTCCCGCCAAAAGCTGCGGGCGGCGTCGCAGCCCTCGCGGACGAGACAGTCAAAAATCAACGGATCCATGGCCTGGCGGATTTGCGTGCCCATGGCGATCTGCAACAGCGTCATGCCCATCGCCGCCGCCAGCACGGGTCTAAAACGCGGCGGTAGGCGGCTGGCGTCGATGGCGGCCAGGCTGTCCTTCTGTGAGCGGGCGACGGCGTACAACAGCAACACGACAATGGCAAACGCCATCAGCATGTGGGCGGTGATGATCCAAGGGTTCAGATGGTTCGCCACGACCCGCGCGCCCAACCAGCCCTGGAAGCCCATCAGCAGGAACGTCGCCAGCGACAGGTTGAAGACGGCCGGATCGACGCGGCGGAAATGCCTGGCCGCCAGCACGGTCAAAAACACCAAGACGCCGGCGCTCGCGCCGACCAGGCGGTTGGCGTACTCGGTCCAGGTCTTGGCCGCGTTGAAAGGGATGTCCGGGGGAAATCCGTAGCGCTCGCGGTAGCCGGGCTCCAACTGGGTTTCGGCGGTGGGCGGTATCAACCGGCCAAAGCATTTCGGCCAGTCGGGGCAGCCCATGCCCGCGCCGGAGGCGCGGACAATGCCGCCCATCAAAATGACCAGGTAGACGGCGGCAAGAGTCATCAAGCCGATGCGGCGGAAACGGGCGCTAAGGACGGGGTCGGTCATGGCGGTTTTCTAAAGCAAGTGATGAAAATAATCGGCGGCAAAAGGCGTTATGATGGCGCGGAGACTGTCTCAAACCTCACACGAACAGGCCGGAGGCCCCATGAGCACTGACATTTATTCTTTCAAAACCCGGACGCTAAACGGCGAGGAATTGGATTTTTCGGCCTTCAAAGGCCAGGTGCTGCTGGTCGTCAACACCGCGAGCCTTTGCGGCTTCACCCCGCAATACGCGGGACTGGACAAGCTGCACCGCGACTACCGGGAGCGGGGGCTGGCCGTGGTCGGCTTTCCTTGCAACCAGTTCGGCGGCCAAGAGCCCGGCAAGGCGGAGGAGATCGGCGCGTTTTGCCAACAAAATTACGGCGTGGGCTTCCCGCTGTCGGAAAAAGTAGAGGTCAACGGCCCCGGCGCGCATCCGCTGTTCGCCTACCTGACCAAGGCCCTGCCGGGGGCCTTGGGCAGCCGCGCCGTCAAGTGGAATTTCACCAAATTCCTGCTCGACCGCGACGGTAAGCCGGTCAAGCGCTACGCGCCGATGACCGCGCCGGCGAAGATCGCCCCGGACATCGAAGCCTTGCTGGGTTGAAGGCTTAAGGCGCCCGCTTGGGCTCAAGCGTCTTGAGGCCGGCGAAGACCGGGAAGAACGCGGTCTCGGTCGCGGCGGTGAACGGCAGCATGACGCCCGCGGCGACGCGCTCCTCCCATGACAGCGGCGCTTTCATGCCAAACTCCCGGCCCAAGGCCGCCTCTTCGCCCGCCACCATCGCAGACAGCATGCGGGTGTCGTGAAAGGCGGCGGGCGGCTCCCGGTTGAAATCCGGCGGCAAATAGGCGCAGCCGGCCGGCAGCGCAAGGATCACGGCGAGGATGGGTATTTTAGAGGGCCTCATGGCTGTTTTCCTTAAGATGAAATAACGATGGATGGCATGCGCTAGAACCACCGCCGGATTGCCGCCTGGCTTCATACGCTTTCCAACACGCCGCGAGACAGTGGAAGCCTGGGCGAACCCGGCTATATCAAGCCCAATGACAAACCCAGCACCAGCAAAATGGCCGAGACCAACAGGAATTTGAGGGTGTAGTCGGCCACCGTCTTCAGAAACTGGTCGCGCATGGCGATAAAGCGGGCAATGGCGTCCAAATCGTTTTTTTCCAGCTCCAACGGCGCCGTGCCGTCCGGGCCAAGGAAGGCGATATTGGCGGCGAGCCGGCTCTGGGCCAGGGTTTCCAGGCGCTCATAAGCCTGCCCGCAGCGGAAGGCGAAGTCCACTGCGGAGGAGGGGGCCAAACCGCTGCCCTCGGCGGCCAACTGCCGCAGCAGTTCGCGCAAATCGTCCGGCAATTCGCGCCCCAAGCCGCGCAGCTTCGCCTCCAGGCCGACGCCTTCGGCGGAAAACCCCTCCGCCAGCAACGCCTCCAGTCTTTCAATCAAATAACCGGTCGATTCATTCATCAAATTTTCCAAAAAAAGGGGGGATGCGTGGACGGTTCCAGGCGCTCGCGGCGGCTCTTGAAACTATTACAAGGGTTTGGTGGATTCCCAGCAACGGCAGGAAGGGCAGCGCCAGTGCAGTTCGCCGCCACTGAATCCACACTGCGCGCAGACGTAACGGGCCGCGCCGACAGACAGACGGCCCAGCGCCCGGTCCAGCCGGACCAGCGCTTCGCGTTGCGTCTCCGTCCCCTCTTCCAGCAGGAAGCCCGTCATCGCGTTCAACGATTTGAGCGAAGGGTGGCTGTCCAGCACGCGCAGCAAATGCTCGATCGCCTTGCACACCCCTAGTTCGGAGCGAATCCTGCCGGCCAAGGCCAAAGCCGCGGATTCAAAACCGTAGCGCTCATACAAATAGCCCAGATAGCCGATCAACTCGCCGGGGCGCGTCTCCATGCGGTCATGGCAGACGCACAAAGGCTCGATGATTTCCGGGATGAGGGCGGGGTTTTGCGACTCTACGCGCTTGAGCGCTTGCAAAGCCTCCTCGAAGCGGCCTTCGCGCATATGCAGCTTGGCCATCAGCAGGCTGGCCCGGGCGCACTTGGGATCTTCCCGCAGCGCGTCTTCCAGCCACTGCAGGGCCGCCCCGTCGCGGTCGGTGCAAAGCGTCTCCTCGGCCAATTCGCACAGGAACTGGGCGACGGTCTCGCCCTTGGGCACCTTGCCCAGGCTGCGCAGTTGCCGCGTGCAGTCCATGGCCTTGAGCCAGTCTTTTTCACGCTGGTAGATGTCCAGCAACTGCTGCAGAGCCCCTTTGCGCGAATTTCCCCGGTCGGTCAGGTTTTGGAAAATGCTTTCCGCCCGGTCGAACAAGCCGGCGCGCAAATAGTCCAGGCCCAGTTCAAACTGGGCGTTTTCATGTTGCTGGGAATTCAGGTCGTCACGCGCGATCAGGCTCTCGTGGATTTCAATCGCTTTTTCGATTTCGCCCCGGCGCCGGAACAAATTGCCCAGGGCGATATGGGTCTCGATGGTTTCAACATCATGCGTCAGCAAATCGGCGAAGGCCTCGATGGCCTTGTCGGTCTTTTCACTGAACAGGTAGTTCAAACCCCGGCAATAAGCCTTCCGCAGCGAATGGCTATGCTCGACGAGGTATTTGCGGACATAATGCCTGCGGGCGGCATACCATCCGGAGGCAGCCGCGACAGGGAGCAATAAGAGTAGCCACTCCTCCATCACTCGTCGGAAACGTCGGCCAAGGACGAGTTCACCCTGTCCCGAAGTTCTTTTCCCGGTTTGAAATGGGGCACGTATTTGGAGGCCAGTTCCACGGAATCGCCGGTCTTGGGATTCCGTCCGATCCGGGGCGGCCGGTAATGCAGGGAAAAGCTGCCAAAACCGCGTATCTCGATGCGCTCGCCACTGGAAAGGGAGTTGCTCATCTGTTCAATCATGGATTTAATCGCCGCCTCCACATCGCCTTGCGGAAGCAGAGGGTTCTTCCGGGCCAGTGTTTCGATTAGTTCAGACTTAGTCACCTTCATATCCAGAAAAAAAGCGGGGGGTACCGCCGCCCCCCGTCTCGTTGCCTTAAGGGATTACTTTTCCATCTGTTCTTTGAACAGATCGCCCAGCGTCGGCGTGCTGGGTTGCTGATGGGCGTAGTCCTTGATCGCCAGGTGTTCCTCTTCCTGGTCTTTCGCTTTGATCGACAGCGAAATGGATTTGCTCTTCTTGTCCACGCCGATGAACTTGGCTTCGATTTCGTCGCCGACGCTCAATTGGGTGCGGGCGTCCTCCAGGCGGTCGCGGGAGATTTCCGAGGCGCGCAAATACCCCTCGACGCTGTCGGCCAAGGTGATGACCGCACCCTTGGCGTCCACTTCCTTGACCACGCCGCGGACGATAGCGCCCTTTTCATGGCCGGCCAGCCAGTTTTGGAACGGATCCTGCTCAAGCTGCTTGACGCCCAGCGAGATGCGCTCGCGCTCCGGATCGATGGCAAGAATGACCGTCTCGACTTCATCGCCCTTCTTGTAATTGCGGATGGAGTCTTCGCCGGTGGTGATCCAAGAAATGTCGGACAGATGCACCAGGCCGTCGATGCCGCCATCCAAGCCGATGAAGATGCCGAAGTCGGTGATCGACTTGATGTTGCCGGCGATCTTGTCGCCCTTCTTGTGGGTCGCGGCGAACTCTTCCCAGGGGTTGGGCTTGCACTGCTTCATGCCCAAAGAGATGCGGCGGCGGTCTTCGTCGATGTCCAACACCATGACTTCGACTTCCTCGCCCAGTTGCACGACCTTGCCGGGGTTGACGTTCTTGTTGGTCCAATCCATCTCGGACACGTGGACCAGCCCTTCCACGCCCTCTTCCAATTCGACGAAGCAGCCGTAGTCGGTGAGGTTGCTGACTTTGCCGAACAGGCGGGTCCCGGACGGATAGCGGCGGGCGATGTTCAACCAGGGATCTTCGCCCAGTTGCTTCAGGCCCAGCGACACGCGGTTCTTTTCCTGGTCGTACTTGAGCACCTTGACCTGGATTTCCTGGCCGATCTGCACGGTCTCCGACGGATGGCGCACGCGCTTCCAGGCCATGTCGGTGATGTGCAACAGGCCGTCGATGCCGCCCAGGTCGATGAACGCGCCGTAATCGGTGAGGTTTTTGACCACGCCGGTGACGACCGCGCCTTCCTGCAGGCTTTCCAGCAAGGCTTCCTTTTCGGCGCTGTATTCGGACTCGACCACGGCGCGGCGCGACAATACGACATTGTTGCGCTTCTGGTCGATCTTGATGACCTTGAATTCCAGGTCGCGGTTTTCCAGGAACGCCGTGTCGCGCACCGGGCGGACATCGACCAGGGAGCCGGGCAGGAACGCGCGCAACGCGCCGATGGACACGGTGAAGCCGCCGCGCACCTTGCCGGTGATGCGGCCGACCACAGTCTCGTTGGTCTCGTTGGCCTTCTCCAGATCGCCCCAGGCTTTCTGCTTCTTCGCCTTGTCGCGGTTGAGCAGCGTGTTGCCCATGCCGTCTTCCAGCATGTCGAGGGTGACTTCGACCTGGTCGCCGATCTGCACTTCGAGCTCGCCGTCAGCGCCCAGGAACTGCCACTTCGGCACGACGCCCTCGGACTTCAGGCCGGCGTGGACGACGACATACTCCTGGGTGATGTCCAGCACGGTGCCCAGCAGCACCTTGCCCGGGCTCATGACCGACTTGACTTGGCTCTCTTCAAATAATTCTGCGAAGCTTTCGCTCATAAATACACTTCTTTAAACTCCACACCGGACGGAAAACATCCGATTGGATTAGGGTTAGGGTGGACACTACGCCGGTTTCCCGGCAGCCGGAAAAACAACAATAAGACGATTCAGGTTTCGATCAGCCCCAGGCAGCGGTCTATGACTTCTTCAATGCCCATCGTGGAGGAATCCACCAGCACCGCGTCCTCCGCCATTTTCAAGGGCGCGACGCTGCGCTCACTATCGCGACGGTCCCTTTCCTCGATCTCTTTTGTCAGACTGGAAAGGCTAACATCTATCCCTTTCTCTTTCAACTGCTTATGACGGCGGCGCGCGCGCTCTTCGGCGCAGGCGGTGAGAAAAATTTTGCAGGCGGCGTCGGTGAAAACCACCGTTCCCATGTCACGCCCATCCGCCACCAGGCCGGGGGCCGCGCGGAACGCCCGCTGCTTTTGCAGCAAAGCCTGCCGCACCGGGCCCAAGGCCGCGATTTGGGAGGTGATGTTGCCGCAGGCCTCGGTGCCGATGCGCGAGCTGATGTCTTGCCCGTCCAACATCACCGCAGGCGGCTCGCCGGCCGCGAAGCTCAACGCCATGCTGTCCGCCACAGCGACAATGCCATCCACATCGTCCAAGTCCAGCCCCAAGTCCTGCACCGCGACGGCCAAGGCGCGGTAAATCGCGCCGCTGTCCAAATAGTGCCAGCCCAGCCGCCGCGCAATCGCGCGGCTGACCGTGCCCTTGCCCGCGCCTGCCGGGCCGTCCAACGTCACGACCGGGACGCTCCCGCCCACCGCCTTCATTTTCCCTCCAAGACGTTGATTCTAAGCCCCAAGTCCTTGGCCAGCTTGACAAAGCTGGGGAACGAAGTGTTCACATTGGCGCAGTCTTTGATATAAATCGGGCCGCTGGCGCGCAAGGCGGCGATGGAGAAGGCCATGGCGATGCGGTGGTCGCCGTGGGAATCCACTTGGCCGCCTTTGATCGGACGCGGCTGGATGACCATGCCGTCCGGCGTGGCGATGGCATGCACCCCCAAGGACTGCAAACCGTCGGCCATGACCTGGATGCGGTCGCTTTCCTTGACGCGCAACTCCTCCGCCCCGCTCAAGCGCGTCTCGCCGGTGGCGCAGGCGGCGGCGACGAACAGCACCGGAAACTCGTCGATGGCGAGCGGCACCAGCTCCTCGGGAATTTGGATGCCCTTCAAGCGGCTGGAGCGGATGCGGATGTCCGCCACCGGCTCACCGCCGACCACGCGCCCGTTCAGCACTTCAATGTCCGCGCCCATCAGCTTGAGGATGTCGATGACGCCGGTGCGGGTCGGGTTCACCCCCACATGCAGCAAAGTCACGTCGGCGTCCTCGGCAATCGCCGCGCCCACCATGAAAAACGCCGCCGAGGAGATGTCGCTGGGCACGTCGATGTCGGCCGCCTGCAAGGTTCCGCCGGAGCGGACGCTGATGCGGTTGCCCTCGCGGCCTACGGAATAGCCGAAGCCCGTCAACATGCGCTCGGTGTGGTCGCGGGTCGGGGCCGGCTCGGTGACGCTGGTCTCCCCGTCGGCGTACAAGCCCGCCAGCAACAGACAGGATTTGACCTGGGCGCTGGCCACCGGCATGTCGTAATGGATGCCTTCCAAGGTTCCGCCCCCTCTGATCTTCAGCGGCGCGGTGCCAGCCGGCGACGTTTTGATGACCGCGCCCATCTGCCGCAACGGCTCGGTCACACGCTTCATCGGGCGGCGGGTCAACGAGGCGTCGCCGGTCAGCACCGCGTCGAAAGACTGCCCGGCCAGCAAGCCGCTGAGCAAACGCATAGAGGTGCCGGAATTGCCCAGGTAGAGCGGCTCCTCGGGCGCTTTCAGCCCGTGCATGCCGACGCCGTGGACGGTGACCTCGCCCCCGACCGGGCCTTCGATTTCGACGCCCATCGCGCGGAAGGCGTTCATCGTGGCGAGGCAATCCTCGGCCTCCAAAAAGCCTTTGACATGGGTCACACCCTCGGCGATGGAGCCCAGCATGATGGAGCGGTGGGAAATAGACTTGTCGCCGGGGACGCGGGCTGCGCCGCGCAGGGTTCCGCCGGGGAAGGCGCGGAAGATCACATTGTTATTATTCATTGGATGCACCTTAAAGTGTTCGGTCTAAAACCTTCCCCGACGGGGGAAGACCAAGATTCGGCAGGCAGCGGAACAGGGTTTGCCATCCCGCCGCCCTCCTCCCAAGCCGCGGCGGCCCGCCTCATCCAGAGGAAGGGCCCGCGGATTGGGACAGAAATCGTTCTCTGGCGTCGCGGGACTCCCTGAAATACGCCAACAACCGTTCCTCAGCGGCGTCGCTTTTCAGCAAATCCGAAAGTACCGTCAATTCCTGCTGCAACCCCTCAATCAGCGGCAGGATTTGTTGGCGGTTGTCCACGCAAATGTCTTTCCACATGCGCGGGTTGCTGGAGGCGATGCGGGTGAAATCGCGAAAGCCCGCCCCGGCGTACTGGAATATCTCCTGCTTCTCGTCCTTCCTGCCGAGCATATGCACCAGGGCATAAGCCAGCACATGGGGCAAATGGCTGGTGGCGGCGAACACCTCGTCATGGTGTTCTGGCGTCATCAGGGACACCTTCGCCCCGATGGCAGACCAGAACGCCTCGACCCGCCGCAACACCTCGCCGTCGGTTTCGGGCACCGGCGTCAAGATCACCCGCTTGCCCCGGTACAGCCCGCCGTCCGCCGCCTCCACCCCGCTGCGCTCCGCGCCGGCAATGGGGTGGCCGGGCACGAAATTGGGCGGGGCCGCGCCGAACGCCTGCCGCGCCGCGCAGACTACACTGGACTTGGTGCTGCCGACGTCGGTGTAAACCGCCCGTCCAGACCAGACCGGCTTAAGCTCCTCGAAAACCTGCCGCAACGCCCCGACCGGCGTTGCAATCACCACCCAATCCGCTCCTTTTGACGCCTTAGCAATTTCCCCCGCCTGCCCGCTATCAAAGCCTACGTCGATGACCCCCGTCGCCAGCGCCTGGGCCAGGTTGCCGCCGTCCGCGTCAACCCCCACAATCTCGCGGCAAAGCCCCTGCTCCCGCGCAGCCTTGGCGATGGAGCCGCCGATCAAGCCGACGCCGATGACGCACAGCCGCTCGATCATGAGCCCAACACGCGGTTCAACGCGGCCAGGAAAATCTCGTTTTGCTCCGCCGTGCCGACGGTGACGCGCAAATGCCCGGGGAGGCCATAATTGGCGACGGGGCGGACGATCACGCCTTCACGCAACAGCGCCTCGTACACCGGCGCGGCGGGACGGCCCACATCGACGGTGATGAAATTCCCGACGGACGGGATGTAAGGCAAGCCCCGCCCGGCGAAAGCCCCGGCCAGTTGTCCAAGCCCCGCCCGGTTCAACTCCATCGTGCGCCGTAGATGCTCGTCGTCGGACAGCGCGGCGGTGGCGGCGGCCAAGCCTAGAAAATTGACGTTGAAGGGTTGGCGCACCCGGTTGAGCAAATCAGCGATTTCGGCGCTGGACACCGCGTAGCCGACACGCAGGCCGGCCAGGCCGTAAGCCTTGGAGAAAGTCCGAGTGACAATCAGATTGGGGAAATCCCCCAGCCATTGCAGCGCGTCGGGATAGTCCGGCGCGTCCACATACTCGAAATACGCCTCGTCCACGACTGCCAGGACATGCCCGGGAAGCCGTTCCAGAAAACCCCGCAACGCGTCCCGCCGCAAATAGGTTCCAGTGGGATTGTTGGGATTGGCGATGAAAACCAGGCGGGTGTCCGCGCCGACTAGCGCCGCCATGGCGTCCAGGTCATGGCCGTAGTCGCGGGCCGGGGCCACACACGAGCGCGCGCCGACCGCCTGGGTGACGATGGGATAAACAGCGAAGGCGTGCTGCGAAAACACGGCGGCGTTGTCCGGCGACAAAAACGCCCGCGCAGCCAACTCCAGCACGTCGTTCGAGCCATTGCCCAAGGTGATTTGCGCGGGCGCGACGCCCAGCTTGGCGGCCAGCGCGGCTTTCAGCTCAAAGCCGGCCCCGTCAGGGTAGAGATGGGCGTGCTCCAAGATGCGCAGCATGGCCTTCAGCGCTTCTATGCCCGGACCCAAGGGATTCTCGTTAGACGCCAGTTTGACGATGTCGGATAAGCCCAATTCCCGCTCCAGCTCGGCGATGGGTTTGCCGGGCTGGTACGGGGTGAGTTTGCGCACGCCGGGAAGGGCGAGTTGTTCTGCGTTCATGATGTTCCTCAACCGATGCTGCGGGGATAAGAGCCTAGCACTTTCAACATCAGCACCTCTTTTTGCAATTCTTTCAGCGCCTGCGCCAGCGGCACGTCTTGGCTGTGCCCCTCGACATCAATAAAAAACACATAATCCCACGTCCCTTTGCGGGACGGGCGGGACTCGATCTTGCTCATGCTGATGCCATGGCGGGCCAGCGGCTCCAAGGTCTGGTGCAAAGCCCCCGGCGAATTGCGGGTGGAAATCAGCAGCGAGGTCTTGTCCGCGCCGGTCGGGCCGACGGCCTGGCGGCCGACGACCAGGAAGCGGGTGGTGTTGTCCGGCTCGTCCTCGATGTTGCGCTCCAAGATGCCCAGCCCATACAACTCCGCCGCCACCTCGCCGGCAATGGCCGCGCTGTCGGGTTCCAGCGCGGCCAGGCGGGCGGCCTCGGCGTTGCTGCTGGCGCTGAAGCGCTCGGCATGCGGCAGGAAGCGGTTCAGCCACTGCCGACACTGCGCCAGCGACTGCTGGTGGGAGTAAACCTTGCGGATCTTCCCCAAATCCGGCTGCTTGCCCATCAGATTATGATGGATGCGCAACGCCACCTCGCCTGAAATCAACAAAGGCGAGCGCAGGAAGCTGTCCAGGGTATGGGTGATGACCCCCTCGGTGGAGTTCTCCACCGGCGCCACGCCGAACTGGCAGGCCCCGCTCTCCACCGCGCGGAAAATCTCGTCGATGGCGGGATAAGGCTGCGCCTGGATGGCATGGCCGAAATGCTTGTACGCCGCCTGCTGGGCGAACGTGCCCGCAGGGCCTAGGAACGCCACCGCCAACGGTTTTTCCAAGGCCAGGCAGGCCGACATCACTTCCCGGAAAAAACGCGCCACGGCCTCGTTGGACAGCGGCCCGGTGTTGCTGGCGACCAACCGCCGCAACACCTCGACCTCGCGCTCCGGACGGTAGAATGTCCCCTCCTCGCCCTGGGCCTCCTTGATTTCCGCCACCTTCTGGGCGCACTCCGCGCGGCGGTTCAGCAGCGCCAGCACTTGGTCGTCGATGGCGTCGATTTGCCTGCGCATCTCGCCCAGCGCCGGGGAAGGCGTTTGAAGGTGATTGTTTTGCTCCACGGTAAATCCTTGCGTTTAAAAGCTTTAAATGACCCGGGCGGACAGCACGCCGTTGATGGCGCGTATCTTCGCCAGCGTCTCCTGCGGCACCCGGTCGCCCAGGTCGACCAGCGTGTAAGCGTACTCGCCGCGCGACTTGTTCAGCAAATCAATGATGTTCAGATTGGCCTCGCCCAAGGCGCTGGAAATCTGGCTCACCATGTTCGGCACATTGGCGTTGGCCACGCACAGGCGGGACTGGGTGTCTTCCGTCCTCGGCACCACCACTTCCGGAAAATTGACCGCGTTGCGGATGTTGCCATGTTCCAGGTAGTCGCGGATCTGGTCGGCGACCATGACCGCGCAATTGTCCTCCGCCTCCTCCGTGGAAGCGCCCAAATGCGGCAGCAGCACGACGCCCTTCTTGCCCAGCAGCTTGTTGGAGGGAAAATCGCACACATAGCCGCGCAGCTTGCCCGCCTCCAGCGCGGAGACCGCGGCGTCCTCGTCGACGATGCCGGCGCGGGAGAAATTCACCACCACCGCGCCTTTCCGCAACAAGCCGATGCGGGAAGGGTTGATTAGATTGCGGGTGTGGTCGTTGAGCGGCACGTGCAAGGTGACATAATCCGACTTGCCCAGCAAATCATCGACGCCCAGGGCTTTTTCCACCGAGGAGGACAACTGCCAGGCGCTGTCGATGGTCATCGACGGGTCGAAGCCGACCACCCGCATCCCCAGCGCAATCGCCGCGTTGGCGACTTTGACACCGATGGCCCCCAGCCCGATCACGCCCAAAGTCTTGCCCGACAGCTCCGAGCCTGCGAAATTCGCCTTGCCCTTTTCCACCGCCGTGTTGATCTCCTCGTCCGTGCCCGCCTGGCTGTTGGCGAACGCCCAAGCCTCGCAAATATGGCGGCTGGCCAGCAACAGGGCCGCGATGGTCAGCTCGGTCACCGCGTTGGAGTTGGCCCCCGGCGCGTTGAACACCGGGATGCCCTTCTTAGAATAATCAGCCACCGGGATGTTGTTCACCCCGGCCCCGGCCCGGCCCACGCACAGCACCGAATCGGGGATCGCCACGCCGTGCAGCTTGAACGAGCGCAGCAAAATCGCATCGGGGTGCTGAATTTCCGAAGCCACTTCGTACTTGTCACGCGGCAGGCGTTCCAGCCCGGCGGTGGAAATATTGTTATACGTCAGTACTTTAAACATAAGCGTCAGGGTTGCTCCGCGCTGGGTGCGCATGGTGTCAAAGGCAGGGCCGGCATCGCCTCTGGCAATGCCGGCCCTCGCTAAAGCGGCTTAAGCGTTAAGCGTACTTGCGCTCAAACTCCGCCATGAACGCGACCAGCGCGTCCACGCCCGCCTGCGGCATCGCATTGTAAATGCTCGCCCGCATTCCGCCTACCGAACGGTGGCCGTCCAGCGTCGTCAGCCCGGCGGCCTTGGCCTCGGCGGAGAACGTCTTTTCCAGTTCCGGCTTGGCCAGGCGGAACGGCACGTTCATGCGCGAACGGTAAGCCGGGTCGACCGGATTGGAATAGAACGGCGAGGAGTCGATGGCCGCGTACAGCTTTTCCGCCTTGGCCTTGTTGTGCGCCTCCATCGCCGCCAAACCGCCCTGCTCTTTCACCCATTCCAGCGTCAGGCCCAGCAGATACCAGTTGTACGTCGCCGGCGTGTTCAGCATCGAGCCATTGTCGGCCTGCTGTTTATAATCAAACACCGAAGGCGTGCCTTTCACGGCCTGGCCGATCAAATCCTCGCGCACGATGACGATGGCGATGCCGGACGGCCCCATGTTCTTCTGCGCGCCGGCGTAGATCAAACCAAAACGGCTGACATCAATCGGGCGCGAAAGAATATCCGACGACATGTCGCAGACCAAGGGCAAGCCGCCGTCATCGGGAATGTCCTGGAATTCCAGGCCGTTAATCGTTTCGTTCGAGGTGTAATGCAGATAAGCCGCCTCAGCATCGACCACCCATTCCGAACGCGGTGCAATCGTCGTGAAGCCGTTGTCCTTCGAGCTGGTGGCGATTTTCACATCGGCATACAGCTTGGCCTCTGAAATCGCCTTGCCCGACCAAATGCCGGTGTTGGCGTACACCGCGGAAGTCTTGCCGCGCAGCAGATTCATCGGCACGCCGGCAAACTGCCCGAACGCGCCGCTCTGCACAAACAACACCTTGTAATTGGCCGGCACGCCCATCAATTCGCGCAAATCCGCCTCGGTCTTCTCGGCGACGGACACGAACTCCTTGCCGCGGTGGCTCATCTCCATGATCGACATCCCGCTGCCGTGCCAGTCCAGCATCTCCGCCTGGGCGCGCAGCAACACGGATTCCGGCAACATCGAAGGGCCGGCGCTGAAGTTGTAAACTCTGGACATTGAAACCTCTTATTTGAGTGGTAGTAAAATCAATTCTGTCCGCCAGTATCTGGCTCAATCCGGGGCAAGCTGGTTCAACGCCTCCCGCCAGGTGGCGGTCATCGTTTCCAATACCGCATAGCGTCTTTGCGCGACCACCGCCCGCACGATAGCATCGTTAATATCCAAATAATCGTGAACCAGCACATTGCGAAAACCGACCATTTTCATCAATTCCCCGTGTTGCTCGAAGTCCAAATCCCCCCGGCTCTTCAACTCATCCAATGCCTCGCGGGACTGGCTCAGCGACAAATGGTATTTTTGCTGGACAAAATACCGGGCCAAACCGATGAACGACTCAATATACACTTGCAAGGCGCGCTGTATCGCCAACAAATCACGTTCTTTCCAAGCGCTGGCATCTTCCAAGGCGTACTCGTCCAAAATCCGTAGCATCCTCGTCTGGTGCCGGATCAACGCCTGTTCATACGCAATATCTCTCATAGTCTTTTTCCCATTTCGACAAAATTGCGTTTTCCACTCTTTTCACATGCGGCACATTGCGGTCGAAACACTTCTTCGCAGACAGCAGTATACTATACTGCAAATACATCGGCGCGGTTTCCAGGTCGATGACACTGACACGGCCATACAGTTTCAACGCGCGCTCAATTTCGGCCTCCAATTGCTGCGGGCGCAACAAGCGCGAAACCGGGTCGGATTCATACGCTGAGAACAAGATGGCAACATCCCAGTCGCTATCCCCACGCGCCGTTTGTTTCGCACGCGAACCATACAGATAAACCGCATCGACTTGCGCATGGGCTTGAATCACCCGGACAATATCATCCATAGCCTGGCACGCTTAAGTTTCTATGGTTTCGGATGACATGTCAGTAGACCCTCACGGTTACGCCACTTGCCTGGCCGAATTGTAGGGGCGGCGGGCGGGAGAACCCTGCAACATGCCTTCCACGCTAATGTCCTCATCTATATCAGGCCAATGGATGCCCTGGCCGTCGCCGAGAATCTCAAAATGCTGCCGTTGTTCTTCATTGGCATCGGCCAAACGCCACGACCATATTAGCGGAACACTGATGGTTCGCCCGTCCACAAGATGCGCGATGATTTCATCTTCGGTTATTTCCGCAGCAAGCAAGCGAGGTTCCGTAACCTTAACCACAGTGTTCATACCAAGCCTCCAAGATTTTCGGTAAATTGATTTTAATGAGTTTCCGGATTGCGTTGAGTTCTTTTGGAGAAAAGCCGCCGTTTTTGGACAAGCTAATCGGCTCCAACCAAAACTTGCACAGCAACTTTTCCCGCTGCACATGGATATGTTTAGGCTCACCGCAATCGAAGCTGTAGAAAAATAGGCGATATGGGCCTATAATATTTTTGATGCTTGGCATCTACACACATGCATTAAATTTTTAACTCGGAATGGGTTCGCCAGAGCTCGTAGATGCGCTGACGAAGGAAGCGCATCAATCGCGAACGATGCGCTTCGTGCCTCAGCGCATCCTACGCGGGCTTGACTTAACCATAGCTTGCAAGGCAATTTCGTTTATCTTTTTCCCCAAGGCTTTTAGCCCTTTTAATGAAGCCTCTGAAGCTACACTCTTGTCGTTGGTATACATAAAAGGACGCACTGAATTTGCCATCCCCTCCGCACGAGCAGTTCCGTAAATATAACCATTGGCAGTGTCAACCAAGTAAGCTTGATATAGCGAATAAGAGTCCCGATGATGGGCTGGGATAACCCACATACCAACAACGGTAATATTCAAAATGCTCAGTGGATTGAGATAACTATCTATCTTTTCGGCCCGCTCAATTACTAAAACAGCATCGGCATGGAGCCTAGCTGCCGCGAGACGATAAGCCTGAGTATCGCAATCATTTTTCCATGTTCGTACACAAGAGGAGCCTAGTGAACTTGGGATGATAACTAACTCGCTGGCAAATCCACTCGATTTCAGGCTCGATTGCCAAGATTCAATTTCTTGAAGTTCCATTGAACTCCATTCATTCGAGCTATACCTTGAGTTTCCTGGTTGAGTTATGGCTACTTTGATGGGAGGTGAAATCTGCGGCTTAAGCTTGGTAATTTCTTCAACCGATAGCGCATCCTGAGAGTATTGCTTAGCAGGAGCCAAACTCTGATTCAATTCATTGGCTATCTCTTTATTTGCGGAGCATCCATTGAGCAATACAACAATCGGAAATAAACCAAACCATTTGAACATAGCACTGATCCTCTAGCCCTGTAAGGTGGACAGACGGCTCTATCGTCTGCCCAAGCGGAATATCACACAGCTCGTAGGATGCGCTGACGAAGGAAGCGCATCAATCGCGAACGATGCGCTTCGTGCCTCAGCGCATCCTACGCGGGCTGAACGCCATTTAAACCCCTTCCCCTTCCTCCTCCCCATTGTC
>Ga0265316_10001026_pt1 | contig 30252 bp, 25 predicted proteins | sample 4522metaG_FD_202092 | JGI IMG/M metagenome (GOLD analysis project Ga0265316, IMG submission 202092) | Rhizosphere microbial communities from Carex aquatilis grown in University of Washington, Seatle, WA, United States - 4-5-22 metaG | ecosystem: Host-associated > Plants > Roots > Rhizosphere >...
CCTCGATCCCGTTTGCGGCCATGGGGCTGCCGGAGAATCTGCCCGCCGAGGCCATGCCGCTGCTTACCTTCCGCGTTCTTTCCAAGATCCCGCCGATCGTGGCGGTGGGCGCGTCCGTGCTGACCGGCTTGTGGTGGCTGACCCGCCGCAAGGTGGCCGTGGCGCGGGCAGAGGCCCAGGAAGCCCGGGCCGAGGCACGGGACGAAGTCCGCGAAAGAGTGCGGCAATGAAATACGTCCGTTCGCTCTTCTGGCGCGTGATCGCCCTTGCCATCCTGGCCGGGGGCGGGTACGGCGTCTGGGTGCGCTTCACGCAGGGACTGGGCGCGTCCACTCATCTGAACGACCACGCCCCGTGGGGATTGTGGATCGGCTTTGATATCCTGTGCGGCGTCGGCCTGGCGGCGGGCGGTTTTGCGATCACAACGGCGGTCTACATCCTTCACCTGGAGCGGCTGCGGCCGATCGTGCGGCCGGCCATCCTGACGGCGTTCCTGGGATATCTGATGGTCGTCGTGGCGCTGATGGTCGACCTGGGCCGCCCCTGGAACATCTGGCGGGCCATGGTGATGTGGAACCCGCATTCGGTCATGTTCGAGGTGGCCTGGTGCGTGATGCTCTACAGCACCGTGCTGGCGCTGGAGTTTTCGCCCATGCTCTTTGAGCGGCTCAAGTGGCACGCCGCGGTGCGGGTGGTCAAGCGGGTGGTGGTTCCGTTGGTTGGCCTGGGCTTCCTGCTCTCGACGCTGCACCAATCCTCGCTTGGCAGCCTGTACCTGATCATGCCAACCAAGCTCTACCCGCTGTGGTACTCGCCCATCCTGCCCGTTCTGTTCTGGTTCTCGGCGGTCTCGGTGGGCCTGGCGATGGTGATCTTCGAGAGCGGCCTGAGCGCGCGCGCGTTCGGGGGGGCGCTCGAGTTCGACCTGCTGCAAGGGGTCTCGAAGGTCATGGCCGTCTTCCTGGGCATCTTCCTGACGGTGCGGTTCCTGGATCTGGCCTGGCGCGGAGCGCTCCCTTATGCGTTCCGCCTGGCGGGGCGGGGAAGTTACGAAGCGGGCATGTTCTGGCTCGAAATCGCGCTGCTGGCGCTCCCCATTCTGCTGGTGGCGATTCCGCGAGTCCGGTCCAATCCGCAGGCGCTGTTCGCCTGCTCGGCGGTGGTGGTCGGCGGGTTCCTGGTCAATCGCCTGAACGTCTCGACCACCGGCCTCGATGCCTCATCCGGGGTGCACTACTTTCCTTCCTGGATGGAGATAGCGGTTACAATGAGCATCGTGGTTGTCGGGATGAACCTGTTCCGGCTCGCTGCGCGGTACCTGCCGGTTTTCCACGACGCCACCCACGGTGAGAAGCCTCGCCAGGCGGCGTATGCGGAGTCTTAGCGCGAAGCTGATTCTCGGACTGGTGGCCAGCCTGCTCGTGGTGCTGGTGGGCCTGGGCCTGGCCAACCTGGCCGTGCTGCGCGAGAACCTGGAGACGACGGCGGTGATGGCCGAGCAGCGCATGGCCGGCGTCATCTTCCAATCCACGCGCACCAGCATGCTCAACAACGACCGCGAGCAGTTGGTCGACATCATCCGCTCCATCGCCGCGCAGCCGGGCGTGCGGAAGATCCGCATCTTCTCCAAGAAGGGGCAGGTGCAGTTCTCCACCTTTCCCGGCGAGACCGGAACGATGGTGGACAAGCGCGCGGACGCCTGCTTTGCCTGCCACAGCTCCAACCAGCCGCTCGAAAAACCGAAGACACGGGACACCTGGCGCATCTACCGGGCCGGCTCCGAGCGCGTGATCGGCCTGGTGCGGCCCATCGAGAACGAGGCGGCCTGCTCGAATGCCTCCTGCCACGCGCACCCGGCCTCGCAACGCATCCTGGGCGTGCTGGACGTGGTGCTTTCGCTCGAATCGGTGGACCAGGCGCTGGCGGCGCACGAGCGGCGCATGTGGGCTCAAGTCGCCTTGTCGGCCGTGCTGATGATCGCCATCGTGGGCGGCCTGGTGTGGTTCCTCATTCGGCGTCCCATCAAGCGACTGACGGCCGGAGTTCACGTGCTGGCCTCGCACAACCTGGCTTACCGGTTCGGCTTCCGGCGGCGCGACGAGATCGGCGAGCTGGCCGGCGCCTTCGACAGCATGGCCGGAGAACTCGAGACCGCCAACCGCACCTTGGAAGATCGCATACGGCGCAAGACCAAAGATCTCGAAGCGGCTCAGGAAAAGCTGATCCACTCCGAGAAGCTGGCCTCGCTCGGGCAGCTTGCCGCGGCCGTGGCGCACGAGATCAACAATCCGCTGGCCGGCATCTTCACCTACGCGCGCCTGCTGGAGAAGAAGCTGGGCCTCGAGAAGCCGATGCTCGACTGGCTGCAGACCATCCAGCATGAAAGCCGGCGCTGCGGCGAGATCGTAAGCAACCTGCTGGTGTTCGCGCGCAAGCACCACACCGAGATGTCCATGACGGACGTGAAGACCATCGTCGACCGGACCGTGGCGGTGGTGCAGCACAAGCTCCAGATGCAAGGCATCGAGCTGGCCTGCGAGGTGCCGCCGCTGCCGCAGGTCTTCTGCGACGGCTCGCAGATCCAGCAGGTGCTGGTGGCCATCGTGGTGAACGCCGTGGACGCCCTTGCGAGCCACGGCGGGCAGGGAGGCCACCTGCGCATCCGGGCCGGGCTGATGGCCGAGGACGGGCGTCTGGATCTGGCGGTCAGCAACGACGGCCCACCCATTCCCAAGGACGTGCTGCCTCACATTTTCGAACCTTTCTTCAGCACCAAACAGGCCACGTCTGGTGTAGGATTGGGACTCGCGGTTGCCTACGGGCTGATCAAGCGGCACGGCGGCGACATACAGGTGGAAACGGGGGAAGAGACCACGTTCCACGTGATCCTCCCGGTGGGTGGGCCGCCGGTCGAGGAGCGCCAGGAGACGGAGAATACGGATGTCCGAGCAGAAGCTATCGATACTCATCGTGGATGATGAGCTGGTCGTTCGGGACTCGCTAGTCCATTGGTTCACCGAGGAAGGGTACGACCTCGACTCCGCCTCGAACGCCAACGACGCTCTGGCCAAGCTGGCCGGCCGGGAGTTCGACCTGGTCATCGCCGACATACGCATGCCGGGCATGGACGGCATCGGGCTGCTGGAGAAGATCCAGAGCGAACAGCTCGACACCAGCGTGATCGTGATGACCGGCTATGCCTCGGTGGAGACCGCGATCCGGGCGCTCAAGCACGGCGCCTTCGACTACATCACCAAGCCGTTCGATCCCGACGATCTATCGGTGGTAGCCCGCAACGCGCTCGAGCAGCACCGGCTGAAGCGCGAGAACCGGATGCTGCGCGAGCAGCTCACCGAGACGGACCACGCCATCACCGAGCTGGTGGGCCAGAGCGAGGCCATGGCCAAGGTGAGGGAGCAGATCGAGACCGTGGCCGGCGTGGATTCCACGGTCATGGTGGAAGGCGAGAGCGGGACCGGGAAAGAGTTGGTGGCCCGCGCCATCCACCGCCTGAGCCCGCGGCGGTTCAACCCCCTGGTGGTGGTTCACTGCGGCGCGCTGACCGAGACGCTGATCGAGAGCGAGCTGTTCGGTCACGAGAAAGGCGCGTTCACCGGGGCGCAGTACCGCAAGAAGGGCAAGTTCGAAGCCGCCATGGGCGGTACGGTATTTCTGGACGAGATCGCCGATATCAGCCTCAAGACGCAGACCGACCTGCTGCGCGTGTTGCAGGAGCGCGAAATCGTCCGCGTGGGCGGGACGCAGTCGGTCCACGTGGATTTCCGGGTGATTGCCGCCACCAACACCAACCTGGCGGACCTGGTCAAGGAAGGGCGCTTCCGGTCCGACCTGTTTTACCGGCTCAACGTGTTCGCGATTCGTCTGCCGCCGCTGCGGGAGCGGCACGGCGACGTGCCGTTGCTGGCGACTTTCTTCCTTGACAAGTGCAGCCAGCAGATGAACCGCAAGTTCACCGGCTTCGACCGCCCGGCCATGGACCTGCTGATTGCGCACAACTGGCCGGGGAACGTGCGCGAGTTGGAGAACATCGTCGAGCGGGCGGTGGTGGTGGGCCACGAGCCGCTGGTGAGGGCGCACGATCTGGCGATCACGCGCCCGGCCGAGGGCGCCGGCGACCTGACGCTGCTGACGCTGGAGCGGCAGCACGTGGTGCGGGTGCTGGAGGATTTCGCCTGGAACCAGACGCAGGCGGCCAAGGCGCTGGGCATCGACCGGGTGACGCTGTATCACAAGATCCGGCGCTTCGGGCTGAAGCCGCCCGACAAGGCCGCGCGGGCGTAGCCCTTGTTGAGCCGCGACCGTCGGGGAGCGGTTCTTGACCGGAGGCGGGTACGGAAGATCTCCAAACAGAGAGGCTGCTCGTTCCCGTGGGCGACTTCCCGCGAGAGCTGCTGTACGAGATCTCTTTTCGCTCGCGCATTCCCATCGGCCCTGGCAAGCTCGATCCCGCTTTCGCGCTGAACCCGGCCCGCAACCAGTACGACTCGACGCGGCTACTGGCCGAGCTGAAGGCCCGCTTTCCCGAGGCGATGGTGATCGGGGCGGCGGCCTGCGACCTGTTCATCCCCGTGCTGACCTTCGTTTTCGGCGAGGCGGAGATGCCGGGCCGCGCGGCCATCTTCTCCATTCATCGCTTGCGCGAGGAGTTTTACGGGATGCCGCCGGATCGCAAGCTGCTAGCGAGCCGGGCTGTGCGCGAGCTGTGGCACGAGGCGGGACATCTGCGCGGCTTGCCGCATTGTGCGGATTGGAACTGCGTCATGAGCTCGTCGCATTCGGTGGAGCGGGTGGATTCCAAGAGCGAGCGGTATTGCAGGGAGTGCGAACGAAGGCTGCGGAATGGGGGCCGGTAGGGGGCTAGCGGCGTTATCCGACTTAGTGCCACAAATCTGCGTAGAGATTGGCCAGCTCATCCATATGGTTCCAAGTGATATCGAGCCGACAGTTCTGGTACGCTACGCCCGCTTGGCTGCCTTGCCATTGCGTGGACATTGCAACACAACCTTGCTCGCGGTAAGACTGCCAAGCCGCCTCTGCGGCATCGAAGGGTAGGCGCTTGAAAGGGACTTCAGCCTCTGATGGCGGCTGGTCGGGAGCGGCAAGCCGCAGGAGGGCTCCAATCGAACGAACATAGGTGAGATAACTAGCCTCCGTGGTTTTGAGCTCCGTCGAGAGGCATCCGGATATACCTACGTTCCCATTGGACACTTTCGAGCAGAGATCTGCTTTGCGGCGCTCGCGTTCATGCTGCAACGCCTCCCCGCCACGCTTCCGGAACTCCGCTTGTCTTTCCTGGAATGCTTTCCATGCCGGTGTCGTCTGAGCGAACACAGGCGATGCTCCCGACAGCAAAATCAAAATGGCTAGGCGCATAGGACCATTGCTAGTGTAGCTGGATCAACATGACCGCCAGAGTCGCCGAACTGAAGCTTTGCTGGTCTGGTCGGTTGGTCGGCCGTTCGTACACAATGCGCCTGGCCACGATATCGTCTCACGCAAAGGACATCTGATCCATCCGCCATCGCTGGGCTGTTATTGTGGAACTGGAGTTGCCGTGATTCGAACCGACGACCAAATGCTCGCAGCGCAGCAATGCATCGCCAACTTGCGGAGAATCCTCCTGCAGGCGCGCAAGGTCCATTCACGGCAGGATTACGCTCGCATGGCGGAGCCGATTCTTCTCGAAGTCCAGCGGCGCGAGCAGGAGATCTTCGAGTACTTGAGCGGAGATATGGAACAGCCGGCTGATCGGCTGCCGCGGGGCAGCTTCATCAGGCGCGCGCCCGTCGCGTCGTAAAAAGCGTTGGCCGGCGCCGCACGGGACTCCGCCCAGCCAAGGTTGCGAATGCGGCACTGCCGCAGTACAATTCGTGTATGCGCCGCTTGTTCCTGCTCCCGCGCTACCAGCGTGATGCTGCAAAGTTGCTGGACGAGAAGGAGCAGGACGAAATGGAGCGCCATATTGCCGACGACCCGGAGCGCCACCCGCGCATTCCCGGCGGAGGCGGAATGCGGAAAGCGCGGTGGGCGCGGCCCGGACGCGGCAAGAGCGCTGGCCTGCGGGTAATCTACTACTTCGCCGCTCCGGACGCCGTCTATTTCATCGCCGTCTACGCCAAGAACAGGAAGGAGAATCTCAGTGACGCCGAAAAACAAGCCCTTGCGAAAATCCTCCGGCCAATCAAGAACCAAGAGCACTAGGCTTGGTCGCGTGCTGGTTGATTCAGCCAAGCAGATCGCGCGGCACAGGAAGGGCGAAATCGACCTTCCAATGAAGGTCGTGCACGTGGTGCCCGACGTCGATGTTCGTGCGATCCGCGAAGGACAGGGGTTCACGCGCGAGGAATTTGCGGCGCGCTACGGGCTCCAGGCGAGGGCCATTCAGGAGTGGGAGCAGGGGCGGCGCAAACCGGAACCGGCGGTGCGCGCCTATATGCTCGTCATCAAGAACCAGCCCGCCGCGGTGAGGAAGGCTCTGGCGGCGGCATAGTCGAGCCCCGCAGATAAGCTCTCAAGTAGAATATTAACCGGCCAAACACATGCCTACGCACAAGCACTTCATCGCAAAATTCACTGTGGGCGGCGGGCCGTCACCACTCCATGAGTTGGAGAGGATATTGGATCTTGCCGACAGCTCTCCCGCCCGCGAAGCTTGGTTCGGCACGCACAAGCCAGGCGCGGATTGGGGTGGGGTTGGGATCTGCATCCTTCTTGCGGCAGGGACATCGGAAGCAATTATCGCTGAAGTGATTGATCGGACCAAAGAGGCACCCGACGAGCCCGCCACCATGGAGCTGTACCGAGATCGCGGGGAATTTGTTGCATGGTGGCATATCCGGAACCCGATCCGGGTTAAGTTCGAGTCGCCTCACGAGATCCCCGGGCATAATTGGCACAGTGGACTTGGAGCGGCCGAAGTTTTCCACTCGCAGGTGTCGTTTACATATTGGGACTTCGGTGGTGCATCTTTCGAGGACCTCACCGGCAGTGCTGTCGTGAAGCAGGGCGCACTGGCCCTCACGTTACCAGTTGGCGCGGCTGCCCAGGATGAAACGCCACTGGTCACACACACCGGCTGCGAACGCTGGTCCCGACCTGAGTTTCCGGTATACGGCGTGGATTTCAGCGGCGGCGAGGAGGATCCGCGCTGTGGCAACAGGAAGATCTGGGTCGCGAACTGGTCGCCAGGTGACGACGCCATACTTCGGTGCGGCTGGTCCGACGGCGGCGCGGACACAATATGCCGACGTGATCTCCCAGAACTGATTACGCAGGGGCCGGGCTGGTGGTCGCTCGACTTTCCATTCGGCATCGCCAAGGAGACTGCGCGCGCGCTCAGGCTGAATAGCTGGCCTGAGTGGCTTCTATGGTGTAGTGGTGCAGGTGACGCAACGGCTCTTCGCGATGAGGCAAGAGAGTTGACAAGTCGAGCAGGAGTCGCGTGGGGGCAGCGCCGCGCGGTGGACGAGAGTAACCAGACCACTTGGTTCCCGCTGTTTGAACAACTCTACCGGCAAACGATCTACGGCGCGCGGGAAGTGCTTCAGCCGCTTTGCGAGGCAGGAGTGTGCGTCTTGCCATGGGGGTGGACGGCGCTGAAGGAGCCTGCCATTGTTGTCGAAGGCTTCCCCGGTGCGACGATTCGGGACCACCTGCTGAAACGGCGCGTCTCCTACAAGGGACGCACCAGCGCACATAGGGCAGCGCGGGAGGCCATTATCAAGGCCTTGAGGTCCTTACCGTTCGCGATTCCGATTCCGGGAGACGTGGCAGCCAAAGCTGTCGAGGACCAGGACGGCGACGCGCTTGACGCGCTCGCTCTGCTTTTAGGGAGTTGGATCTCCCAGCGGCTTTCTGCCGATGGGTGGAAGCGGCAGTTTGCCAGGCTCGACAGTTGCGGTGCGGCAGTGGAAGGTTGGTTTCCAGTCTAAACTCCGCGTGTCCGTCGCCGTCGAGCACGCCAACCGCTCAGTCCGACGATCCGGTAAGCTGATGCAAGATGCAGTGGGTTGCATTTGAGTGGGACCACAGCAAGGACCTGGCTAACCGGCGCAAGCATCGTGTGGGATTTGCGGAGGGGAGCACGGTCTTCGGCGACCCGCTCTCGATTACGGTTTCAGACCCGGACCATGCCGATGATGAGGATCGATTCGTCATCATAGGAGCCTCCAGCCAGCGCAGGCTCCTGGTTGTGATTCATACTGTGAGGGGGCAGCGGATCCGCCTGATCAGCGCGCGCCCTGCAACCAGACATGAAAGACGCAAATACGAAGAAAGTTCGCTCTAAGCCGACCGCCGTTGAGATGAGGCCGGAATACGACTTCTCCGGCGGTGTCCGCGGCAAGTACGCGGATCAGTACCGCCGCGGCACCAATGTCGTTCTTCTCGAACCAGAGTTGGCCAAGGCGTTTCCGGATTCGAAGTCGGTGAACGATGCCCTTCGGTCCCTGCTCTCGATCGCAACCCGAGCGCGGACTCGCAAAACTGGGTGATCGCCGCTGGGTCTACCCCAACGCCCCCTTCACCCGCTCCTGCGTCATCGGCAGTTCCACCATCCGTTTGCCCGTCGCGTCGAAAACCGCATTGGCCAGCGCCGCACCCATGGCGATGATCGGCGGCTCGCCCGCCCCCAGCGCCGCCATCTGCGGATTGTCCACCAGCACGACCTCGATTTCGGGCAGCCAGGAGAACCTGGGGATCCGGTAGTCGTCGAAGTTCCGGTTGAGCACCTTCCCGCCCTGGAACCGCACCTCCTCGGAAAGCGCGTAGCCGATGCCCATCATGACCGCCCCCTCGGCTTGCTGGCGCAGGCCGTCCGGGTTCAACTGGACGCCCACATCGAGCGCGATCAGCACCCGCTTGACCTCGACGCGCCCGTCCTTGCCGACCGCCACCTCCGCCATCGTGGCGTTGCAGGCATTCGAGTAAGTGCCGCAGGCCAGCCCTACGCCGCGGCGGCTCGGCGCTTTGGCGGCCTTCCACCCGAACCGCTTGGCCGCAGTCTCCAGCACGCGCCGCAACCGCGCGTCGGTCAGATTATTCAGGCGGAACTCCAGCGGGTCGAAGCCGCCCTGAGCCGCCATCACGTCGATGTGCGACTCCCGGCCGAAGGTGTTGCTGTTGACCGACGGCGCCCTCCACGGCCCGACCTCGAACGGATGCATCCCCGAAGGATTTGCGCCCATCCAGCCACCTGCGGAGGTCGTACGCTGATGCGGGATGACGTAGAACGGCCGCGCCTCCCGATCGCCGGCGCCAACGATCCGGGCATCCCACAGAGTGATCTTGCCGGCCGTAGTCATCCCCGACCGGATCTTGATGACCGCTGCCGGCCGGAAGTGGTCGTAGAAGAACTCCTCCTGCCGGTTCCACACCACCTGCACGGGCCGGCCGGTAATCTTTGCCAGCCGCGCCGCCTCCACCGCCTGGGGACCTTCGGTCTTTCCGCCAAACCCGCCGCCCACGTAGCGCGAGATCACGCGGACCTTGTCGGCTGGAAACCCGGCCTCCCGGGCCACCTGCTCCTTGACCATGAACGGCGCCTGCGTGCTGGCCCACACCGTGACTTTGCCGTCTTCCACCACCGCGGTTGCCGAATGCGTTTCGATGGGCGCGTGCGCGCCGTACGCGTGCAGGTAAGTCCGCTCGATGACGCCGCTGGAGAGCCGCTCCCCCTCGGCCAGGTCGCCGCTCTCGCCGACCACGCGGGGCTGCGGCGCGGTCTTCAGGAGATGGTCGAAGATCGTCTTTTCGTCGGGGACCGCCGGCTGGGAATCGAAGTCGGCCTTGACCTTTTCGAGTGCAGCCGCGGCCACGTCGCGCCGCTCGTGAAGCACGGCTACCAGATCGCCATCCTTCACCACGCGCACGCCGGGCACTCGCTCGGCGGCGGAGGTGTCCAAGCTCAGTCGCCTGGCGCCGTGCGCCGGCGGCCGCAGCAAGCAAGCGTGCAGCAACCCGGGCCGCAGTTGGTCGCCCGCGTAGACGGCCTTTCCGGTCACCTTGTCCAGCGCGTCCTTGCGGTGCGGCGATTGCCCGATCACTCGAAATTCCGCGACGGGCTTGACCGGAATATTCGCAAGGTGCTTCTCGATGCGCTTCCCTTCCACCAGGCGGGCATAGCTCACTGACGAGCCCGCTGTGGCGGAGTCGGTGATCGCTCCATTCTTGACGCGCAGCCGTTCCACGGGCGCGCCCAGGCGTTCTGCGGCCATGGCGAGCAGCACCGCGCGCGCTTCGGCGCCGGCCTTGCGGACCAACGGCACCAGGAACGGCGTGGTCATCGAGCCGAAGGTCCCCATGTCGTAGGGACAGAGGTCGGTGTCGCCCATGACCACGTCCACCGAGTCGTACGCGACATCCAACTCCTCGGCCAGCACCTCCGCCAGCGAGGTCATCGCACCCTGCCCCAACTCCACTTTGCCCACCAGGCACTGCACGCGGCCGTCCTCGGCGATCTTCAGAAAAGCATTGAAGTCGGTGGGGGCGGACACCCGGCGCGGGATGCGGTTCGGCTCCTGCGCCTGCGCGGTATCGAAGAAGACGAACAGGCCGGCGCCTGCGAGCTTTGCGAAATCGCGGCGGCTGAATTCCCTGTTGTCCATCACGCGCCTGCCTTTCCGGTCGCTGCGGCCTGTTGAATGGCGCTGACAATGCGCACGTGCGCGCCGCACCGGCAGAGATTGTCGTCCATGGCCGCGATAATCTGCGCGCGCGTGGGCCGCGGCGTCTTCAGCAGGAACGCGTACGCAGTCAGGATCATTCCAGGGGTGCAGTAGCCGCACTGGAACGCGTGCTGCTCCTGGAAAGCCTGCTGGATGGCGTGCAGGCGCTCGCCGCCCAGCCCTTCGATGGTCAGCACGTGCTTGCCGGCCACGTCCTTGAGCGGCGTCACGCAGGACCGCACCGCTTCGTCGCCCACCGCCACCGTGCAGGCTCCGCAGATGCCTTCGCCGCAGCCGAACTTGGTTCCGGTGAGGCTCAGGTCCGACCGCAGCACCCATAGCAGCATTCGCTCGTCGTCGGTCGTGACGCTGACCGCTTTTCCGTTCAGGCGAAATGAGACCGTCCGCTCCATAGGAGACTCCTTTCCGAATCGCGGATCTTGGAATATTCTACAGCCGGAATCGTGCGGGCGGTGCGCCAACCTGAACAGGACGGCACCAACTACGGAATAGAGGCGACTGTGGTCACGCGCCCCTGACCATCGATCTGGCGTATCCGTGGACGCCATCCTTCGGTTGCGGGCCCATTTGCATTGGTGTATTCGAGTACGTACAGATCGTCTCCATGAGCCGCAACGCCGGTTGGAGACCACGGCCTCTCACTTCTGAGTACAGTCCGGACGTCCCCGCGCGGTCCGATCCTTATGACGGCATGGCAGCTTGTCGCGGCAGCATAAACCGTTCCGTCGCGGACGACCGCAAGTCCTCTCAGGTATGGAAGCCTATTGTCAGGCTTGTGATCGGCAGGGTCCTGGTCGCATCCCGGAACCGCAATGGGGTGCTTGATGACCGTGACGGTACCATCGAACCCGATTCTGAGGACTCCGGTCCACGTAGCTACATATACCGATTGGTCATATCCAGCAGCTAAACCAGTGATGCCATCGTCCCAACTGCGCAGAATCTCTCGAAGCCCGTCGGAAACCGGCAACTGGCGTCCGTCGGGCAGGATTCGCGAAAGTCCCAAGCCCCCTGGGAACATGGGATCGCCGTGCGATTCACCGCTGGCGTAGTAGAGCGCACGGTCTTCTGCAACGACGAGGGGAGCTCCACCTCCAGCGAATATCAATGTGGGTGTGGCGCCGGACGGCGTGATCCGCTGAAAGTATCTTGGAGCGGATCTGGAAAACTGGCCCGTTTCGTCTATCGCCAGCCAGTGGCCATCGGAGACCTTCAGAACCACGGTCATTTGGTGATTGGTGTCCAGCTTCATGACTGCGTGGCGAGAATCGATGAAGTATATGTTCCCGCGAGCATCGGCAACGATTCCGGACGCTGGATGGGCGGAAACATGCCCGCAGGGCAGGCAGAACTGAACAATCAGCGCCGCTACGATTGACCTAAGCCTGATCGGTAGGAAGCGCATCCCGTGAGCCCATGCTAACGCGTTTGGGCTGGCCTCGAAAACCGCAAAAACCGTCAAGCGACGCGCGCACCGTCAGCATAGTATCGGGACATGAAACCCACGATTCTGTTAGGTGCAGTCGTCGCTCTCGCGCTTGTGGCCGTCATGGCGTGGCACTGGTTCAACAGCCCGCTCTACCAGCCCGGTGATATACGCGCCGGCAAGAACCTCCGCGAGCCACTGGCGCCGCCCGACCAGGCGGGCGCGCGGCCCGGCTACTGGCGAGTCGCTGGCGACATCGAGCTGTTTCACTATGAGGAAGGCTCAGGCGAGGACATCCTCACCATCCACGGCGGCCCTGGTTTCGTGCCCGTGGGGCCGTGGCCGGCGGGCGCGTTGCTCGGCGCCGATTACCGGCTGGTGTACTATCACCAGCGCGGCTGCGGGTTGTCTACACGGCCGATCCGTTCCCTCCCCGATCAGAACTTCTACGAGTCGATGCAGGCGCTCAACCGGACGCTCGGGCTGCCGGCCCAGGTGTCCGATATCGAGCGGATTCGCCGTATTCTCGGCCGGGAGAAGCTGATCCTGGCCGGGCATTCGTTCGGGGCGTTCCTGGCCGCGCTGTACGCGGCCGAGTTTCCAGAGCACGTGCGCGCCATCATCGCCGTGGCCCCCGCCGATCTGGCGGTTCTTCCGACCCCCGACGGCGGCCTGTTCGAGCAGATCCGGAAACGGCTGCCCGCCGATAAGTTGCCCGAGTACGAAAAGTTCCTGGTGGAGTACTTCGATTTCAAAGGCGGGGTGAAGAAGAGCGATGAGGAACTGGCGGCCATGTACCGCCGCTTCGGCACTTTCTATCTGGCGGCTTCGCCCGCGGCGGCGAATCACGTCATCGCCGGAACGATGGAGGGCAATGGAGGCATGATGCCGCTCGCCGTCTACCTCAGCATGGGCCGGCGCCACGATTATCGCGGCGCGTTTCGCAAGATTGCGGCGCCCGTACTGGTGATTCACGGCCGGGACGACTTGCAGCCCGCCGCGGCAAGCCGCCACTTCGCCGAGCTCTTCCCCAACCATCGCATGGTCGAGATCGCAGGAGCGGGCCACTTCGTCTTCGCCGACCAGCCGGCCGAGTTCGCGGCGGCGGTGCAGGAGTTTCTGCGGGCGCTGTGAGTCCCCACGCAGCACCGGCGGCGCACCTCTAATGGCAAAATGGCGCCAGTTTGTTGGCCTCGTTGGCCCCGCCGCTCCAATACCACTCGTTGTTGTCGCTGAAGGCGTAGAAGGTCACTCCATTGGGCAACAGAGCGACCGATATGCCTCCATAGCCGCTCATGTTGGGCACCCAGAAATCGCAGGTGTATTGAGGGAACTCGGCCCGGGTCATGTGCTTCTCCCAGAAGCTGTTGTTATACCGGTTCGTGTTGGGCACGGGAGGCGTGCCGGTATCGGGGACCGGAAGCCCCAAAACCGCAGGATCCTGATACATAGACTCCCGCAACCGCGAGGTTTCCAGGATCTGGCTGCCATCGATCACGCCCGCATCGTTGTTGAGCAGCTTTCCAATCTTCGCGATATCGTCCTGGATGTAAAACAGCCCGATGTTCCCCATGGCCCTGCCGGACTCGCTGTTGTCGGTGCGCAGCGTGGTGAGGCCGCCCTGGCTCAGATGGAGAGGCTTGTATATGTCGTCTCTCACCAGGTTGAAAATGTCCGCGCCGCTGCCCCGCTGCTGCTGCAAGTAGGCATTCATGGCCTGGTTGCCGATGAAGGCAGCCACATCCTGGTAGACCCAAACCGTTCCCGGTGGGGCCCGGTGGGGAAAGAGCCGGAAGGCTTTGTCGATCTTAACGCTATACGGAGTCGCTACCAGGAAGCCCTGGTTCTCGGGGCCGTTTTCGTCGGACATATAGGCGCTGCTGAGGAAGTTGCCGGTGGCCATGTCCAGCGCGTTGTCGAAGGTCACGCTGCTCCAATCGCCGCCGGCGGTGTACTCAGGCAGATAGTCGCGGATGAGTTGGCCGTACACTCCGGTGCCATAGAGCTGCCCCAACCGCATCATGGCAACGTTGTTGAATGCCGACTTCGCCGTGGAATAGGACGGCAGGCGCATCTCGCTGCAGTAGGCGTATTCGCCGAAGCGGGTCTGGCATCCGCTCACGTAGTTGACGCCGTTGATGAGCAGGCCGTACGTCGTGATGTCCGCGGGATGCTGGAAGTCGCTTATGAGCCCCTGGGGATTGACGCCGGAAGCGGGAAAGTCGGTCGTAAGTGCGCTGAGTGGTTTCGTGGGGAGGCGATTGGCGATTTCGGACGAGTGGCCGCCCTTGATCGTCTCTGAGTTCGCGACTGAATAGGGACTGTAGGTGGCCGCGATCTGTCCCCACAGGTTGAACTTGGCGTACTCGCACGTCTCCTGGGTAATCTGGTACCGCACGTTCGATATGTTGGGGGACTGGGCGTTGCCGAACAGGAAGGTCATGACGCCGTTGTGTACGCAATTCTGGTTCATCTCTACCAGGGCGAATGGAAATGAGGCCCGGTTGTATCCGGAGTCGGTGCTCTGCTTCCAGGCATGGCCGGGGCCGACGATGTAGTTCCAGCTTGGGTTCCCCGTGTAGACCAATCCCTGCTGGGCCGGAATCAGGTACCCCGCGTCCTGCACGAATTCGAAGCTAAATGCCGGAAGGTGTTTCCACGTGGAGTCGCCCCCGGCCAGCTCGCCAAAAGAGTCGTACAAAGCCTGAAAGCTGCCGTTCTGACTCGGGTCCGCCAACTGTAAGCGACCCTCGAAAGACTCGTCCGAGGCAGCGGCGTTAGCGGGAACCGCAAAGGCGCCGTCGTTCACTGGCGTGGCCGGAGTACCGGCTGTCAGTAGGTCGCTCGAGCTCAAGGAAAGGGGAATAGGGGTTGGGGTGGGCGTGGGCGTAGGGTTGGCAGCGGCTTGAGGCGCATACTTGGCGCATCCGCCGAGAGCCGCCGACAATAGGAGCGCTGCAATAAAGAGCCCCGAGCGTTTCATCGAGAAGACCCTCCTGGCCGCAAGTGCTGAAGCTGGAAACTCAGTCGACATTGCACGTCTCCGGGTTGACGGCCACCGGCCGGCTGACCACTATAACAGGCAGCGAGCCGAGGTGGGCGGCCGTCAGAACCCGACAGATCGAAGTCGCAGCCGGATTGCCGCCCCGCGACATCCTCGCCCGTCCTACCATGGGAGTTCCATGCTCAAATTGACTGTTTGCCTGCTTCTTGCCCTGCGCACCGGGGTGACCCAGGAGCCGCAGCCGCTGCGCGGCTATTCCGCCGGCGCATCGGCCGCCGAGCGCGACTGGGAAACCAAGTTTCGGGCCATCCCGGCCACCGGCAACTTGCGTGACTACATGAAGCGGTTGTCGGCGCGGCCTCACCATGTCGGCTCGGCGTATGACAAGGACAACGCCGAGTGGATCCTGTCGAAGTTCAAGGAGTGGGGCCTGGACGCCCACATGGAGACTTTCCAGGTGCTGTTCCCGACGCCCAAGGAGCGCGCGATGGAAATGCTGGGGCCGGCGAGATTCGTGGCGAAGCTCCAGGAGCCGGCCGTCGCGGCAGACCCGACATCCGGTCAGCTCGAAGAGCAACTGCCCACCTATAACGCCTACTCGGCCGACGGCGACGTCACCGCGCCGCTGGTGTACGTCAACTACGGCATCCCGGCCGACTACGAACGGCTGGAACGGCTCGGTATTTCGGTGAAGGGCGCCATTGTGATCGCCCGCTACGGCGCTTCCTGGCGCGGCATCAAGCCCAAAGTTGCCGCCGAACACGGCGCGGTCGGCTGCATCCTCTACTCGGACCCGCGCGACGACGGCTACTTTGAAGGCGACGTGTTCCCTTCCGGCGCCTGGCGGCCGCCGCAGGGTGTGCAGCGCGGCAGCGTGATGGACATGCCGCTCTACCCGGGCGATCCGCTGACGCCGGGCATCGGCGCCACGGAAGGCGCCAGGCGGCTGCCGCTCGCCGAAGCCCCGACCCTCACGAAGATTCCGGTGCTGCCGATCTCCTACGGCGACGCCCAGCCCCTGCTGGAAGCGCTGAAGGGGCCGGTCGGGCCGGAGAGCTGGCGCGGCGCGCTGCCCATCACCTACCACGTCGGGCCGGGTCCGGCGCAGGTCCACCTCAAGGTGAAGTCGAACTGGGACACCAAACCGATCTACGACGTGATCGCGCGCATTCCCGGCTCCACCGATCCCGATGAGTGGATCGTGCGCGGCAACCATCACGACGCCTGGGTGAATGGCGCCGAGGACCCGGTGTCGGGCCAGAACGCGCTGATGGAGGAAGCGCGCTCGCTCGCCGAACTGCTCAAGCAGGGCTGGAAGCCGAAGCGAACGATTCTCTATTGCGCCTGGGACGGCGAAGAAGAGGGCCTGCTCGGCTCCACCGAGTGGGCCGAAGAGCACGCCGCCGAGCTTATCCGTCACGCCGCCGTCTACATCAACTCCGACGCCAACGGCCGCGGCTACCTGGACATGGAGGGCTCGCACACCCTGGAGAAGTTCATGAACGCTGTGGCCCAGGACGTCGCCGACCCGGAAACCGGCCTGCCGGTCTGGAAGCGCCTGCAACTACGCCGCATCGAGCGGGACTCGAAAGAGGAGAGGCAGGAAGCGCGCACGCGGCCGGACCTGCGGCTGGGCGCACTCGGCTCCGGCTCCGACTACACGGTCTTCATCGACCACCTCGGCGTGGCCTCGCTGAACCTGGGCTATGGCGGCGAAGACGGCGGCGGCATCTACCACTCCATCTACGACGATGATTACTGGTACACGCACTTCTCCGACACCGATTTCCGTTACGGCCGAGCGCTGGCCCAGACCATCGGCATGGCCGTGATGCGGCTGGCCGACGCTGAGGTCCTGCCCCACGACTTCACCGACCTCTCCGACACGGTGCACCGGTACGCCACCGAGGTCAAGAAGCTGCTCGAGGACAAGCAGGAAGAAGTTCGCGAGCGCAACAAGGAAATCGGCGAGGGCGTTTTCACGGCTACCATGGACCCGCACGAGAAGACGGTTCCGCCGCCCGCCGAGCCTGTGCCGCCGTTCCTGAGCTTCGCTCCGCTGGAGAACGGACAGGCGGCGCTGGCCACGGCCGCCGAGCGCTACGACAAGGCGTTCGCCAGGGCGCAGTCCAATGGCGGGGCGGCGCTGGCACGGGCAGGCTCGGTGAACGCAATCCTGATCGAAAGCGAACGCTGTCTCACCGACTCCAAGGGCCTACCCCGCCGGCCGTGGTTCATCCACATGATCTACGCACCGGGCTTCTACACCGGCTATAGCGTGAAGACCCTCCCTGGCGTGCGCGAGGCCATCGAGGAGAAGAAATGGGACGAGGCCAATGCCGAAATCGTGCGCGTGGCCCGCGTCCTCACCGATGAAGCCGCGCTCATCGATCGAGCGGCCGCGGCGCTGGAGCAGGCCGCGCAGCAGTGAGTGCCACCAGTCCCGGCGGAACAGCGAGATTCCGGGCATTCTCGTGCTGTATTACCAGCGCCTAAGACGAAACCGGCCGCTGGCGAATCACCTAAGGGGTCGGCGGCATCAGCCGCGGATCCGTTCCCTGATGGTCGCAGTTTGGCACGGGCTGATAGAATGAAGATGAACCTCGTATTATGCTCGACGCCATTTTCGCCAAGGTTTTCGGCACCAAGAACGAGCGCCAGGTCAAGGCGATGCGTCCGCTGGTGGCGGCTATTAACCAGATGGAGCCCGCCGTCCGGCAGCTCACGGACGAAGAACTCGCCCACAAGACCGTCGAATTCAAGGAGCGGCTAGCCCAGGGCGCCGCTACCGACGACCTGCTGGTCGAGGCCTTCGCTGTCGTCCGCGAGGCCGGCCGCCGCGTGCTGAACATGCGGCACTTCGACGTGCAGCTCATCGGCGGAGTCGTTCTCCATCGCGGAAAAATCGCCGAAATGAAGACCGGTGAGGGAAAGACGCTGGTCGCCACCCTTCCGGTCTACCTGAACGCCCTGGAAGGGAAGGGCGCCCACGTCATCACGGTCAACGACTACCTGGCCAAGCGCGACTCCGAGTGGATGGGCAAGCTCTACAAGTTCCTGGGCATGACGGTCGGCGTCATCGTGCACGACCTCGACGACCGGGAGCGCCAGGAAGCCTACAACTGCGACATCACCTACGGCACCAACAACGAATTCGGCTTCGACTACCTGCGCGACAACATGAAGTTCTCGCTGGAGCAATGCGTCCAGCGCGGCCACCACTTCTGCATCGTCGACGAAGTCGACTCCATCCTGATCGACGAAGCGCGCACCCCGCTCATCATCTCCGGCCCAAGCGAAGAATCGACCGACAAGTACATGAAGGCCAACCGGATCATCCCCAGGCTGATCCGCGGCGAAGAGCTCGCCGGCAAGGAGCCGGGCGAAAAGGAACTGACCGGCGACTACACCGTCGAAGAGAAGAGCCGCTCGGTGGCCCTCACCGACGAGGGCTTCGACAAAGCCGCCAAGCTGCTCGGCCTGACGAGCATCTGGGACCTCGAGACCATCGAGTGGAAACACCACGTCGAGCAGGCGCTCAAGGCGCACGTGCTGTTCCACCTCGACAAGGATTACGTCGTCAAGGAAGGTGAGGTCATCATTGTCGACGAGTTCACCGGCCGCCTGATGCCCGGTCGGCGCTGGAGCGACGGCCTGCACCAGGCGGTCGAGGCCAAGGAGGGCGTGAAGGTCCAGCGGGAGAATCAGACCCTGGCCACCATCACCTTCCAGAACTATTTCCGCATGTACAAAAAGCTCGCCGGCATGACGGGCACCGCGGAAACCGAAGCCGCCGAGTTCGACAAGATCTACAAGCTCGATGTAGTGGTCGCTCCCACCAACCGCGCGCTCATCCGCAAAGAGAATCCCGACGTCGTTTACCGCACTGAGGACGAGAAGTTCCGCAACGCCGCGAAAGAGATCAAGACCTGCAACGAGCGCGGCCAGCCGGTGCTGGTGGGCACCATCTCGGTTGAGAAGTCGGAGCGCCTGTCGGCCATCTTGAAGAAGATGGGCGTGCGGCACGAAGTGCTCAACGCCAAGAATCACGAGCGCGAGGCCTTCATCGTGGCCCAGGCCGGCCGCCGGAACCAGGTCACGGTTTCCACCAACATGGCCGGCCGCGGCACCGACATTCTGCTCGGCGGCAACCCCGAGTTCATCACCAAGGAGCAGTGCCTCAAGGAGAAGATTGCGGAGCTGCTCTCGCGCGAGCAGGCCAGCCTGGTCCCGGACCAGCATTATTTCTACTTCCAGCACCTGGGGCAGTTCTACCGCGTGCCGCGGGATCGCTGGGACGCCATTTACGTCGTGCACAAGCAGGCCACGGAAGCGGAGCACGAAGTAGTGGTGGCCACGGGCGGCCTCCACATCGTGGGCACCGAACGGCACGAATCGCGGCGCATCGACAACCAGTTGCGTGGACGCGCCGGCCGCCAGGGCGATCCCGGCAGCTCGCGCTTCTACCTCTCTCTTCAGGACGACCTGCTGCGCATTTTCGGCGGCGACAAAATTCAGAACCTGATGCTGCGCCTGGGCATGGAAGAGGATGTGCCCATCGAGTCGAAACTCATCACGCGCCGCATCCGCAAGGCGCAGGAGGCCGTGGAGGCCCAGAACTTCGGCGCCAGAAAGCACCTGCTCGAGTACGACGACGTGATGAACAAGCAGCGCGAGGCCATCTACGGCTGGCGCCGCCAACTGCTCGAAAAGGCCGATCAGCGCGAGAAGATTCTGGACATCATCCGCGGCATTCTGGTCGGGTTCATCGATCTGCGCTGCCCGCCCAAGACGCACCCGAGCACCTGGGACCTGACGAATCTCGAGACCGATATCAATAGCGAGTTCGGCGTCCGCATCCGCCCCAGCGAGGTGCAGCAGCTTGGCAGGCTCGACCTGGAAGAGGCCATCTTCGAGCGCCTGCTCGCCAAGTACGAGGAGAAGGAAAAGCTCATCGGCCCCGAAGCCATGCGCGAAATGGAGCGGCTGATCATGCTCCACGTAATCGACACGCAGTGGAAGGACAACCTGCTGTCGATGGACCACCTCAAGGAAGGCATCGGCCTGCGCGGTTACGGCCAGAAGGACCCGCTGGTCGAGTACAAGAAGGAGTCGTTCATCCTCTTTCAGGACATGATGGACCGGATCGAGGACGAGACCGTCCGGTACCTGTTCTTCCTGCAGGCGGTGGAAGGCGGTGGCCAGCCGCCGGCGGGGTTTCTGACGGACGAGGAGCAGGCGGAAGTGGAAATGGAGGAGGAGCACCAGCAGGTCCTGGCTGCCGCCTCCGAGCAGCAGCGGGAGGCGGCCCAGTCATCCATTGACGACTTCACCCGCAATATCCAGCGCAAGAACGAGCGCCAGATGGCGTCGCTTCAGTTTGTCGGTGGAGAGGCGAGTTCCACCAGCGCCACCGTGGTCCGCGGCGCCAAAACCGGCCGCAACGACCCGTGCCCCTGCGGCAGCGGCAAGAAGTACAAAAAGTGCTGCGGGGCCAATGCATGAAACCGAGCCGCGACCGCCAGGGAGCGGTCCGCAGCTTCCTCCTTTGCCTTCTGGTGGCCGCCGCCGCGCACGCCGCTGTATGGCCTGATCAGGTCGGCGACTATAAGAAGACCGCTTCCAAGCCCGTGGCAGTTGCCGACAAGCCGCTCTGGGATGAGTACGGCCTCAAGCTGACCGAGCAGGCCGAATACGCGGCCGACGCGAAGCGCTTCACCGGCACGGCCTACAAGTTCCAGGATTCCACCGGTGCCTTCGGCGCCTTCGAGTGGCAGCGCCCGGCCGGCTCCAAACCCTCCAAGCTAGGCGATGCCAGCGCCGAAACCCCCGACGGCGTCTTGTTCGTGTTCGGCAACTTCCTGATCCGCCTGGAGGGGTGGAAGCCGCCGCAACTCGATGATCTGAGTGCTGTTTTGGGGCACTTGCCGGGGCTGGACCAAGGCCCGTTGCCGCTGGTCCACCTGCCAGACCGCAGCCTCCAGGCCAATTCCGAGCGGTACGTGATCGGTCCGGTGGGCCTGGAGCAGTTCGAAAAAGGGGTGCAGCCGGCGGTGGCGGCTTTCAGCCTTGGCGCGGAAGTCGAGATCGGTCAATACGAAACAACGGCGGGCCGGATGCAGTTGGCGATTTTCTCCTATCCCACGCCGCAGATCGCCATTCAGCAGGCGAGGCAGTTCCAGAGCCTTCCGGGGGTCATGGCCAAGCGCGCAGGGCCCATGGTGGCCGTCATCCTCGCCCCCCAGGATTCCAACGCCGCCGAGAGGCTTCTTGCCCTGGTCAGGTACAACGGGGTAGTGACCGAAGACGAGCGGGTTCCCAACGCCCGGGACAATGTCGCCGGCCTGCTGATAACCATTTTCACGCTGACCGGGATCGTTTTGGTGTTCTGTCTGGTGGCCGGGCTGGTGGTTGCGGTGCTTCGAAGGCTCGGTTGGGGCACTTCGGGTGACCCTATGACGTTATTGCACCTGGATGACCGCCAGAGCGGTCCTTCCCAACCATAACACCCGCTTTTTGTTTCGATTGCGGCAGATACGCCCGTTCTGCACAGGGTCTTGAACAGGCTTTTGCACAGGCTGAGGAAAACCGCCTGCGCCGCTAAACCCTTACTGGGCAGCGCCTTGGGGGCAGTACGCGAGTGGGAGCTTTTTTCCTTGATTTGGGGGCGCGGCTGAAATAAGATCCAATCACCAACAGGTTTTGGCGGTTGCGTTTCCGTCGAACCGGTTCTCCCATTGAACATCGCCCTGTGAGAACAGGGGGACGTACCATAAATGCCTGCCTCCTTCCGGGAGGTGGGCATTTCTGTTTTTTGGCCATCAGCCGTCGGCGATCAGCCGTCAGCAAAGGTCGCGCTGACGGCCGTGGGCTGGGCTCCAAAAAATCACCGCTTATTCCTGCAACCAACCGTTCGCTGCACGAATCTTGACTACTTAGTACAGATTCGCTAAGCTGACAGTGGACCCTAAGACTGGGTCCGCTACCTAAGGAGATTGGATGAGCACCGCCGCCAACGAGATCCAGGCCTTTACCGAGCAGGAATACAAGTACGGCTTCGTGACCGACATCGAAGCCGATTCCGTTCCTGCCGGCCTCAACGAGGATGTCATCCGTCTGATTTCGGCCAAGAAGCAGGAGCCCAAGTTCATGTTGGACTGGCGCCTGAAGGCCTACCGCAACTGGCTGAAGATGCAGGAGCCGGACTGGGCCAACGTGCGCTATCCGGCCATCGACTACCAGAGCATCGTGTATTATTCGGCGCCGAAGGGCACGTCCGGGAACCAGCCCAAGAGCCTGGAGGATGTCGACCCCGAGTTGCTGCGTACCTACGAGAAGCTGGGCATTCCGCTGAAGGAGCAGGCCATGTTCGCCGGAGTGGCGGTGGACGCGGTCTTCGACAGCGTTTCGGTAGCCACCACGTTCAAGAAGAAGCTGAACGAGATGGGCATCATTTTCTGCTCCTTCTCGGAAGCGGTGCGCGAGCATCCCGAGCTGATCGAGAAGTATCTCGGCTCGGTCGTTCCGTACACGGACAACTTCTTCGCCGCGCTGAACTCGGCGGTCTTCAGTGACGGGTCGTTCTGCTACGTGCCCAAGGGCGTTCGGTGCCCCATGGAGCTTTCGACTTACTTCCGCATCAATGCCAAGGACACAGGGCAGTTCGAGCGCACGCTCATCATCGCCGACGAGGGCGCCTACGTCAGCTACCTCGAAGGCTGCACCGCGCCGATCCGCGACACCAATCAGTTGCACGCCGCCGTGGTGGAACTGGTCGCGCACGACAACGCGCAGATCAAGTATTCGACCGTGCAGAACTGGTATCCCGGCGACAAGCAGGGCAAGGGCGGGATCTACAATTTCGTGACCAAGCGCGGCAAGTGCGCCGGCGTGAATTCGAAGATCTCCTGGACGCAGCTCGAAACCGGCTCGGCCATCACCTGGAAATATCCGAGCTGCATCCTGATGGGCGATAACTCGGTGGGCGAGTTCTACTCGGTGGCGGTGGCCAACAATTACCAGCAGGCGGACACCGGCACCAAGATGATCCACATCGGCAAGAACACGCGCAGCACCATCGTCTCGAAGGGCATCTCCGCCGGCCACGGGCAGAACAGCTACCGCGGCATGGTGAAAATCCTGCCGGGCGCCGAGAACGCGCGCAACTACTCGCAGTGCGATTCGATGCTCCTCGGCAACAAGTGCGGCGCGCACACGTTCCCCTACCTGGAGGTGAAAAACCACTCGGCGCAGGTGGAACACGAGGCGTCGGTGTCGCGCATCGGCGAAGACCAGATCTTCTACTGCCGCCAGCGCGGCATCTCGACCGAAGACGCCGTCTCGATGATCGTCAACGGATTCTGCAAGCAGGTCTTCAAGGAGCTGCCCATGGAGTTCGCGGTGGAAGCGCAACGGCTGTTGAACGTGAGCCTGGAAGGAAGTGTGGGGTAGGGCTGAACATCGGCCGCCGATGGCTGACGGCTGAAAGCTGATGGCTACATGAGGATGGCATGCTCCTAGAGATCAAGAACCTTCAAGCACGAGTAGCGGACAAGCCGATTCTGAAAGGCATCGACCTGGCAGTGGACGCCGGTCAGGTGCACGCGATCATGGGGCCGAATGGCTCCGGTAAAAGCACGCTGGCGCAGGTGCTGGCCGGCCGCGATGTTTACGCGGTGACCGGCGGCGAAGTCCTCTATGAGGGCAATGACCTGCTCGCCATGAAGCCCGAAGAGCGCGCGAGCGCGGGCATCTTCATGGCCTTCCAGTATCCAGTTGAGATTCCCGGCGTGAGCAACATGTACTTCCTGCGGGCCGCGCTGAATGCGCAACGCAAATATCGCGGCCTCGAAGAGCTGGACGCCATGGACTTCCTGGCGCTGGTGAAGGAGAAAGCGAAGTTGCTTGGCCTGGACGAGACGCTGCTCTCTCGTCCGGTCAATGAAGGCTTCTCCGGCGGCGAGAAGAAGCGCAACGAGATTTTCCAGATGGCCGTGTTGGAGCCGCGGCTGGCCATTCTGGACGAAACCGATTCCGGGCTGGACATCGACGCGCTCCGGGCCGTGGCCGAGGGCATCAACACGATGCGCGCGCCGGACCGCGGCATGATCGTGGTCACGCACTACCAGCGGCTGCTGAGCTACGTGGTGCCCGATTTCGTCCACGTGATGCACAACGGGCGCATCGTCCGCTCGGGGGGCAAGGACCTGGCGCTCGAACTCGAACGGCAAGGGTACGCCTGGCTCGAAGAGCAGGCGGCGGTGGGGTCCTAGAATGTCGGCGACCGTGATACCAGCGAGGGAGCACGAGGAAGCGTATCTGGCGGCGTTCGCCGGCGCTACTCTGCCGGGCGGCGAGCGCCTGGGCCGCACGCGTCAGGCGGCGATAGAGCGCTTCGGAACGCTCGGATTCCCCACCACACACAACGAGGCGTGGAAGTACACCAACTTGGCGCCGTTCCTGAAGACACCGTACCAGCCCGCGCCGGCCGCCGCGTTCACGCGCGATCTGCCCGCCGCGAGCCCCGGCGCCGTGCGGCTGGTCTTCGTCAACGGCCGTTTTGCGCCAGAACTCTCCCAAACGCGCACCCTGGCGGGCCTGAAGATCTCGCGCATCGAGGAAGGCCTCACCCGGCGCCCCATCGTGGACCGCATCGGCGCCACGGCTGCGTTCGAAGAGAACGCGCTGGTCGCGCTCAATACGGCCATGTTCGAAGATGGCGCGCTGGTCGAGATCGCGGACGGCGCGGTGCTCGACGCGCCCGTCGAGCTGCTGTTCCTCGCGACCGCCGATGGGACCGTCGCCTATCCGCGCAACCTTATTATTGCGGGCCGCGATAGCCAGGCACGGATCGTCGAGACCTACCGCGGCTCCGCAGCGGGCTATTTCACTGCCGCGGTAAGCGAGGTTCTGGTTGCCGACGGCGCGGTGATCGAGCACTACAAGCTCCAGGAAGAGAGCGAAGCAGCGCTGCACTTCGGCATGCTGGCGGTACGCCAGGGAGCGAGCAGCAGCTTCGTCTCGCACAACATCGCGTTCGGCGCCGCGCTGGCGCGCAACGAAATCGCGGTGGTGCTGGAGGGCGAGGGCGCCGACTGCAACCTCAACGGCCTCTATGTCACCGGCGGCCGCCAGCACGTCGACAACTACACCACGCTGGACCATGCACAGCCGCATACCACCAGCCACGAGCTGTATAAGGGCGTGCTCGACGGCAGCAGCCAGGCGGTCTTTCACGGCCGCATCATCGTCCGTCCCGAGGCGCAGAAAACCGACGCCATACAGCGCAACAAGAACCTGCTGCTCTCGGATGGCGCGGTGATCAACACCAAGCCGCAACTGGAAATCTACGCCGATGACGTGAAGTGCACCCACGGCGCTACGGTCGGCCAGGTGGACGCCGACGCCATCTTCTACCTGCGCTCCCGCGGCATCCCGCTCGCCGAAGCGCGCAGCCTGCTGACCTACGCCTTCACGAACGAGATGATCTCCACGATGAAGGTGGAGTCGGTTCGCGAGCGTCTGGGCCCGCTGCTCCTGAGGCGCCTGGCGGGAGGCGGGGAATGAGCGCGAAGGCCAGCGCGAGGGCCGCGACTGGCTTCGACGTGGAGCGCATCCGGCGGGATTTTCCCATCCTGAGCGAGCGCGCCTATGGCAAGCCGCTCGTGTATCTCGACAACGCCGCGACCGCCCAGAAGCCCCGCGCCGTGATCGACTCTCTGGTGCGGTTTTACACCACCGAGAACGCCAATGTGCACCGCGGCGTTCACCTGCTGAGCGAGCGATCGACGGCGTCCTATGAGGACGCGCGACGCACCGTGCAGACGTTTCTGAACGCCTCCTCGGTGCGCGAGATCGTCTTCACGCGGGGTACCACCGAAGGGATCAACCTGGTGGCTCAGAGTTGGGGGCGGGTGAACGTGGGCGCGGGCGATGAGATCCTGATCTCCGCGCTCGAGCACCATTCGAACATCGTGCCCTGGCAGATGCTGGCCGAGGAGAAGCACGCCACTTTGCGGGTCGCGCCCATCGACGATCGCGGCGACGTGATCCTGGAGGAATACGAAAAGCTGCTGGGGCCGCGCACGAAGATCGTGGCGCTGGCGCACGTCTCGAATGCGCTCGGCACCGTCAATCCGGTGGAGCGCATGATCGAGATGGCGCATGCCCACGGCGCGGTCGTGTTGATCGACGGGGCGCAGGCGGCGCCGCACCTCAGAACCGACGTTGAAGCGCTGGACTGCGACTTCTTCGCGTTCTCCGGCCACAAGCTCTTCGGACCGACTGGAATCGGCATTCTGTACGGCAAGGCGAGCCTGCTCGAAGCCATGCCGCCTTGGCAAGGCGGCGGCGACATGATTCGCTCGGTGACGTTCGAGAAAACGCTCTACAATGAACTGCCGTACAAGTTCGAGGCCGGCACGCCGCATATCGCGGGCGCCGTCGGGCTGGGCGCCGCCATCGACTATGTGAGCGGCGTAGGGCTTGACGAGGTCGCCGCCTACGAGCACGAACTGCTGCTCTATGGCACCGAGCGGCTGTCCCGCATCGCAGGTTTGCACCTCATCGGAACGGCCCGCCACAAGGCGGCGGTGCTTTCTTTCGTTCTGGACGGCATCCACCCGCACGACGTGGCCACGATTCTGGATCGCCGCGGCATCGCCATACGCGCCGGCCACCACTGCGCGCAGCCGGTGATGGAACGCTACGGTCTGGCCGCAACCAGCCGCGCGTCGCTCGCGTTTTACAATACCAGGGAAGAGATCGATGCCCTGGCCGACGGCATCGAGGCCGTGAAGGAGATCTTCCATTGAGCTCCGAGCTGAACGAGTTGTACCAGCAGGTGATCGTCGATCACGCCAAGCGGCCGCGCAACTTCCGTGTCCTGGCCGGGGCCAACCGGAAAGTGGACGGCTACAATCCGCTGTGCGGCGACAAGGTGACCATCTTCGTCAAGGTGGAGGACGGCGTGGTGCGGGACATCAGCTTTCAGGGTTCCGGCTGCGCCATCTCGACCGCCTCGGCCTCGTTGCTCACCGAGGCGCTCAAGGGCAAGACCCTCGAGGACGCCGAGGCGCTGTTCGAGTCCTTTCACGAGCTGGTGACGGGCTTGCAGCCGGCGCACGACGAGCCGGGCTTGGGCAAGCTGGCGGCATTTTCGGGCGTGTGCGACTACCCGACGCGCGTCAAGTGCGCCACGCTCGCCTGGCATGCGCTGCATGCCGCGCTCGAAGGCGATAAGCCGGTGGTGAGCACGGAGGCGTAGCGCGTGCCTGACAGTCTAGAGCGGAAGGTGATCGAGGCGCTGAAGAGTTGCTACGATCCCGAGATCCCGGTGGACATCTACGAACTGGGACTCATTTACGGATTGAAGGTGGAGAAGAGCGGCGCCGTAGCGCTGCAGATGACGCTCACGGCGCCGAATTGCCCTGCGGCCGGCAGCCTGCCCGGCGAGGTCGAGCGCAAGGTGCGCGAGGTCGAGGGCGTAACCGACGTGAAACTCGAGCTGGTTTGGGATCCGCCCTGGGGCCGCGAGCGTCTCTCGCCCGCGGCGCTGGTTCAGTTGGGATTGATGTAGTGAAAATATCCGCTCAGGAAGAATACGGAATCCGGTGCCTGCTCCAGATCGGCAGCCGGGGGGCGGATGCCAGTCTCACCATCCCCGAGATCAGCCGGGCGGAGCACATTTCCAGCCACTACGTCGCCAAGCTGCTGCGCGTGTTGCGGCGCGGAGGTCTGGTGACGAGCGCTCGCGGCCAGGCAGGCGGCTACACGCTCGCGCGTCCGCTTTCCGCGATCACGGTAAGCGAGGCGATGGCGGTGCTGGGCGGGAGGCTCTACGATCCGGCCTTCTGCGGCCAGCACGGCGGCGCCGAGACGGTCTGCGCCCACACCATCGAGTGCTCGATCCGCTCGCTGTGGCGGAGCCTGCAGGAGGCGGTGGACGGGGTACTTGGCCAGACTACGCTGGCCGATCTGCTGCCGTCCGAAAACCCGCCCCCGGTGACTTCCGCGCCGCTGACCGCGATTCGGATCAACTAAGGACGCTCGTGGCTCGTTGGAAAGACCATCGACCCACGGCGTCAACCCGGCTCAATCGACGAGCGACGGGCGACGCCCGACGAGCGTACAGTAGTACAAGGTAAATGCCGGACCAAAAGCTGAAGGTAATCCCGCTGGGCGGTTTCGGCGAGTTTGGAATGAACTCGCTGGTGCTGCAGTATGGCGACGACATCATTCTGATCGATGCGGGTATGATGTTCCCCGACGAAGAACTGCTCGGGGTCGATATCGTCACGCCCGACTTCGCGTATCTGGAAGAGAACCGCGAGAAGTTCCGCGCGGTGATCCTCACGCACGGCCATGAAGACCACATCGGCGCCGTGCCCTTCCTCCTCTCGCAGCTCAACGTGCCGGTCTACGCTACCGCGTTCACGCGGGCGCTGGTTTCGCGCCGCCTGGAGGAACACGACCTGCTCGACCAGGCCCAGCTCAACACGGTCAAAGCTGGCGACAAGGTCGAAATAGGACCGTTTCAGATCGAATTCATCTACGTCACGCACTCCATCCCGGACGCCGTCGCGCTCGCCATCACCACCCCCCTGGGAGTCGTGATTCACAGCGGCGACTTTAAGGTGGATCCGACTCCCACCGACAACAAGCTCTTCGACCTGCACACGCTGGCCGACTACGGCCGCCGCGGAGTCCTGCTGCTGCTCTCCGATTCCACCAACTCGGACCGTCCCGGCTACACCGAGAGCGAGCGCGCCGTCCGCCCGCGCCTCGAGGACATCTTGAACCGCGCCGAGCGGCGGGTGGTGATATCCTGCTTCAGCTCTTCGGTGCATCGGTTGCAACAGATCGTCGATCTGGGCGCCGAGTTCGGGCGCAAGGTGGCGTTCCTCGGCCGCAGCATGCTGAGCACCACCGAAATCGCCCACTCGCAGGGCCTCCTTACCGTCCCCAACGGCCTGCTCGTCCGGGCACAGGACATCATGGACGTGGCGCCATCGAAGCTGCTGGCCGTCGTCTCGGGCAGTCAGGGCGAGCCGATGTCGGCGCTGGCGCGGGTGGCCGTGAACAATCACAAGAGCCTCACCATCGATCGGGGCGACACTGTGATCCTCAGTTCCCGCATCATCCCCGGCAACGAGAAGGCGATTTACCGGATGCTGAACCACCTCTCCCGGCGCGGCGCCACGGTGCTCTATGGCTCCATGAACCCGCCGCTGCACGTTTCCGGGCATGCCAGCTCCGAAGAGCTGAAGCTGGTCCTGAACCTGGTGAGGCCGAAGTATTTCGCGCCCGCGCACGGAGAGTACCGCCAACTCGCCAAGCACGCTGCGCTGGCCGAGCACCTGCGGCACGCGGGCCTGGAGGATATGTTCATCCTCGAAAGCGGCGACACGCTCGAGCTCGACCGCCACGGCGCGCGCAAAGGGGCCAAGGTGCCCGTGGGCCGCATCTGCATAGACTCCGGGGCGCTCGACGATATCGTCGAAGACATCGTGATCCGCGACCGGCGCCACCTCTCCGAGGAAGGCTTCATGCTGCCCATCGTCACCATCAACAAACACACCGGCAAGGCCGAGGGCCTGCCCGAGATCGTCACCCGCGGCTTCATCTCCGAGGACGGCTCCGACCTGCTCGACAAGGCGCGCGAGCTGGTGGCGCGCACCATCGCCACCTCCACCGATGAGGAGCGCACCGACTGGGGCGTCATGAAGGAGAAGATCCGCAGCGACCTCCGCCGCTTCCTCATCAAGCAGACCTCGCGCCACCCGCTGATCATGCCGGTGATTCTGGAGGTGTGAGTCACGTGAATCGCCGCCGCTTTCTACTGGGAGCCGCGGCCGCGGCATCGTCTCTGGCGGCGCGGGAGCAGTCCGCGACTCTCTCCATTCACACCGACCGCCCGTCCGCGCGCATCCCCGTCCGCTACACCGGGCTCAGTTACGAATCTTCTCAGCTCGCCGAGCCCGATTTCTTTTCGCCGGGCAATCAGAACCTGGTTAACTTGTTCCACCGGCTGAGTGCTCGGGGCGTGCTGCGTCTCGGCGGCAACTCCAGCGAGTTCACCTGGTGGAAGGCGAGCCCGGAAGCCGTGGCGCCGCGGC